>Ga0255336_100355_pt1 | contig 81914 bp, 78 predicted proteins | sample MeOH1_35cm_T3_17_FD_189102 | JGI IMG/M metagenome (GOLD analysis project Ga0255336, IMG submission 189102) | Sandy soil microbial communities from University of British Columbia, Vancouver, Canada - MeOH1_35cm_T3_179 | ecosystem: Engineered > Artificial ecosystem > Sand microcosm > Unclassified ... | reverse complement strand
GTGACGCCCTTGGTCTCGCGCAGCTCCAGTTGCAGGCGGTCCATCTCGCTGCGGTGATAGATCTTCGCGATCGCCGGGAACGTTCCCTGGCCGTGATAGCGGTCGGGGTCGTCGGAAACAACCACCAACCCACTTACCCCTTCGGCGGCGACCTGTGCAGCGACCTGGAAAACCGAAGGATGGCCATCCGGCATCTGGCCCCCCGTCATTGCAACCGCATCATTGTAGAGCAGTTTGAAAGTGATGTTCGAGCGGGCGGCGACCGCTTGGCGGATCGCCAGGATGCCCGAATGCTGATAGGTGCCGTCGCCCATATTGGCGAAGAGGTGCCGCATATCGGTGAAAGGCGCAAGGCCGGCCCATTGCACGCCTTCGCCGCCCATATGACACCAGTTCTGCGTATGCCGCGCGTCGCCCATCGCCATGATGTGACAGCCGATGCCGGCGGTGGCATAGCTGCCATCCGGTACTTTGGTCGAGGTGTTGTGGGGACAGCCGGAGCAGAAAAAGGGTTTTCGGGTAAGAACGCCAGGTTCGGGCGCCAGCTTCTCTTCCGGGCGATTGAGCGTGCGGTCGATCGCGGGATGCGCGATGCCCTGCTGCTGCAGGAAGCGGGCGATGCCCTGCACGACCTGGCGGGGCGAGAGTTCAAGATTGGCCGGCAGCAGCGGTGCGCCATTGACCAGCGTCTTGCCGACGACGTCCGGCCGTTGGTCAGCCGGAAGATGGTAGAGCAGTTCCTTGATCTGCCGCTCGGCGAAGCTGCGCTTTTCTTCGATCACCATTAATCCGGTGAGGCTCCGCGCAAAGGCGTGCAACGCCTGCGGTTCCACCGGCCAGACCAGCCCGAGCTTATAAACGGCAAGGCCGAGGCGGCTGGCCTCGGCCTCGTCGATACCCATTTCCTTCAGCGCATGCAACGTATCGAGATGGGCCTTGCCGACAGTGACAAGACCAAGTCGCGGGCGCTGCGCGCCAAAGACGACGCGGTCGAGGTGATTGGCGCGGGCGAAGGCCTGGGCAGCGGGCAGGCGCTCCTCGACGACGCGACGCTCGAATTCGGCGCGCTGCTGCGGCCAGGCGAGGGAGGGGTCGGCATTGAAGCCATGAGGCGGAATCTCGATATCGCTCGGTCGGATGAAATGCGGTGCCGGAGGTAGCATGAGTGACTGGCCGCTTTCGGCGAGTTCGCTCACCGTCTTGAAGCCGATCCAAAGGCCGGAGAAGCGCGACATCGCATAGCCGGCGAGGCCCAGGGTCAGGTAATCGGCAACGCTGGCCGGCGACAGGCAGGGGATCATCAAGGCTTCAAAGATCTGGTCGGTCTGATGGGGAAAGACCGAAGACTGGGCCGCGTGGTCATCGCCGACACAGGCCAATACGCCGCCGCGCGCGCCGGTGCCATAGGCATTGGCATGACGCAGGGCGTCGGCCGAGCGATCGAGCCCCGGGCCTTTGCCATACCACAGACCGAAGACGCCATCGACCTTTTGGCCCGGAAAGCTGTCGATCTGCTGGCTGCCCCATACCATGGTGGCGCCGAGATCTTCGTTGATGCCGGGCTGAAAGCGGATGCCGGCTTCGTCCAGCAGTTTCTGCTGGCGCCACAATTCCTGGTCATAGCCGCCGAGCGGGGAACCGCGATATCCGGAGATGAAGCCGGCGGTTTTCAGGCCGTTCTGGCGATCGAGCCGGGCCTGGTCGAGCGGCAGGCGCACCAGGGCCTGGATGCCGGAGAGCAGCACCTTGCCTTCGCTGCGCTGATAGCGATCGTCCAGCCGATAGTCGGCATAAAGCTCGCTTTCTGGCGAGGCGACCCGCGGTGTGATAACCGGTGCATTCATGCTTCAACTCCCCGTCTTGCATGACTTTTCGTTGCAGGACGAATCCTACTGGAGATGGGGCAGGATTATTCACCAAAGGCGGGGCAGGATTTGCCAGGCGTTAGGGATTTCCCCTAAAATCGCCGGCAGATTTGGAAGGGAGCGGCAATGAAGCTCGATGACATCGATTTGAAGATCCTGCGGGAGCTGCAAGCCGATGCGCGAATCCGGGTGGTCGATCTGGCGGAAAAGGTCGGCTTATCGGCCACACCCTGCCAGCGCCGAATCAAGATCCTCGAGGACGAAGGGGTCATTCGCCAGTATGCAACGCTGCTGGATGCGGAGAAGCTCGGCTATTCGGTGAACGTCTTCATCTTCGTGCAGCTGGAGCGCAAGACGGAGGCGCATTTCGAGGCCTTCGAAGCGGAGATCAAGCATCATCCGGAGGTGATGGAATGTCACGTCGTGACCGGCGCGCACGACTATCTTTTGCGGGTGATCACGCCGGATATCGCCGGCTATGAGCACTTCATCACCGGCACCCTGATGCGGATCGACGGCGTCAAGGATATCCAGTCGTCGTTCTCGATCCGTCGCGCCCTCTATCGCACCGACCTACCGCTGAAAGCGACCAAGCCGCGCTGACTCGTTCATTTTTTTGGCGGATTGTCCTCTGGATCGTCGAAGAGGATGCGTTGCGCGGCGCCATCGAGATCATCGAACTGGCCCGATTTCAGCGCCCAGAGAAATCCCGTCAGGGCGAGGCCGCCCATCACCAAGGCCGTGGGAATAAGATAAAGCAGGATCGTCATTGGGCCGCCCGCTGTGTTTGAGCAATTCCCGTCGCCGTCGACGTACCGACGTCGCGAATCTTGCTCGTCGCGTATTCGATCGGCCGGGGCCGGGAACGCCGGCCATTGAGCCGCAGGGAATTGAGAACGACGAGAATGGACGAGGTCGACATGGCGAGGGCGGCGACCAGCGGCGTCACGTAGCCGGAGATCGCCAGTGGTATCGCCGCGACGTTGTAGACGACAGCAAGGGCGAGATTTTCCCGCATCAACCTCTCGCTGGCTTTGGCGACGTTCAGCGCCAGTATCACCGGACGCAGCGCGTCACCCTGGAACAACAGGTCCGCGGCGTTCTGGCTGATATCGGCGGCGCTGGTCGGCGCCATCGAGACATGGGCCGCGCGCAAGGCAGGGGCGTCGTTGAGGCCGTCGCCGATCATCAAGACGCGCCGTCCCGCCGCCCTCAGCTCCTCTAGCCGCCTGACTTTATCTGCCGGCAGTTGCAGGGCATGCCAGTGCGTGACGCCGACTTCCTCGGCGAGATGCTGCACCGGTGCCGACCGATCGCCGGAACAAATCTCGACAGAGCCGATCTTCTTCAATTCGGCCATGATCTCGGCGGCATCTGGCCGGACCGGATCGGCGAGGCGGAATTGCTCGGCCTTGCCGGATGGATTGGTGAGCCACAAAATATGGTCGCTCGACCCGTCATCGGGCTGGCCTGTGAAAGACGCGCTGCCAAGGCGCCAGATGCCTTTGTCGCTGGACCATTCGAGGCCTTTGCCCGGTATCTCCGCGACATTGCCGGCCGGAACGATATCGCCGCCGGCGCGGGCAATCGCGCGGGCTAAAGGATGCTTGCTGTTTGCGGCCATGGCGGCCGCAATCGCGAGCGCCTCCGGATTGTAGCCGGGTTGAAGCTCGAGTCGGCCCAAGGTCAGGGTGCCGGTCTTGTCAAGGATGATGGTATCGACCTGGCATAGCCGTTCCAGCGCATCAGCAGACTTCAGCAGGATGCCGGATTTCAACAGGCGGTGACTGGCGACGACCTGGACCACGGGTACTGCCAAGGCAAGGGCGCAGGGGCAGGTGATGATCAGCACGGCGATGGCGATCAGCAGCGCAGACTGCCAGGGTAGCTGGCCGATGGCGATCCAGCCGAGAAGGGTTAGCAAGGCCGTTACGTGAACGAAGGGCGCGTAATATCGCGAGACGCGGTCGGCGACCCGCACAAAGCGGTTGCGGCGCGACTCCGCCGCTTCCATCAATCGCCGGATATCGGCAAGAAGGGTGGCTTCCCCGGTCTTGTCGACCTTCATCGTCAGCGGCGCCGTCAGATTCAACGTGCCGGCATAAACCTGGCTGCCGGGGGCCGCCTTCACCGGCATGGACTCGCCGGAAATCAGGCTGACATCGAGCAGGCTTTCGCCGCTGGTGATGGCGCCGTCCGCCGGCACGCGCGAACCGGTGCGGAGGAGTGCCATCTGGCCGGACCTGAGGTCCCGCGCCGGAATATCCCGCAGGCTCCCGTCGTCAGAAATCACGGTGGCTGCATCGCCGCCGAGTGCCATCAACTGCTCGGCCGAGGCGCGCGCCAGACGGCGGGCGCGTAGATCGAGATAGCGGCCGATCAGCAGGAAGAACAGCAGCGTTGCCGCGGAATCGAAATAGGCTTGTTCGCCGCCGGTAAATGTCTCATAGAGGCTGATGCTGGGAGCGAGGATGATGGCGAGCGAGATTGGCACATCCATATTGGTGTGGCCGCGGCGCAAGACGTTCCAGGCGCTCCTGAAGAACGGCCGGCCGGCATAGCCGACGGCAGGGATGGCGATCAAGGCAGAGATCCAGTGGAACAGATCCCGGGTTCCCGGCGCCATACCGCCGCCATGACCCGACCACACGGAGACGGAGAGCAGCATCAGGTTGCCGGCGGCGAAGCCGGCGACGGCCATGGCGCGCAACAGGGATTTCAGTTCCGTTTCGTCACGATTGCGCAGGCAGCCCGGCGCGATCGGAACCAGCCGGTAGCCGAGCGATTCGACCAGGGAGGCCAGGTGTTCGGCGGTTACAAGCGCCGGCTGCCAACGGAGCGTCAGCCGGCGGGTCGAGAGGGAAACGCGCGCCGCGATCACACCGGCCTGACGCAGCAACGCCTGTTCGATCAGCCAGACACAGGCGCCGCAATGCAAGCCGTCGACCATCATGGTCAGAACGGCGACTTGCCGGCCGGAGGTTTCGTCGTCGCTGGTTTCAACCCAGGCCGAGAGGTCGCTGCCCGGAAGGTCGCTTTCGGGACGCGGGCGCCGCTGCGCAGGATCGAACTGTCGCTGACGGTAATATTGGTCGAGCCCGAGATCGCTCACCAGTCGATGGGCGAGACGGCAGCCGTTGCAGCAATAGCTCTCACCGGCGGAAACGGCGCCGCCGCAATGCAGGCAGGCCGAGCTACCGGGGACGGCGATGTCGAGCAGTGCGTTCAACGCAGGACGATCCGCTGGTTGAATTGCCACTTCGTGTCAGCTCGCTGCGCGCTGAGGCGCAAATCCCAGTTACCCAGAGCGCTGGGCTTGAAGGTCGCTTGATACTTGCCCTGATTAAGAGCCGTCAGCGGAATCGCCTCATCGAGTCCGGCATTAGTGGGACGGACGAAGATCGCCTTGACGTTCAAGTCAGGCAGCGGCGTGCCGGTCCTGTCGGTTATCGTCACCAGGATTGTGCGGGCATCCGAGCCCGTCGCCGAAATGGCGATATCGGCGTGCCAGCCCAGTTTCGCATTGTTGGCCGCCTCGGCCAGTGTGGTGTTGTAATCCAATCCCTGATCATAGGCCTTGTTGGTTTCGAGGCCGCTGAAAGTCCTGACTGCGAATACCACCATGACTGCATTCACGGCGATGATCACGACGAAGCTCAGGACGAATATAGCCGGGATCCAGAGTGCTTTCCGCTGGGGGCCGTTACTTGCCGGGACTGCTGAAGATAGCTGCATGATGGCTTTTCTCGCCGGTTTGAACATTGGTGACATTGACGGTGATGGCGGTCGATTTATCCTCCAGGACACTGCGCGGCGCCCGCAACAACATCCGGAAAGTGCCGACGCTGTCGCCCTCGACCTTGACCGTATCGGCACCGTCGCCGATCAGCTTCACCTGCAAGCCCTCGATACCGTCCACTCGCAACTGGTAGTTCGTTGCATCGCGGAGCTTGTTGAGGATCTTGAGGCTATAGGCATTCTGAATATCGCCATTGCTGAGGCGGACGAACAGCGGCGCGCGGTCGGCCTGGACGGTGACTTCGACGGTTGCCCGCTGGCCGAGCATGATCATCGTGCCGATGGCGATCAGGACCATGATCGTGGCATAGACAATGGTGCGGGGTCGGATGAAGTGCCGCCGTACCGGCTTGCCGCTGGCGCGCTGGGCTTGGCTGATCAGCGAATCATAGGTGATCAGATTGAGCGGCCGATCGACCTTCTGCATGATCGAGTTGCAGGCATCGATGCAGAGGCCGCAGCCGATACAGGCCATCTGTTGGCCCTCTCTGATATCGACGCCGGTCGGACAAACCCGCACGCAGAGCCCGCAATCGATGCAATCGCCAAGATTGCTGTTGGCGCTGGCCTGCTTCAGATGCCCGCGCGGTTCGCCGCGCCAGGCCTCGTAGGTGACCAACATCGTTTCGTCGTCGAACATGGCGCTCTGGAAACGCGGCCAGGGGCACATATAGATGCAGACCTGTTCGCGCGCCCAGCCGGCCAGAAGATAGGTTGTCGCGGTGAAGAGCCCGATGAAGCCGTATTGGGCGACGGATGCACGGCCGAGAACTGCATCCTTCAGCAAGGTTGGGGCATCGTTGAAATACATTACCCAGGCGCCGCCGGTGACCAGGGCAATGAAGAGCCAAGCGGCATGCTTGGCGCTTTTCAGGCCCAGCTTGCGGAGCGACCACGGCTCCTTGTCCAGCTTGATGCGTTTGTTGCGGTCGCCCTCGATCCAGCGTTCCACCTGCATGAAGAGATCGGTCCAGACCGTTTGCGGGCAGGTATAGCCGCACCAGACCCGGCCTAGCAGGGCCGTCGCCAGGAACAGGCCGAAGGCACCGAGAATCAGGAGAATGGCGAGATAATAGACTTCCTGCGGCCAGATCTCGATCCAGAAGAAATAAGCCCGGCGGCCGGGCATATCCAGCAGGATAGCCTGGTCCGGGACGCCCGGGCCGCGATTCCATCGCAGCCAGGGCACCAGGTAGTAAATGCCCAGCAGGATGCCGAGCGCACCCCACTTGATCGTCCGGAAACGGCCTGAGATCCGCTGCGGATAGATCTTGGGTGGTGTTTCATAGAGGCTGACGGCCTTGTCCATAATCCTTCGTTTCGCGGTTGGTTCTTGTTCTACTGACCGCCACCGAGGTTGTGCACATAGGTGGTGACCATCTTGATCTGCACATCGCTGAGACGGCCCTGCCAGGCGGGCATCACGCCCTGATGGGGCTTGGTGACTTGCGCCACGATATCGGCCTTCGTGCCGCCATACATCCAGATCTGGTCGCTGAGCGTGGGCGCACCGACCTCCTGATTGCCCTGACCTTTGTCGCCATGGCAGGCGGCGCAGTTCTGGGCGAAGATATCGGCGCCACGCTTGGCGGCATCGGCATCTGCCGGGCTGTTGCTCAACGACAGGACGAAATTGGCGACGTCATTGATCTGGTCTGGCTTCAGCAGCGCGTCCGCACCGAAGCGCGGCATGTCAGACACACGGGTATCGGCATCGTTCGGCGAGCGGATGCCATGCTGCACGGTCTTCTCGATATCCGTCAGCTTGCCGCCCCACAGCCAATTGTCGTCGGCGAGCACCGGATAGTTCCGCTGCCCCTGGCCGCCGGCGCCGTGACATTGAGCGCAGTTCTCGGCAAATACGGCCTTGCCGCCCGCCATGGCGAATTCCAGCAATTGCGGATCGCTCTGGATCTGTTCCGTCGAGCTTGCGGCGATGCGATCGACAAATTGCTTTTGCGCGCTCGCCGCTTTCTTTGCTTCCTGGGCGTATTCCGCATGCGAGTTGTAATGCAGAAGGCCCTTGGTATATCCGCTCAAGCTCGGCCAGGCCGGGTAGGCGATGGTATAGCCGACTGCAAAGATGATCGTCGCATAGAAGACGAGCACCCACCAGCGCGGCATCGGCGTATCAAGTTCCTTGATGCCGTCCCATTCGTGGCCGGTCGTCGCGGTACCGGAAATCTTGTCGCGTTCGACATCAGCCATGATGATTTTGCTCCTCGGGATCATTGCGGAACGGAATCTGTGCGCAATCGTCGAAATGCTTCCGGTTCTTCGGCCGATAGGCGGTGAAAATGATCACGCCAAAGAAGATCAACAGCCATACGACCCAGTATTGACGGAAGAAATCGGACCATTCGTGCAAGGTCATTCCTGATCTCCACTTGAATTTTGCGCATCGCCGAGATCGGGGCGGTAGGTCGTGAAATCGACCATCCGTCCGAGCGATTGCAGATAAGCCACCAGGGCATCCATCTTTGTGATGCGGCTCGGATCGCCGTCGAAATCGCCGGCGACGGCCTTCGGATAGCGCTTCAGCAATGCCGTCACATCGGCATCCGGAGTCGCCTGCGCCCGCAGATCGGCGGTTGCATTGGCGATCATGTCCTCGTCATAGGGAACGCCGACGACCTTCAATGTTTTCAGATGCGCGGCGATATCATGCGCATCGAGGTCCTGCTTTGCCAGATGGGCGTAGGTGGGCATGATCGATTCCGGCACCACTGCCCGCGGATCGGTCAGATGGGCCACGTGCCATTCATTGGAATACTTCCCGCCGACGCGTGCGAGATCAGGACCTGTGCGCTTCGATCCCCATTGGAAGGGATGATCGTAGACGCTTTCCGCGGCAAGGCTGTAATGACCATAGCGTTCGACCTCGTCGCGGAAGGGACGGATCTGCTGGCTATGACAATTATAGCAACCCTCGCTGATATAGATATTCCGGCCGGCAAGCTCGAGCGGGGTGAGGGCGCGGACGCCGTCGACCTTTTCGATGGTTTCGCCGATCGTGAAGAGCGGGACGATTTCCACCAGGCCGCCGATCGCCACCGTTACCAGGATGCCGAGCAGCAGAATGATCGAGTTGGTTTCGAAGTGTTCGTGTCTAATCATTTCATTGTCCCTCGATCTCAGGCCTTGGCCAGCACGGCCGCACCGAGCCGCCGTTCTTCGCGAACGTCGCCGCGCATGGTGCGGATCAGGTTGTAGGTCATGACCAGCGCACCAGCGAGGAACAGGATCCCGCCGAAGGCCCGGACGATGTAGTAGGGATGCATGGCGGCCACAGTTTCGACGAAGGAGTACTGCAGGAATCCCTGGGCATCATAGGCGCGCCACATTAGACCTTGCATGATGCCAGAGATCCACATCGACACGATGTAGAGCACGATGCCGAAGGTGGCGATCCAGTAGTGCCATTCGACCAGCCGGGAGCTATAGAGCCGTTCACGGTGCCAGAGCTTCGGTACGAGGTGATAGAGAGCGCCGAAGGTCACGAAGGCGACCCAGCCCAGCGCACCGGAATGCACGTGGCCGATGGTCCAGTCGGTGTAATGGCTGAGCGAATTGACGGCCTTGATCGACATGACCGGTCCTTCGAAGGTCGACATGCCATAGAAGCCGACGGCGGTGACCAGGAAGCGCAAAACCGGATCTGTCCGCAACTTGTCCCAGGCGCCGGACAACGTCATCAGACCGTTGATCATGCCGCCCCAGCTCGGCATCCACAGCATGACCGAGAACACCATGCCAAGGGTCTGCGTCCAGTCGGGCAAAGCGGTGTAATGAAGGTGGTGCGGACCCGCCCAGATATAGATGAAGGACAGCGACCAGAAGTGCACGATGGAGAGCCGATAGGAATAGATCGGCCGCTCGGCCTGCTTCGGCACGAAATAGTACATGATGCCAAGGAAGCCGGCGGTCAGAAAGAAGCCCACCGCGTTGTGGCCGTACCACCATTGCAGCATGGCATCCTGGACACCGGAGAAGGCCGAATAGCTCTTGGCCCCGAAGATCGAAACCGGCACTGCCAGATTGCGCATGATATGCAGCATGGCGATGGTGACGATGAAGGCCAGATAGAACCAGTTGGCGACGTAGATATGCGGTTCCTGGCGCTTCATCAGGGTGCCGACGAAGATCAGCAGATAGATGACCCAGATAATGGTCAGCCAAAGATCCGTGTACCATTCGGGTTCGGCATATTCCATGCCCTCGGTCACGCCGGTCACATAGCCGACCGCGGCCATGACGATGAACAGTTGATAGCCCCAGAACAGGAAATCCGCGAGGCCAGCGCCACCGAAGAGTCGCGCGCGGCAGGTGCGCTGCACGACGTAGAGGCTGGTTCCCAGAAGCGCATTGCCGCCAAAGGCGAAAATGACAGCAGAGGTGTGCAGCGGGCGTAACCGGCCGAATGTGGTCCATTCAAGACCCAGGTTGAAGGCCGGAAAGGCGAGCTCCAGGGCGATATAGACGCCGGCCAGGAACCCGACGACGCCCCAGAAAATGGTGGCGATGGTGAATTGGCGCACCACACGCTCATTATAGACGGGGTGCGTGGCCATGACTGCTGTCGACATTAGCTTTGTCCTTCATCCGCCGCGGTAGCGATGGCGATCAACCGAAAGAGCATCAGAACTGCGAAGCCCGCGAAAAGCAGGCCGAGATAATAGAAAGTGGCATCCGTGGCATTGGCACTCATATCGAGCCCGATCAAGCCAAGGAGCGCCAGGATGGCCGAGCCGATCCAGGTTCCGGCACCGTTCAAAACTCCCTCCATTTCTTTTGCATCATTACCTTCATTATTTCTGTTTTGCCGTGGGTTCAGTAGTCGTCACGGCTGACCAAATCGCGATAGGCATGCCAGCTCGCATGCCCGATAAGGGGCATCGTAATCATGAGACCGATGCACAGGCTGGCGATACCGGCAGCGGTGAAAAGGACGATCAGGGCGCCCCATCCGATCAGGATGCGCCAGTTAACCTTGGTCGCGAGAATCGACGTGGCGATCGCCCGCACGCTGCCGCAATCGCGGTCCTGAAGCATCGGAAAGGCAACAACGCTGATCGTGAAGGCAAGCGCCGCGAGAATGCCGCCAGTGGCGGTGCCGACGATCAGAAAAGGAATTCCGTCGGTCGAGAAGAAGATGGATTGGATGAAGTTCTCCCAGCTCGCGGGCTGCGTCCCGTAGAACAGGGCATAGATCAGCAGGGCGATGCGTTCCCAGGTCAGATGCAGCAGCATCATGATCAGGCCCATGGTGAAGATCTGACCGGGATACCGCCGCCATGACAGCGCGACATCCAGCAGGGTCATCGATTCGCCCAGCTCCAGCCGCCGGCTGATCTCGTAAAAGGCGACGGCAAGGACGGGGGCCATGAACATGTAGCCGGCCGCCAAAGGCAAAGCGTATGGCAACCAGTCCTGCTGCCACATTGCATATATTAACGCCGCGCTAACGAGGGCGATGATTGCACCGAAGAACAGGCTGATGCCGCGCGCGCGGTTGAAATCACGCCAGCCTAGACGCAGCCAATCCCACGGTTGCTCCACATCAATGCGATAGACCGGCACGGCCAGCCCGATAAATTCGGGCGGCATCTCGCCGCTGTCATCCACCTTTGCAATATTGGCTTGCTTAACCATCTCACGCCCACCGATCGCCAATCCCACCCCGGAATCAGCGTAGAATGCTGTGTAAAATACTAAACAGACCCTAATGACCGGTCTTGATTTGAATCAAGGTGGCGATGGATAAATCGTCTGCTGATAGCCGGAAGCGCTGATTTTGAGCAGGTGCCGTCTTGGCCGATACGACAGATCTTATTTTGGCGCTGGCCAGCCATTGCCGTGTGGCGGTTGAAGAGCATGGCTCGGCCATGCTCAGCCTGTTTGCGACGGGCCTGGTCGGCAGCATCACCCATTGCACCAGTATGTGCGGCCCGCTGGTTGCCGCGCAGTCGGTGGAATGCCTTGGTCAGATGGCGCCGGGGCGGGGTGGCGACTGGCGGCGGCTGGTCGGCGCCGCGCTGATTCCCTATCAATTGGGCCGCACAACGACTTATGCAGGCTTGGCCGCCATGCTCGCCCTGCCGGTCGGTTTCTCGCGGCTGCTGCAGTCACTGTGGTGGGTTGCGCCCATGCTTCTGGCCACCGCCGCGATCGGCTTCATGGTTCTTGCGCTGCGTCATCTTGGCACGGGACTTTTTGGCACGGGACCTTCTGTCGCGGATCGGCGAGCAGGCTCGGTCAGCAGCTCGGCAACGACCAGCGCACCACAGGTCCATGTGACGGCTTTCACGCGCGCCTTCGATAAGGTCCTAGGCTTGGCGCGGCCGCTGTTTCGCCGTCCGATTGGTTGGCGCGGCTATGGCTTGGGAATTCTGCTCGGCTTTCTTCCCTGCGGGTTGCTCTATACTGCACTGATGATTGCGGCAGCCACGGCGAGCCCTCTGGCGGCGGCCTTCGGCATGGTTTCCTTCGCGTTGGGAACCTTTCCCGTGTCCTGGCTGATCGGCTTTGGGAGTCAGCTTGCGGCAGCCAATTGGGCGCGGCTGGCGCGGCGCCTCATGCCGTATCTCGCTCTCGGCAACGCGCTCTTGCTGTTCGGCTTGGCTTATCGATACGCGCTGAGCTGAGCGCGCATTTCAGGGGATAGCTTGCCGCTCGACTGACGTCGGGTTGAGGGCGTAGACGGAGCGCGTGAGCTGCTCCGAGCCCACTAACCGATCGAGGAACGCCGGGTCTTTAGCCATGTTGCCGCTGTAGGGAAACGACAGCGTTTCCGGATCGACGCGCATCGGCGTAGCGATGCGCATGACATTGCAGCCGAGACTGCGTGCGTGACGTTCCAGCGTCAGGAACAAGCTCCGCGACAATGTGCCGCTATCGCCAAGGTCAAAGACGACAAATGGATCGACATCGAAAACGCGGCCGTATTGCGGCGTGTCGTTCACCCGGCCGATGCAAATGCCCATGAAATAGCCGCGAAGGTTCTCCACGCCGAAAATGATCGGCCCTTCGCCGTCATTGTCGTCGCATGCCGTTTCGATGAAATCGTCCCACTGCCTTTTGGTGAGATGGGGATAGGCCTGCTGGGCAAGGACGAAGGCAAGATGCGCCTGGTCCGGCTTCAAGCGATGAGCCATATGCAAGACAGCAGGTGCGGCAGAATGTGGCATCCGTGTCATTAGCCAATCAAGAGAACAAGTTAGTACGGATATTGCAGCGAAACCGCGCTGGCAGCCATGACTTAGATCAATAAGTCGCTTGACGGTCACTCCTACCTCGTCTGAAACTTAATACATCTCATCAAGCGAATAGCGGGCAATCCCATGGCAGCCGTTCTTTCCAATCATCAGGCAGCGGATAGCTGGGGACGCCCCTGTGGGACATGCGACATTCGGTCCTTCAGCGTCTGCAGTGTCCTGGCGCCCGCGGAGCTCGAAAAGTTGCGTTCGGCTCTGGTCACCGCCCATTTTTCCGCTGGTGAATCTCTCATCCATGAGGGCGAGCCGGCCGGCTCTCTCTTCAATATCGTCAGCGGGTCGGTGAAGCTCTATAAGCTCTTGTCCGATGGCCGGCGGCAGATTACCGGTTTTCTCGTTCCGGGCGACTTCCTGGGAATCGCCCTCAACAAGACCTATGCCTATTCCGCGGAAGCAATCGAGGACGTTCAGGTCTGCCGCTTCGATCGCGCGCGCTTCAGTGCGCTCCTCGGCGACTTGCCGAAATTGGAGCATCGCCTGTTGGAGGCAGCTTGCACCGAACTTGCCGCGGCTCAAGACCAGATGCTGCTGCTTGGCCGGCGCACCGCGCTTGAGCGCGTCGCCAGTTTCCTCGTGCATTGGCGGCAGCGAATCCTGGCACACGGCAAAGGCGATCGAATCATGTTGCCGATGTCCCGTAGCGATATCGCCGATTATTTAGGCCTGACCATCGAGACCGTCAGCCGCAGCCTGACCGTGCTGCGTCGGTCGAAGGTTATCGACCTGGTCAACCGCTCGGAGCTGATTGTCCATAATCCGGACAAGCTCGCAACGATGGCGGATTGCGAAACCGCCGCTTGACCTCTCTCCGGGCGGCTTCTCCTAGCTGCCTTCCTTTGGACGATCGGGCTGCCGGTCCGGATGGGCCGCTTGAAAGGCCGCCAGTTCAGCGCAAGCCTGGTCGATTGCGACAAGGCGTGGGAATGGCTGCAGATCGACCTCAAATCGTCGCGCATTGAAGATCTGCGGAATCAAAAAGGCATCCGCCAAGCCCGGTTCGTCGCCGCAGCAATAGCGCCCGGCATAGCCGTGGCTCTCGATCATTCGCTGCACGGCGCCGAAGCCTTCCGCGACCCAATGACGATACCAAGTCAGTTTGTCCGGTTCGGCGATGTGAAGCGTTCCCGTCAGGTAATCCAGCACGCGCAAATTATTGAGTGGATGAATCTCGCAGGCGACCGCTGCCATCAGACTGCGGACATAAGCGCGCTGCAACGGCGCCCGGGGCAACAGGGCGGGATCCGGCCAGACTTCATCGAGATATTCGCAGATCGCCATCGATTGCGTCAGCACGGCATCGTCGTGCTGAAGGCTGGGGACTAGTCCTTGTGGATTGATCGCCAGATAACCCGGCGCATGCTGCTCCCCGCCATTGCGGAGGAGATGGATCGCGACCTGTTGATAGTCGAGACTCTTCAGCGCCAGGACGATGCGGACGCGATAGGCAGCCGAGGAGCGGAAGTAGTTGTAGAGGGTGAGGCGGCTCACCGGCTCACACCCCCGTCACGGCCCGCGTGACTTCCTGCTCGATGGCACCGAACAGCGAATGGCCGTCCTTGCCCGCCATTTCGATCCGCACACGATCGCCGAAGGCAAGGAAAGGTGTTGCCGGAGATCCCGTGGAGATGGTCTCAACCATCCGCTGTTCCGCGATGCAGGCATAACCGCGCCCACCGGCGGAGATCGGCTTGCCGGGCCCGCCTTGCGCATCGCGATTGGAAATCGTCCCTGAGCCGATGATCGAGCCGGCGGCAAGATTGCGGGTTTTAGCCGCATGGGCGATCAATCTGCCGAAATGGAATGTCATATCTTCGGCGGTGCGCAACTTTCCGAAGGGCTTGTCATTAAGGAAAGTCTTGATTTCGAGGTCGATCTTCCCCTGCTGCCAGGCATCGCCCAGTTCATCGAGCGTGACGGCAACCGGTGAGAAGGCGGAAGACGGTTTCGACTGGAAGAAGCCGAAGCCCTTGGCAAGTTCACCGGGAATGAGATTGCGCAGGGAGACGTCATTGACCAGCATCACCAGCGCGATCTTCTGGAGCGCTGCCTCCGGCGAGATGCCCATCGGTACGTCGGCGGTGATGACGGCGACCTCTGCCTCGAAATCGATTCCCCAGCTCTCATCAGCCAGGGCGATGGGGGCGCGGGGCGGCAGGAAGCAGTCGGAGCCGCCCTGATACATCAGCGGATCAGTCCAGAAGCTTTCCGGGAGGCTGGCGCCGCGTGCGCGCCGGACCAGATCGACATGGTTCACATAGGCTGAACCGTCCGCCCATTGATAGGCCCGCGGCAGCGGCGAATGGCAGTCATGCTCGTGAAAGCGATCTCCCGGCAGGGCGCCGTGCTCAAGGCTTTCGGCAAGGGCTGCGAGGCGCGGCGCCTTGTTCTCCCAGTCATCCAGTGCTTGCTGTAACGTGCCGGCAACTTCGCGGGCATCGGTGCAATGGCCAAGATCGCGGCTGACGATGACCAGGCGACCATCTCTGCTGCCGTCTTTCAGGCTGGCTAATTTCATGCTGACTCCCCGCGGACCCGTTTTATCCCGGGTCGAATTGTTTTTTGATATCCCGCCAGCAATCGAGATAGTCATCCTGGCGCGCTTCATGTTCGGCAGCATAGCGCGTGACACGTTGCGCCAGACGCGTCTCAAACATGAAGGCCAGGGTGCCAGCAAGTTTGACCGGTGACAAGGCCGCATTGCTGGCCTTGTCAAAAGCCTCCGCATCCGGGCCATGCGGCATCATCATATTATGCAGGCTCATACCGCCCGGCGTGAAGCCGTTCGGCTTGGCGTCATAGCTGCCGTAGATCAGGCCCATGAACTCCGACATCACGTTACGGTGGAACCAGGGCGGCCGGAACGTATCCTCCGCCACGGACCAGCGCTCGGGGAAGATGACGAAGTCGATATTCGCGATGCCGGCCAGGCCCGAGGGCGAGGTGAGGACGGTGAAGATGGAGGGATCCGGGTGGTCCGTCAGCACGGCATTCATCGGCGCAAAACGCCGAAGGTCATATTTATAAGGCGCGTGATTGCCATGCCAGGCCACGACATCAAGCGGCGAGTGGTCGAGCCGGCAACGATGCAACTCGCCACCGAATTTGACGATCAGTTCGCCTGATACCTCGCGATCCTCGAAGGCCGCCACCGGCATTAGGAAATCACGCTCATTGGCAAGGCCATTGGCGCCGATCGGCCCGCGTTCCGGCAGTTGGAACGGCTGGCCGTAATTCTCGCAGACATAGGCGCGAACAGGCCCATGCGGCAGTTCCACGCGCATGATCACACCGCGCGGAATGACACAGATTTCGCCGGGCTCGATCTCAACCACGCCGAACTCGGTGCAAAACCGCAGCGAACCCTGTTGTATGGCGATCAGCATTTCTCCGTCGGCATTCTGGAAATAGCTGTCCTGCATGGAGCTATTGGCGAGCAGCAGATGCGCCGCCATCCCGACCTGCTGGACAACGTCGCCCGTCGTGGTGATGGTGCGAAGACCGGTAATGAAGTTGAGCGGCTTGTCCGGAATTGCTATCGGGTTCCAGCGCAACGCGCCGATCGGCAGGTTGGTGTCATCGCGGTCCGGTGCCGACCGAAGTTGACCGCAATCCACAACTGAAAACCTTCCGACATGCTTGACGCTGGGCCGCAGGCGGTAAAGCCAGGAACGGCGATTGCTGCCGCGTGGCGCCGTGAAGGCGGAGCCGGAGAACTGCTCGGCATAGAGGCCATGGGCGACACGCTGCGGTGAATTTCGCCCGACCGGCAAGGCGCCCGTTATCGCTTCGCTCTCCACGTGGTTGCCAAAGCCCGAAAGATACGCCAGCGCCATCACTCGCCACTCCCCGTCAGGACCGCGTATTATTTGTTATAGAGGCTTATTCAGCGGCATGCGGTGACTCTAGCACACCGCGACGGATCTGATCCTCCTCAATGGATTCGAACAGGGCGCGGAAATTGCCTTCGCCGAAACCTTCATCGCCTTTGCGTTGAATGAATTCGAAGAAGATCGGCCCTAGCACCGTGCCGGAGAAGATCTGCAGCAACAGGCGGTTGCGGCCGTCTTCCAGGCTTTCGCCGTCTATCAAAATACCGCAGCGCTTCATGCGTTCCAGGGGCTCGCCATGATGGGGCAGGCGGGCGGCGACTTTTTCGTAATAGGTAACGGGAGGTGCCGGCATGAAGGGCAGGCCGGTGGCGCGCAACTTCTCCACGGTGCCGTAGATGTCGTCGCAGCCACAGGCGATATGCTGGATGCCTTCGCCCTTATAGGCGCGCAGATATTCTTCGATCTGGCTTTTGTCATCCACCGATTCATTGATCGGGATGCGGATCTTGCCGCAAGGGCTGGTAAGGGCGCGCGAGACGAGCCCCGTCAGCTTGCCTTCGATGTTGAAGTAGCGGATCTGCCGGAAATTGAAGAGCTCGTTATAGAACCTGTACCAGACATCCATGCGGCCCCGATGAACGTTATGGGTCAGGTGGTCGATGTAATAGAGGCCGGTGCCATGTGGCCGCTCCAGCGCACCGGGGATCGGGGCGAAGTCGGCGAGCCATGCGGTCTTGTCCTGCTCCATGAAGTAGAGAACCGAACCACCGATGCCTTCTATCGCCGGTGCGTCGATCGCCAGGACACCATATTCCTTTGTGGCCGGTTTGGCGCCGAGCTTCAGCGCGCGGTCGTAGGCGAAGGCGGGGTCGACCATGTGCCAGCCCATGCCGACGGCACAAGGGCCATGTTGGTTGATGAAATGGGCGGCGAAGGAAACGGGCTCGGCATTGGCGAGGTAGCAGATGCCGCCCTGGCGCCACAAAGTCACGTTGCGGCTCTTGTGCCGCGCCACCGCTGTGAAGCCCATCCGGGTCATAAGATCGGCTAGCTGCGTCGCGTCCGGATGCGCAAATTCGACAAAGGCGAAGCCATCGGTACCGGCCGGGTTGCCAGCATTGATCGTCGCTGCAGCCGTATCATGTGGAAACGGACCCATGAGGGGGACTCCTGAAGAGAGGGGAGATTGCTTAACAGCTTAGCGAATCTCCCCTGCACGGTGCGTGCGGAGTGGGCGCGATTTTGAGCTTTTATGCAATATTTGTGCATGATATACTAATTATATGCAATATTTAGACGACATAGATCCCTTTGATCTGAGATTACTTGCAGCCTTGCAGGAGAATGCGGCGGCTACGAATAGCGACCTCGCCGAGCGGGTCGGGCTGTCGCCGTCGCAGATATCGCGGCGTCGCCAAGCCCTGGAGCAGGGCGGCCTCATCCAGGGCTATCACGCCATCCTCGACCGCGAGAAGCTCGGCCTTTCCATCCTGGTCCTGATCCATGTCAGCATGGCGACCCATTCAGCCGACAATGCCGCGAGCTTTCGCAATCTGGTCCTGGAGCGGCCCGAAATTCTCGAAGCCTATGCACTTACCGGCGATGCCGATTACGTGCTCAAGGTGGTGGTGGGCAGCCTGAAGGGTCTGGCCTATCTGGTGAATGACGTGCTTCTGCCCCATGAGGCGATCGCCCGCGTGCGTTCGGAAGTCGTGCTCGATACCCTGAAGCAGGTGGTGTCCCTGCCGCTCGCAACGGGAAAACGCGGCAAGTGATCAGCGCAGGGCCGAAAGCGGAATGCCGGTCTTCTCCTTGATGACCGAGAAGACGATGCTGGAATGGGATTCGCGGACACCCGGCATCCGCAGCAGACTCTTGGTTGCAAAGTCGCTCAAGGCATCGAGATCGCTGGTCATCACGTGCAGCAGGAAGTCGGTGTCGCCGGTCATGGCGTAGCACGCGACCACTTCCGGCTGCCGCAGGATCATTTCCTCGAATCGTGCCACCGTCGCCTCGGCATGATCGCTGAGCCGGACTTCTATAAAGGCCTGCAGCGGGCAGCCGGCCCGTTTGGGGTCGAGGTCGGCGCGGTAGCCGCGGATGATGCCGTCAGCTTCCAGCCGCTTCAGCCGCCGCAGGCAAGGCGTCACCGAGAGGCCGATCTGTTCCGCCAGTTGAACCACCGACATCCGGCCATCCTCCTGGACAGCCTGCAGTATCCTGCGATCGATGTCGTCAAGCATGGGAATGGGTTGTTTCATCTCAGATTTACAGTTTTTGGAGTTATTATTACTAATATTCTAAATCAGATGGGTTAATTTAGCAAAAACAGCTCCGCATTCGGGTTCATACTGGCACTAGTGAAATGAGGTGTCCGCATGAACCCGTGAGGTGTCCGCATGAACCCGTCTGTGCTTTCTTCGCCCGCCAGTGCCGCCGCCCTCGACCCCGCGCTTGGTCTGCGTGGCGATTACAGCCACATGGATGGCGACTGGGTGACAAGCCAGAATTGGGAGGACTATAGCCAGGCCGAGCACGATCTCTGGCGCCAGCTTTATGCCCGTCAGGTCGGCGTGGCGCGTAAATATGCGGCCGATGCTTTTCTGGCGGGCCTCGAGACCTTGCGGATGCCGGTGGACCACATTCCGCGCTTCGAGGAGGCGAGTGCCAGGCTGCGCGCTTTGACCAATTGGACCATCGTGCCGGTGCCGGGTCTCATTCCCGAGGATGCTTTTTTTCTGCATCTCGCCAAGCGGCAGTTTCCGGTGACGGTCTGGCTGCGCCGGCCTGACGAGGTCGATTACCTGGTCGAGCCCGATGTCTTTCATGACTTCTTCGGCCATGTGCCGCTGCTGAGTCAGCCGGTTTTTGCCGATTATCTGCAGGAATACGGCCGCAAGGGGATCGAAGCGATTGAGCTTGGCACCACTAAGATGCTGACGCGGCTCTTCTGGTACATGGTCGAGTTCGGCCTGATCCGCGGCGAGGATGGCGTCAAGGCCTATGGAGCCGGTATGCTTTCTTCGGCGACCGAGACCGCCTTCAGCGTCGACAGTCTGCAGCCGCATCGCATCCGGTTCGATTTGTGCCGGGTAATGCGGACGGATTATCGCATCGACAGTTTCCAGCAGACTTACTTTGTCATCGACGATTTCGCCGAACTGTTCTCGGCGATGCAGCAGCCATTCGCGCCGCTTTATGCCGCGGTCAAGCAGCAACCTTTGATCCCGGCAACGCAGTTGCTCGGCAGTGACACCGTTCTTCAGGCCGGCACGCAAAAGCACTCCTGATCTAAACGGCGCTTCCGCCTATCCGAGATCAGACCGGTTTGGGCTACGCGGCAGCGCCTTGATACGGCCGCTCAAGCGGTAAGCGAACAGGCCCAGCCATTCGTGCGCGGCAATATCGCAGCAGAGCCAGCCATAGGCTGCGCTGCCGAGGAAGCGATCATCATCAGCCTGGCCCTGGGTCTTATAGTCGGCGCAACAGGGCGTGAGCTGGGCGGCCCTTGCACCGAAGGATGCCATCGCGCGCGGCATATGCGCGGCCGAGGTGACCAGTAGCCAGTGGTCTTGAGGACTGCTGAACATTTTTTCGCTCTCGCGCGCATTCTCGAACGTATCGCGGGATTTTTCCTCCAGCAGGATGCGTTCCGGCGAGATCCCCAACCGGATCAGCAGTTTGCGGGTGAGGCCAGCTTCGCTGTAGCTTTTATCCGCGAGCAGGTCAGGCACGCCGCCAGATAGCAGGATGATCGCCTGGGGAAAGAGCCTCGCCAGCTCCACGACAACGAAGAGGCGGCTGCCGGCGCTGGTGAAAATCGGCCCGTTCGGTCTGTCGCCGCGGCTGGCATTGACGCCGCCGCCGAGCAGGATGATGCCGCGGACCGGCTGCGCGAGATCGAGCTTCTGCGGATCAAAGACCGGATAGGCCGATTCCAGCGGGCGCAGCAGCCAATACGGCGCGGGCGTCCAGGCCATCACCAGCGCGGCGAGGGTGGTGAATACCAGCAGCAGGCACCCCGCCGCCCACAGGCCGAGCAGCAGCAGCAGGCAGGAAGCAGCTACCAGCAGCAGCATTGCGTTCGACGGCCGCAAAAAGAAATGCAGCAGCTTGGCGCAGCGGAAAAACATCGGCCCATCCGTTACCGCTAGAGGCGACAAGATTGAACGCGATCTGCCGCGACTGGCAAGAGCGTGCTGTGTTTGAGCGCTGTGTGTTTCAGATCGGCAAGCCGTCGAGCAGGCGATACCACCATACGGAAGGTGCCAGGAACCACGGGTTGCCGCTGTAAAGCGGGCGTGTCTGGAAGGGGATGTTGTCGAGCGGCGACTTTCCTTCGGCCTTGCCCAGGACCTGAAGACCGATCTTGCGGCCGAAATAAGTCGCAAGGGAGACGCCGGAGCCGCAATAGCCCATGGCGAAATGCAGGCCGTCCTGCTTGCCGATATGGGGCAGGGTGTCGAAAGTATAAGCGACGAAGCCCATCCAGCTATGCGTGACTTTGCTCGACTTTAATTGCGGATACAACCGGCACATCCAGTCATGCAGACGCGGCGCGCAGATCTCCGGATTGCTTTCCAGATAGGCGACGCGGCCGCCGAAAATCATGCGGCGTCGGTCGGGCGAGAGACGGTAATAGAAGACCACCCGCCGCGTGTCGCTGATCATACGATTGGTCGGCGCCAGTTCATGCGCCAGCGCCGGGTCGAGTTCTTCCGTGGCAATGATATAGCTGCCGATCGGGATGACGCGGCGGCGATGCCAGGGGGTGAGCGGGCCGGTATAGCCGTTGGTTGCGACGACCACGTCACGTGCCTGCACTGTGCCCTTGGCGGTCTTGACGGTGAAACCGCCGCTCGCGTGGTCGATTGACAGGGCCGGACAATGGTCAACCACGATGGCACCGGCCGCCTGCGTGCGCTTCAGCAGGGCGAGATGGAATTTGCCGGGATGCAGCGCACTGTGACGCGGATAAACGATCCCGCCGTAATAGGCGTCGCTGCCGATTTCCCGCCGTTGTTCGGCACGGGTGACGATCTCCATCGGCACTTCCAGCCCTTTGGGTTGGCTGCCGGCCAGCTTGACCAGGGCTTCGAACTGTTTTGGGTTATGGGCGGCGTGAAAACGGCCGCTCCGGTTCCAGTCGCAATCCAGCTTCTCATCTTCGACCAGATGCGTGATGTAGTCCAGCGCATCGATTCCTTCGCGGCGAATACCGAAGGCGAGCTGCTCGTTATGCCGTCCCGACAAATCGCTTAAACCGGGCTTGATGCTGGTCGAAACCTGGCCGCCATTGCGGCTCGAACAGCCCCATCCCGCAGACTCGGCATCGATTACCAAGGTGCTGCGGCCGGCCCGGGCCGTTTCGGTCGCCGCTGACAGGCCGGTATAGCCGCTGCCGATCACCAGAACGTCGGTTTGTGCAGGCAGGGTGGTTGCCGACAGAACCGGACGTGGCGCGGCGTCCCACCAATAAGGTTCGTTCTTGTAGTTTTTCGCGAAAATACCGCCGCTCATGTTTCCCCCGATCGGCCTTCCCAGATGCACTCTCGACTCGTGCTGGTTAAATGAAAAATATCTGCGGAAATTTCATTTCGCCAGTTGCTTCTGCGAGAATGGCAGGCGCAGCTGTTATCTGCCAGGCGCATGGCCGCAGCAAATTATGCGCAAGGAAAAATCACAGATGAGCGAGTAAAATTCGATTGTCTAGTTTTCCTATCGACATTAGATGAGCTGACCTGACGTCGTGAGCCGAGGGCATCCAGCTATCTCCGCTCATATCGCAGCGAGGAACGTATTGTCCCGCGATGGGCTTTCCTATCCCGAAGCCCTCCGCCAGAAGAGAGAAATCATGTCATTCAGTCATAAGCTGCGCACCGCGCTGATCGCTAGTCTTGCCTTTGCCGGCCTCGCCACCGCCGGCCTGCAGGCGCAGGCCGACACACTGCTCGACCAGATCAAGACCAGGGGCACATTGGTGGTCGGGCTGGAAGGAACCTATCCGCCCTTCAATTATCAGGACGAGAATGGCCAGCTTGCCGGCTTCGAAATCGACCTTGCCAATGCAGTCGCAGGCAAGCTCGGCATCAAAGCGGATTTCCAGCCGACCAAGTGGGACGGAATTTTGGCAGCGCTCGAGGCGCAGCGTTTCGACGTCATCATCAATCAGGTGACGATCACGCCGGAGCGCCAGCAGAAGTATGACTTCTCTGAGCCCTATACGGTTTCCGGCACCCAGATCATCACGCGCGCGGGTGATGAGGCAAAGATCAGCAAGCCGGCCGACCTGGCCGGCAAGTCGGTTGGCGTGGTGATCGGCAGCAATTATGAGAAATGGCTGCGGGACAACGCCCCGCAGGCCGATATCCGCACCTATGACGATGACGCCACCCGCGATCAGGACCTTTTGTCGGGACGTATCGATGCGGTGATCAACGATCGTCTCGTTGCCGCCGAGCGCGTGAAGCAGTACCAGGGCAAGCTGGCCGCTGCCGGCCAGCCTTTCGCGCCGCAAAGCCAGGGCATCGCGTTGCGCAAGGGCAATCCGGAATTGCTGGCGGCCCTTAACAAGGCATTGGATGATCTGCGGGCCGATGGAACGCTGGCCAAGATCTCCGTCAAATGGTTTGGTACCGACGTGACCAAGTAACAAGGCCGTCCGGCGCTGGTCGATCGCCGTCGGTCAGCGCCGGGAGCACTTTGCCGCCATGACCTTCAATGTGATGCTGTTGCTGCAGTCGGTCCCCTTGTTGTTGAAGGGGGCGCTCTATACGGTCGAGCTCAGCTTCGGCAGCATGGTGATCGGGCTCGTCCTCGGCTTCGGTCTTGCCCTGATGCGCCTGTCGCGTCGCACCTGGCTGCGCCGCACCGCGCGCGTCTATGTTTCGTTCGTTCGCGGGACGCCGCTGCTGGTGCAATTGTTCCTGATCTATTACGGCCTGCCGCAATTCGGCATCCGCCTCGATCCCATTCCCTCGGCGCTGATCGGCTTCAGCCTCAATGTCGCCGCTTATACGTCGGAGATCCTGCGCGGGGCGATTTCAGCGATCGATATCGGTCAGCGCGAGGCGGCATTGGCCGTCGGCATGACGCGGCTTCAGATCATGCGCCGCATCGTCATGCCGCAGGCGGCACGGCTGGCCCTGCCGCCGCTCGGCAACAGTTTCGTCAGCCTGGTCAAGGATACGTCTCTGGCGGCGACCATTCAGGTGCCGGAACTGTTCCGCCAGGCGCAGTTAATCACGGCGCGGACCTTCGAGGTCTTCACGATGTATATTTCCGTGGCGCTGATCTATTGGGGTGTCTCAGCCCTGCTTGATCTCGGCCAGCACAAGCTTGAACTGCGCGCCAGTCGTCATCTGGCAGCGCGCTGATCGGCGCGTCCCAAGTCCTGTATCCTTGGCGGCGCTCAGCGCCGGCGCAGATTGACGATGATGACGCCGCCCAGGGCCATGGCGCCGCCGATCGCGCCGAAGAGGCCCGGGACTTCACTCAGCCACAGCCAGCCGATCAGCGTGGCCACCGGCGGAATGCAATAAAGCAGGTTGGCGGCACGGCCGGCGGGCAGGCGCGACAGCACGACGGACCAGCCGCCATAGGCGACGAAGCTCGGCACGAGGCCCAGATAGATCGCCGCATTGCGCGCACCAGCGGGCGCAGCGAGGGCCTGATCGATGCCCGATAGAAGGCCCGGTGAAAGGAAGAAGGCACCGAACAACATGGTCCAGGCGGAGATCGTCAAGGCGCGATGCCGGCCGTAGAGCGGCTTCAGCAACACCGTCGATATCGCCGTACAGGCGGCGGCGGCGAGAATGAGCAAGGCGCCCCGATTGATTTCAATCCCGTTTCCTTCGCCCAGGGCAATCAGGCCGATGCCGCTGAAAGACACCAGGGTGCCGAGCCAGGCGCGCAGGCCGAAGCGCTCCTTCAGGATGGGAATGGCCAGCAGCGCCACGAGGATCGGGCTGATATTGACGATGAAGCTGGCGGCGCCGCTGGAAACCGTGCGCTCGCCCATATTGAGCAGCACGGTGTAGAAGGCGACAAAGAGCAGCCCGCCTGCCGCGAGGCGGAGCGTTTCCCGCAGGTTCGGCAACGGGGGGCGCGTGGCCAGCAGGAAGGCGGCGGCCGGCACCGCCGCGATGGTGAAGCGGATGGAGCCCAGTTGCAGCGGTCCGATCGCCCGGAGCCCTTCCCGGATAGCGGGAAAGGCCGAGGCCCAGCCGACCACGGTGATGACGAAGGCGAAAGCCAGCACCGGATCGAAAGGGCGATCAGCGGGCAGTTTTTGCACGGGTGGCGTGGCAGTGGCAGCGGTCATGGTATCCCCGGAATCAATATTCGACAGATCATTCCGGGGACTGAGCTTGTTGACAATGGAACAAAGAGGGGATCAGCTGTGAGCATGAATCACAGCTCAACGCCCCTTCCGCCGCTCGATCCGCTGCGTGCTTTCGAGGCAGCCGCGCGCACCGGCAGCTTTTCCGCGGCGGCAAACCTGTTGAACCTGACCCATGGTGCGGTCAGCAGGCAGGTCGGCAAGCTGGAGCATTGGCTCGGCCGCCGTCTGTTTGAAAGACAGGCGCGCGGCGTCACGCTGACGCCCGACGGACAACGGCTTTATCAACGCACGACGGAGGCCTTCGCGCTGATCGCGGAGAGTGCCGACCGATGGATCGACCAAGGGCGGGGCAGCGTGGTGCGCCTGACTTCGATCCCCTCCATTTGCGGCCTCTGGCTGATGCCGCGCCTGGCGCAGCTCGAAGCCGGCAATCCGCCCTTGCGCATTGACCTGATGGTAGAGCATCGCAGCGCCGATCTGGACTCCGACGGCATCGATCTCGCCATTCGCTGCGGCCGCGGCGGCATGCCGGGGCGGCTATCGGTCCAGCTTTTCGAGGAACATTGCTATCCCATTGCGGCGCCCGCGCTGGCCTCCGCGATCGGGGAGGGGGCGCCGGAGCGGTTGCTGGACTGGCCGTTGATTCATGATTCGGATGCGTCGGGATGGCGCGCCTGGTTCGCTGCCCAGGGCCTTGACTACAGGCCGCGGCGCCAGGATCGGCGCTTCGAGGATTACAATCTGGTGCTGGATGCGGCCATTCATGGGTTGGGTGTCGCGCTGGCGCGGCCGCCTCTGGTGCAGGAAACGCTGGCGAGCAAGCGTTTGCTGCCGGTCGATCGCCGCACGGCACTCAACACCGTGGCCTATTGGCTGGATCGGCCGGAAGGCAAGTTGCGGCCTGCGGCGATGGAGCTCGCGCGCCGCATCATGCGCGCCGCCGGGGTGGCGGAGCCGGCGATGGCGCGCTTTTTCACGGCCAAGGGTCGGGACTGATCGTACCGGGCTGCCGCACCCCGGTGTCCCCCATGTCCGGCGTCTCCCTCATCAAACGACCTTTGGCGCGAACAGCTCGATCTCTTCAGCAAAGCCCTTGAGCTCATGATGGCCGATGGAGACCGGCTGCGCCTGGGGCAGCAGATCGGCAAAACGTTGCGAGACCAGAAGGGCTTGCCCCGTCGCCGCGCAAACACCCTGGATTCGGCTGGTGAGATTGACATCGGGGCCGATGACGGTGAAATCCAGCCGATGGCCCGAGCCGATATTGCCGTAGCTGGCTTTGCCGTAGTGCAAGGCGATCCCTGCTCTCAGTTCGACATCGGGTTCGGTGAACGAAGCGAGATGCGCCAGCGCATCGCGCGCGGCGTCCAATGCCGCCTGGCAGTTTCGCGTCGGATTCTCGCTGCCGCGAAAGCTTACCAGTACTGCATCACCGATGAATTTCAGCACTTCGCCGCCGTGCCGGGTAATGGCGGGCAGGATCTGGTCGAAATAGCCGTTGAGCAGCGATAACACGCGCGCGCCGGAGAGCCGGTTCGATATTCCCGTGAAGTTCCTGAGGTCGCAGAGCATGAGTGCTGCCTCGATGGTCTCGACATCGCCGCGTTGCACATGTCCGGCCAGAATGCGGCGGCCGGTCTCGCTGCCGATATAGGTATCGAGAAGGTTGGTGCCACGCTCATGCAGCGCTTTCAATTCGATGCAGTTACGCAGCGCCGGGAGGATGCGGTGGAACAGGGCGCGATCCTCGGCCGAAAAACCCGCTACATCCGAGGTGGCAAAGCAGATCGCGCCGATCCAGGCATTGTTGCTCATCAGCGGCACGAACAGCCGCTCAGCCAAGGCATGGCGGGCATAGACCTCGTGCAAGAACCAGTCCTGTGCCGTCGCCTGATCGCCACGGAGGCTGAGCCACGCGCCGGTCTCCAGCACGTGACGCACCGGGCTTTTGAGGCCGCCAACGCCGTATTCGAAGCCGTGCAGGCGGCTGACCGTCTCCACCGCCTCTCCATATGTCCATGCCATTGTCCGCCCAATGATCTCAGGGTCGATCATCAGCAGGTGCAGGACAAGGCGATCCACTGCGATCCCCGCATTGCGGAGCCTCACGCCAAGCCCCTCCAGCAAACCGGCAAGGTCTTGGTCATGGCAGAAATTGCCCGCCAACCATTCAATCAGGCTGACGGCGACATCAAGAAAAGCAGCATTCATCGGGCGAACCGGTACCGCTTGTGCGGCGAGTGCAGTGGATGGCGGATGGAGGGAACCTTGCGGCAGCGACGTGCAGGAGCAGGTCACGGCAGCAATGTCCATCGCCTTGCCTTCTTTTATGGGATTTTTCGCGCGTCATGAAAACGTCATTTTTCATGCAATCCCGCCAGGCGGGGCCGCAAAAACAGCATGGCAGAAATGATTAGCTCTATATTAAATAGGTTCCTATCTATATTGGCATTCTCCAACTCTGATAACGTTTCCGCGAAAGCTCGTGACCATGGCCATATCTGATCGCAAGAAGCGGCAAATGGAGTTCGGCCCGCGGCTGAACCGCATCGGCCAAGGTATCCGGCGGGCAATCGATGAGGAATTGCGTGCTTTGGGTCTTACCGATGCGACTTGGCGTCCGCTGTTTCACTTGGGACGCCTGGGTGATGGGTTGCGGCAGAAGGATCTGGCAGAAGCCCTAATGATAGAAGGGCCTTCTTTGGTTCCCCTGTTGGACAACCTTGAACAAAACGGGCTGGTGGAGCGCACCGAGAGTACGAGCGACCGCCGCTGCAAGCTTATTCATATGACACCGGCGGGGGAGAAGGTCTATCGGCAGACCGTGGAAATCGCCGGCAAGATCGCCACGAAGATGATGCGCCATGTCTCCGACGAGGAACTGGCCATCTGCCATGACGTCTTTGATCGTCTGGAAGAGGCATTGGACAATCTGAAAGCCGGCGACCGCAAGTCCAGCCCCCGGGCCGCCGAGTGAGGCGGCGATGATCCGGTGGCCATTTCTCAGCCCAGGCTGGTCGCATGCGGTCTGTACGACGATCGCCGTGATCCTGGCGCTCTATGTCGCCTATTTTCTGCAGTTGGAAAACCCATACTCAGCCGCGACGACGGTTCTGGTGGTGGCCAGTCCCATTCACGGCATGGTACTGGCAAAGTCCGTCTATCGCTTTCTCGGGACCCTGCTGGGGGCTGCAGCCTCGATCCTGTTGATGGCCTGTTTTGCGCAAACGCCGGAGCTGTTTCTTCTCGGCACGGCACTATGGGTTGGTCTCTTTACCGCCGCATCTTCGCTTTTACGGCGGTTCCGTGCCTATGGGGCCGTGCTGGCGGGATATACCATTACACTGGTTGCCTTCGGTGCGGTCGATAAGCCGTTGTCGATTTTTGATCTCGCCATGGCGCGAATCTCTGTCGTTACCGTTGGTATCGCCTGCTCGGCGCTGGTCACGATTTTATTGGCGCCCAACACCGCCAGTCGCGATTTTCCGCAGAAGTTGAAGGGCGCGCTGCAATCGGCAGCGGATTTCGTCACGCTTGCCTTGTCGCCGGGGGATGAAAAGCGGATTGCTGCCGGCCGTCTTCTCGCCGCCCGCCAGATCCAGGCACTCGATACGGCGCTCTATGGCGCTGCGGCTGAAACTGCCGAAATGGCGCACAGGTCGGGCTATATCCGTCGCGCCGTGGCGGCTCTGTTTGGTCTGCTGACCTCGGCTTCGAGTCTGCGCGTCTTCGGCGACATGCCCGCTGCGCGACATGCCGACAACGAGATCGGCCCGCTCTTGCAGCAATCCGCCGCGCTGCTGCAGCGGCTTGCAGCCGTGGATGGAGCGGCTGCGATGAGCGGCGAGGTAAAAGCCCTTCGACAGCGCTGCGCCGTCGCGCAAGCACGCCTGGACATGGCGGCCTCGCCCTCGTCGATCATTGCCTTCAATCGCCTTGATGACTTTCTCGACCATCTTTCGGCCCTGGTGGACAGCCTCGTTGCTTTTACGGATCGCAAGGCAAGGCCTCTCGACATCCGCCTGCCGCATCACCGCGACCTGCCTGCGGCCCTGATCAACGGATTGCGCGGCATGATGGCGGTCCTGCTGGTGAGCGTCCTGTGGATCTATACGGCCTGGCCCAATGGCAACCAGGTCTTCGGCGCAACCGTGCCGATCTGCGCGTTGCTCGGCGCCAGCGAACGTCCGCAGGCCGATGCCGTCGATTTCTTCAAAGGCGTCCTGCTTGCGGCAATTGCCGGCCTGGTCTGCACCTATGGATTGCTCGCCGCGATCAGCGGCTTCCCCCTGCTTGCCTTGGCCTTGGCGCCGTTCGTGTTAATCGGCGCCTATTACTCGACCCGCCCGCGGACGATGGGGATCGCCACTGGCTTTCTGATTTTCTTCATTACCTTCGTTGCGCCACACAATCCCATGCAGTTCGATCTCTCAGGCTATTTCAATACGGCCTTTGCCAATCTGATCGGCATCGGTTGCGTGCTGCCGATTTTTCGCGTGGTGTTCCCCCAGCGATCCGGCCGCGCAGTACAGAACCTTGCGCGCCAGCTTGTGATCAGCCTGATGCGCCTTGCCGGGCGGCCCAGCTTGAAACGGCTGCTGCGATGGGAGCATCAGGCACATGATCGGCTGGCAGCGATCGCCATGCGGCTACCCCTGGAAGACGGAAATCGCGCCAAGTTGTTGACGGGCGGTTTTGCCGCCATTCGCATCGCGCGCGATCTCGTACGCATCAAGGGGCAAATGGAGACGCTGCCCCTGGACCATGCGACACGGACCGCTTTACTGCGCGTCTTCGAGGCGTGCCGGCATCTGGCGGGACATCCCATGCAGGCCGTCCACCACCTGCGGGATGCGGCAGATCGTCTACAGGCCGGCATCCCCGCATTGCCGCCTGACGGCGCAGCGATGGCAAAGCGCGCTATCGCCGCGTTGCGTGAAAGCGCCGATTTGCTGGCGCAGCATGAATCGTTCTTTACCGGCCGCAAAGGCCGGACGGATGCCCGGCCGTGCCAATCGGTGGGACAGGTCGCGACATGTTGACGGAAAGTAATATCGGCGGCGTCTACATGGCACCGATCGTTATCTACGGTCTTGCCGCGTCGATGCTGTTTCTGGCGCTGCGCTGGCTGTTGACCCGGCTCGGCTTCTGGCGGCTGGTCTGGCATCCAGGCCTGTTCGAGCTTGGCCTTTTCATCTCCATTCTGTCTGTGCTGGTGATGGTATTTCCCTAGCCGGCATTCCTGAGCGTGGATCGCGGTTGAAATGTGGTTCTTCGGTAAGATGTTTCGGGTCGCCATGACGGCGGCGATGGTGCTGACGGCGATTGTGTTGGGTGCGGCCCTCTGGCGCTATTACATGATCGATCCCTGGACCCGCGACGGCACTGTCCGCGCCAATGTCGTATCTATCGCGCCGGAAGTGTCTGGCACGGTCGTCGACATCAAGGTCGTCGACAATCAGTTCGTCCATAAAGGCGACATCCTCTATGTCATTGACCCGACGCGTTTCCGTCTTGCGCTGACGCAGGCCCAGGCGACGGCGGAGAGCCGCAAGCAGGACATGATCGTCGCGCAACAGCGTTCCGCGCGCCGCGCCGCGCTGAGCGATCTCGCCGCCTCGAAAGAAGAGAAGGAACAGTTCAGCGGCAACGCGGCGGTCGCTGCGGCGAATTACAATGAAGCTGTGGCCGAGGTCGAGATCGCTAAGGTCAATCTTGAGCGCAGCGTCATCCATGCGCCGGTCAACGGCTATGTCACCAATCTGCTGCTGCGGCAGGGCGACTATGCCTCGGCCGGACAGAAGAGCGTTTCGGTGATCGATAGCGACTCCTTCTGGATCGCCGGCTATTTCGAAGAGACGAAGCTGGCGCAGATCCGCCGTGGCGATGTCGCCCATATCAAGCTGATGGGCTTTACCGGCGACGTGGTCGGCCATGTCGAAAGCCTGGCGCGCGGCATCACTGACCAGAATGGCGATAGCGGTTCGGAAGGGCTCGAAACGGTCAACCCGGTCTTCACCTGGGTGCGTCTGGCCCAGCGCTTTCCGGTGCGTATCCATGTCGACCTGGTGCCGGCTGGCATCGATCTTGCCATGGGGATGACCTGCACGGTCAGCGTCGGCGATAAAGCCACGGACCTGCGGCAAAGCGTGGCCAAGGTCGCGGAGGCGGCGAAGGCGGAATTTGTCGCGCTCTGGATCGGCTATGCCGGAGCGGTGCAGGCCAAGACGGTAGAGTAGGGGCGGCTGCTGCGCCGTCTCACGCGTTGAGGATGGCCTGCATTGCCTGCTTGAGACCGGCAAGGGTGGCGGCTCGGTCAAGGTCCGGATTGCGGATGGCCCGCACCGAAAGGCCCTCGAACAAAGCTGCGATCATTTCAAAACGCGCTGCCAGTTCGGCTTCGGTCAGCGGCCTGCCGCGCGCGGCGAAACCCTTGCGCATGGCATTGATCACAGCGCCGCGCGTGATCCGGTCCGCCGTCTGAACGATGGCGCCCATTTTGGGATTGCGGGCGGCTTCGGCGACGATTTCCAGCCCCAGCGTCGCCAGCTCCGGATCGGTATGGTACTCGAAGCCATGATCGGCCTTGGCCGCCATCGCCTCCAGGATGTCGGCCGATCCTTCCAGATCCTGAAACAGTTTCAGGAGCTCCTGTACATCCTGCTGCACAATCGCTGCGATGATCGCTTCCTTGTTTTCGTAATAATGATAGATGTGGCCGACGCTCATGCGAGCGGTCTTCGAGATCGTCGCCATGCTGGCGCCATGGAAACCTTGACGACGAAAGCACTCTTTGGCCGCGTCCAGGATTTGCTGACGGCGGATTTCGCTGCGATCGAGTTCAAGACTGGCTTGGTTCATCAGCGATAGGTCTCCTTCAGGCCCGGCATTCCACTGTCATTCCGCTCTCTGCAGCCGGTCCCCACAACTGCGGCAGGTACAAGTTAACCCTTGACCTTTGCTTTGTCTATTCTAGAATGAATAATCATTCTAGAATGACTATTCATTCTATGATCTTCGAAGCTGGAGTTGTTTTCCGATGCAAATCAATAGTTTGCGCGATAACGGGCGCAATCGGCGGTTCCGGGCGAGTCGTCGCGGCGTAGCCCGGCGCAGGGTCCTCCTGGCGCTCGCGACGGCTGCGAGCCTGGGCCTTTCGGCTTGCGGAAAGCCGGAAGCGGCCCAGAGCCAGGCGGCGGCCCTGCCGGAAGTCGGCATCATGACGGTGAAACCGCAGCGCGTCTCGTTGACGACGGAGTTGCCGGGGCGGGTTTCAGCCTTCCTGGTCTCGGAGGTCCGGCCCCAGGTCGGGGGCATCATCCAGAAGCGCCTGTTTGAAGAAGGCAGCGATGTCAAAGCCGGGCAGGTCCTTTATCAGATCGACCCCGCAACCTATCGGGCCACTTATGACAACGCCGCCGCCGCGCTGGCCAAGGCCAAGGCGGCGGTGCTGTCGGCGCGCTCGAAGGCGCAGCGCTACAAGGAACTGGTAGCCATAAATGCCGTCAGCAAACAGGACTATGACGATGCCGTCGCCACGCAGCTATCGGCCGAAGCGGATATCGCCGCCGATCAGGCGAGCCTGGAAAGCGCCAGGATCAACCTCGACTACACCAAGGTGACGGCGCCCATTTCCGGCCGCATCGGCAAATCCTCGGTGACGCCCGGCGCCCTGGTCACGGCCAGCCAAAGCGACGCTTTGGCGAAGATCCAGCAGCTCGACCAGATCTATGTCGACGTCACCCAGTCGAGTGCGGAAGTGTTGCGGTTGAGGCGCGATCTTGCCAGCGGCAAGCTGGTGACCGCCGGCGCCAATCAAGCCAAGGTCACGCTGATGCTGGAAGACGGCAGCCGTTACGACCAGAGCGGCGTGCTGCAGTTCGCCGATATTACGGTCGATGAAACCACCGGCAGCATCACCTTGCGAGCCGTCTTTCCGAACCCCAAGTTTGATCTCCTGCCCGGCATGTATGTACGCGCCGTGCTGGAGGAGGGTGTGAATGACCAGGCGCTGCTGGTCCCGCAGCGGGGCGTGTCGCGCGACATCCAAGGCAATCCGACGGCCCTGGTGATCGGTGCCGACGACAAGGTCGAGCAGCGCGTGCTGAAGACGGAACGTACGGTCGGCGATCAGTGGCTGATCAGCGCCGGTCTGAAGCCGGGGGATCGGTTGGTCCTCGACGGCTTGCAGAAAATTCATGCAGGCAGCCAGGTGAAGCCGGTCGCGCTATCGGCATCGGAGATCGGCGGCACGGCCACCGACGCGACCCAGCAGTAGAGAGATCGCCGCATGTCACGCTTCTTTATCGACCGCCCGATCTTTGCCTGGGTTATTGCCATCATCATCATGCTGGCCGGCGCCTTGGCGATCCGCTCGCTGCCGATCGCCCAATATCCGGAGATCGCGCCGCCGGCCGTGGCTATTACGGCTACTTATCCCGGTGCCTCGGCGAAGACGCTGGAGGATACCGTCACCCAGGTGATCGAGCAGAAGATGAAGGGCATCGATCACCTCAGCTATATGGCATCGACCAGCGATTCCGCCGGTACGGTGACCATCACGCTGACCTTTGCCTCGGGTACCGATCCGGATATCGCCCAGGTGCAGGTGCAAAACAAATTGCAGCTGGCGACGCCCTTGCTGCCCCAGGAAGTGCAGCAGCAGGGCATCAAGGTCGAGAAATCGGCCACCAATTTCGCCTTGGTGCTTGCCTTCTATTCGCCCGATGGCAGTCTGACGCAATATGACCTCGCCGACTACGTCGCCGCCAACATTCAGGACGTCATCAGCCGCATCGACGGTGTCGGCGATGTCACCATGTTCGGCGCACAATACGCCATGCGGATCTGGCTCGATCCCGACAAGCTGACCAACTACAAACTGACGCCAGGTGACGTCTCGACGGCGATCCAGGCGCAGAATGCGCAGATCTCGGCCGGCCAGCTCGGTGGCGCGCCTTCCATCAAGGGGCAGCAGCTCAATGCCACCATCACGGCGCAAAGCCGGCTGCAGACGGTCGATCAGTTCCGCGACATCCTGCTGCGTACCAATACCGATGGATCGACGGTGCGCCTGCGTGACGTTGCGCGTGTCGAACTGGGCAGCGAAAGTTACGACAATGTCTCGCGCTTCAACGGCAAGCCGGCGACCGGCATTGCCATCAAGCTGGCAACCGGCGCCAACGCGCTGGCAACCGCAGATGCCGTCAAGGCGAAGGTGAAGGAGCTCTCGCAGTTCTTTCCGGCCGGCATGGCGGCGGAAGTTCCCTATGACACCACGCCTTTCGTGCGAGTTTCGATCGAGGAAGTGGTCAAGACGCTGATCGAGGCGATCGGCCTCGTTTTCATCGTCATGTTCGTCTTCCTGCAGAACTTCCGGGCGACGCTGATTCCGACCATTGCCGTGCCGGTGGTGCTGCTGGGCACCTTCGCTGTGCTCTCGGCCTGCGGCTTCTCGATCAATACCCTCACCATGTTCGGCACGGTGCTGGCGATCGGCCTGCTGGTCGACGATGCCATCGTCGTGGTCGAAAACGTCGAACGCGTGATGAGCGAGGAGGGGCTGTCGCCACGCGAGGCGACACGCAAATCCATGGGACAGATTACCGGCGCCTTGATCGGCATCGCCCTGGTCCTGTCGGCGGTTTTCGTGCCGATGGCATTCTTCGGCGGCTCGACCGGCGTCATCTATCGGCAGTTCTCGATCACCATCGTTTCCGCCATGGTACTGTCGGTGCTGGTGGCGATGATCCTGACACCGGCTTTGTGCAGCACCCTGCTGAAACCCGTCAAGCGGGGCGAGCACGGCGTTCATCGCGGGCTTTTCGGCTGGTTCAACCGCGGCTTCGATCGCGGCAGCGACGCCTATCAAGGCATGGTTGGGCATATTTTACGCAAGAGCTTCCGTTACCTGGTGATCTATGGCGCTCTCGCGATCGGCATGGGTTTCCTGTTCCTGCGACTGCCGACAGCCTTTCTGCCGGAAGAAGACCAGGGTTTTCTCTTCGCGCAGGTGCAGTTGCCAGCCGGCGCGACCCAGGAACGTACCGTCAACGTCCTTCAGCAGGTAGAACGGCATTTCCTGGAAGACCAGAAGGAGGCCGTGGCGAAGATCTTTACTGTGGCCGGGTTCAGCTTCTCCGGTAGCGGCCAGAATAACGGCATCGCCTTCATTAATCTGCGCGACTGGAGCGAACGCCAGCGTCCTGACCTCAAGGTCGATGCGGTGGCCGGCAAGGCGATGGGTGCCCTCTCGCGCATTCGCGACGCCTTGATCTTCGCCTTTGCGCCGCCGGCGGTTCTGGAGCTTGGCAACGCGACCGGCTTCGATCTCGAATTGCAGGACAATGCCGGACTCGGACATGAGGCGCTCATGGCGGCGCGGAACCAGTTTCTCGGCATGGCGGCGCAAAATCCGCTGCTGATTGCGGTGCGCCCCAACGGCCAGGAAGATACGCCGCAATTGCAGGTCGATATCGATCAGGCCAAGGCGACAGCCCTCGGCCTCAGCATCGCCGATATCAACGATACGCTGGGGACCGCCTGGGGCAGCTCCTATGTCGACGATTTCATCGACAAGGGACGCGTGAAAAAGGTCTATCTGCAGGCCGATGCCAAATATCGCATGGTGCCGGAAGATCTGAACAACTGGTATGCCCGCAATGCCGCCGGCGAGATGGTGCCGTTCTCGGCCTTTGCCCGCGCGCATTGGACCTTCGGCTCGCCGCGCCTGGAACGCTATAACGGGCTGCCCTCGACGGAAATCCTCGGCCAGCCGGCTCCCGGGCACAGTACCGGCGAGGCGATGGCGGCGATTCAGGAAATCGCCGCAAAGCTGCCGGCCGGCATCGGCTATTCCTGGACCGGGCTTTCCTATCAGGAACGACTATCGGGATCGCAGGCGCCCGCCCTCTATGCGCTATCCTTGTTGGTCGTCTTCCTCTGCCTGGCGGCGCTCTATGAGAGCTGGTCGATCCCGTTCTCGGTCATGCTGGTGGTGCCGCTCGGTGTGTTCGGCGCTCTCGCGGCGGCGACCCTGCGGGGATTGTCGAATGACGTCTATTTCCAGGTCGGCCTGCTGACCACCATTGGTCTTTCGGCAAAGAACGCCATCCTCATCGTTGAATTCGCCAAGGATCTGCAGGAACAGGGCAAGGATCTGGTGACAGCCACACTGGAAGCCGTCCGCATGCGGTTGCGCCCCATCCTGATGACGTCACTGGCCTTCATTCTCGGCGTTCTGCCGCTGGCCATTAATTCCGGCGCCGGGTCGGGCAGCCAGAATGCCATTGGTACCGGCGTGCTGGGTGGCATGGTCTCCGCGACCTTCCTGGGCATTTTCTTTGTGCCGCTGTTTTTCGTGCTGGTGCGCCGTGTCTTCAAGGGCAGGAGCAGCAAGGCCGGTTCACCAGACAAGCCTTCCAATGATCCCGATGGGGAGGTTGCGCTCGCAGCCCATCGGGAAGGATAAATCATGAAACAGTTTCCTTTGATTGCCGGTGCGGCAACGATGTTGCTCGCCGGCTGTATCAACCTGCAGCCCGACTACAAGCGGCCGGCACCCGCTGTTCCCGCCGACTGGCCGACAGGTGCCGCGTACCGGCCGGTCGCGCGCGATACCAGGCAGACGGCGATTCCGGATCTCGGCTGGGACCAGTTCTTTATCGAACCGAAGTTGCGCAAACTGATCGGTCTTGGCCTGGCCAATAACCGTGACCTGCGCATTGCCATGCTGAACGTCGAAAAGACGCGGGCGCAATATCGGTTGCAGCGTGCCGAACAATTGCCGACCATCAACCTCGAAGGGAAGGGCGATGTCGAACGCATACCGCGCCGCATTTCCTCGACCGGCGACGCCTATACGTCGCATCAATATACGGCCGAAGTCGGTATCAGCGCCTATGAGTTGGACCTGTTCGGCCGCATTCAGAGTCTCAAGGATCAGGCGCTGGAGACCTATTTCTCCAATGTCGAGGCACAAAGAAGCGCGCAGATCACGCTGGTGGGAGAGATCGCTTCCGGTTACCTGACACTGGCGGCCGATATGGAACGTCTGAAGCTCGCCCAGGATACCTTGGCAAGTCAGCAGCAATCCTACGATCTGACAAAGCGCAGCTTCGAGATCGGCAATTCCTCCGAACTGGATGTGCGCCAGGCCCAGACCAGCGTCGATAGCGCCCGCGTCGATATCGCGGCCTTCACGGCAAATGTCGCGCAGGATCAGAATGCGTTGGCTCTACTTCTTGGCACAGCTGTGCCATCCGATCTGCTACCAGAGCAATCTTTGATGGCGGTCACCGCCGTGCAGGATATCCGCGCCGGGATTCCGTCCGACGTGCTGCAGCGACGCCCTGACATTCTCGAGGCCGAGCACGTATTGAAAGGCGCCAATGCCAATATCGGCGCCGCGCGCGCCGCATTCTTTCCGCAGATCACCTTGACCGCGACCAGCGGCCGGATGAGCGACGCTCTGTCGACGCTGTTCAAGGCCGGCACCAGCGGCTGGGCCTTCATTCCGGATATCGTCCTGCCGATCTTCGACTGGGGACAGAACCAGGCCAATCTCGATGCTGCCAAAGCGGATCGCGACATCGATGTCGCGCAATACGACAAGGCGATTCAGACCGCCTTCAAGGAAGTGGCCGATGCCTTGGCCGATTACGGCACGCTCGACGACAAATTGAGCGCCGAACAATCGCTGGTCGAGGCAACGTCGGAGAGCTATCGGCTGTCCGATGCACGCTATCGCAAGGGGATCGAAAACTATCTCAACGTTCTCGATTCACAGCGTTCGATGTATAGCGCCCAGCAGGATCTGATTTCCGTGCGCCTCAGCAAGCAAAGCAACCTGGTGACGCTCTATAAGGTGCTGGGCGGCGGATGGAGCAAGAGCGGCAGTTAGAAGGCCGTTTTACGGCGGCCCGCGATCATGCCGTTCGGGGGCCGCCGCATATCCCCTTTTTGTGTCGCAATATGTCCCGCTTGTAACTGCATTTTTCCCGCCCGATATCCTTTTAGTATTTTGAAATAACGAGATTTTTCCGATGGTCGTTTTTCGCTCCGGCGGCGCAAAACGACCGCCCGGTCGCTCTTCCTCCTGCGTAGAACTCTCAGTTTCGCTTCTTCAGCCCAATGCGCCCCGACTGGCTGTCGGCGCCGGGCAAGAGGCGTCCCGGGTTTCGTATGACATGGCGGGCATTTTGCCCTGAGGAGGCCAGTATGAGCGTCAGTTCGATCAGCAGTTCAGGAAGTTCCAGCCTGAGCCTGCTGCAGCAATGGCAACAGAAGATTTTCAGTTCCATCGATTCCAATAGCGATGGTTCCGTCACCAAATCGGAACTGGAGACCGCTGTTACCAAAGCGGGCGGCACGACGGAAGAGGCGGATGCCCTTTATTCGAAGCTCGATCCAGACAATATCGGCAGTGTCAGTGAATCGCAGTTCAGCGCCAACATGCCGGTGCCTAGGCTCGGCGATCAGATGGTGTCGCAGCTGATTTCCTATCAATCGGTAGATAGTGGCGGCTCATCCGGCACAAACCCGGCTTCGCAGCTTGCCAGCGACCTGTTCTCGTCGATCGACACAGATGGCGACGGCGTGATCTCCAAATCGGAATTGGAGACCGCCGTCACCAATGCCGGTGGGTCGACCGACGAGGCCGACGCCTTCTATGCGAAGCTCGATCCCGACAATACCGGCAGCGTCAGTGAATCGGCTTTTGCGCAGGCCTTGCAGCCGCCACCGCCGCCACCGCCCTCCAGCGATAGCGACACGAGCGGTGACAGCTCGGATAGCAGCTCGAGTGCGGCGTCATCATCGGGTAGCAGTTCCAATTCCACCGACACCGCGAGCTTTGACGCGCTGAAGGCGCTGATCGAAGCGATGAATGAAACGAGCGCGGCAGACAGCAACGGCACGGATAGCGGTTCGACCGACACTAGCGCGAGCAGTTCTTCTTCCGGCGCGGCCAGTTCGGCCGATGACGCAATGAAAGCGCTGCTGGATGCGCTGAAGCAATCCTCGGCGAGTACGACAAGCAGCAATTCCGATAGCGGATACTCTCTGGCAGGTGCCGCCTTGCAGAACCTGCTGCACTATTATGCCGCGGCCGGCAATTTGATGACGCCGGACTTCCTGTCGAGCAGCAGTACCAGCGCCTGACCGTCGGCGCGTCTCTGGTGAATTGAAAACGGGGCGATGCAGCGGGCATCGCCCCGTCTTCTCTGCTTGCCAATAGGCCGGATCGAAGACTTGACGCCTCCCTGCCGACCGCCGAAGCTAGGCTCGCAATCTGGGTGGGCGTGTGATGACGAAGATCGGCGGGTGGAGATGACGGGGCTGGCGCTGCCGGACCACAGTGGCGCCTCGACGCCGGTCGCGGGCATGCGGGGGGCGGCACGACTGACCATCGAGAGGACGGGCGGCATCGATCGGCTGGCCGACCTGCACCAGGCGAGCCCGCTCCGCATCCTTTTCCCTTATCCTTTAGCCGGCGATCCGCTGACGGCGGCCTTGGTGAACACCTCGGGCGGGCTGGTGGGGGGCGATCATCTGCAGATCGAGATCGCTGTCGGCGCGAGGGCGGCAGCCCTGGTCTGTTCGCAGGCCGCCGAGAAGGTCTATCGCTCGCTCGGTCCCGACAGCCGGATCGAGATCACGCTCGAGGCGGGGGCCGGCGCCTGGCTGGAAATGCTGCCGCAGGAAACCATCCTGTTCGATGGCGCCCGGTTGCGGCGGCGCTGCCGGGTCGATCTCGCCGCCGACGCGCAATTCCTGGGGGGCGAGATCCTGGTTTTCGGCCGCCAGGCGCGCGGCGAGCGGATGCGCAGCGGCTTGATCCAGGATGCCTGGGAAATCCATCGGGACGGAACCCTTGCCTGGGTCGACTGCCTGCGGCTGGAGGGGGCGGTCGAGGCGCTCCTGACGCAAAAGGCGGCGCTGGACGGGGCCATCGCCGCGGCCTGCCTGATCTTTGTCGCCCCGGATGCCGGCGCCTATCTGGCGCCGTTGCGGGCGCTGTTCGAGGATTTCTCCGGCCGGGCGAGCACCACAATCGTCAATGGTGTCCTGGTGGCGCGCTGGCTGGCTGCCGACCCGCTAGCGTTGCGCCGATCTTTTGCCCAGGCGTGGCTTTTCCTTCGACGTCAAAAAAAGTGGCCTGCCGAGCTGCCAAGGCTCTGGCATATCTGATATTGCGCTGCCACAATCCATCCCGCGGTGCAGCAGAATCGGAGCGGCAGATGAATGCCGCCCAGGATTGGAGGAGAGGCCATGCTTCTATCGCCTCGGGAAAAGGACAAGCTGCTGGTGGCGATGGCTGCCCAGGTGGCGCGCCGTCGCCTGGAGCGCGGCGTTAAGCTGAATTATCCGGAAGCGGTGGCGCTGATCACCGATTTCGTCGTTGAAGGCGCGCGCGACGGGCGCAGTGTCGCCGATTTGATGCGTGACGGCGCCCTGGTCATCAGCCGTGATCAGGTGATGCCGGGCATCGCCGAGATGCTCCATGAAGTGCAGGTCGAGGCGACCTTTCCCGACGGGACCAAGCTGGTCACCGTCCATGAGCCCATTCGCTGATCGGGGGCGGAAATGATCCCAGGTGAAGTTTTTCCTGCCGCTGGAACGCTCGAGCTGAATGCCGGACGCCCGACGGTGACGGTCATGGTCGCCAATACCGGCGACCGGCCGATCCAGGTGGGTTCGCACTACCATTTCTATGAGACCAACGCGGCGCTTTCTTTCGATCGCGAAAAAGCGCGTGGCTTCCGGCTGGATATTCCGGCCGGCACGGCGGTGCGTTTCGAACCCGGCCAGAGCCGGGAGGTGACTTTGGTGGCGCTGTCGGGCTCCGGTACGGTCTGGGGTTTCAACGGCAAGGTCAATGGTCCCTTGAAACCGCAGCAGGAGCGCTGAGCATGGCCTATCAGATCGATCGCCGCGCCTACGCCGCCATGTTCGGCCCCACCAAGGGCGACAAGCTGCGCCTCGCCGATACCGACCTCATCATCGAGGTCGAGGAGGACCGAACGATCTATGGCGAGGAAGTGAAATTCGGCGGCGGCAAGGTGATCCGTGACGGCATGGGCCAGTCGCAGGTGACGCGGGCCGATGGTGCTGTCGATACCGTGATCACGAATGCCCTCATCGTCGATTACTGGGGCATCGTCAAAGCCGATATCGGCCTCAAAGACGGCCGCATCGCCGCCATCGGCAAGGCCGGCAATCCTGATATCCAGCCTGGCGTCGATATCATCATCGGCCCGGGCACCGAGGTGATCGCCGGCGAGGGCCGCATCGTCACCGCCGGCGGCATCGACGCGCATATCCATTTCATCTGTCCGCAGCAGGTCGATGACGCACTCTATTCCGGCGTCACCACCTTGCTGGGCGGTGGCACGGGACCAGCCGACGGCACCAAGGCGACTACCTGCACGCCGGGTCCGTGGCATATGGCGCGCATGCTGCAGGCGGCGGAGGGCCTGCCGATCAATCTCGGCTTCTTCGGCAAGGGCAATGCCGCGCGGCCAGAGGCTTTGATCGAGCAGATCCAGGCCGGCGCCTGCGGCCTCAAGCTGCATGAGGATTGGGGCACCACACCGGCGGCGATTGATAACTGTCTCTCAGTTGCCGAGGTGATGGATATCCAGGTGGCGATCCATACTGACACGCTGAACGAATCCGGCTTCTGCGAAGACACCATTGCCGCTTTCAAGAATCGCACCATTCATGCCTTCCACACCGAAGGGGCGGGCGGGGGGCACGCGCCGGACATCATCCGGCTTTGCGGCATCGCCAATGTGCTGCCATCCTCGACGAACCCGACGCGCCCCTTCACGGTCAATACCGTGGACGAGCATCTCGACATGCTGATGGTCTGTCACCACCTCGATAAGCGTATCCCCGAGGATATCGCCTTCGCCGAGAGCCGTATCCGCCGCGAGACCATCGCCGCCGAGGACATCCTGCATGATATCGGCGCCATGAGCATGATGTCATCGGACAGCCAGGCCATGGGCCGCATCGGCGAGGTCATCATCCGCACCTGGCAGACGGCGCATAAGATGAAGACCCAGCGTGGCGCGTTGCCGGGCGAGGTCAGTAATGACAATCTGCGGGTTAAGCGCTACATCGCCAAGTACACCATCAACCCGGCGATCTCCCATGGCATCGGCCAATGGGTCGGCTCGGTCGAGGTTGGCAAGCTCGCCGATCTGGTTCTCTGGAAACCGGCTTTCTTTGGCGTGAAGCCTGAATTGGTTCTGAAATGCGGCAGCATTGCCGCGGCGGCGATGGGCGATCCGAACGCCTCGATCCCGACGCCGCAGCCGATTCATTATCGCCCGATGTTCGGTGCCTTCGGCCGCGCGATGACCGCCAGCGCCGTCACCTTCGTCAGCCAAGCGGCGCAGGAAAACGGCGTTGCCGGCCAGCTGGGATTGCAGCGCGAGACCTTGCCGGTCAGCGGCACCCGTGGCCTGACCAAGGCGGCGATGAAGCTCAATGATGCCTGCCCGCATATCGAGGTGGATTCCGAGACCTATGAGGTCAGGGCGGATGGCGAATTGCTGACCTGCGAGCCGGCGCGCGAACTGCCGCTGGCACAACGCTATTTCCTGTTCTGAGGGTTTCATGCGTCGCGCATCCGTTCATGTTCTCGCCGGTTCCTGGCCCAAAGCGGAGAAAGGCGGGACGATTACCCTGGATTGGGGCGACCGCCACCGCCGCCGCGTGCTACTGACCGATGACGACGGTGGCGAATTCCTGCTCGATTTACCGCAAGCCTCGCATCTCGCGGATGGCGACGGCCTGCAGCTGGATGAGGGCGGCTGGATCGAGGTGAGGGCTGCCGACGAAGCGGTGATGGACGTGACCGCACGCGATGCCGCGGCCCTGGCGCGCCTCGCCTGGCATATCGGCAATCGCCATAAGCCGGTTCAGATTCTCTCCGCCGGTGCCCTGCGCCTGCCGCAGGATCACGTACTGGAAGAAATGATCCGCGGTCTCGGCGGCGCTGTCCTGCAGAAGCAGGCGCCCTTCCAGCCTGAGCCCGGCGCCTATGCTACCGGCAAAGGCGGTCCCTTCGCGCATGGCCATGATCACGGATATGGTCACGACCATGGTGATCATGATCATCACCATGATGATCACGGCCACGACGATCATGGCCACGACCACCATCATCACGGGCAGGATCATCGCCATGGCTGACGGCCGCAACGGCGTCGATGTCTTGCCCGGCTTGCCGGCGCGGCAGATGCTGCATCTGCTCGCCTGGCTGTCGCCGGCTTTTCCGGTTGGCGCCTTCAGCTATTCCCATGGCATCGAACAGGCGGTGGAACGCGGGCTGGTCCATGATCGCGTCACGACGGCCGATTGGATCGGCGCCATCCTGCGCCTCGGTGCAGGATGGATCGATGCCGGCCTGTTCCTGGCCGCACATCGTGCGGTCGTTGCCGGAGATGAAACGGCGCTGCAGGCGGTTGCGATCCTGGGAAATGCTTGGCGCGGAACTTCCGAGACGGCGCTGGAATCGGCAGCGCAGGGGACAGCCTTCGTCGCCACCTTGCGTGCGGGCTGGGATCTGCCGCGGGCTGTAAATTGGTTCGAAAGGCTGAAGGTGGCGCCGGTCTATCCGATCGCCGTTGCCATCGCCGCGGCGACGAATGATATCGCCGAAGATATTGCCCTGGCTGCCTATCTGCAGTCCTTCGCCGGTAACCTCATCAGTGCTGCCCAGCGCCTGGTGCCTCTCGGCCAAACCGATGGACAGCGCATTCTCGCAGCCTTGACCGCAGAGATCGGTGATATCGTCAGTTCTGCGCGCGACACATCCCTCGATGATCTCGGCAGTTCCGCCCTGATGGTCGATTGGACCAGTGCCCAACATGAAACCCAATATACGAGGTTGTTCCGCTCATGAGCTCGCCCCTTCGTGTCGGTATCGGCGGTCCCGTCGGCTCCGGAAAAACGGCGCTGATGGACCGCTTATGTAAATATCTGCGCGACCACTACGACATCGCCGCCATCACCAACGACATCTATACGCGCGAGGATGCCGAATTCCTGACGAGGTCCGGCGCCCTCGTGCCGGAGCGCATCATGGGGGTCGAGACCGGCGGCTGCCCGCATACGGCGATCCGCGAAGACGCATCGATCAATCTTGCTGCCGTCGCCGACATGTCGGCGCGCTTCCCGACTTTGGAGATCATCCTGGTGGAATCCGGCGGCGACAATCTTTCCGCCACCTTCTCGCCGGAGCTTGCCGATATCACCATCTATGTGATCGACGTTGCCGCCGGCGATAAGATTCCCCGCAAGGGCGGCCCGGGCATCACCCGCTCCGATCTCCTGGTCATCAACAAGACCGATCTCGCACCGCTGGTTGGAGCCAGTCTCGAGGTGATGGATCGCGACGCCAAGCGTATGCGCGGAGCGAGGCCGTTTATCTTTACCAATCTTAAGGCCGGCGATGGCGTTACCGAAGTTGCGAGCTTCATCGTCAAGGCGGGCGGCTTGCCGCAACGTTTAGCGGCCTAGGGCTGCGAAAAATGGAGCCCCATACCCGGGGCGACAGGGCTTTTCGCCAGCCATGTTCATATATGCAGAACGCGCTTCGCACCGGCGCTTTCCGTTTACGCGAACATCTGATTGAATAGGACCGTGCCTGCCCTGACAGGGAGACCCACATGTCAGCCGGAGCCGGACCATCAAAACCTGCTATGTCTTTCTTGCGCCCCGTCTCTCGGCGCTGTGCGATCATTGGCGGTGGGGCCTTTATTTTATCGAGCGGCTGGCCGGCGGCGGCCGATCAACAGCCGGACGCATCGGTCGATATCGAGCAGGTGCAGATTGCCTTTATCGGCAGCGGCAATCTCGGCGGCGGCAAGCTGCACTTCCAGGGCAACGCCTATCCCTTTACTGTCGGCGGGCTTGGTATCGGCGGTATCGGCATTTCCAAGATGCAGGCAATCGGCTCCGTCTACAGCCTGAAGCGCCTGGCGGATTTTCCCGGCGCTTATGTTCAGGGCCGCTACGGCGTCGCCGTCGGCGGTGCCGGCAGCGGCGAGCTGTGGCTGAAGAATCCCAATGGCGTCGAGATGCAGCTGAAGACGAAGCGTCAGGGACTTGCCCTGTCGCTGGGCGGTGATGCGGTTTACATTGATCTGGATTGATCAGGCGAGGAAATACGCCATGCGACACACTCGTCTCCTTTGTATCGCGGCTGGCATCCTGATATCGCAGGCCGGCGCCCTGTCGACCTTGGCTGCGGCTAAGGTCGATCAGACGATCCGGGCCTTCTCTGTCTGGCATGCCGATAGCAAGCTGGGAGCGGGCGAAGCCGGAACGCAAGTCTTCGACGGAACGGTCAATGGACCCTTCTATGTTGATACCGAAAAAGGGCCGGTCAATTCAGGTACCATCTCGTGCAAGGCCAGATTGACGATCAAGGATGCCGACAAGACCCAACAGGGACGAGCTGACTGCGTCATCACTGCCAAGGATGGCGCGACCGTGCAGGGCAGGATCAATTGCCACGGCGTCTTCCAGGTCGGTTGCCGTGGCAGGATCGAACTGACCGATGGAACCGGGCGGTTCCAGGGGATCCAGGGCGGTGGCGCGGTGGTCATCCGCAGCGATTTCGCCGACCTGCAATCCCAGGGCACGGCCAATCCGGCAAGCCTGCAATCCGGGCTGATGTATTTTCCGGCGATGCGCTATCAGCTGCCCTGATCCGGCAAGACGAGTTCGCCTTAAGTGCTCTCGCGCGCCATCAGGGTGAAGCCGAGATCCATCACCTGCGTTTCCGGCTCTTCGCCTTCCAGCAAGGTCAGCAGGGTCGTCGCCGCATGGCGGCCGATCTGATAGCGAGGGGTCGCGATCGTCGTCAGCGTCGGCGAGGTCCAGGCCGATGCGGGAAGATCGTTGAAGCCGGCGATGGCCAATTGCTTCGGCACTTCGATCTTACGGCGGTGGCATTGGAACAAGGCGCCCTGCGCCAGATCGTCGTTGCAGAAAAAGACGGCATCGCAATCAGGCACGTCGGCCAGCAAGCGGTCGAGGAGATTGGCTCCCATGCTGATCGACGAGGGATCCGGCACCATCAATTCACGCTTCGGGTCGTAGAGGCCGGCATCGCGCAAAGCCTGGCGATAGCCTTCGGCGCGTGCAAGGGTGCGGGGATCGAGTTGCGCCGCCACGAAACCGATATGCTTATAGCCGCGATCGATCAGGTGCTTCGCCATGGCGTAACCGCCATCGAATTGCGAGAAGCCGACACAGGGATATCCCTCGCGGCTTTCGTTCTCCATCATATGCACGGTCGGCCGGCCGAGCCTTTCCAGCCGGGCCCAGGTCGTCGGCAGATGATCCGTGCCGGTCAGCAACAGGCCGTCCGGCAGGAACTCGAGATAGGTCTGCAGCAAGCGCTCTTCTTCAAGCGGCGAATAGCGCGTCACGCCGATCAGCATCTGATAGCCGCGCGGATAGAGCACTTCATGGATGCCGGCCAGCATCTCCACGAAGACCATGTTCGTCATTGAAGGGATCAGCACGACAACATTCATCGATGGGGCCCCGGCCAGGGCGCTGGCCACCCGGTTCGGCACATAGCCGAGTTCCTGGGCATGGGCGAAAATGCGCTTGCGCAGATCTTCCGTTACCAGATCGGGTTTCTTGAAGGCGCGCGAGACGGTAATCGTGCTGACACCTGCCAGTTTCGCGATGTCCGCCATGGTGACGCGGCCCGTACTGGAGGATCTCGGCTTTCTCGAACGCATGATCTGCCTCGCAAGGGAAAACGATGTCCCAGGCATACAAGGAAAAGGGCCTTTACAGCCAGTGATGTTACCGATAACAGTTGGCTTGGGCAAACAAGATTGGCGACCTGATGACTGGAAGCCTATCGCGGTACTTGTCGCCAGCCATGATAACGGTGACAGCGCGAACGGCAGTGGCGCCGCCGGCTGGACAAATAAAACCCGGCGCGCCAAAAGCTCGGGAAGAGGGGCCTCGCAAGAAGGGGCTGCGGGGAAGACGAGCAATGACCCGTCGCGAGTCGCAAAGTCATGGCTGAAATAGCGGTGCATGCCGAGCCATGAGTGTCACGGTCAGGGCCAAGATCCTCATTCTGATGGGCGTTTCAGGTTGCGGCAAATCGACAATCGCTCGCCTGCTCGCGGACGAATTGGGCTGGCCGCTCCTGGAAGGGGATGAATTCCATTCGCTTGCCAATATCGCCAAGATGCGTGGCGGCGTTCCATTGAGCGACACTGACCGGTTGCCCTGGCTGGACGCCATTGCCGGACATTTGGCGCAATGGCGCGGGGCGGGCGGCGCCGGCATCGTTACCTGCTCTGCGTTAAAGCGGCGATATCGCGCGCGACTGGTGGCCGACTGTAAAGACGCCTGGTTCGTCTATCTCAAAGGCAGCCCCGATCTGATCCGATCGCGCTTGGTGAAACGACTTGGCCATTTCATGCCGGTCGATTTGCTGGAGAGCCAGTTCGCCGCGTTGGAGGAGCCCGATAGCGGCGAACGGGCGATTACCGTCCCTGTGGCCGGCTCGCCGGTAGAGATCATCGGCGAGATCGTCAGCCGGATACCGCATCTCGCCTAACATGTCTGAAGCCGCGCGGATAAGGCTCCGACACGCTATCGGTCTGGATAACAACTTATAATTGTAAAATATTTTATAACACACTTAATTCTTGATTTGTTCTTTGGCGCGGCTATATTGATGACGTTCAACCAATGAGTTTGGAGAATACAATGAAGCTCTTCAATGGCGGGTACTGCTCTCCGGCGATCCATCGTATCGCCGTTGCTGTGTCTGCTCTCACCATCAGCCTTTCCGGCAGCCTCCCCGCAGTGGCGGCCGGCCTCGCCAATCCCTTTCCCGAGGCCGAGCATCTCAGCCAGGACGAGATCAGCCAGATCAGTGCGGCTTTCGAACAGGCGCTGCAGGCTGCAAAGCCGGGAACGGTTGTGGTTTGGAAATCAGCGGAGAGCGGTAGGGCGGGGCAGGTGCGGGTATTGCGGGCCTGGGACGGTGAAAGCGGCCATTGCGTCGAATTGGAGCAGCGCTTCAACAAGGGCAACAAGGCGGTCTATGAAGTGCCCTACTGCCAGGGACAGGACGGCAGCTGGAAAGTAACCTTCTGAGAACGGCCTGCCGCGAATGACCGCGTCGCCGCTGGCAGACCGCTCAAGGAAGGTTGTCGCAATAAAATAATCGGCCGGTATGAGGCATAGCTCTCATACCGGCCTTGTCTATTCCCAGCCATGGCAGCCGAATCTCGGCAGCGGAAAATCCGGATGTTTCAATGCGTTTCCTGCACCGGCCGGCGCGCATATCGCCGGGCGATGGCAGCGCAGGCCATCAGTTGTACCTGATGGAACAGCATCAGGGGCAGTACCATCAAGCCGACCGTTTGCGCAGGAAACAGCACATTGGCGATCGGAATGCCACTAGCGAGGCTTTTCTTTGAGCCGCAGAACACGATGGCGATCTCGTCTTCCTTGGAGAAGCCCATGCGGCGGCTGATGATGGTGGTCAGCACCAGAACCACGGTGAGAAGAATAAGATTGGCGACCAGCAGCAGCAGCAGGCTTTGAATATCGATCTGCGACCAGATGCCATTCACCACGCCTTCACTGAAGGCCGTGTATACGACAAGCAGGATCGAACCGCGATCGACCAGGCCCAAAAGAAATTTATGCTTGCCGACGAAACCCTTCAGCCAGGGACGCAAGATCTGGCCCGCCAGAAACGGCACCAGCAATTGCAGCACGATATCCTTGATGGATGAGGCTGAGATGCCGGCATCGTGCCGCGCCAGCAGCAGGGCGACAAGGAGCGGCGAGATGAAGATGCCGAGCAGGTTAGATATGGACGCGCTGCAGAGGGCGGCGGCGACATTACCGCGGGCGATCGAGGTGAAGGCGATCGAGGATTGCACGGTCGACGGCAGCAGGCAGAGGAACAGCAATCCCAGCGACAGGGACGGGCCGAGCAATCCCTGGAAAAGGTGACTGAAGGCGAGGCCGAGCAACGGAAACAGCAGGAAGGTGCTGAGCAGTACCGTGACCTGCAGCCGCCAATTGGTCAGGCCCTGGATGATGGTCTCGACCGGCAGCCGCGCCCCGTAGAGAAAGAACAGCAAGGAGATGGCTGCGTAGGTAACGCCGTTCATTACCACGGCCGCCTGGCCGCGGCACGGGAGGATCGAGGCAAGCACCACCATCATGACGATGGCAAGGATATAGGGATCGACGCGCAGGCGCTGGAGAAGGGAGCGTTTCATGAGATCAAACTGCTTTTATCGGGGTTGCGTTGCGGTCAGTAGCCGATGGCGCAGCCATCCTTGCGCGGATCGGACCCACCTGTCAGCGTGCCCCTCTCCCAGTCGATGCGGATAGCCTGACCGCCACCCAGGGGTTCTGGAGAGACTTCGACAGCGTGGCCGCGCTGTTGCAGCCCGGCGATGCTCGCGGCTGGCAGGCTGCGTTCGACCTGGACGCGGCCGCTGCTATAGAAGACGCGCGACAGATCGAGGGCGGCCTGGGGATCGAGGCCGAAATCCAGCACATTGGTCAGGAAATGCACGTGGCCGAAGGGTTGGTAGTCGCCACCCATGACGCCATAGGGCATCAGCGCCCGCCCATCCTTCATGGCAAAGCCCGGCATGATGGTATGCATCGGCCGCTTATTGGGCGCGATGCAGTTCGGATGCTTGGGGTCGAGCTTGAAGCTGGAGCCCCGGTTTTGCAGCACGACGCCGCTCTTCGGGCTGACCAAGCCGCTGCCGAAAGAATAATAGGTGGAATTGATGAAGCTGACCGCATTGCGGTCGCGGTCAACCACCGACAGATAGACCGTGTCGGACTCCTGCATCAGGGGCGGCGGCAGATCGATGGCGGCCTGGTCCCGCCGGATGCGGGACGTCAGCTTGGCGGCGTAATCTTTCGAGAGCAGCTTATCGACCGGCACCGGCCCATGTGTCGGATCGGCAATGAAGGCGTCGCGGTCGCGGTAGGCGAGGCGGCCGGCTTCGACTTCCAGATGCAATCTCTCGGCGCCTACGGGATCGAGCGCTCCGAGATCGAAGCCGGAAAGAATGTTGAGCATGAGGAGGGCCGTGAGGCCCTGGTTGTTTGGCGGCAGCTGGAAGAGATCGACGCCACGATAGCTGCTGGTGACAGGCTCGACATAATCGCCCTTGGTGGCGGCGAAATCGCTGAGCTCGTGCAGGCCGCCGAGGCTCTTCAGATAGTCGACCATGTCGGCGGCAACCCGCCCCTCGTAAAATCCGGCGCGGCCTTCTTTGGCGATGATCTTCAGCGTCTCGGCCAATTCCGGCTGACGATGCACCTCGCCCGCTTGCGGCGCCTTGCCTCCCGGCAACAAGATCCGCGCGGCATTGGCGTCCTGCGCAAGTTGACCCGCGGTTTCAAGCCAGTCGGCGGCAACGCGGTCATGCACGACGTAGCCATGTTCAGCATAGTGGATGGCGGGAGCGAGAATTTCCGCGAAATCCCTGCGGCCGTGATCGGCATGCAGGCGGCACCAGGCGTCGATGGCGCCGGGCACGGTGACGGCATGCGGTCCGTAGGTCGGCACGGCGGTAAAGCCTTGTTCCAGGTACCAGGACAGCTTGGCCGCGGCCGGTGAGCGGCCGGAGCCGTTGAAGGCGAGGGGCCTGCTTTGCCCTTTCGGCACATAGAGCACGAAGCAATCGCCGCCGATGCCGGTGGATTGCGGTTCCACCACGGCCAGTACCGCCGCAGCGCAGATCGCCGCGTCAATGGCGTTGCCGCCGTTCTTCAGGAGATCGAGCGCCGCGGCGCTTGCCAGCGGATGCGAGGTCGCCACCATGGCCTCGGTGGTGCGGACCGGCGAGCGGCCGGGAAATTGAAAATCGCGCAAGATATTCTCCTCTTAGCAATCGGGTGATCTTATTCGGGCCGCCCGGCCCCGGCAACATTGCCGCCTTTCGCATCATCGCGCGCTCTGGCACCACTCTCCGGCTCGTCGTTGTCGACTGCCTGGGCCGCCCGGGGCGTGAAGGGGGCGAGCTTCGCCAGCATGTTGTTGCGAACCGCGTCGATATGCCGGCGCATCATGTCCTCGGCCTGGTCCACATCCCGGTTGCCGATCGCCTCGACAACTTCGCGATGATGCGCGCGGTAGATATGAAGGCGGTCCGGTGTCTGCGACGTCTCACGCAACCGGCGCCAGTTTTCCTGGCTGCGAATAGCATTGAAGGCATCGAAGATCGAAATCAGCATATTGTTATGGGTTGCCTGAGCGATGGCCCGATGCAGCGTACCGTCCCATAACTCCCATGTCTCGGCATCGCGCGCAGCCTCGCTCTTGTCGATCAGGTAGCGCATATTGTCGATATCGGCTTCGGTTGCATGCAGGGCCGCCAGGCGCGCCAGCGCCGGCTCGATAATCAGGCGCGTGTCCAAAACTTCGATCGGATTGGTGTCGATCGCGGCCACAGCCAGGCCATTGCGCTCGCGGGCCGGCTTGCCGCCGACAAAAGTGCCTTTGCCGATATGCCGCCAGATGCGCCCCTCGGCCTCGAGAATTTCCAGGCCTTCGCGCAGCGCGCTTCTGCTGATGCCAAGATCGAGGCAGAGCTGGCGCTCCGCCGGCAGGCGGCTCTGCGCCGGAAAATGGTTGCTGTCCAGCAGTCTGCGCAGCTTTGCGGTGGCGTCATCACGTCGGGACATGTTTGATGCCAATCAATAATTGGTTTCAGTTTCTCTTATACAGGTATCAAGTTATACTCTGCAATGCCAGTGAATATTGGAATTTATGTAAATTGACCAATCCATATGTTTGACACCTTTTTGCTGGATGGTTACAGTCGCGGCTCATAATGAGGTGAGCGCCGGATAAACGACGCCTGATAGCAACTTGTGGAGGAGCAGCAAATGACGCGATTGATGCGATTGGTCCGTCCTGCCGCCGCGGTGGCGGTCTTGACGGTTTTGGCCGCTGCCGGTGCAATGGCAGCCGTGGCGGATGAGATCACCGTGCCAGATGCGATCAAGCAGGCCGGCAAACTGGAGATCTGTTCGGATATTTCCGGTCCGCCTTTGGGCTATTTCGATGAAAACGGCAAGCCTGTCGGTGTCGAGATCGATCTCGGCGCGGAACTGGCGAAACGCCTCGGCGTCACGGCGTCGTGGAACAATACGCAGTTCGACGGCATCATCCCGGCCCTCCAGGCCAAGCATTGCGACGTCATCATGTCGCAGCTCTTTGATAAGCCGGCGCGGCGCGAGGTCGTCGATTTCGTCGACTACATGAAGGCGAGCGAGTCGATCCTCGTCGACAAGGGAAATCCGCAGCAGATCAAGTCGCTGGAGGACCTTTCCGGCCGCAAGATCGCGGTTGAGAACGGCACCACCATCCAGAGCCTGATTGACGAGCAGAACAAGAAATTCGCCGCGGCCGGCAAGCCGCCGGCACAGGTCATCGTCTATCCCAAGGACAGCGATGCCTTGCAGGCCCTGCAGTTCAAACAGGTGGACGCCTATGGCACGACGCTGGAAAGCGCCTCCTATTTCATCACCAAGGCGCCGGATGTCTTTGAGGTCTCCGGTGAGCCCTTCGCGCAGATGACGGTCGGTGCCGCTTTCCGCAAGGACGATCAGGCACTGCGGAACGCTTTCGCAGCAGCTTTGGAGGCGATGCAGAAGGACGGCACCTATCTCGCCATTCTGAAGCACTGGAATCTCCAGGGCGATGCGTATCCCTGAGTGTATGTCCGGAAACCATTATGCATTTTGACTGGGCGTTTTTCTGGCGGTACCTGTTCGAGCCAAGCAGTATTTACCTGCACGGATTGTGGCTGACATTGAGCATCAGCGTCATCTGCCAGCTCGCCGGCACCATCATCGGTTTGTTTGCGGCTCTGGGACGACTCTCGTCGTTCCGGAGCCTGCAGATGGTGGTGCGGCTCTATACCTGGGTCATGCGCGGGACACCCCTGCTGGTCCAGGTGGTCTTCATCTATACGGCGCTGGCAGCGGCAAATATTTTCCGCTTCCAGGATATCGATCTCGGTTTCGTCGTCCTGCCTGGCAATATCCAGGCCGGTATCATCGCCCTCAGCCTGAACGAGGGCGCCTATATGGCGGAGATCATCCGCGCCGCAATCGCGTCGGTCGATAGCGGCCAGGTCGAGGCTTCGAAATCGCTCGGCATGCGGTATCACCTGTTCATGCGGCGCATCATCCTGCCCCAGGCGGCACGCTTCGTCATTCCGCCGCTCGGCAACGAATTCAATTCCATGCTGAAGAACACGACCTTGCTCAGCGTTATCGGCGTCCCGGAATTGCTGCTGGCGACCCAGATGGTGACCTCGGCGACCTTCAAGGTATTTGAGCTCTATACCGTGGTGGCACTTTATTATCTGTCGCTGACGACGCTCTGGGGTTGTGTCCAGCGGCGCATCGAATTGCGTTTCAGTGAGCCGCATCTGCGGCGCCAGGGGACCACGATGCCGGGAGGCTGGCGACGCCTCTTCGCCGCGACGAAAGGGTGAGCGGGTCATGATTATCGCCAATCAAGAGGGAGCGTCGGTGCGGGCCGATCTCAGCAATGACGTGATCGTCGAGGCGGTCGATGTCGAGAAATCTTTCGGCGAGGTCACGGTATTGAAGGGTGTCAGCCTGACGGTCCGACGCCAGGAAGTCGTCGTCATCGTCGGTGCGTCGGGGTCCGGGAAAACAACCTTCATCCGATGTATCAATCACCTGGAGAAGATCCAGGGAGGCCGCATTCTGGTGAACGGCCATCTGATCGGATACCGCGATGTCCGTGGGCGTCTGGTCGAGGACAATGAACGCAATATCGCCCGCCAGCGCCAGGAGATCGGCATGGTGTTTCAGCGCTTCAATCTCTTTCCGCACAAGACAGCGCTGGAGAATATCAGCGAGGCGCCCATTCACGTGCGCAAGGTGAAACCTGCGGAAGCGATCGAGACGGCGCGCGGGCTGTTGGCCCGGGTCGGTCTGGCGGACAAGGCGGATTCTTATCCGGCCCAGCTTTCCGGCGGCCAGCAGCAGCGCGTGGCAATTGCCCGTGCCCTTGCGATGAAGCCGGCTCTGATGCTGTTCGACGAGCCGACCAGCGCGCTCGATCCGGAGACTGTCGGCGAGGTGCTTGACGTTATGAAGGAGCTCGCCCGCGATGGCATGACCATGATCGTCGTCACCCACGAAATGGGCTTTGCCCGGGAGGTTGCCGATCGCGTCGTCATGATGGATGATGGCCGGATCGTCGAGGAAGCGGCGCCGGAGACATTTTTCTCGGCGCCACGCTCCGATCGCACCAGGGCTTTTCTGGCCCGCATTCTCAAATGACCTGGCTCTGACGGCAGATCACGGCTCGTCAGAGTTCTTGCTGAAGGAAAATTCTCATGGATCTGCGTCGCCTGGGTCGTTCGGATTTGCGCTTTGCCCCATTGATGTTCGGCGGAAACGTCTTCGGCTGGACCGCCGACGAGGCGATGTCGCATCGTCTGCTCGATGCCTTCGTCGATGCCGGCTTTAATGCCATCGATACGGCGGACGTGTATTCCACCTGGGTACCCGGCCACCAGGGCGGCGAATCCGAAGCAGTCATCGGCCGCTGGCTGAAGAAGCGGGGCAACCGCCAGAAGGTCATCATTGCGACCAAGGTTGGTTCGGATATGGGGGGCGGAAAGAAGGGCCTTGCGCCGGCCTATATCAAGCAAGCGGTGGAGGATTCCCTCCGCCGGCTGCAGACCGATTATATCGACCTCTATCAATCGCACCAGGATGACCAGGAGTCGGCGCAAGAAGATACAATGCAGGCCTATGCCGACCTCATCGGCGAGGGTAAGGTACGGGTCGTTGGCGCTTCCAATTTTACAGCCGAGCGCCTCGCTGGTGCCCAGGAGGCAAGCGCCGCCAAGGGGCTGCCACGCTATGAAAGCCTGCAACCCTGTTACAATCTCTATGATCGCTGGGAATATGAAGGCGCGCTGCAGGATCTCTGTGTCCGGCAAGAGATCGGCGTCATCAGCTACTTTTCGCTCGCCAGCGGGTTTTTGACCGGCAAATACCGGGGCAAGGAAGATCTCGGCCAGAGCGCCCGCGGCGAGGATATCGAGAAATATCTCGATGCCCGTGGGCTGCGTATCCTTGCTGCATTGGACGAGGTCGCGGCGCGCTATAGCGCCAAGCCGGCGCAGATCGCCCTCGCCTGGCTGCTGACCCGTTCCGGCATCGTTGCGCCCATCGCCAGCGCAACCTCTCTGGCGCAACTGGAGACCTTGACCGCAGCGGCGCGGTTGCAGCTCGATGCTGACGCGATTTCGCTGCTCACGAAAGCCAGCGACCGTGATCAAAGAAGCTAAAGAAATCCGTGGTACCAGGCGATCGCCCTCATACGACCTTTCATATGGCTTGCGCCGGTAAAATCGGCCCCGGCGGCCGTGTCGAAATCCTGTCAAAGCGGTCGGACACAGGCAGGACGGATGGGTGGCAATCGTCAGCCTGGATAACTGCATCAAAAAGGTAAGTCCGAAGTCTTACGGCGGCTTGAAGGTGCGGTTGTTCAAGGCCTTGTGATTTCTGGGTTGGCCGCCTGTCCTTTAGGCTGGTGCATGGGGGTGGATGCCTGCGGAGCTATCGAAGCGGGAAACCATCAAGATGTCGGCTATCGTCGCGTATCAAGTGCAAATGTTAATGGCGTAATTGACGTCGATCGAGATTGTACGATCGGAGAGACGACCATTGTTTACAGCGTGTCCGCGTCCCGCGGGCGGCGGCGCTTGTCTCCGAGCCGTTTGCAATTTCGTCGGCACCCCAATTCACTCTGAGGTTGGTGGTCGATGGCGCGTCCGAACAGAACCATCATCACGGCAGCTCTTCTGTTGTGGCCCCTCGCGGGCTGCGGCGGCGTGCTCGATCCGCATGGGCCGGTCGGTTCGGCGGAGAAGCTCATCCTCATTGATTCGCTGGCGATCATGCTGGCGATCGTCGTGCCGGTGATCATCGCTACGATCGGGTTCGCTTGGTGGTTTCGTGCCTCCAATTCACGGGCAACCTATTTGCCTAACTGGAGCTTTTCCGGTCATCTCGAGCTGATCGTCTGGGCAATCCCCATGCTCGTCATCACTTTCCTCGGCGGCATCGCGTGGTTTGGATCGCATGCGCTCGATCCCTATAGGGCGCTTCCCACCACGACGAAACCGGTCGAGGTCGAGGTCGTTTCGCTCGATTGGAAATGGCTATTCATCTATCCAGCCGAGGGTGTGGCGACGGTCAATCAGCTGGTGCTTCCCGTCGCAACACCTGTGCATTTCCGGCTCACCTCCTCAGGTGTCATGAACAGCTTCTTCGTGCCACAGCTTGGCAGCCAGATTTACACGATGGCGGGAATGACCTCGCAGCTCAGCCTGCAGGCAGACCACCCCGGGAGGTATCAAGGAATTTCAGCACAATTCAGTGGTGAAGGCTTTGCCGATATGAGCTTCACCGTCAGCGCGGTGTCGAGCGAAGCCTATGCGAAATGGATCAGCGATACCAAGGCAAACGGGCAGATGCTCGATCAGGAAGGCTATGTTGCCCTGATGGAACCCAGCAAGAGCGTCACGCCGACAAGCTACAGAGCGGTCGTGCCAGGCCTGTTCGACTCAATCGTGAATGAAACCGTGGGAGCGGCCGCCGGTCCTCACGGCGGTTCCGGTGGCAGTCCTGATGGTCAGGACCAGTCGTCGCCGAAAAAGGGGATGTAATGCTCGGCAAGCTGAACTGGTCCGCCATTCCGTTCGACCAGCCCATTCCGCTGGTCACCTCGATTGTCGTGATTGTCGCCGTTCTGGCGGTCCTGGGCTGGGTCACGAGCAAGGGATATTGGCCATATCTGTGGCGCGACTGGATCACCTCGGTCGACCATAAGCGGATTGGCATCATGTATTGCCTTCTGGCGCTGCTGATGCTGCTGCGCGGCTTTGCCGATGCCATCATGATGCGTGGCCAGCAGGCCTTGGCCTATCATTCCCAAGGCTATCTGCCGCCCGAGCATTTCGACCAGATCTTCTCGGCCCATGGCACCATCATGATTTTCTTCGTGGCGATGACATTCATGATCGGGCTGATGAACCTCGTCGTGCCGCTGCAGCTCGGCATCCGGGATGTGGCTTTCTCGACCTTCAACTCGGTCAGCCTGTGGCTGACCGCCTCAGCGGTCCTGCTTGTCAACTTATCGCTTTTCATCGGCGAGTTCGCCCAGACCGGTTGGCTCGTCTATCCGCCGCTATCTGAACTCAAGTTCTCCCCCGGTGTCGGCGTCGACTACTATTTATGGTCGATCCAGATATCCGGCATCGGCACGCTCCTGACCGGTGTCAATTTCGTCACCACGATTCTGAAAATTCGGACGCCGGGCATGACCTTGACACGCATGCCGATCTTCTGCTGGACCGCGCTGGCGGCAAGCCTGCTGATTGTCGCGGCCTTTCCCATCTTGACCGCAACATTGGGAATGCTGCTGCTCGACCGCTATCTCGGATTTCATTTCTTCACGGTCGACCTCGGCGGCAACCCGATGATGTACATCAACCTCATCTGGGCATGGGGGCACCCCGAGGTCTATATTCTGATCCTGCCGGCTTTCGGCGTTTTCTCCGAGGTGATCTCGACTTTTTCCGGCAAGCCGCTGTTTGGCTATCGCTCGATGATCATCGCGACCATGGCGATCTGCATTCTCTCTTTCCTGGTTTGGCTGCATCATTTCTTCACCATGGGAGCCGGCGCCGACGTCAACGGCTTCTTCGGCATCGCCACCATGATCATCGCGGTGCCGACGGGGGTGAAAATCTTCAACTGGCTTTTTACCATGTGGGGCGGGCGTGTCCGCTTCGAGGTTCCAATGCTGTGGTCGATCGCCTTCATGGTCACCTTTGTGATCGGTGGCATGACCGGCGTTCTGCTGGCGGTGCCGCCGGCCGATTTCGTGCTGCACAATTCGCTCTTTCTGGTCGCCCACTTCCACAATGTCGTGATCGGCGGGGTGCTGTTCGGCGCTTTCGCCGGATATAGCTATTGGTTCCCCAAGGCTTTCGGCTTCCGGCTCGACGAACGTCTCGGCAAGGCAGCCTTCTGGCTTTGGACCATCGGTTTCTATGTCGCCTTCATGCCGCTTTATGTCCTGGGTCTCGAGGGCATGACCCGGCGCATGCAGCATTACGACGTTCCCGAATGGCATCCTTGGCTCGTTATCGCCGCCGGTGGCGCGATGCTGATTCTGCTCGGCATCGGCTGCCAGATCGCGCAGCTCGTCGTATCAATCCGCAATCGCGAGTCATTGCGCGATCGAACCGGTGATCCATGGGACGGCCGCACCCTTGAATGGATAACGGCTTCGCCGCCGCCCTCTTTCAATTTCGCGGTGATGCCCAATGTCACCGGCGAAGAAGCCTATTGGGGCATCAAGCAGAAGGCGCTCGAGCAGCGCCGCCTGACGGATCTACCCGACTATCACCCGATCGAGATGCCACGCAACAGCCCGACTGGGTTCGTGGTCGCCTTCTTCGCCGTGGTCACCGGCTTTGCGCTCATCTGGTATATCTGGTGGATGGTGGTGATCGGGTTAGTCGGCGCCTTCGCCACTTTTGTCGTCTTTGCCTGGCGCGACCATACGGAATATGAGCTGCCGGCCAGCGAGGTGGCGAGGATCGACGGCGAGCGGCGAAAATCGCGTGTCGCATTGGTGGAGGGACGTGAGCAGGGCATCGTTGCGGTCAAATACGCGCCGTCATCCGCGCATGATCCGCATAGGCTTGGCACGCGGGCGGAATCCGATCATGGCTATAAGGGGCCCCCGTCGAAGCGTATCGTCACGGGCTATGGATTCTGGATCTTCCTGCTGTCCGATTTCGTGATGTTTTCAGGGTTCTATGCTGCCTATGCTGTGCTATCGCACGCAACAGCCGGCGGCCCTGCACCCGAAAGGCTGTTTGATCTCAAGACCGTTGCGGTCGAAACCGCTTTCCTCTTGCTGTCGAGTTTCACCTGCGGCATGGCGAGCTTGGCCAGCAATGTCCGCAACATGCTCTGGACGCAGGTCGGCTACTTTTTCACCGGACTTCTGGGGTTGGGTTTCCTCGTCCTCGAGGTTACCGAGTTCTCCCGCATGATAGCGGAGGGGGCGGGGCCGGATCGGAGCGCTTTCCTGTCGGCTTTCTTCGCTCTGGTCGGTCTCCACGGCCTGCATGTGACAATTGGCCTCCTCTGGCTGGGGACGACAATGGCACAGGTCTGGGCGAAGGGCTTCCGCGCGGACATTATGCGACGCGGGATGTGCTTCGCGCTGTTCTGGCACGCTCTTGACATCATTTGGGTCGGTATTTTCACCAACGTCTATCTTTTGGGGACAAGCCCATGAGCGACTATGAAGCGGGCGGACATCGCGTCCTGGAAGACGCGGCACCCGGGGATCCGGAAGCCGGCGAACACAGCCTTGGTGCCGGCGTTCGCAATTATCTTATCGGCCTTGGCCTCGCTGCCGGCTTGACCGTCGCATCGTTCTGGGTCGCGAGCGGTACAAGCCTGATTTATACGCCGGGGGTCCCCATGGCGCTCGCAGCCCTGGCCATCGGACAGATGGGAGTGCATCTTGCGTTCTTCCTGCACATCACGACCGGGCCGGACAATACCAACAACGCCCTTGCGCTTGCTTTCGGTGTGCTCATCGTCGGCATCGTGATCGCGGGTTCGCTTTGGATCATGTACCACCTGAACATCAATATGATGGTTCCAGGCGGGGTGATGGATATGCCTGCTCAGCCATAGGAACCTCTGGCACGGAGCCGGGGGCAGGCGTTGCGGCCGGCGGCGTTTGCCGGGGTAAGTCTGATCAGGCTTCGCGGTAGGAGAGCAGAACCAGCCCGACCAGAACAAAGCAGCAAGGCCAGACCCATCCGGCGATCCGGTTGCCGGGCGGATCGAGGCGAAGCTCCAGCCACCGGGCCCAGCCGGCGGCCATGCCGAGCAGCGCCAGCGGGGTGTGGGTGAGTTCGATCAGAAGCTGATCCTTGATATTGGCGATGGCATGGCTGTGGGTCAGCAAGGCGGCGCCTCCGATGGCGCAAGCCAGTGGAAAGATCAAGGCGGCCTTGCTGTGACCCCAGTCGAAGGCGCGGACGCGCCACTCGAACAGTCCGAAGATAATGATCAGCAGGACAAAGAAGCGGTGCTGCAAGACCTCGACATCGCGCAAGCTGTCAAAAAAGCCGATTTCGCCCAGCGGCCATACTTCGGGGTCCGAGCGCAAGAACAAGAACCCGGCCATGCCGAGAAACAGCAACGGCCAATGTCTGGCGATTCTCAAGCCGGCCTGGTTCAGCAGGGCCAGAGCGCCGATCGCCAGCATGAAGAGCCCGGCCCAGTGATGATTGAATTCGGACCAGGCGATGTCGGCGGCATTGCGTTCCGGCAGATCGCCCGAACCGGGCACGAAAGCCGGTAACGGCTTGGTCTTGGCGGCGGCGGCCTCCGCATCCAGCTTGGCCTGCAGGGCCGGCAAAGCCAGTACATCATGGTCAGGCGATTGAAGCCGCGGCCAGACCGGACGGTTCCGCTCCAGGATTTCCTGGAAGGTGACGCGGTCTTGCGTCAGATCGACCGCCGGCGGCGCCGAGGTCAAGGAAGCGGCGGCGAAGAACAGACTGAAACCTAGGCCGATTTCAACCTCGGCAAAGCGCTTCAGGCGGCTGACTGGCGTTTGCGGATCGCGCCGCAGCCGCTCGACCAGCCGGAAATTGCCGAAGCCCAGCAGGAGCAGGGCAATGAACAGGCAGATTTTCGCGCCCACCATCACGCCATAGGCGGTTCCGTAGAGTCCGTCCCAGGAACCGACGTAGAAAAAGCCCATGGTCAAGCCGGAGGCGAGGATGCAGGCGACGCCGATCATGGACATGCGCGAGAAACGGGCGCCGATCACCCGCCACGCTGGACCGTCACGTACCTGATGCAACGCGACGCAAAAGCTGGGAATGCCGCCGATCCAGATCGCCGCACCCAGATGATGGAGAAATTCCGTTACCAGCAGCAGATCCCGGTCCTGCAGCCGCGCCGCCGCATGGGTCGTGAACACAGCGGCGACCAGTTCAACCGCGGCAACGGCCAGCGTTGCTCCGCGCGGTAGCGCCACGCCCTTGGCATAAAGCATCATCGCCAGCACCAGCGCAGCGGCAATCTTGACCGCGCCGACAATGGCAAAAGTCGCGGTGGCAATATCGGAGATGGGAAGCTCAACCGTGCTGCTGAGTACAGCGGCATTTAACAGAAGCGCCAGTAACTCGCAGGTCGCGAGACCACAGGCGGCGGCGATGGTCATCCGTGTGACCCGTCGTTGGATTACGCCTCCTGCCTCACCCAGAAGGGGCGCGGCTGGTTGCAGCAAGAAAATCAGGAAGAAGACGCCGCCCAGTGTCATTGACTGGCTGATAAGGGTCAGCCCGTGGATCAATATCACCAGATAGCCGAAGACATCGACAAGCAGAGACAAGGTCAGGGACCGACGACGCTGAAGGATACCTGGCCGCGGGTGATATGGCCGTCCAGCGATAGCACCTGCCAGTGGAGGATATATTTGCCGGCCGCGAGATGCGCCGTGGCAGTAAGGACATTCGGCGTGCCGCCCGCCGCAACGGCAAGCTTGGATAGGACTTTTCCCGCCGCTGTCACCGTTACAGCAGAGCGTGCAGGATCAATGCGGCTGTTATAGGTGAGGAGGATATTGATGTCGCCCGCAGCGACATTTGCGCCTTCCGAAGGCTGGCTCGTTTCAAGGATGGCGTGCGCCAAGGCGGCCGAACCCGGCATGAGGCACAATAAGAGACCGATGACCAGCGACAACCGGTTCAAATGGTACAGCACGACCCGTCCTCCAAATGATGGATGGAAGAAGATTTCAGTTCACCCTTTGCCGGATTCCAAAGCGCGCGAATCAGCCTCAGGCGGACCATAACATCGTGTTCCCTCAGCGCCAATCCTTCGCCCGACGCATGAGGGTAACCGGCGAGGAGGATTGGGGGCGCTATGCGCGCCTTAGGTAAAGGGCATCCGTTCGGTTGCGGCCAGCGCGCCCCTTGCCAAGGCAGCAACCTATCTGTGAGGGGAAGCGGATGAGGCTTGACGCCGTCATTCCTAGTGATACTGTTTGTATACAAACAATGACCCCACAAGGGGCTGCGGAGTAATCCGCCCAATGGGAGAATGGCGTGTCGACAGAGGCAACCCCGCAACAGGCTGCGGATGCAGCCGATGGTTATGAACTTGACGCGCAGATCGGGTTCATCTTGCGGCGTGCCCATCAACGCCATGTGGCGATCTTCGCGGAATGTCTCAGCGAGTTTGCCCTGACTCCCCAGCAGTTCTCGGCGCTGGCCAAGATCCGCGAAACCGGCGGGGTCTCGCAGAACCGACTTGGCCGTCTTACCGCCATGGACCCGGCCACCATCCTCGGCGTGGTACAGCGTCTCAATCAGCGTGGCCTGATCGAGCGAGCACCGGACCCGACCGATCCCCGGTCCACCCGCTTGACGCTCACGCCGGCCGGACTCGATCTCATCAATGAAGCAATCCCGCGCGCATTGGAGGCGACCGAACGCACGCTGGCGGCCTTGAGCACCGCCCAGCGCAAGGAGTTGTTGATGTTGCTTGGCAAGCTGGCTGACGGAGAAGGCGTATGACGGCTGCTGCTTATTTCCGGCCGACGGCATTGCCGGAGGCGCTCGCCGCGCTCGGCAAGGATGCCTGGTCGATCATCGCCGGTGGAACTGACTTCTATCCCGCCCGGTTGGGCAGGCCGGTGACCGAGCCGGTGCTCGATATTACCGGCCTCGACGATTTGCGCGGCATTCGCCGTGCCGGCAATTTCTGGCGCATCGGCGCCTTGACGACCTGGACGGATCTGGTTTCTGCAGCTGACTTGCCGGCTCGTTTCGACGGCCTGCGGCAGGCGGCGCGCGAGGTCGGGGGCGTGCAGATTCAAAACGTGGCGACCATTTGCGGCAATCTCTGCAATGCGTCGCCGGCGGCCGATGGCATTCCCAACCTGTTGGCCTTGGATGCGCAGGTAGAGTTGCGGTCGCAGGCGGGACGGCGTCTCGTTGCAGCGGCCGATTTTGTCACCGGCAACCGGCGCACCGTTCGCCAGCCGCAGGAGATCGTCACCGGCCTGCTGGTTCCTGAAAATGATCGCCCGACCGATGCGCGCTTCCTGAAACTTGGTGCGCGGCGCTATCTCGTCATCTCCATCGCCATGATCGGCGCGGTGATCGAATGGACCGCCGAGGAGAAGACGGCCGCGCGTCATATCGCGGCGGCACGTGTGGCCATCGGCGCCTGCGGACCCATAGCGCAGCGTCTGCCGCTTCTGGAACAGGCGCTGGCAGGACGCGCCGCCAATGATGATCTCGCCGCCTTGGTGCAGCCCGGTCATCTTGCGGGCTTGACGCCGATCGATGATGTACGCGGCACGGCGGAATACCGCCGGGAGGCCGCATTGGTTTTGCTGCGCCGTCTTCTCAGTGAGCTCCGCCCATGACGCATCAACCGTCGACCCAACTGCTCAATTTCACTGTCAATGGCCGCGCCGCAGCGGTGACCGTCGATCCCATGCGCCGGCTGGCCGATGTGCTGCGCGAGGATCTGGGACTGACCGGCACCAAGATCGGCTGCAATGCTGGCGATTGCGGCGTCTGTACCGTCCTGCTGGATGGGCGGCAGGTCTGTTCCTGTCTGGTGCCGGCGGCGCAAGCTGCAGGACGCCAGGTGCGTACCGTGGAGGGGTTGGGCGAGTCCGGCAATCTCAGCCGGCTGCAGCAGGCCTTTCTCGACCACGGCGCCGCACAATGCGGTATCTGTACGCCGGGCATGTTGATGGCGGCCCAGGATCTGCTCGACCGACAGGAAAGGCCGGCCGAACAGGATGTGTTGGATGCTCTGGGCGGCGTGCTCTGCCGCTGCACCGGCTATCGTAAGATTGTGGAAGCCGTTCTTGCCGTCGCGCAATCAAGCAATACGCCGCCCGATGTGGGCGACGCCAGCCGCAATGGTCATGCCGTCGGGACGCGCATGGCCAAGGTCGATGGTGTCGCCAAGATCACTGGCGCCGAGCGCTATGGCGCGGATGACTGGCCCGAAGACAGTCTAATGCTACGCGTCATTCGCTCGCCGCACCATCATGCGCGTTTCCGCTTCGGCGACCTCGCCGGCTTTGCCGCAAGCCATGGCCTGATAGCGGTTCTGACCGCGGCCGACGTGCCGGGGCAGAACGCATTCGGGGTCTATCCGACCGGCAAGGACCAGCCGGTCTTCGCCGATGGTTACACACGGTTCCGTGGCGAGGCGCTCTGTGCGCTGGTCGGCGAAGATGCCGCCGTTGCGGCGATCGCCGATGGCGATCTGCCGATTACCTGGGAGATCCTGCCGCCCTTGCACGGTGTTGAGGCCGCACTGGCCCCCGGCGCTGCACAACTGCATGAGACCTCTTCGGGGAATGTCCTGGTATCCGGGCGCCTGCAGTCCGGCGATCCGATGACGGCGCTGCGCGACGCCGCTGTCGTCGTGCGCGACCGCTTCCGCACCGCCTTTGTGGAGCATGCCTATATCGAACCTGAAGCGGGCTATGCCCAGCGCGTCGGTGATCGGCTGGAGATCTTTGTCACGACCCAGACGCCCTATATGGACCGCGACGAAGTGGCCCTGATCATGGGATTGCAGCCGGAACAGGTGCGCATCATTCCCAGCGCGGTTGGCGGCGGCTTCGGCGGCAAGCTTGACCTCTCGCTGCATCCGATGATCGCGATTGCCGCCTGGAAGCTGAACCGGCCGGTGCGCTGTATCTATAGCCGGCCGGAATCCATGGCATCGACCACCAAGCGGCATCCGGCGGTGATCGACATCGCCGTCGGTGCCGATCGCAACGGCCGCCTGAAAGCCATCACCTTCGAGGGCGATTTCAACACCGGCGCCTATGCCTCCTGGGGGCCAACCGTGGCCAATCGCGTGCCGGTGCATGCATCGGGCCCCTATGAAGTTGGAGCCATCACCTGCATCACCAGGGCGATCTATACCAATGATACGCCGGCCGGCGCTTTCCGCGGCTTCGGCGTGCCACAATCGGCGATCGCGCTCGAGACGCTGCTTGACGATATTGCCGAGCGCCTGAATACCTGTCCATTCGAGCTGCGCTATCGCAATGCGCTCGACAGGGATTCGATCACCGCCAGCGGCCAGCGCCTCGCCGCCAGTGTCGGCCTGCGCGCCTGCCTCGATGCCTTGCGGCCGCAATGGGACCAGTGGCGCGCCGAAACTGCGGCCTACAATAAAGATGCGGCCGCCAATCCGACGGCGCGGCTGCGGCGCGGCGTCGGGGTAGGGTGCGGCTGGTACGGCATCGGCAATACCTCGCTGCCCAATCCCTCCATCATGCGCGTGGGGCTGCGGCAGGACGGGCGGATCGTGCTCTATAACGGTGCGGTCGATATCGGCCAGGGCTCCAACACCATCATGATGCAGATATGTGCCGACGCCTTGGGCGTCCCGGTCGCGTCGATCGATCTTGTCGCCGGCGATACCGATCTGACGGCGGATGCCGGCAAGACCTCGGCCTCGCGCCAGACCTTCGTTTCCGGCACCGCCTTGCGCCTGGCTTCCGAAGATCTCCGCCGCCAGATGCTGCGCCTCGCCAATATCGCTGAGCCGGCACAGTTCCGCTACGCAGAGGGCCGCTGGCTGCTCGGCGACGGCCAGATCGAGCATGAGCTGAACCTGTCGGGGCTTTCGGCGATCAACGAACATGGCGATCTGCTGCTGGGTGAGGGGCGCTTCGATCCGCCGACCTCGCCCCTGGATGCGGACGGGCAGGGTGTTCCCTATGCCACTTACAGCTTTTCCGCCCAGCTCGCTTTGGTCGAGGTCGATATCGATCTCGGCACGACCAAGGTCCTGCGCATCGCTGCGGCCGCCGATGTCGGTCGGGCCATCAACCCGACCCAGGTCGAAGGCCAGTTGCATGGCGGTGTCGCGCAGGGGCTGGGGCTGGCCTTGATGGAGGAATACATCCCCGGTCGTACGGAGAATCTGCACGACTATCTCATCCCCACCATCGGCGATATTCCGCCCATCGATACCTATATTGTCGAGGACCCGGAGCCGCTGGGACCGTTCGGCGCCAAGGGCATCGGCGAACCGGCCTTGGTTCCGACGGCGCCGGCCATTCTCAATGCCATTCGCCATGCGACGGGAGCGCGGATCACCCAGGTGCCGGCGACGCCCGACCGGCTGCGCTCTGCCTTGCGCCAGATGCAGGAGGCGGCCGAATGACCAGTGCCAGCGATCTGCCGGATACCCGCGGCTCGACCGATGCGCCGAGCGAACAGGCGCTGGCGGCGGCCAAGAGCAGGCCGGTCGACGAGATCGTCACCTGCGACGCCTGTCCGGTTCTCTGTCGCATCCGCCCCGGCAAGACCGGGGCCTGTGATCGATACGGCAATGTCGATGGCCGCTTGGTGCGGCTGAACCCGCTGGTGGTAACGCAGCGGGTCCGTGACGAGCAGGGCGCGCTGGTGCCGTTTCTCGGCCGCCATTGGGATGGGCAATTGGTGCCGGAGGCAGAAACTTTCGTGACCGGTATCGGCGCCGGCACGACCTATCCTGATTACAAGCCCGCTCCCTTCATCATCGGTTCCGAGGCCGCCGGCGTCGATATGATCACGGTGGTGACCGAGGGCATCTTCAGCTATTGCGGCGCCAAGGTGAAGATCGACACCGACCGTTTCATCGGCCCCGAACAGGCGGCAGTACGGGTCAATGGCGAGCAGGTGGGCCATGTCACCACGGCGGAGTATGGATCGCAGATGCTGGCCCTGGGCGGGGTGCGGCATCTGACCGGCGGCAGCAAGAAGGAAGGCACCGTCACCTGCGACACCTTGTTGACCTTATGCAACAAGGGTGCTGTCGAGATGACGATCGACGGCGGCGCTGCCCTGCGGGTGCAGGCTGGCAAGCCGCCGGTGATCGACGGCCAGGAAGAGCATCGCATGCGGGTCGGCTGCGGATCGGCCACCATCGGCATCTTCGCCCAGCAATGGCGCGATCATGTCGATGAAGTGATCGTCGTCGATGACCATATCACCGGCGTGCTCACCGAGCATCAGGCCGGGCGTTTCCTCGACATGAAACCGGCGGGCATCCGGGTGCGCGGCCGCAAATCGACGCCGGGCCGCTATTTCCAGGTGGCCAATCCCGGCACCGGCTGGGGCGGTACCGATATCGCCGATCCCCTCACCATCATTGAGAAGATTTCGCCGGAGACGGCATGGCCGGGTCTGCGCCTGCTGATGGTTTCGACCACGGGCGAGCATCATGCCTATTTCGTGCTCGATCGCGCACTGAAACCGCAGCCGGCAGCAATGCCGGCGGCGGTCGCGAAAGTCGTTGAACGGATCGGCGAGAACTGCGAACCGGCGCTTTGCACGGTGCTTTTCATGGGCGGAGCGGGCGGCAGCCTACGGGCCGGCGTTACCGAGAATCCGATCCGACTGACACGTTCGGTCCAACAGGCCCTGACCCGCGTCACCTGTGGCGGCGCCCCGGTCTATGTCTGGCCGGGCGGCGGCATCACCTTGATGGTCGACGTGAGCGAAATGCCGGACCAGGCCTTCGGCTATGTGCCGACGCCGGCGCTGGTGGCGCCGATCGAATTCACCATGCGGCGCGGCGATTACGAAGCCATGGGCGGGCATATGGGCTATGTGCGTGCGCTCGCGGACGTGCATGGGGGCCAGATGCAGTCGGTGGCCTGGAAGCCGCATCAGCCCTGGCCGCTCGAGCCGCTGGAGTCCGCGGCATCCGTCGCCAGAGCGCCAAAGACATGACAATGCAGGCCGCCCTTATGCCGGACGGCAGACGGCTGCATCTGCAGCATGGCCCGATCGACCTCGTGATCGAAGCCTGGGGCATGCCGGCAGAAATCGCCGATGCCTATGGTCAGGCCGCGCTTGCCTTTCAATCCGTGCTACCCGATCTCGTATCGGAATTGCCCGAACTACGCCGCCAGCTGGCAGCTTCGGGACCGAAGCCGCTGCTGAACGGGATCATTGCCCGGCGCATGGTAACGGCCTGCTGGCCGTATCGCCGGGATTTCATCACGCCGATGGCCGCCGTGGCCGGCGCTGTTGCAGACCATATCCTGTCGGCGCTATTGCAGGGCCGCAGCCTCGCCAAGGCCTATGTCAATAACGGCGGCGATATCGCGCTGTGGCTGGGGGCCGGCCAGAAACTGGAATGCGGCCTGGTGACTGACCTGCTGTCGCCGCAAGTCAGCGGCGTCTTTCATCTGACTGCGGCGATGCGGATCGGCGGCATTGCAACTTCGGGCGCCCCCGCCAAGGGGCGCGGCGGTCGCAGCTTCTCGCGCGGTATCGCCGATGCGGTGACGGTGCTGGCGCGCGATGCGGCCACGGCGGATGCGGCGGCGACGATGATCGCCAATGCCGTCGACCTGCCGGACCATCCGGCTATCATGCGGGTGCCGGCGGATAGCATCGATCCCGACAGTGATCTCGGTGACAGGCCGGTGACGGCGGACGTGCCGTTCCTGGCGCCGTCCGAGGTCGCGGCCGCATTGGATCAGGGTCGTTGTCTGGCAGATGAATTGTGTGCGTCTGGTATGATCGAGGCGGCGGTATTGGCGTTGCAGGGCGAGATCGTTTTGAGCGGATCGCTGCTGCGCCGACATCTTGCGGCCTGATGCATCGGTAAGTGGAGTACAAGGATGGTTGAGGTCAAGCTGCGGAAGATTCAGACCTATGTGGAAGAGGTCTTTCATGAAGGCGGACCGGTTGCCGCAAAACCGCTGCGCCAGGGATCGGTCGTGGCGGTGATCGAGAATCCCTATGCCGGGCGCTATGTCGAGGACATACTGCCGATGATGGAGGCGCTGAAACCGCTTGGCCTGGAAATGTCCAAGCGTCTGGTGCAGGCGATGGGGGTGGCGCCGGGCGAAATTGAAGGCTTCGGCAAGGGCGCCATCGTCGGCGCTGCCGGTGAACTCGAACACGGCGCGCTATGGCATGTGCCGGGCGGCTACGCGATGCGGGAGCTGCTGGGTGATGCCAAGGCGATCGTTCCGTCGACCAAGAAGGTCGGCGGCCCCGGGACGCGTATCGACATACCGGTGACCCATATCAATGCCTCCTATGTGCGCAGCCATTTCTCGGCCCTGGAGGTCGGTGTCGTCGATGCGCCTGCAGCCAATGAAATTGCCGTCATTCTGGTGATGACGACGGGTCCCCGCATTCATGCGCGTGTCGGTGGGCTCAAAGCCTCGGAGATCAAGGGAGAGGACGGATTGCGATGACAGCCAAGATCCGCAAACTGGTGGTGCAGGTCGAAGAGACCCGCAGCGAGATGGGCAAGGAAGTGAACCCGCCGGTACGCAAGGCGGCGGCGATTGCCGTGATCGAGAATCCCTTCGCCGGCAGATATGCCGAGGACCTGACATCCTTGATGGATATCGGCGAGGAACTGGGCGATCTGCTCGGGCGCCGCGCTGTGGCGGCGCTCGGCATCAAGCCGGGTGAGGCGGAGAGCTACGGTAAAGCCGCCATTGTCGGCGATGCCGGTGAGCTGGAACATGCGGCTGCCATTCTGCATCCGAAACTCGGCAAGCCGCTGCGTGTCGCCGTGGAAAAGGGTGCCGCGCTGGTGCCTTCGGCGAAGAAGCGCGCCGGGATCGGTGCGCCCATCGATGTGCCGCTGGGCCATAAGGATGCGGCCTTTGTGCGTTCGCATTTCGATGCCATGGAAGTGCGCGTGTCCGATGCGCCGCGACCGAACGAAATTGTGGTGGCAGTGGTGGTGACCGATAGCGGCCGGCCGCTGCCACGCGTCGGCGGCTTGCAGGCCAGCGAGATCGAAGGCAAAGACGGGCTGCGCTAGGCAGGAGAGGGAGGAAGGACATGGCGGAAGCTGCAGCATCCGGAGCACCGGGCGGCAAACTGGTGATCCGTAATATCGGTCTGCTGTTGAGCGGCGATATCGAGAAGCCGATCCTCGCGGCCGATACCGTGGTGGCTGTGAACGGTCGCATCGCCTTCGTTGGCAAGGAGAAGGATGCCGATATCAGCGGTGCCACGTCGGTAATCGATGCCAAAGGCTGCACCTTGTCGCCGGGCCTGATCGACAGCCATGTGCATCCGGTTTTCGGCGACTGGACGCCGCGGCAAAGCCAGCTCGGCTGGATCGATTCCTTTCTCAATGGCGGCGTGACGACCATGATCTCGGCCGGCGAGGTGCATCTGCCGGGACGGCCCAAGGATGTCGTTGGCGTCAAGGCCCTGGCGATCACGGCACAACGTGCCTTCGATGCCTTCCGTCCGGGCGGCGTCAAGGTTCATGCCGGCGCCCCGGTGATCGAGAAGGGTATGGTGGAGGAAGATTTCGCCGAAATGGCCAGGGCCGGCGTCAAACTGCTGGGCGAGGTCGGCCTCGGCTCGGTCAAGGGCGGCGAGGAAGCCGGCAAGATGGTGCAATGGGCGCGCAAATACGGCATCCAGTCCACCATCCATACCGGCGGTCCGTCGGTGCCGGGTTCCGGCTACATCGATAAGGACGTCATTTTGGCAGCCGATGCCGATGTCATCGGCCATATCAACGGCGGCCATACCGCGCTGCCGCTGTCGCAGATCGAATGCCTCTGCAGCCAGTGCAGCCGCGCGATCGAGATCGTCCATAACGGCAATGAGCTGGCGGGGCTGCATGCCTTGCGCACGGCGAAGGAAATCAAGCAGCTTCATCGCGTGATTCTCGGCACTGATTCACCGGCTGGGTCCGGCGTGCAGCCGCTCGGCATCCTGCGCATGATCGCCTTGCTGTCCTCGGTCGGCGATACGCCGGCGGAGATCGCCTTCTGCTTTGCCACCGGCAACACGGCGCGAATCCGTGATCTGGATTGCGGCCTGATCGAAGCCGGCCGGTCTGCGGATTTCGTGCTGATGGATCGTGCGCAGCATACCAGCGGCAGCGACCTGCTGGATTCCGTGCGCAAGGGGGATCTGCCGGGAATCGGCATGGTGATCATCGACGGCGTGGTGCGCGTCGGAAGGTCGCGCAACACGCCGCCGGCGGATCGTGTACCGGAAGTCATGCCGAAGGGGTAACGGCAGAGAGAAGGCCAAGAATTTTCTGAAACGTGTGCTTTCGATGATATGAATGACCGGCAGGAGTCGATATCGCCGGATAAGGTCACCTAAGACATAAATATCGTGCTGACAGAGGGAGGAATGAATGTCTACGCATGATGAAGTGAAGAACGCGCCGCTGCTGGGCGGCAAGATGACGCGTCGCCGGTTTGTGGCCGGCTCGACAGCCTTGGGCTTGGCGACGATCGCTGCGCCGCGCATCGTCCGCGCCGATGGCGGCAAGATCACGGTGTTGAACTGGCAGGGCTATGGCACCGACGAAGCCTGGGCGCTTGAGGAGTTCAAGAAGAAGACCGGCATCGAAGTCGTACACGATTATTTCAACTCCGAGCCGGAGATGATCACCAAGCTGCGCACCAATCCGGGTGCCTATGACGTGGTCCTCACCAATTGCGCCTGGAACGGCGTCGCCTCAAAGGAAGGCCTGGTGCAGCCAATCGAGACGTCGAAGATCACCACCTTCAAGGACCTGGCGCCAGCCTTCCGCGATTCCAATCTGCTCAATGACGGTGGTAAGACCTATGGCGTTGCCTGGGTCTGGGGCATGACGGCGATCGCCTACAATACGGATATCCTCAAGTCGAAGCCGGAGAGCATCGAAATTCTCTGGGACGCAAAGCAGGCTAAGCGTGTCGCCTTCCGCGACGATGCGATCGAGGCCGTGTCCTTCGCCGCCATTGCCACCGGCCAGGACATGAACCATCCCAAGGACATGGCGAAGATCAAGCAAAAGCTGCTCGCCTTGAAGACCCAGGTGGCGACCTTGTGGTCTTCTGAAGACGAGTTCAACAAGCTGTTCTCCGCCAAGACCTTCGACATCTCGCCGTATTGGAGTGGGTCGGCTGCCCGCAGCAAGAGCAACTTCAAGCTGCCGGTCGGCTACGTGGTGCCGAAGGAAGGCGCCATCGGCTGGTTCGACGGTCTCGCCATCGCCAACAAGGCGTCGAATGTCGATGGCGCGGAGAAGTTCATCTCCTATATGACCGATCCTGATTTCTATTATACCTGGGCGACCAAAGTCGGTGCGCCGGCCTCGGCCAATCCCAAGGCCAATGCGAAATTGCCGGAAGACGACGTCGCCAAGAAGATCCACAGCGACGTCGCGGCGATGAAGCGTCTGCAATACATGGCGCCGCTGTCGGATGAGGAACGCCAGAGCTATTCCGATCTCTGGACCGAAGTGAAGGCTGAATTCGCCAAGTAAAGGCGGGTAAAGCGAAGAATGGATCAGGCCCCTCGCGGGGCCTGATTTTTTTTGCGTCACGCAAGGGACGCCTGCAGACGCTTCAAGGTGCGGGTGAAGATCGCCGGATCATCCAGCGCCCGGGCGAGAACGAGCCCGCCCTGGATGCCGCCGAGAATATCTTCAGTCAGCGCCCGCGCTTCGGCCGGGCTGCGGCCGCAACGGGTGAGCGCCTTGGCCAGAGCCTTCGCCCAGTCCGCGAAATAATCTTTGACCGCTGTGGCGAAGCGGTCGCGGGTATTGTCGAGAGCGAAGACACCGACCAGGCAAACGCGTTTGCCGGCACGGAAATAATCCTCGACAGCCGCGAACATATGATCGATGCCGGCTTTGGGATCGTCACTGTTCAGTAGAGGCTGGTAGACATTTACCTGGAACCAGTTATCGATCTCGGCCAGGACGACCGTCGCCATCTCTTCCTTGCCGCCGGGAAAGAAATGATAAAGGCTGCCCTTGCCGAGGCCGGTCCTCTCGGTGATGACCGAGAGGCTGGTCCCTTCGAACCCGTATTCGCGGAATATCTCGCCGAGCGCCGGTATCACCGTCTCGCGCTCGGCGCGTGTCTTCGTCATTTCAGAGGCCGAAATCCGACAGGCCCGGATGATCGGCCGGCCGCGGCTTGCTGCGGTCCCAATGATATTTGCGATCGCTTTCCTTGATCGGCAGGTCGTTGATGCAGGCGAAGCGCTTCTGCATCAGTCCGTGCTCGTTGAACTCCCAGTTCTCATTGCCGTAGGAGCGATACCAGTTGCCGGAATCGTCGTGCCATTCATAGGCGAAGCGTACGGCGATGCGGTTGCTCTCCCAGGCCCAGACCTCTTTGATCAGCCGGTAGTCCAGTTCGCGGCGCCATTTGCGTGTGAGGAATTCGACGATGGCGGCGCGGCCCTGAACGAATTCCGCGCGATTTCGCCAGTAGCTGTCTTCAGTATAAGCCAAGGCAACACGCGCCGGGTCGCAGCTGTTCCAACCGTCCTCCGCCATGCGGACCTTCTGAATGGCGGTCTCGCGCGTGAAAGGAGGAAGTGGCGGGCGGGATTCTGTCATGCCGGTCTCCATGGTGGGGCGGGGTCTCGATTGAGTGTACTGAATGGTACAGTCTTTCAGGAGGGCCTGTCAATCCGTATCAAGACGCAGTGCAAGTCACTGTTCGCCGGCGGTGAGAATACCGTCTTGAGGATAACAGGAAATGATCCCTGATTGCGACGGGCTGGCCGAACCAGCAACCCGTTTGATGGGTAAGAAGTCCGAGATCTTAACTTCGCACATGCCACCCGCTTCGCGATCAATGGTTTCTTTACCCGGCTTTGCGTAGATCGAACGAAAGTTGCGGTTTCTTGCGGCGGGGAGGTAGTGTCGTGCTTAATGCGGTATCAGTCAGGACTATTCTGCGGGCGGTGATCTCTGCGCTTGCCGTGGTGATCGTTGTCTTGCTCGGCCTTGGCGCCTGGAGTTCCTGGCAACAACTGCAATTGGCCAAGCATATCGCCAGCGTGGCCCAGGCATCGAGTTTTGCGTTCACGGCGATGCATAACCTGCGCACCGATCGGTCGACAACAATCCAGACGCTGAATGCCCCCACGCCGATTGCCGACGATACCAGGAAGCGTTTGCAAGGCATTCGCGATCATGAACTGCCGGCATTGCAGGCGCTGATGGCGCAGCTGCCAGACATCGATTTCCCCGAAAAGGACAGCCTGCTGCCAGCGCTGCAGCAGACGGTCGCCACCGTCAAGGCGATGCAGGATCAGGCCTGGGAGGAAGTCCAGAAGGCCAAGGACGCGCGCAAGGCAGGACTTGCCGATGACTACCAGAAACAGGCGACGGCCTTGCTCAACTATCTTAATCAAGTTTCGGATCGCCTGGCGGCAGGCGTCAAGCAACAGGATGCCTTCATCGACCAGATGCTGCTGGTCCGGCAGACTGCCTGGATGGTACGAAATAGCGGCGGCGATGCCTCCTTGATCGTTTCCAACGGCGTCGCCGGCATGACCTTGCCGGCGGACACGCAGCTGAAATACCAGGCGGCCGTGACGTCGTCGGAAACCGCTTGGTCGGCGCTGGAAGGGTTGGTCTTTGGTTCAGAACTCCCGGCGCAGCTGCGCGCCGCGATCGCCGACGCGAAGAAGGTCTATTTCGATACCGATTATTCCGCGCAGCGTGACCGCATCCTCGCGGCTGTGCTGTCCGGCGCGAAACCGGAAATGACCTCCGAGCAATGGACGGTGATGACCGTTGCCCGGCTGGCCAAGCTGCTGGCTGTGGCGGAGGCCGGATTGGAGGCGGCGAAGGACCGCGCCGCCTCGGAACAATCGGCGGCAGCTCTCAGCCTTACCGTGCAACTGGGCCTGCTGCTGCTGGCGGTCCTTGGCGCCCTTGGCAGCAATGTCCTGATCAGCCGCCGTATCGTCCGTCCGCTGCATGAAATCAAGGAGGCGATGCTGCGCATTGCAGCCGGCGATCTCGATGCGGAAGCCTCTTATCCAGGGCGTCGCGATGAAATCGGTGCGCTTGCCAGTGCCTTCGGCACCTTCAAGCAGAATGCCGCCGACAAGGCCAGGTTCGAAGCGGAGCAGCAGGAGCGGCGTGCGCAGGCCGAGGTGCGGCAGCAGGCGATTGCCGGCTATATCAGCAGCTTCGAAGGCCAGGTTCGCGATGTTCTGGATGCCGTCGGTGCGGCATCGCAGCAGATGCTGACGACATCCGATACCATGACGAAGACGGCGGAGCGCAGCAACCATCAGGTTCGGGCCGCGGCCAGCGTCTCAGAGGAGGCCTCGAGCAATGTGCAGGCGGTGGCCGCCGCATCGGAGGAGCTGTCGGCTTCGATCGCCGAGATCGCGCGACAGGTCAGCTCAGCGGCAACCATCGCCGGCCGTGCCGTGGAGGAAACCCAGGCGACCGATCGGACGGTGCAGAGCCTGGCCGAGATCGCCAATCGCATCGGCGATGTCATCAAGCTGATCAGCGATATTGCCGGTCAGACCAATCTGCTGGCGCTCAATGCCACGATCGAGGCTGCGCGGGCAGGCGAGGCCGGAAAGGGCTTTGCCGTCGTCGCCAGCGAAGTGAAGAGCCTTGCCAATCAGACGGCCAAGGCGACCGAGGAAATCGCCTCGCAGATCGCCGCCGTGCAGGGCGTTACCCAGGAGGCGGTGGAAGCCATCAAGCGCATCGGCGGCACCATCGACGATGTCAGCTCGATCGCCACATCGATCGCTGGGGCGGTGGAAGAGCAGGGGGCCGCGACCCAGGAGATCACCCGCAACACACAGATGGCGGCGGCGCGGACCCGCGACGTCTCCAGCAATATTGCCGGCGTGACAACGGAGGCTGATGCCACGGGGGCAGCGGCCGGCGGCGTGAAGGTGGCCGCAGAAACGCTGGGGCAGCAGGCAGAGCGGCTACGCCACGAGGTGCAGGACTTCCTCGCCAAGATGCGGGCTGCCTGATCACGTCAGAACGAATTACATGCCGGGGCCTCATCGCTGTCGTGATGAGGTCCCTTCCTCTTGGCGTGAAGCGGGCGCGCCGGCTCTAGCTTCGCACGTTCTTCCCGCTACGCCGTGACGCCTTTGCGGCTTTGATCTCACGGTCGATCTGAGCGATGCGGAAGGCGCGGCGGCTCCAGTCGCAGAGTTCGTCGGTATCTTCGAGCATGCCGGCGGGGACGGCATAATAGCCGCTCAAAGCGACCTCGCGTTTGCTGGTACGATAACTGAAAGGCAGCGAGCCGGCGGTGCGGAAGGCGCTTTGGCCGGTTTCATCGACCCGCATATAGAGCGTGCTGCGGATGATGAAGGCGAATTGCACGCCGTCGAGCAGAAGCCCGGTGCCGCTGAAGAAGCGCTTGGTCTGGATCGGCCCCAATTCCGCGAGGGCATCGACCAGGTAATCGGCAAAGTCGTCACGCACCGGCCTGCTGACGGCCGAGGCAGCGGGTTTCTTCGCAGCACTCCTGCTGTTCGATGCCGTCGTCTTCGCGGCGGCTTGAGCCTTACGCGCCATCGATCGTGATTCCCCTCTTTGCCACGGGCAAGTTTAGCAAATCACCATCATCGCACCACATTCTTGACGAAGCGCAGCATCGTCGTCGCGGCGTTGACATAGGCATAGGCTTGATCGCTGGCGAAGTTGATCGATTGGCCTGCCCGCAGTCGGTGGACTGTCCCGCCGAGTTCCAGATCGAGCGTACCGGCGATGACAAGAATAAGTTCGCGCATGCCTGGCCGGTCGGGCTCGGCCTGATAGCGCTCTCCGGGCGCGAGGGACCAGGACCACAATTCGACCTGTTGCTGGGCGGCACAGCTTTCCAGCAGGCGGGCCTTGCTCCGCTCGTCCTTGCCTTGCCATATGGCTGCCGCTTCGTCCGACCGATCGCTTGCCCCCGGTGGCGCCTGCGTCAGCTTGGCGAAGGTCGATTGCAGTGCTTCGGCCAACCGATCGAGCGTGGCGAGACTGGCATTGCCGTCGCCGGCTTCGATCAGCGTAATCATGCGGCGGCTGAGCCCGGCGCGATCCGCCAGGGCCTGCTGGCTGAGGCCGAGGCTCTGGCGATGGCGCCGGATGTTGCTGCCAACCGTCTCCTGCAAGGTCATCTGCTGTCTCACCTCATGGTTCATTGTGAGAAATATATTGCACATCTTCAGCTATGCGCAATATATTGCGCACCACGTTCCGCTATATCTACCCTTCCTCCTGGAGCAAGAAATGGCCACCACGTTTCAGCCTTTCGAGTTGGAGCACTATCAGTCGTTGTATGAGCACGAGGTCGAAATCAACCTCGCCGACAGCAGCGTCAAATGCTTGGGTACGCGGGACTGGCTGACGGCCGACGAGCAGGAAGAATTGCTGTCGACGGGGCTCTTCTACCCGCAGGTGAATGGCACATCGGTATTGCGCCGACGCATCGCCGCGCTTTATCCCGGCGCCACGGCGGAGAACGTGCTGGTGACCGTTGGCGCCTCGCAGGCCAACAGCATGGTGGCGGCAACGCTGCTGCAGCCGGGCGATGAAGTGGTCGTCGTCTCGCCCGGCTATCGCCAGATCTGGGGTATGGCGCGCAATCTCGGCTGCGCGGTCAAGGAATGGAAGCTCGACCCGCAAAACGGTTGGCGGCCCGATTTCGACGAATTGGATCGGCTGGTGACCGCGCGGACAAAGCTTGTCGCCATCGTCAATCCCAACAACCCGACCGGCACGATCTTCACCCCGGAAGATTGCCGCCGCATCGTCTCTGCTTGTGCGAAACACGGCACCTGGCTGCATGCTGACGAAGTCTATTGCGGTACCGAGATCGGCGCCGGCGGCACGGAGACGCCGAGCTTCTGGGGCAGCTATGACCGCCTGATCTGCACCAACAGCCTTTCCAAAGCCTATGGCCTCAGCGGTTTGCGTATCGGCTGGGCGGTGGCGCAGGCGGATGTCATCGAGGATCTGTGGCGCCGTCATGAGTATGCCGTCATCGCCGCCGCTGCCCCCAGCATGACCTTGGCGGCGATCGCCTTGAAGCCGGAAAAGCGTATGCGTTTGATCGGGCGGCAGCGCGATCTGTCGAAGGCCGGCCGACAGGTGCTGGAAGGCTGGCTGCGTGGCCAGGGCAATGTCTTCAGCGTCCTGCCTTCGGCGGCGACGAGCCTCGGCTTCGTCCGTTTCGATCTGTCGATTTCTTCTTTCGATCTTGCCGAGGCGATCCGCAAGGAGGCGAGCGTGCTGGTGGCGCCGGGCAGTTACCTCGGCGCCGAGCAGCATCTGCGGATCACGCTCGGCTACGAGCCGGATAAAGTATTGGCGGCCCTCGATCGCATCGGCGCAGTGGCCGGAAAGCTTCGCCGCGCCTGAAACGTCCGGTAATCATCGACCCCAAAACAAGGAAGGAAACGTCCGGCGGCAACCGCCTCTGATCCCATAAAGTCAGAAATAGTTTGACAACACAGTATAAGTCAGAAAACTATCATTCGGTCTCACGCCCGTGGATGGGTCTTGAGACATGACTTCTGGGAGAAAGAGAATGTTGAAGAAGGGGATGATCGCCGCAGCCCTGTTGGGCATGGTGGTGGCGGTCGGAATGCCGTTCGCCAAGGCGGCAGAGACGATCAAGGTGGGGTTCTCGCCGGAGCCCTATCCGCCGTTTTACAGTCAGGATGCGGCAGGGAATTGGGGCGGCTTCGAGGTCGAGTTACTGAATGCCATCTGTGACCAGATGAAGGCGAAATGCGTTCTGACGCCGATCGCCTGGGACGGCATCATTCCGGCGCTCATGGAGAAGAAGATCGACATCATCTTCAACTCGATGTCGATCACCGATGAACGCAAGAAGATGATCGACTTTTCCGACAAGTATTATCAGACGCCGGCTGTCTTCATCGGTGCGAAGGGCAGCGAGATCAAGATCGACTTCAGCAATCCCCAATCGCTCAAGGACAAGATCGTCGGCGTTCAGACTGCGACCACGCATGCGAATTATGTGCAGAAGGTCTTTGGCAGCGTGGCGCAGATCAAGCTCTATGACACGCAGGACAACGCCAATGCCGACCTGATCGCCGGCCGGGTGGATCTGGTGCTGGCGGATTCGATCGCGCTTGATGCCTTCCTGAAATCGGACCAGGGCAAGGATATCGAGGTCAAGGCAACCGCACCGAACGATCCCTTGTTCGGCTATGGCGTCGGCGCCGGCCTGCGCAAGAGCGATACGGATCTCAAGGAGCGTATCAATGCCGCGATCAAGGCGGTACGCGGCAACGGCACCTATGATGCGATCGCCAAGAAGTATTTCAGCTTCGATATCTATGGCGGGTGATCGGCTGGTCGCCCCTCATATCTGACTAGACGGCGCCGCCGGTGAGGAACCGGCGGCGCCTTTGTCTGTCAATCAAGCGGGAAGGGCGCCGGGTCGATGAAGCGGCGCAGGACGTTGCCGGTGATGCGGGAGACGTTGTTGTCGTAGTCATTATGCGCGAGCGCGCTGGCCCAGGTGATCGAACCGGTGGAGAAGACCGCACCACCCTTGGCGCATTCAAAGAAGACGAGCTCCGCCCGGACCCGGTCATTCTCGATGCCGTCGATACCGGGATGAACGTAAAGCAGTTCCTCCGGCGTCAGGGCATAGATGCTGGTATGTTCGACTGATTTCGCGACGACAAGGGCATGCGGCGGCGTGCCGAGCCGTGTGTCCGCGGCGTCGAGTTCATAGCCGGCGGCACCGCCGAGATTGCCGAAATCGCCGATCTTTTCGCTCGCCGAGACCCCATCGAAGATGAAGGCGGCGCGGGCATCGAAACTGTCCGGCAGACGGATATAGTAGGAGTTCTGGTCGAAGCCTTCGGCGACATAGCCGACGCCGACCAGATGCTGCGGGGCCAGACCCTGGCTGCGCCATAATCCGCCGAACTCGCCGTCGAAGGCATGATAGCGTTCGCCCGGCGGCGCTTCATGGCAACGCGTACCGGCCTCGCCGCGCCGGACCTCGATCGCATCCGGCCAATCGTCATGGGTGGCCACGCGCCAATAGAAGCCGTTGCCGCCGAGATAAACCAGCCGGCCGCCGTCATCGAGATAGCGAGAGATGGCCGCGATCATCGGCTGGGTATGATATTCGGGATGCGTACCGGTCAGGATGCAGCGATAACCGCCGAGCAAATCCGTGCCCTCGATATCCAGCCGGTCATCGGTGATGATGTCATAATCCTGCCCGGTCGCTTCCAGCCAGTCGATGATGTGGAGATCGGCATTGAAATTCCAGATCGCCCGCTTCGGCCTGGTATTGAGGATCGGCCGCCGGGCGGAACTGTAGCTCGACCCGCTACCGTCGAGATGGCGGTCATAGAGCGACACGCCGAAATCACGGCGCTGCATCAGGAAGAGTTCCGCAGGTCCCAGTTCCAGCAGCCGCCCATAGCTTGGCTCCGAGAGCGGATCCTCCCAGCCGTGATGGCTGTTGGCATAAGCGAGATAGGTGAAGGTGGAAGCGAGAAAGGCGACCGGCGCATGGGTGCGGCCGCGCGGCGGCAGGACGAAGAACGGGATGTGATCTTCCTGTTCCGGCGCGTCGCCGCTGCTGACCTGCAGCGCATAGATGCCGCTTCTGATCGTTTCCGGCACGGTCCAGGTAATGTCCGTCTCCCAGCCGGCATCATAGAGATCGTCGGCGTGGAAGTGGATGGCGCCATAGAGATCCGGCTGTTCGCGCCACTGCGTCGTCTGGCCATGCCAATTATGCCCGGTGACGGCGCGGGCCGGCAGGTTCTGTGTGCGGCCATGATGCTGATTGCCGGAAATGTCGATGATGCGGCGGCTGTCGATGTCGCGGCTGAAATCCCAGGCAGCCAATTGCGCGAGCGGAAGATCGCGCGGATGCCGCATGCCGCTGAGAAGATCGGCGTTGATGCTGCCGCGATAGAAGGCCGGCGCCTCGATCTTGCCGTCGAAGGGCTGGGCGACAATCAACCGTTGCGGCTCGCGGCGGCGCAAGGCGGCGGCGATCAACAGCGGCGGCGTTTCCGGTGACGCGAGGCCGGTCGCCAGTACGGCCGTCGTCCATTCCGCGATCGGGCCGAAAGGACGTTCTTTTATCGGCCCGGCCCAGAGCAATGCTTCGCGGCCCTTGGCGGGAATGCTGGCGGCCAGCAGGTACCAATCGTCCGTGCTCAGCGGTTGCGACAGGCTCAGGATCTGCGCACCGCCATCACCGGTCAGATGCAGTTGCGGCTTGCCCGCGCCATCGAGGCGCAGGTCGAAGCCTTTGCTGCCCGCGTTCTCTGCTGTCAGGCGCGACAGGATCGACTGGACCTGTCCGCTGGCCGACCGCGTCGGCTTGACCAGAACGGCGAAGGTCAATCTTTCGAGATCATGCGGGACACGATCAAGAGCAACCTCGATATAGGAGCCGGTATTGATCTCCTGGCGCCGGCCGGGATAGTTGGCGGCAAGGCCAGCCGGAATCGCCTCTGCCTTGAAGCCAGGACTATCGGGACGATCGTCACCGCAGATCAACCGCAGCATCTTCGCGCGGTATTGCGGCGCCTGGTCTTCACAGCTCACTTTGAAAGCGATGCTCTCGCCCGGACGGACCGAGAAGCGGTCAGCGTAGCCGACGATCTTCAACATGGAACACCTTGAATGTCATTTGCTGTGCAGGAAGGGGGCGTCAACCCGCCACTTCAGTCGAACGGCAGGTCCTGGCCGGTGTGATCCTTCCAGCGCAATTTGAAGACGGCCCATTCGGCCGCATCGTAGGAATCGAACTCGATCCCCGTTAGTGTGACGGGGTCCTGCGGTGTCGCGCCAAACCTGCCCAGCTTCA
>Ga0255336_100354_pt1 | contig 82071 bp, 88 predicted proteins | sample MeOH1_35cm_T3_17_FD_189102 | JGI IMG/M metagenome (GOLD analysis project Ga0255336, IMG submission 189102) | Sandy soil microbial communities from University of British Columbia, Vancouver, Canada - MeOH1_35cm_T3_179 | ecosystem: Engineered > Artificial ecosystem > Sand microcosm > Unclassified ... | reverse complement strand
CGGCCTGCTTCAAAATCCCGATGATCTGGCTTTCCGTGAATCTGGACGTCTTCATGCAAAATTCCCTGTCGATCCCGCTGCTAGAAAATTCTACCTTGAACACCCGTTAATTCTCGGGGGGACTACCGTTGACTACACAGCCCGCAGTTGCGCGCGGACGTGCCGAGGCTCACGCCGCCGCGACGGCCACCATCACCGAGTAGGCCTTGAATACTGCTGTCGCCTGTTGCCCGACGGCAAGCGCAAGCGCGTCGACTGCGTCATTCGTCACGCTGGCCGTCAGATTCACGCCACCCGGAAGCGTCAGGACCACCAGCGACGACACCGCGCCACGCTCGAGCCGGGAAATAGTCCCGGCGAACTGATTCCGCGCCGACAACACGTAACCCCAAAAATCGACCACCAGTACGACGGCCGAGGACTTGATCAGCGCAATGGCCTCCTTGCCCACCGCGAGCTTGAGGCGATTGGCCGCGGAGGTGGTCATCGTCGCGACGATCTGCTGGCCGCCGGCAATCGTAACGGACACCTGGGTGGTGACCGGCCCCGTGTCGATCGCGTCGATGGTTCCCACAAACTGGTTGCGTGCGGTCGTTTTCATCGCAATTCTCCTGAGAAGGCCGGCCAGCGCCGGCAGTTGGTTGAGCCACGCGTCCTGCTCGCGCAGGAAATGTTCATTGTTGGTCCGGAGCTTGCGCCCCCCCAGAAGATCCACGGCAACGGGTGTGAGCCGGGTCCCGCCGCCGCCCTTGCCGCCGGTCGCCGCTTCGATCAACGGCTGATTGGCCAGATTGGCCGCGTTCTCCAACAGCGACCAGGCTCCCTTGTTGCTGTAGCCCGCCGTGCGCGCGGCACGTTTGATGGAACCCGTGTTGTCGATTGCCTCGAGCAATGCGAAGAAGCACGCATCGGGCCGGCCGGCCAGCTTCAGTTCGCTGCTCACGAGTGTTGAATCGGCCATGATCGACTCGTTCGCATCAGCCATCCACGGGAACGTGGAGTAGCGCACGCACACGCCGTTCGCGCGCCGTAAGCGGCGCGATGTCGAGGTCCGGCACCAGCACCCGGCGCGTGACGTCGCGCCCTTCGCCGCTTCGCAGGTCCACCTCGCGGACCACCTGGCCGTGCTCGACCACGAAAGCAACGTCAGCGAGCGCGAGCACGTCGTCGACGTCGTGCGTGATCATCACCACGGGCATCTGCCAGCGCCTGAACACTTCGGCGAGTTGTCCGCGCAGGTCATGGCGCAGCAGCGGATTCAGCGCGGCAAACGGCTCATCCAGCAGCAACAGCTCCGGCCCGCAGGCGAGCGCGCGGGCCAGCGCCACGCGCTGCTGCTGGCCGCCCGACAATCCTGCCGGACGGCTACGCGCCAGCTCGGTGAGATCAAAACTCCGCAGCAGCGCATCGACCCGCGCGGCGCGATCGCCGGACAGGCCGCGCCGCCACCAGCGGGTCAATCCGAAGGCCACGTTCTCGCGCACCGACAGATGCGGAAACAATGCGTAGTGCTGGAACAGATAGCCCACACCGCGCCGGTCCGGCGGCAGATCGACACCGCGCGCCGAATCGAACAACACGCGCCCGCCGACCCGCACATGCCCCCGGTCGGGCCGCAACAGCCCGGCGATCGCCTGTAGCGTGAGCGACTTGCCGGCACCCGAGGCGCCATAGAGTGCCACCACCGGCGCTTCGGATGCGAAGCGCGTCGCCAGCGTGAAGCGGCGCGTGCTATCCGACACGGTGGCGGTCAGATCGATATCGATCATTCGCGCACCTCGTCAGGATTTGACGAAGCCGTAGCGCGCCAGCACGTTCTGCGCTGTCGGTGTCGACAGATAGGCGATGAAGTCTCTCGCGAGCGACTGCTCGCGGCTCGCGCTGACCGTGATCACCGGATAGGTCACCGGCTCGTGGCCTTCCACGGTCAGCGCGATGCGCACCTTGCCGGGCGCCAGCATGGCGTCCGTGCGATAGACGAAGCCGGCCTCAGCCTCGCCGCGCGCCACATAGTCGAGCACCTGGCGCACGCTCTCCGCCTGCACGAATTTCGGCTGCAGCGCGCCCCACTGCCCGGCACTTTCCAGAGCCTGCCGCGTGTAGCGCCCAACGGGCACGGTGGCCGCTTTACCGAGCGCAATGCGCTTCACCGCGGGATTCGACAGATCCGCCAGTGTCTTCACGAGCGGCGCGCCCTCCGCCGGTATGATCAGCACCACTGAGTTGGCGGCGAAGTCCTGCTTCGTGCCCGCGTCGAGCAATTGGGCATCGATCCCGCGCGCGACGGTTTCCTGATCCGCACTGGCGAACACATCGACGGGCGCGCCTTGCCTGATCTGCTGAAGCAATACCCCCGACGCGGCAAAATTGAAGCGCACGGTCACGCCGGGATGAACCGCCGCGAACTTCGCGCCGATCTCGTTGAACGCATCGGTCAAACTCGCGGCGGCGGAGACGGTAAGTTGCTGGGCCGAAGCGAGCAGCGGCAGCGCCGCGAGCAGCGCGACAGCAAGGGAATGGACAAAGCGCATCGGAAGATTTCCTCGAAGGTCAGCGAAGGGAAAAGAAGCGGTTCGACACCAGCATCACCGCGATGGACAACGCGGACGTCACCAACACGAGCAGTAGCGCGGTGTGGTCCTGGCCGCTTTGCATCGCGTCGTAGATCGCCATCGAAAGGGTCTGGGTTTGCCGTAGAATGTCGCCGGTCACCATCAGGGTCGCGCCGAACTCGCCCATCGCGCGGGCAAACGCGAGCAACGTGCCGGCCAGAATACCCGGCCACGCGAGCGGCAACGTGATGCGAATGAATACCGACAGCGGCGACTGCCGAAGCGTGCGCGCCGCCGCTTCGAGCGTAGGGTCGACGCCGGCGAACGAAGCGCTGGCCGACTTCAGCACCAGCGGCAGCGCCACCACGGCTGCCGCCGCAACCGCGCCGTGCCAGTTGAACACGATGGTGTAGTCGAAGTGTTCGTAAAGCCATGCGCCGACCACGCTGCGCCGGCCCGCCGCGACCAGCAGGCCGTAGCCGATCACGGTCGGCGGGAGCACCAGCGGCAACATGCATACGGCTTCCAGCACCGCGCTGCCGGGAAAGCGCCGGCGCGCAAAGATCCAGCCGAGCGCAATGCCCGCGGCAAGCGCGAGCACGGTGGCGACCCCTGCCACTTTCAGCGACAGCAGCAATGGCGACCAGTCTATGTTTTGTAGGGAATCGGACATTGGCGACACGTTTCGTTGTGAAATGAACGACGTAACGCCGTGAATGCAAGTTACAAGCCAGTGCGCCGGGCGGCCAGCCGCGCGGCTTACCTGCCGCTCAGTCCGAGTTCCTGCGCGAACAGCGCCAGTGCGGAGCGCGCCTTGACCGGATCGTGCGTGGCGGGCTTGAGCAGCAGGCGGTGCGGTCCCAACCGCTCGCTCAACAGACGCACCTGGGCCGCGCAACACGCGGGGTCGCCGATCACCGCATTCGCGAGGATCACCTCGTCGCTCGCGTCGGCGGCAAACATTGGCGGCAACGAACCGGCAGCGAACTGCACCTGCATCAGCCGGGGATAAGAGCGCACGCAGGCCACGCCATGTTCGAGCGCGTCACGGTGGTCAGGCTCGCAGTGAAAGAAGCGCGCAATCGCAAACGGAAAATCGCCGCGCTGCGCACGCTGCGTCGCCACCTGGCCGGCGACGCGCGCGAGGTCCGCCGACGGCGTCGCCATCAGTCCATAGCCGTGCCCGGCGGCGAGGCGCTGCGAATCGTCGCTGAGGCTCGCCAGCCAGACCGGCACCGGTTGTTGCAGCGGGCGCGGCTGCAGCGCGATGTCGTTGCAATGGTAGAAACGCCCGTCGAAGCTCGTGGTGGGCTCACTCCATAAACGCTGGATCAACGCGAGCGCCTCGTGCATCCGCGCGCGGGCGTCATCCGCCGACGGAATTCCCGCAGCCCGGTACTGCACCGGAAACGGGCCGCCGCGCGCCACGCCGAATTCAATGCGCCCGCCGCTCAGCAGATCGAGCGTGGCGACGTCTTCCGCGACGCGCAGCGGGTCGTTCAGCGCGAGTAGGGACGCGCCGGTGCCGAGGCGGATCGTGGAAGTACGGGCCGCGATGTGGGCGAGCAGCACCGTCAGCGCACTGCCGATTGCGTATGAACTGTAGTGGTGTTCCGCGACCCACACGTCGTGGTAGCCGAAGGCTTCTGCGGCAACTGCATGGCTCACGGTCTGCATCAGCGCGTCGCGCGCATCGCCGTCGGGATTCTCGACGTTGAGGAAAAGACCATAGCGTTGTGCGGAATCCGACATGGCAGGTTCTCTTGTGGGGATACATGGTGAAAGGCAAGTTTTGCGCCCACATTCTGCGTCTTGTGAGGGCGTGGTCAACCGTGCCGCAGGCAGAAACGCGACGCTGCGCTCACACGGCGAGGATCGGCAGGCCGAACCCGCAACACACCGGCAATGAAGCTCGTCACGCTCGACGTACGCAAGGCGGACCACGGCACCCGGTAGCGCGCGCACAGCCCCCTCAGCGCGACCAGCGAGTCCGGGTCGATCAGATCCAACGGACACAGCACCCGGTCGGCGCCGGCCAGCAACGAGGCAAATCCTTTGGTGCGGCCTTCTTCGTCGATTGTGCCGAGGTGATGGACGATCTCGCCTCCGGCGGAGCGTACCAGCGCACGCAGCGCGGCGTTGCTGTCCGGCCGCCCGCCGACATAGACGAGTCGTCGCCCGCTCAATGCGCGCGTCAGCGCTTCGCCGTCGAGCAGCACCTGTTCGAGCGCGAACAGCTCGCGCTGCAGGCTCGCGACATGCGCCCGCGCGCGTTCGAGCGAGAGGCGCCCGGTACTCTCGGGAACGCATGCGCCGAGGCTCATGACGGGTTGAGCTTCGAGCCGCACGGCTGCGGTTACGGTTGCGGCATCGGCGGGCGGCATGGGTGTCATGGTGAGCGCCGCGTGTCATGGTCCGCAAGCGGTTCTGCCGCTGCCGGGGCGAGAAACCAGCTGCGCACCGTGTCGTACGGATAGCGCGTCAGGCCGGCATGGCGCGCGTGCGGCGCGAGCAGATGCACAGACAACGGCTCCGCCCAGCTCCAGAAATCAGCGCGCAGCGCGGGCGGGAAGCCGACGTCGTCGAACGCATGCCACAGCTGTACCAGCCAGAGTTCGCGGCCCTCTTCGTCGAGTAGCAACGGCAGCCCGGAGCCCGCCTGCAGATGCGCACGCCGCTCGCTGTAGTACAGCGGACCGCCGCAGGACTCGACCACGAAGTCGGCCACGCGAGAAGCGACGCAATCGAAGCAATGACCCGCACGCGCGAACAGCGGCGTGAGTCTGAGCCGTCGCATATGACACAGCACCAGATCGCGCAACCCAGCCTCATCGCAGATCGCCAACAGCCGGTGCGGCGGCTGCGGCAGCGCGGGCACGCAGGCGGGCGGCAGTGCCCGGGCCCGCGGCCCTTGCTGCGAGTCCACCACCGGCCATTGCAGCGTCAGATAGCAGGCCCGGGTGCAGGGTGTCCAGCGGGCGCGGGGCGCCGCAGGCGCGGCAGATCGGAGCGAATCCATATGTGTGTCGGGTTGGTGGTTCGGTTTGTCGGTTGTGTACCTGAATACATAACGGTAGGCGTGCTTAAGCAAGTCCCGCGCCTTCGTTCACTGCGGAGCCCCTGAAGGCTCCGATCACGGTGAACCGCGTCACGCAGCTGTTCGATGTGTTCCGTGCGTGGCCGGTGGTCTGCCTGCTCGGACTACCCGGACTGCTCGCGCCTATTCGTGCCCATTCGCGCCGATTGCGCCTACTCCGCTCCGAAGCAAAGCGCGTGATCGGAACAGACGCCGCAACTCGGCGCCTTGCAGATGAACAAGTCCTCCCGCTCACACAACTGCTTGTAGAAGAACTTCTTCCACTTCATGTCATGCGTATTCTTCGCCGCCAGCCGCGGAAACCAGTGGCCGATCAGCGCTGACAGCTCACGCCGCGACGGCAGAAGCAGATCCTGCCAAAGGTGGTTCTGCCCGAGGCTCGCACAGGCGAGCGCGTGCGCGACGCAGTTCGCTTCGTCCGGCGTGCCCGCGTGCGGATCGGCGTGGTCATTGAGCAGCGCCACCAGATCGTCGAGCTCGTCCTCGCGCGGTTCCTCGCGACGCCCGCTCGCCGGCGCGGACCACGAGAGCCACGGGAGGCCGAGCGCCGGTCCCGCACCCGGGAACCAGCGGGCCAACATCCGGCGGGTCTGGTCGACGTCCAGTCCGGGCATCGGCAACGCGTCCAGGCCGTGGCGCTCGAACGCACCCGACATCACGCCGGCCAATGCAAGGACGGTGGGATCGTCCGCGTCCTCCGCCGCGCACGCCATCAAGGTTGCATAGGTATCCATGACGGTATCGCCTAGAGCACGGCCGCCGCGTGCGTGTAGCACTTTTTCGGGCAGATCTTCGCGCATGCGGTGCAGCCGATGCACAACTCCCGATGCGCGATCGTCATCACTTTCTTTTCGTACTCGTCGTCTTCGTCCTCGCCGTCCAGCGCGATATGCGCGCCCTCCTCGTCAAGTCCGACGAGTTCCAGCACGCCGCGTGGGCAGACGCGAAAACAGCGTCCGCAACCAATGCATTTTTCTTCATCGAGCGTGTTGACGAAGGTCGGCGTCCAGGTGGCGCCGCTCGGCAGCGTAACGCTGAAGGTATCGCTCATGGTTTGCCTCCGTGGTTCCGCTGCTTCAGGCTGCGGCAGCGGCCGCGCGAGCCGCCATTAGCGCGGCATGCGCGTCATGGCAGCGCTGGGCGACAGCAAGAATGTTCTCCCAGTTGGTCGGCAGTTCCTCGGAGAGGTCGTGCAGATCCATCTTCGCCTGAGTCGCTTGCGCGTTCAGCTTCTTCAGGCGCGCCTTCAGTTCGTCGGCATCGGTACTCATCGTCATGCTCCCTTCACGATCACTTCAGGCGCCGTACTGTGCGACGGCGGGATACGTCCTGATCATCCCGACCGCTTCGTCGAGAAACTTGCCGCCCGCCTCGGCGAGCTTCTGCAGCGACGCGAAGCCAAACCGGTGCACGTCGCGCAGCTGCTTGTTGACGACAACCAGCCGACCGGCAATCAACACCATGCGGCCGAAGCCCTCGTGGCTCATCTTCATCATCGGCGAGACCATCTGGCCGGTCTGACGCTCGATCGCCACCGCGATCGCGCTGTAGAAAATTTCGAGCCGCCACAGCGTTTCGGGATCGGGGTCGCCCATGATCGGAATCGCGCGGCGTTCCTCCGCCGTGTGAATGTACGGCTTGAGCAGTTGCAGGTCGGACTTGCCGTCCCACGCGCCGTGCGTGTCCTGCGCACGCAACTGCTTGACCAGATGTTGCACGAACGGCGTCGCCAGCAGCGTTTCGTCGCTGGCCGTGCCCGGAACTACGGATGATTCAGCGGTGGCTTCAGCCATGAGGTACCTCGTCGTCTTCAAAGTCGTACACGCGTTCGCCGTCTTTCGCGAGCGCCTTGCGCAGCCACGGCGGCGGCGTGCCCTTCAGTACCTGCTGCAGCTTGCCGAGGATTTCCTCGATCGACTCCGGCTGCGGCACCTTGATCGGATGAATCTTCAGCGCGACCACGCGGGCCGCGCCGGAACCGCCGATCGCAGCAACGTACAGGATCGCGCAATCCTTTACGGCTTCGAGTTTGGGCGCGAGCTTGTCCTCGTCGCCATCCTCTTCGAGCTTGCCGCCGAAGTCGAACGCCTCGACGAACCGGTAGCCGTCCGGGGTGACGTCGTAGGTGACGATGCTCTTCGCCCAGCCAAAATGCGCGTCGACGTACTGCCTGTCCTGAGTGGCGAATGCGATCTTCATTCTGTGTGCTCCTTGAGGTAGATCAGGCGCCGGCCGCGACGACAGGAATGTTCACTTCCCGCGCCGGATCGCGCGCGGCCAGATCGATCGCGGTCTGCGGCAACGGCCAGTCGCCCGGATGGTGATGCGCAATCTGCTCGATCATCAGATTGGCGATCTCGAAGATCAGGTTCATCGTGCCGCGGTAGCCGACGTAGCGGCGATGCGCGTTGCCGACCCGGTCGAACACGGGAAAGCCGATCCGCAACAGCGGCTTTTGCAGATGCGCGGCCATCTGGCGGCCGTGCGAATGGGTGATCAGCAGGTCGCAGTCCGTCGCGGCCCGTTCCATGTCTTCGAGATCGCCGATCACGACCCGTTCGGCGGGCAGCAACGCGTGCGCGGGCGAGCGCGTGGTGCTGATGCAGCAGTGCAATTGCGCGCCCATTTCGTGCAGCAGGCAACCGAGCGCAAGCAGCAGATCGGGCTCCGCGCCGATCGCGACCTTGATGCCGCCGGTGTGGAAATGCCCGTCGAGCATCGCGTCGAGCAACTGGCTGCGCTGCCGCCGGTATTTCGCGGGAACCGGCCGCCCGGAGCGCTGCGACAGCAATTGCAGCAGGCGGTCGTTGGGTTCGAGTCCCGTGAGCCGCTCGAAGATGTCGAACGGTGTGCCGGCGATCGCCTGCAGCGCGAGCGCGCCGTCACGCGTCTGCTCGCCGACGCCGATCGTGAACGCCGACGCGCCGGCGGCCCGGATCTGCGCGAGCGTGGTGCCGCCCAGCGTGGTGCCGCGCCAGTCCGGCGCGATGTGACCGTCGAGCGAACCGGAAATGTCGGGCAGCACAATCACGTCGAAGCCGAACGCTTCGATGATCTCGCGCAGTTCGTCGATGTCGCCGGGCGACAGATGGCTGCCCGGCAGCAGCGTGACCTGACTGGCCACCTTGGGCAGCGGCTTGACGAGCGCCTTGACGATGCCGGCGACCGCGTGCCGGTAGCCGTCTTCGAATGCACCGACATAGTCGGGGGTCGACACGTACACGATTTCGGTGTCGTCGAGCTCAGGCTTGCGTTTGCGCACGGTGACGAGATAACCCTCTACGTCGTCGCCCTTGGTTTCGGTCAGGCCCGTCGAACAGATAGCGATGATCTTCGGCGCGGCACGCTTGCGGATGTTGAGCAGTGCGGCTTCGATGTTCTCGTAGCCGCCGAGCACGGTGGTGACTTCGTTCATCGCGGTGGTCTGCAGCGGGATCGCCTCCTTGAAGTGGCGCACGAGCAGCACGAGGCCGAACGACGTGCAGCCCTGCGAGCCATGCATCACCGGCATGCAGGCATCGAGTCCGAGGAACGCGAAGCTCGCGCCTAGCGGCTGGCTCATCTTGAGCGGATTGACCGCACAGGCTTTCTTTGATTCGACGACGTCGGCCATGATATTTCCTCCGGCGCGGGCGTCAGCCCGGCACGCCAAGTTCCAGCCCCATCACCCACGCCGCGGCCCCCGCCAGAGGGAGCGTAGCCTGAGCTTGCACCGCACCCAGCGTCTCGCCGTCGTCGCCCCACGGCGCCGGGATGCGCACCTGCTGCCACACCGGGTTATAAATCGCGCGGTCGATCTCATGCACCAGTTCCACGATGCCTTCATAGCCGCCATACGGGTGGTGGCGCTCCTGATTGATGTCGAGCCAGGGCATGCGGGCTTTCAGCGCGACGAACTGCGAGCGGCCGCCCGAGAGCATGATGTCGGCCTTTGCATCCCTGAGCATCGCGTACATCTCGCGCGGCGTCATGTCGTCGATCATGTGTGCGTCGTCGCCCATGATCTCCCTGATCTTGTCCTTGTCTTCCTTCGTGCTTTTCTTGATGCTGGTGCCGACGATTTCGAGCCCGGCTTCCTGAAGCGCGGCCACCACCGACCACGACTTCACGCCGCCGGTGATGAGCAGCACGCGCTTGCCGGTCAGGCGCGCCTTGTAGTGCGCGATGCGCGCCCAGGCGCGGGCTTCCTCGGCGGCGATCAGACGCTCGGTGCGCTCCAGCAGATCGTCCGGCGCGCCCTGCTGCACCAGCAGGCCGGCGATCTGGCGCAGCGTGTCGCTCATGTCGCCGATCCCGTAGAACGAGCCTTCGAAGTAGGGAATGCCGTAGCGCTGCTGCATCTTCGTCGCGATGTTGATCATCGACTTCGAGCAGACCATCATGTTGACCCGCGCGCGATGCGAGCTCGCAATCTCGTTGTAGCGCCCGTCGCCGGAAATGCACGAGAGGATGCGGATGCCGAGCGCGTCGAGCAGCGGCTTCGTCTGCCACAATTCGCCCGACAGGTTGTATTCGCCGATGATGTTGATGTCGTACGGCGTCGTGTACTCGGGCTCGCGCGTGCCGATCACGTAGTCGAGAAGCGCCTCGCCGCCGAGCTTGTTGCCCAGGTTCTTCGGCCCGGCGAAGCCTGGCGAATTGACCGGGATCACCGGCTTGCCGAATTTTTCGGTGGCACGCTGGCAGACTGCCTCGATGTCGTCGCCGATCAGCGCGGTCACGCAGGTCTGATAGACAAACACGGCCGGCGGATCGTATTTCTCGATGATCTCGCGCACGCTTCTGAAAAGCCGCTTCTCGCCGCCATACACCACGTCGAGTTCATTGATGTCGGTGGTGAAGCCGGTGCGATAGAGTTGCGAGCCGGACGATGCGGCATGCCGGTTGTCCCACGAGTTGCCTTCGCAGGCAATCGGTCCGTGCACGAGGTGCGCGACATCCACCACCGGCTGCAAGGCGATCTTTGCGCCGTCGAATGCACACCCGCCCGCGGCGGCGCCCGGCGAAAGCTGTTTCGTGCAGCCCTTCTTGCGCTCCTTCTCGCTCTTGCCCTGATTCTTGTCGCAACCCGGTTCGTCGAATACCTCGGCAATTTTGGCGTTGAGCGAAGCGGACATGACAGGCTCCTGATGGATGGATGTTTCTCTAGTGGCAAGTTCCATACCACCGGGGAATGCCGTAAATGCGGTCCAACCGGCCTTCGATCACGACACTCTCGCGCGTCGTCATGGCGGGTTTGAACGGTTTGCGACAGACGGTTTGCGACACATACAACGTCCGGCTCCGCGGGTTCACCGCATCGCCGGGTGAGAACAGCACGTAGCGGGTATGTGCTGGCAGTTGCCGCAGTTGCCTCGCGTCGCGCGACCCGTGCGGCTCAGTTGTCGTCGGCCAACACTTCCAGCGCCACCAGTTGCCCGTAGAGCGCGCGCCGCGCCGGCCAGTTCGAATCACCCGCGAGGCGCGAGTCCGCGCCTTCGAACGCGCCGATCGCGTCACGGTCGTTCCAGTAGATCAGGCAGCGCCCGCCGCGCGCGGCCAGCGCAGCGGCCTGAGCATCGCGTTCAGACACCGGCTCGCGCCGGCACACGCCCCGGCCGAGCAGATAATCCGCGCGATAAAGCAAGGTGTCCCAACCATGCTCGTCACCCACCGCGCAGATCGATGGGTACGCCGCCCGTCCGCTCGCATCGGGAAGGTGATCGACCAGCGCGAGCAGTTCGCGCGGCGTGACTTCGTCGTAGATCTCGGCAGCGCTCAACGGATCGGACGTCGCCACCTTGCGGGCGAAGTCGTCGTCATCGTAGGCGAACCACGCGCGCGGCGGTGCTGAGTCTGATTGCTCGACAACATAGATCACGTTGTGCTCCTTCACCGGGAGTGGTCGGACCGGCTGGCGCCGGGCAGCGCGGACATCCTGTCTTCAGCGGTGTTCCTGTACCGGCTACTCGACGCCCTCGGCGGCGGTCTTCGCCCATACCGCGCGGCGCAGCCGCTGCGCGATGCCGGCCGGGCTCGCGTCGAACTGCCGCTGCGCCGCCGACATCGCCCCCTGGGCAATCGCCGTTTCCTCGTGCGTCAACGGAAGCCGGCCGGCCACATGCGTGGCCCCCGGCACGGAGCGGGCGATCATCTGCCGGTTGGGGTGTTCCGTCAGCGCGACGAGATGGTCGGCCTCGCGCACGCCGGCCAGACAGACCCAGCCGTCAATGACCTCGACCTTGCGGCCGTCCTGCGTCATCCTGACCAGAACCGCATCTGCGGCGCCCGATGCATCTGCTATGTCTGTCATGGCCGTGCGCTCCCGTCAGCGGATGATGTCGTAGCTGTAGTCGGTCTTCGCCGCGACGATCGTGTTGGCGTCGAGCGCTTCGAAGAATTCGTCCAGCAGCGTGACCAGCACGCGCAACGCGCCTTCATAGCCCCACGTCGGGAAGCGATGATAGTGGTGGCGATCGAAGATCGGGAACACCATGCGTATCAGCGGCGTTTTCGTATCACGCTCGAGGTATTTGCCGTAGGTGTTGCCGATCAGGAAATCCACCGGCTCCGTGAACAGCAGCGAGCGCATATGCCACAGATCGCGTTTCGGATACACCTTGCAGCCCGCGCCGTACGGCGACGCGTCGAACAGCGCCTGCACTTTCGCGGCCCAGGTTTCACCGCCGTTGGTCGCCAGCACGTGTGCCGGTTCGGCGCCGAGTTCGAGCAGGAACTGGGTGTAGCCGAGCATCTGGTCCGGGTCGCCATAGAGCGCGAAACGCTTGCCGTGCAGGTGCGCCTGGCTATCGGCCATCGCGTCGACGAGCTGGCCGCGCTCCTTCTCCAGTTGCGCCGGAATCGGCTTGCCGGTCACGCGCGAGATTTCCATCAGGAACTGATCGGTGCCCGCCACGCCGACCGGCGCGTTCAGCACCACGACTTCCTGACCATGCTCGGCGATGAACTTGCTGGTCTTCTCGCAGCAGTATTCCTGGAACACGAAGGTCGCCTTCGCGTTCAATGCGCGCTCCACCTCCTCCTTGGTCGTGCCGCCTTCGTACATGCGGAACTCGCCGTCGGTCGGCGTATTCCACGTTTCGGACGGATCGCAGATGATGTTCACCTGCACGCCGAACAGATCGAAGATGCGGCGGATTTCCTTCATGTTGCCGACCACGTAGCCGTCGAACCCGCCGATGAAGTTCACGCTCTCATCGGCCACCCGTTCGAGCGGCGCGGCCGTGCCGGCCTTGCCGTCCCAGAAGTGCTTGAGGATCCCGAGAAGCGCGTTGTCGTAGCCGGTGACATGGCTGCCCACGAAGGCCGGCGTGTGCGCGAACGGCACATCGTAGTCTTCCGGCACGCTGCCCTTCTGCTTGCTGTTCTTGATGAACGCGTCGAGGTCGTCGCCGATCACTTCCGCCATGCAGGTCGTCGAGACCGCGATCATCTCGGGCTTGTACAGGTTGTACGCGTTGGCGAGACCGTCGATCATGTTGTTCATGCCGCCGAACACCGCTGCGTCCTCGGTCATCGACGAACTGACGCACGAGGTCGGCTCCTTGAAGTGACGCGAAAAGTGCGAGCGGTAATAGGCGACGCAGCCCTGCGAGCCATGCACGAAACTCAGCGTCTTGTGAAAGCCGTTGGCGACGTACACCGCGCCGAGCGGCTGGCAAGCCTTGGCCGGGTTGACGGTCAGCGAGTCGCGTGCGAAGTTCTTCTGTTTGTAGTCCTCGGTCTTGGTCCATTCGACGATCTGACTGACCTGCGCGTCCGGATGGTTGAATTCGAAGTTTTCCTTTTTCGTGCGGAAAATTTCCTGGTACTCGGGCTCACGGAACAGCAGTTCGTGGTCGAGAATCTTGTCTGCGGATTGGGGCATGGGATGCTCCTGATATTCAGTTCGATGGCTTCAATGGCCTGCCGGCCATCGGGGCTTAGGAGGTTTTCTTCCAGGGTGCCCTGGCGAGCCCCCAAACCGGGCTGGAAATGGCCATGTCCATGTCGCGCGCGAAAATGGCGTAGCCGTCGTAGCCGTGGTACGGGCCGGAATAATCCCAGCTGTGCATCTGGCGAAATGGCACGCCCATCTTCTGGAATACGTACTTTTCCTTGATGCCGGAGCCGACCAGGTCGGGCTGGATCTGTTCGACGAACTTCTCGAACTCGTAGCCGGTCACGTCGTCGTAAATCAGCGTGCCGTCCTTCACGTAGTGCGTGGTGCGCTGATAGTCGTCGTTGTGGCCGAACTCGTAGCCCGTGCCCACCACGTTCATGCCGAGGTCTTCATAAGCACCGATCACGTGGCGCGGACGCAGCCCGCCGACGAACAGCATTACCGTCTTGTCCTGCAGACGCGGCCTGAACTTCGCGTTCACCGCGTCCACGAGCGGACGATACTTCGCGATCACCTTCTCCGCATTGGCCTTGATCGTGTCGTCGAAATGGCTGGCGATTTCGCGCAGGCTCTTCTCGATCATCGTCGGGCCGAAGAAGTTGTATTCAACCCAGGGAATGCCGTACTTCTCTTCCATGTGCCGGCTGATGTAGTTCATCGAGCGATAGCAGTGCAGCACGTTGAGCTTGGCCTTCGGCGTGTTCTCGAGCTCGGCGATCGAGCCGTCGCCCGACCATTGCGCGATCACGCGCAGGCCGATTTCTTCGAGCAGAATCCGGCTCGACCAGGCATCGCCGCCGATGTTGTAGTCGCCGATAATCGCGACGTCGTACGGCGTCGAAACGAAATCGGGGCGCTTGTCGGGATCGGTCTTGTCGAACACCCAGTCGCGGATCGCATCGTTGGCAAGATGGTGGCCGAGCGACTGGCTGACACCGCGAAAACCTTCGCAGCGCACCGGCACGATGGTGTGCCCTTCGTACTGCGCACTCTTTTTCTTCGAGACGGCCTCGATGTCGTCGCCGATCAGCCCGATCGGGCATTCGCTCTGGATCGAGATGCCCTTGTTCAGCGGAAACAGCACCTGAATCTCGTCGATGATCTTGTCGAGCTTCTTGTCGCCGCCGAAAACGATGTCCTTTTCCTGGAAGTCCGAAGTGAACTGCATCGTCACGAACGTGTCGATGCCGGTGGTGCCGATGTAGTAGTTGCGGCGCGCAGCCCACGAGTACTGGCCGCAACCGACCGGGCCGTGGCTGATGTGGATCATGTCCTTGATAGGCCCCCACACGACGCCCTTCGAGCCGGCGTACGCGCAACCGCGAATCGTCATCACGCCCGGCAATGACTTGATGTTGGATTTCACGCCACAGTCGGGCTTGCCGTCCTCGAAGGTGCCCAAATGCTTGGCGCGCCGTTTGGCCATTTTCTCGGGATAGGCCTTCAGCACTTCATCGATCAGGGCCTTGTTCGCGGCCTTGCGCTCTTCAACAGTGACGCTCATGGGAATGCTCCATTGGGTGAATATCAGGCCTCGCGGCGGGTTGCATGCGCGGCCCGGTCAGTGCGTGAAGAACAACACCGGACCGCGCACGGCAACGCCCGCTCAGGCAGTCAGCTCCGCTGCGGTCTTGCCGACTTGCGATTCGTCGATGGACTTCATGATGCCGTGCTCCATCAACAGGTCTTCCAGCTGATCCATCGTGATCGGCGTCGGGATCGTGCCGTTGCCCGCGTTGTTGTGCACCTTGGTGGCAAGCTGGCGATACTCTTCGGCCTGCTTCGAATCCGGCGCGAATTCGATCACCGTCATGCGGCGCAGTTCGGCGTGCTGCACGATGTTGTCGCGCGGAACGAAGTGGATGAGACGCGAACCCAGCATCTTCGCCAGTGCTTCGGCGAGCTCTAGCTCCTTGTCGGTCTGACGTTCGTTGCACACCAGACCGCCCAGGCGCACACCGCCGCTGTTCGCGTACTTCAGAATGCCCTTCGAAATATTGTTGGCGGCGTACATGGCCATCATTTCGCCGGACATCACGATGTAGATTTCCTGGGCCTTGTTTTCGCGAATCGGCATGGCGAAGCCGCCGCACACCACGTCGCCGAGCACGTCGTACGAGACGTAGTCCACGCCGTCATAGGCGCCGTTTTCTTCGAGGAAGTTGATCGACGTGATCACGCCGCGGCCCGCGCAGCCGACGCCCGGTTCCGGGCCACCGGATTCCACGCAACGGATGTCGCGGTAACCGATCTTCATCACGTCCTCGAGTTCGAGGTCTTCCACCGAGCCGGCTTCGGCGGCCAGCGACAGGATGGTGTCCTGCGCCTTGGCGTGCAGGATCAGGCGGGTCGAGTCCGCCTTGGGATCGCAGCCGACGATCAGGATCTTCTGGCCGAGTTCGGTCAGGGCTGCCAGGGTGTTCTGCGAGGTGGTCGACTTGCCGATGCCACCTTTGCCGTAGAACGCGATTTGCCGAAGTTTGGACATTGCATTTCTCCATTCAGGAAGGAGGGTTGAAACCAGGGTTGCGTAACCGCGACCATGTCAGCCTGTCGTGCCTGTATGGGTCTTCTTATATCGAGTCACGCGTCGGCCGGACCTGTGTCCGCGCTGGACCCCAAATGCAGCTTCCGTGCCATGTCGCCAGCGATGCCGTGTCGCGTCCGTGCTGCCGCACTGTGCGGTACGTTCGTGACTTTCCGGACTCCTGTGCGGTCTTGTCGGTTTCGCGACAAAGCTCGCGAACTTCGTCGCGAATCAAACCGTTCGGGGGCGTTTGTCGCATTGTTTGTCAGGTCATTGGTCGGGCGGTTTGTCGGGCGTTTCTGTCGCGTTGGTCTGCATCCATGCGCGCGGCCCGGGCGCCGCGTGCGCGGCCGGCAGCGGCTTCATGAGCGGCCCGGCTCAGCCTGGTTCGGTTATTGCATTGATCGCGCCATGAACACACCTGCCATCCCCTCTCCGCAACACATGCCGCGCGCGACGCATTTCGACCGTCTGGGCGGCGAGCCTGCCGTCATCCGTCTGGTCGACGCGTTCTACCGGCTCATGGATACGCGGCCCGACGCGCAGCGCATTCGCGCGATGCATCACCCGGACCTCTCGTCGACGAAGGCGGTTCTAGTGCTGTATCTGTGCGAATGGCTCGGCGGCGACAAGCAGTACTCGGCGCAGCGCGGCCATCCACGTTTGCGCATGCGTCATGCGGCCTTCGCCATCGGGCTCGCGGAACGCGATGCCTGGCTCACCTGCATGCACGGCGCGCTCGACGAGACGGGAGTCGATCCAGCACTGCGCGACGAACTGATGCAGGCGTTTTTCAGAACCGCCGACTGGATGCGCAACACGCCCACGTGAATTCCTCTTCAACGCTGTTCAACTCAAGGATCTGTGATGACCGAAACGCTCGCCCACAAGGAGATCGACGACACCGCGTTCGCCCGTCTCGAACACGAAGGCCGTCTGCTCAACCCGGTGCTCAAGGGACTGACGAACAGGTTCGGCCGGGTCGGCTTTCGCGGCGAACTCGCGCTGCGCTTTGCCCCGAAGCTCGCCGACGAGGCGCGCCCGCCCGAACTGACCTGCGATCAGGTGATGGCCTGCGCGACGATCGGCGAAAAGCACCTGCCCTTTTTCGCCGGGTATCTGCTGAGTTTCGAGTATCTGAAGGATGTGGCCGAGGTGCTCGGCGACACATTGTCGGCGGGCGGCAAGTACTTTCTGTTCTGCGACAACATCGACCTGAGCAAGCGCTATCAGGTGCCGTACAAGGGCGCGATGTTCTATGTGCTGCCGATTCTCGAATCCACCGTGTACAACGAAATGCTCGAATTGCTGTACCTCGAAAAGAACGAACTGAAGAAGAAGGACACAGGCGGCAAGCTCGACGCGGTAGCGGACGCGGCTATCAAGTTCGATGTGACCTTCGACACGATCACCTACAGCGAAGGGCTCGAACTGATGGGGCCGGTGCGCAACCCCAACGAAAACCGCCCGGTCTGAAACGCGGGGCCGACGGCAGCCGTGCTTCAGACCGCGCGGCCGCTTCCCCGATGTTCCTTGCACCCGAACGGGATCACGATCATGCACACCGACACTGTCCTCGCTGTCCGCGAACGCCTGCCGCGCCGAGTGGCCCGGAGCGCCGACGCACGCCTCGAAACGGTCGCGCCCGCCGCGCTTTCCACGTGGCTGGCGTACCACGGCTTTCCCGATCTGCATTCGCGCAGCGTGAACGGCGAGACTCCGCTGATGCGGGCCGCGCAGCATGGCGAAGACGCGGTGGTCGAAGCGTTGCTCGCATTCGGCGCGCGCGCCGACGCGCTCGACGACGACGGCAACCATGCATTGTGGTTCGCGTGCCTGCGCGGCGGCCCTGCGACGATCCTGCGGCTGATCGAAGCCGGCTCGCCCATCGACCATGCGAACGACGACGACATCACCTGCCTGATGCAAGCCGCCGCGAGCGGCCGGCTCGACGTCCTGCGAATGCTGCTTGCGCAGGGCGCAAGCGCTGAACTGTGCGCGCCCGATGGACGCAGCGCGCTCGACATGGCGGCCGACCTCGGCCTGGAACTGCTGCGCGCGGCGCGCCAGATGGGCCAGATGGGCCAGATTGAAGAAGCCGGCACGCAGCGTATCGCCGCGACGCCGGACTTCGTCTGACATGCGGGCCATCCGTCAACATGCGCAGCGTCGACGAAACCGGTACGAGCGATGTCGCCGGCGGGAGCTCGCACGATGAAAGGCCGACATGTGTTCCGTCGCCTCACGTTCGACGAGGTCCGCGCATGGCTCGCACGACGGCCGGATGCGCTGCTGCTCGACGCGCGCGACGCCGCCAGTTACGCACGCGACGGCTGGCCCGGCGCCGTGCGCCTCTCAGCCGACAGCCAGGACGCACTGCTGCTGCGCACCGACCGGCAGCGGCCCGTGCTGATCTATTGCTACAAGGGCAACGCCAGCCAGGTCTGCGCGCAGATGTTCGCCGACTTCGGCTTTACCGATGTCTGCGACCTGGTCGGCGGCCATCGCGCGTGGACGGCGGGCGTCGACGGCTCGAACCCGTCCGGTGAAGCGCTTGCGCCGGAACTCGCCGCATGGCTCGCGCGCGAAGGCTTCATCGGCACGCAGGCGCGCGGCGCGCACGGCAACACACCGCTGATGAACGCCGCATGGCGCGGCGCGCCGGCCGTGGTCGAGCAGTTGCTCGCATGCGACGTCGCACTCGACGCCATCAACGAGGACGGCAACAACGCGTTGTGGTTCGCCTGTGTGAACGGCAATCCGTCGCTCGTCACGCGTCTCGCTGCGGCCGGCGTGCCGATCGATCATGCCAACGCGAACGGCGCGACCTGCCTGATGTTCGCGGCATCGTCAGGCAAGGCCGAAGTGCTCCGCACGCTGCTCGCTTTGGGCGCCGATCCGGCGCTGCGCTCCGAGGACGGCTTCACGGCCGCCGACATGGCGGCCAGCGTCGATTGCCTGCAACTGCTTCGTCAACTCCGGGAAGCCTGACAATGGCCCACCTCGTCTTCTACGAAAAACCCGGCTGCGCCGGCAACGCCCGCCAGAAAGCCCTGCTGCGCGCGGCAGGTCACACGCTCGACGTGCGCGACCTGCTGAGCTGGCCGTGGAGCGCCGACGCGCTGCTGGCATTCATCGCGCCGCTGCCGGTCAGCGAATGGTTCAACCGCGCGGCGCCGCGCATCAAGTCGGGCGAGATCGTGCCGGAAACGCTCGACGCCGATACCGCCTTGGCGCTGCTGCTAGCCGAGCCGCTGCTGATCCGCCGGCCACTGATGCAGTGCGACGCGCGCCGCATGGTCGGCTTCGATGCAGCCCAGGTGCATGCGTGGGTCGGGCTCGGCGCGCAGCCTCCGGCCCCGGACACGCCACTCGAAGGCTGCGCCGCAACGGCGGCCCACGGCGCGTACCAACACGCGGACCAGCGCACCGACCAACGGACAACTCGCTGCACCCCTTCCACCTGAAACGGAAATCCGAGCACCATGCCCCTCTACGACTACCACTGCACGGCCTGCGGCCACACATTCGAAACGCTGGTGCGCGGCGGCCATACGCCGGTCTGCCCGCAATGCGGCAGTACCGCGCTCGCGAGGCAGGTGAGCGCCCCTGTCGCGCCCGGCAAGAGCCGCGCGATCATCTCCTCGGCGCGGCGCCAGGCGGCGCGCGAAGGACACCTCAGCAATTTTTCGCCGGCTGAGCGCGGCAAACTGCTGCGCTGAGCCGCACGGTTGCGGTCATGGATCCCGTCGATCGGGCCGCCCTGATGATGCAGGGCGGCCTTCCCGCTCAGACGAAGCTCAGCAGTTCGACGGTCACTGGTTCTTCGCCGAGCACGGCCTGACACGCGAGGCGCGACTTGGAGCCGATGCCGACAAGCGTATCGAGCTTGTCGTTTTCGAGCCGCTGGATCTTCGACAGGCTCTTGCGCCCTTCCTGCACGAACAGATGGCACGATCCGCAATCGGCCTTGCCGTCGCACTTGTGCGCGATGTGCTCGCCCACAGCGAGCAGTGCCTGCAACAGGGTCGCGCCGGCGGCGACGTCATAGGTCTTGCCTGAAGGCAATACGGTCAGTGTAGTCATGATGGTGAGCTTGATAGAAGGCGACAGGTAGAGAACAACGGATAGGCGGCCGCGCGTCACGCGGCCAACGCGGGTTGCAACGCATCCACCAACGCGCCGGCGAAACCGGCGAGCGGCATCGCGATGCGCTTGATGCGCTGCTCTTCGAGAAAGCGCGCTTCCATCCGCGTCGGCTCATCAGGCAGCACGGCCCAATGCGTGTCGGAAGAGCGCTTCATGATCTGGCGCGCGAAGCTGCGCGTGAGCTGGTCGTCGAAACGGCAACCCAGAAACAGAAAGCTGCGGCCGCTGCGCCATGCCTGCACCGCGGGCGGAATCGGCGTCTGGATGTCGATCTCGGTCAGCACTTCGACGAAGTCGCTGTCGGAGACCAGATAATTCGATGCGGGCGCGTGGCCGCCAATCGGCTTGTAGAGCAGCGCGCCCGAGGCCGGCACCGCATGCAGGAACGTGCCGTCCGGCGCATACGCGCCAAACCACTGGCCGAAATGTTCCGACTGCGACAAACCCTGCACCTGAACCCAGCCGCCTTGTGGTCGCGCCTCGTCGAGGGCGACGGCAAAGGTGTCGTCGTACCAGCAATCGACATACAGCCCCGCGCCGCTGGCCGCGAGCGCGCGGTGCAGCGCCGACGGCACCGGCGTGGTGGCGAACGCGCCGTTCATCAGGTTCACCACCGACTTGCGATGCTTGAAGTTCTCGATGAATTGCGCAGCCTGCGTGAGCCGCTTGCGGATCTTGTGCGGCACGCTCACTTTCGCGGTCATGATCTCGGCCAGCGCGCCCGGCGTGGCCGGCACGGGCGAATCGGGACACAGCGCGAGCAGCGCCGGGCCGAGGTAGGGAATCACGCCGCCGCCCTGGAGCTGGCGGGCAATGGTCTGGACTGAAACGGTCATGGAGTGAGCCTCACAGATAAATGGCGGCACCCGCGCCCACGTTGGTCGCGGTGTCCTTCAGCGTCTTGACGATGTACCTGACCTGATCGGCGTCGAGCAGCGTGTGCAGCGGCAGCGCCAGCGCGCGGTCGCCGATGCGCTCGGTATCGGGCAGCAGACCGCGCTTGCGGCCGATCGCGTCGCCCGTGTTCATGTAATGGAACTGCTGATGCAGCGGATGGCTGTATGGCGCGGTCTCGATGCCGCAGGATTTCATGTCGTCGATCATCTGGGCGCGCGCGCTCTGCGTAAAACGCTTGCCCAGGTGGACCACATAGAGCATCCAGTGCACTTCCTCGACGTCCTCGGCCACATAGGGCGGCTTGATTCCCTCGAAGCTCTGCATCTCTTCGTGATACCAGCTCTCGACCTGTTTGCGCTGGGCGAGGCGCGTGTCGAGTTCGGCCAGTTGCGCGAGACCGAGCGCGGCGGTCAGATCGCTGATGCCGGCTTGCAACGGCACCCACGAGCCGACCGAAACCGACGCGCGGTCCGTGACGCGCCGCTCGCGCAGATAGCGCAGTTCGTGCACGAGTTCGTCATCGTCGGTGACGAGCATGCCGCCCGCTCCCGTGCTCAACGCGGACGGGCCGGAGAAGTCGAACACAGAGACGTCGCCGAAACAGCCGGTGGTGCGGCCGCGATAACGCGAGCCGAGCGCCTCGGTACTGTCTTCGATCAGCCGCACGCCATACGCGTCGGCCAGGTCGCGCAGCGGGCCCCAGGCGGCCGGGTGGCCGTTCGTGTTGCCGGCGAGAATCGCGCGCGTGCGCGGGCCGATTTTCTGCGCGGCTTTTTCGGCGCTCAGACATCCGCTCCAGTAGTCGATGTCGGCGAACACCGGCACGGCTCCCGCCAGCGTGATCGCCTGCGCCACCTGGTGCCAGGTGTGGGATGCGCAGATCACTTCGTCGCCCGCGCCGATCCCCATCGCGCGCAACGCGATCCAGGTGGCGAGCGTGCCGCTCGCCACCGCAACCGCATGCGTGCGGCCCACCCAGCCGGCGAACGCGCGCTCGAACGAGTCGAGCATCGGCCCGTCGCTCCAGCGCGACGATTGCAGCACGGCGTTGACGAAATCGATCTCGCGCGCCGCGCAAGCCGGTTCGCTCAGTGCGATCTCATCGATTTCCATGAGGCTCGTCCTCGGTCAGGATCAACGCGTCGGCCTCTTCAGGCCGCTGCGTGATCGACATGCAATGCCCGTCCGACATCAGGAAGTAGACGCTGCGCGCGCCGAGTCGCAGCGCCGCCGTCTCGTCGCGCATCTCCAGTGCGCTGACCCGCATGGTGCGCACCTCGGGATAGCGCTGCTGCCATTGCAGCGCGGCCTCGCGCAGCGTCGGCGCCGTGCGCAGCAGGTCGGCCGCGACGTCGAGCTGTTCGGCGTTCAGACTCATCTCACTCCTCCACGCCGGCAATGCGCCGGGCTTCCACGGTGATGGGCAGCGGCGTGTCGTCCGCCATCGCGGGCAATTCGAGCTGCCAGCCGTTGGCGAGCGTGACGAGACCGCCCCACATCCCGGGCTGAGCCATCGCGACAATGGGCTCCTCCAGGTCCTTCTTTGGCACGTAAGCGCTCAGCGCGCCCTTGCTGTCCTTGCGGATCATGACTTTCATGGTGACGGACTCCGGAGATTGACGACAGATTCAAACCAGGCTCAGGCGGAACATGCGGGTTGTTCCAGCAGCGGACGCAACAGCGGCGGCAAATGGGCGAGCAGATACTGAATGTCCTGTGCGGTGGTGGTTTCGCCGAGCGACAGCCGCACCGCCGCCAGCGCCTCGGCGCGCGGCACGCGCATCGCCGTGAGCACGTGCGAAGGCTCGCTGCCGCCCGACGAGCAGGCCGAGCCCGACGACGCGGCAACACCTAGCCGCCCGAGCCGCTGCAGCACGACCTCGGCGGGAAGCAAGCCGAAGCGCAGGTAGCTGGTGCCGGGCAGGCGCGCCGCCTGCGCAGAAAAAACGTGGACCTCCGGCAGCGCGCGCTTCAGCCCCTGCTCCAGCGCGTCGCGCAGCATGCCTACGCGCGCCGCTTCGCTCGCCACGTCGCCGAGACGTTCGAGCGCGGCCGCAAAGCCGGCGATGGCCGGCAGATTCTCGGTGCCGCCGCGCCGATGCCGCTCCTGGCTGCCGTGTACCTGCGGCATCAGCGTCACGCCCTGGCGCACCAGCAGCGCGCCAATGCCTTTCGGCCCGCGCAGTTTGTGAGCCGACAGCGACACCGCATCGATCCCGCTCCGGGCGAAGTCGAACGGCAGCCTGCCGATGAGCTGCGTCGCATCGACATGCAGGCGCGCGCCGGCCGCATGCGCGAGATCGCGCACTTCGGCGACCGGCATCACCACGCCGGTCTCGTTGTTGGCCGCCATCAGCGAGACCACGGCCACATCGGGTCCGATCAGCGCGGCGGCGCTGTCGAGGTCCAGCGAGCCGTCGGGCCGCACGGCAATGCAGTCGAGCGCAATGCCGCGCGCCGCCAGCGCACGCGCCAGTTTCAGGTGCCCGGCATGCTCGACCGCGCTGAATACGACACGGTGCCGGCCGTGCGGCACCGCCGCGTGCAAGCCGCACACCGCCAGATGATTGGCTTCGGTCGCGCCGCTGGTGAAGACCAGTTCCGCCGGCTTGCAAGCGAGCGTTCGCGCGATGGTCGCGCGGGCCGCCGCGAGCGCCCCCTTCGCCTGCTGCCCGAGCGCATGTTGCGACGACGGGTTGCCCCATACATCGGTCAGGATGGACAGCATCGCCTGCACGACGGCGGGGGCCGGCGGCGTGGTTGCGTTGTGGTCGAGATAAATCATCGCCCAGCTCCGTTGATTGGCTTCACGGCCAGAACACACGTTCGCGATCGATGCACAGCGCGTCGAGCAGTTCGGCCAGATCGGTACTCTCGTGCTGGAGCATCCACCGGTGCAGCGCGTGATCGCGCGCGCTCAGGCGCCACACGCCGTCTTCGTCGCGCGTGAGCCAGGCGATATCGATCACCCCGCCGGTCGTGTCGACATTGCGCGAGCAGCACGGGCTCTCGATACGAAACCCCTGCCCCTCGCGCAGCACGCGCGGCGACACATAGCGGTAGCGGGTGCGCTCGCGCAACGCCCGCTCGATCTGGCGCAGGGTCAGGTCGACGAGGCAGCCCGCGTGCAGGCCGCCGCGTCGCGTCGCCGCTGCTGGCGCGTTAGCCCGCGCCGTCACGCCAGGCCACCCGGTTCGGCTAGCACGCCGGCGGGAACGGGCGCGATCTCGTCTTCCGTGCATCCGACCACGCAGTTGCCGAACTCCACCAGATAGACCGGCTCGCCGCTCTCCACCACTTGCCCCACATTGACGATTTCGCCGACCGTGCCCGCTTGCGCGAGACATTCGTCCGCGCCGCGCTCGGGGAAGCTGCCGTCGTTGCACAGGTCGTCCAGCGCGATCACGCGCATGCCCCATTGATATGCGGGCTGAACCGGTTCGATGCTCATGGCGAGGGCTCCTTGACTTGCGACGTATCCGGCTGGACCCGCGTGCCGATCTTGCGCAGCGCTTCGGCGCGCTCGCCCAGACCTTGCAGCACGTCATCGGGCAGGTTGTCGAGCGTGCACAGCTCTTTTGCGCGCATGCCGACACGGTGGCCGCTCTCGACGAAATCCACCGCGTAGATGTAGAACTGCTGCAGGAACGTGTTGATGCTGGTGACGTAGCCGATCTCGCCCTTGTTCACCAGCACTTCGCCGATGTCCTTGCCGTTGTACGTGCCGTCGTTGCGGATCACCGAGCGTGCGATCACGCGCTCGCCGTAGTTGAAGCGCGGAGGAAACGCGACCTCGATCAGGTCGTCGTCGCGGTTGATGTCAGCCATGATCCACTCCTGCTGGGCGTTGCATCTGTCCGCCGGTTGTCATGCCCCTGAGCGTGTCCGACTGCCGGCGCTGCCGCGCGAGCGCGCGCACCTCTTCGTCCGCGTCGTTCACCAGCGAGGCCGCGATGCCCGCCGCCGCGCGCCGCGCGACTTCCCAGCGCACCCGCCAGTCGGGATCGAAGGCGAGGCGCGACAGCAGCGGCGCGGGCAGACGCTCGGCGACGATGCGGCGCACCTCCGCGTCGCTGTCGTCGGCGAGGCGCAACAGCGCGGGCATTTCGAGGCGTTCGGCGACGCGCATCCTCACTACGCGATCGGGGTCGCGAATCATCTGCGGCAGCAGCGCCAGCGGCAGACGCCGGGCGACCCATTCGCGCACGCCGTAATCGGCATCGGCGCGCATGTCCCCGAGCGCGGCGGGCGCGAGGCGCTGCGCGACGCGAATCCGTACCTCGCGATGCGGATCGTGAATCAGGCGCCCCAGTTGCCCCAGCGGCAGACGCAACGCGAGTTGCAGCCGCACCGTCTCGTCCGGGTCGCCGAGCAACGCGCGCAAGCGGAACACGTCGGCGTGACGCGCGGCGATAGCGCGCACCTCGAAGTACGGATGCGCGAGCTGCTGGTTGGCCAGATCGGGATGCCAGTGAAAGAAGCGCTCGATGCGGCGTGCGTACGCATCCTGCATGCACGCGTGACCGGGTTCGCAGCCCTGCTCCGCCCGTTCGCGCAACCGCGCATACTCGCAACCGGCGCAGTCGAGCGGGCCGCCTTGCCAGTGAAGCGGCGCAATGTCGCCACCCGGCGCGCGCACGTTCTGTATGGTCATGGCTCGGTCCCCGTCCAGCCGCGCGTCGGATAGGCGCCCAGCGCATCCGTTGCGTCGTCGGACCCGGCGCCGCTCTCATGACGCGCGAGAATCTGCGAAAGCAGCGCGCCGCCCACCCTGTCTTCGGGATCGAGGCGGCGCAGTTCGCGCAGCAGCATGCGCGCCTCGTCGAAGTCGCCGAGGCGCATGTCGAGGTACGCGAGCCCCTTCAGCGTGAACAGATAAAAGCGCGCGGCCGCGTCGTAACGCGTGATTGCGGGAGCCAGCGGCTCGTCGCCGAAATCGGGGCCGAGCGCGGTGCGCGCAATCGCCAGCGCGTCTTCGCCGATTGCACGCGCCTGCGTCAGTTGATGACCGTAGAAGTAAAAGCGATACAACGCGATCAACGGCACCGGATGGCGCGGCGCCGCGGCGCGGGCGCGCTGCAGCAACACGAGCGCCTCGTCGCGCCGTTCGCGCAGCCGGCCCGCCTCCGCGATCAATGCATCGACGCCGGACGGCAGGCCGCCGCCGACCGCACTCTGCGCGAACGCGGTCATGGCATCGTCGAGAGCACGGTCGCCGGTATCCATTGCCATCGCTCCGCCTCAGGAGACCTGACGCGGCAGCGGCGGCCGCCCGCGGCCGATCGCGCCGATCTCGATGGTCGCCACGCCCGGCGGCGTGGACTCCCCACTGCTGCTGCAACCGCAAGCCGCCTGATTCGGATTGAAGAAGGTCAAGCCGGATTGGGTTGGCGTATCGGCAAAATCGATCGTCACGCCTTCGAGCATCAACCGGCTCTCGGCCGGCAGAAATACCCGCAGACCGTTGACGTCGAGTTCCTGTTCGCCCGCTTGCAGCGCCGGCTCGACGGTGAATTCCGCGGTGTAGCCGGAACAGCCGCCGGCGCTCACCACCAGCCGGAAGCCGGCGCCGGCCGGTAGCCCCGAAAAACGCACGATACGGCGCATGAATTTCTCGGCAGCGCTTGTGACAGTTACGTTGGACAGCATGATGCGCAGTCTCCTGAAAGATGAATGGCCGGCCCGGCGAGAAGCCTGACTTAGACCTGAACGATGCAGCCGTCCACGGGACACACCGCGACGCACTGCGGGTCGTCGAAATGGCCTTCGCATTCGGTGCATTTCTTGGGGTCGATCACGAAGATGCCGCCTTTCTCGCTGATCGCGACGTTGGGACATTCCGGTTCGCAGGCCGAGCAGCCCGTACAGGTGGACGCAATAATCTTGAGGGCCATGACAATTCTCCTGATGTCCTGTCTTTAAGAATGTGGGGGGTCATGCCGCCGAGGCTGACGACGTGTAAGCGCCCTGGCGAATCGATGCATCGCCGCGGTCCTGATGCACGACGGCGCCGCTCTCGATACGGCTGCGGTAATCGTTGAACCAGGCGAGGGCCGCCTTTTCGATGAATTCGCCGACGTACTGATCCACCGGTTCGATACCGGCTTGCGCCAGTTCGTCCTTCGGGCACGCGCCGATTTTCGCGACCAGCACCGCGTGGCAGTCGTTGATCGCGCGCACCACCGACGGCAGTTGCTCGTCGTCGCCGTAGCCGCCCTGGCAATACAGATCCACCCGGCGATGGCCGACGAACAGCGCTTCGGCAGCCGAGACTTCGAAAATCTGAAACTCGGTGACGTGGCCGAAGTGTTCGTTGACGCGGCCGCCGCCTTTCGTTGCGACCGCAACCAGCACCTTCATGTGGTCGGCAACGTCGATCTCGCGCGAGACCGCCAGCGCTTCCTGCTTCGCGTCGTGCTGCGCCTGGCGCTCGGCTTCCACGCGCTGCTGATATTCGCGGCGGCGTTCGAGGTCGTAGACCACTTCCATCTGATCGATCTTGTCGAGCGTGAATTCTTCGCTGCGGTCTTCGCCGAGCAGGCCGACCGCGTCCGCGCGGCACTGGCGGCAATGGCGCATCAGATTGGCGCCGCCCATGCAGGCGTCCTGCACGGCCTTGAGTTCCTGCGCGGTCGGTCCGCGCTGTCCGCTCAGGCCGAAGTGCGTGCCGTGCTCGGGCTCCGAGATCAGCGGCATGATGTTATGCAGGAACGCGCCGCGTTTCTTGACCTCGCGGTTGACCTCGAACAGGTGCTCGTCGTTGATGCCGGGAATCAGCACCGAGTTGATCTTGGTCAGCACGCCGCGCGCGGTGAGCATCTCGAGCCCCTTCATCTGCCGCTCATGAAGGATGCGGGCCGCCTCGTAGCCGGTCACGCGCTTGTGCTCCCAGAAAATCCACGGATAGATTTTCGCGCCCACCGCCGGGTCGACCATGTTGATGGTGATCGTCACGTGGTCGATGTTGTACTTGCAGATTTCGTCGACGAGGTCGGGCAGCGCGAGGCCGTTGGTCGACAGGCACAGCTTGATGTCCGGCGCCTGCTCCTGCAGCATGCGGAACGTCTCGAAGGTTTTCTTCGGACTCGCCAGCGAATCGCCGGGGCCGGCAATGCCGAGCACGGTCATCTGCGGAATTTCGCTTGCGACCGCAACGACTTTCTTGACCGCCTGTTCCGGTGTGAGCTTCTGCGAGACCACGCCGGGGCGCGACTCGTTAGAGCAGTCGTATTTGCGGTTGCAGTAGTTGCACTGGATGTTGCAGGCAGGCGCCACCGCCACATGCATGCGCGCATAGTGATGGTGGGCTTCTTCCGAGTAGCACGGATGATTCTTGACCTTCTCCCAGATCTCCGCCGGCATGTCGTCGGGACCGCCCGACGAGCCGCAACTGGCCTTGCCCTCGCCACCTTGCGTACCGCACCCCCCACCGGCGGAGGGAACGTCGATCTTCACACCGAGGGGTTTGATCTGGCCGATGCCGATATAGGTCGCTGCGGGCAGGTCGCTCGCATTTGTACTCGCTTGCATGGATATCTCCTCGCAACCGACGGCGGCCGCGCGAAGCCTATAAAGCCAGATCCATGCCACTCGGCGAGAAGGCCTGAATTCAATGCATCAGGAGATATTTCGCAGTTCTGTATGATCCAGGCGAACGACCAATCCTCACAATTTCGTTGCGTCGTGTCGGTGTTGCGACAAATCTCACATGAACGCAAAACGCTTGCGGTGGTCGACGTCTGACGCAGACTGGAATAAAGACGCATCTATCCCCGCACGCGGGAAAAAGACGGTAGTTGTGAAGCGAAGCCTCCCACTCCGCTCAGAACCGGCGAACCTCAATGGCATATTTATGCAGCGCGTAGCCCATTTGCCGGGGCGTGATGCCCAGCAGCCGCGCAGCTTTAGCCTGCACCCAGCCGCAACGTTCCATCGCCCAGATCAAGCGTTCGCGTTCGCCTTCCGGCTTGCCGGCCGACGATGTCGCGAATGCGCGCTCGTCGGTCGCGGGATCCAGTTCGGTTTCGGCGTCCGTGTCCGTGCCGCCGGACCAGGCAGCCGGCACCGACGGGACATCCAGATCATGATGGCCGTACGGCGGCGACGACACTTCGGCGATCGGAATGTCGGCGAGGCGCGCGGGACGCACGGCATCTTCGCGCTCGATGTAGTGCAGCACCTTCGTCAGGCAGCGATCTTCCTGGCACAGGAACTTGAACCGGTCGATCACGCCGTCGCGCGTCATGGTCGCCGTGCGCTCGACGCAGTTCTCCAGCTCACGCACGTTGCCCGGCCAGTAGCAGTTCGTCAGCACCCGCATTGCTTCGGCGTCGAAGCGGATCGACTGCGCGTTCTCGCGGTTGAAACGGGCGAGAAAGTGCTGCGCCATCGCCGGAATATCTTCGCGCCGCTCGCGCAGCGGCGGCAATTCGATGCTGACCACGTTGATGCGGTAGTAGAGATCCGCGCGAAATTCGCCGGCCTTCACCATCCGTTCGAGGTTGCGGTTGGTGGCGAGAATCAGACGCACATCGACCTTCACCGGCGTGGTACCGCCGACACGTTCGAACTCGCGCTCCTGCAGCACGCGCAACAGCTTGGCCTGAAACGACGGCGAGATGTCGCCAATTTCATCGAGAAACAGCGTGCCGCCGTGCGCCAGTTCGAAGCGGCCCTTGCGCTGTCCCTGCGCGCCGGTAAACGCCCCCTTTTCGTGGCCGAACAGTTCGCTCTCCAGAAGAGATTCTGTCAGCGCCGCGCAATTGACCCGCACGAACGAATCGCCGCTGCGCGGCGACAGATTGTGGATCGCGCGCGCGATCACTTCCTTGCCGGTGCCGCTCTCGCCGCGCAGCAGCACCGTGGTCCGCGCCGGCGCGACCTGGCGCACCTGGCCGAACACCGCCTGCATGGCGGCCGAAACGCCGACCACCTGATCGATCTGCTGGCTCGGCTTGATCGCCTTCTGCATACGTCTGACTTCATCCTGCATGCTGTCGTGCGCGGCGCTGACGCTGCGCTGAAGCAGCAACGCCTGGCCCATCAGCGTGGCGACGATCTTCATCAGATGCAGGTCGTCGGCGAACAGCCGGCTCGCGCCGGGATTCACGCAATCCACGGCGAGCACACCCAGCGTGCGCCGGTCGGCATAGATCGGCGTCGCGAGCATGGCGATGCACGCCCCAGGCATCTGGTCCGCGCCGCCGGTGCGATTCAGGAACACCGGCTCGTCGTTCACGTCCGGTACGATCACGCCAATGCCGCTCTTGAACGCGCGGCCCACAATGCCTTCCCCTGGACGAAACTGCAGACGCTGCTGTTCGTCGCGCGAAAGACCCGCGGCGCACAGGCCGCGCAACTGCCCGTCGGATTCGGCCAGCACCACAAAGGCGCGTCGCCACTCCATCGTGTGCAGAAGGTAGTTCAGGGATTCGCGGAAGGTCTTCGCCACATCGAGCGACGAAACCAGCGTCTTGCTCACCTCATAGACGCAGTCCAGTGCTTGCCGGGCGACGGTTGCCTGAATGTTCACCATGGATTTCTCCTTCGTGCGCCGCGCGCGTTCAATGCACCAGCGCAAGGCGCAAGTTCGACGCCAAAGGCACAACTTCGAAATCAAGCAATATCTACGCCCGGCGATTCAGCCTTCGCGCCTGTCGATCCCGCTTGCGGAACGACAAAGCCGACAAAAAGAACAGCGGACATTCTCGCGTGTCGCACGCATCGAGACAAAGACAACAGCAAGACTGCCAGCGTCCCGCTGAAACAGGCCGCTCATGCGCGAAAATCCGGTGGCATGGAAGTTGCCCTGAAGGTCGCATCACCCACCAGCCCTCAGGAGCCTGCGATGCCGGATCTCCAACGCGTAGTCAGTACCGGTCCCCGTCTGCGAGGCGCCAACCCCGTGTACCTGGATCATGCCGCCACCACGCCGGTCGATCCGCGCGTGGTCAGACGCATGCTGCCGTATCTGACCGAGATGTACGGCAATCCCGCCAGCCGTTCGCACGCTTATGGCTGGGTCGCCGAGGAAGCGGTCGAACTGGCTCGCGAGCAGGTCAGCTCGCTCGTCAACGCGGACCCGCGCGAGATTGTCTGGACCTCGGGCGCGACCGAATCGAACAATCTTGCGATCAAGGGCGCCGCGCACTTTCATCGCGGCAAAGGCAATCACCTGGTGACGCTCGCGACCGAGCACAAGTCGGTGCTCGACTCGATGCGCGAACTCGAGCGCGAAGGCTTCGAGGTCACGGTGCTGCCGGTGCAGGAAAGCGGCCTCGTCGACCTCGCCGTGTTCGCCGCGGCGCTCACGCCCGGCACCGTGCTGGCTTCGGTCATGCTCGTCAACAACGAGACCGGCGTAATTCAGGACATCGCCGCGCTCGGCACGCTCTGCCGTGAGCGGGGCGTCCTGCTGCACGTGGACGCCGCCCAGGCCGCCGGCAAAGTGTCGATCGATCTCGCCGCGTTGCCGGTCGATCTGATGTCGTTCTCGGCTCACAAGATATACGGCCCCAAAGGTATCGGCGCGCTGTACGTGGGACGCCGGCCGCGCGTGCGGATCGCGTCGCAGATGCACGGTGGCGGCCATGAACGCGGCATGCGCTCCGGGACCTTGCCCACGCATCAGATCGTCGGCATGGGCGAGGCGTTCTGGCTCGCGCGCGAGAACATGGCGTCCGAAAACACGCGCATCCAGACGCTGCGCGAGCGGCTGTGGAGCGGCCTGCAAAAGATCGATGCCGTGGAACTCAATGGCGATGCCGGGCGCCGCGCGCCTCACTATCTCAACGCGAGCTTCAACTACGTCGAAGGCGAATCGTTGTTGATGGGGATCAAGGAAGTTGCAGTTTCATCGGGCTCGGCCTGCACGTCCGCGAGTCTCGAACCCAGTTACGTGCTGCGGGCAATGGGCCGCAACGACGAACTCGCGCACAGTTCGATCCGCTTTTCGATTGGCCGCTTCACCACGGCCGACGAGATCGATTTCACGATCGATCTGATCACCCAGGTCGTCTCCCGGCTGCGCGCGATGAGCCCGCTCTGGGACATGGTGCAGGCCGGCGTCGATCTGCAGACGATCCAGTGGGCAGAGCATTGACATACCCGTTCCAGCCGAACCCCCGGATACGCGAGCATTCAACCACCTTTGCGGAGCACCTCATGGCATACAGCGACAAGGTCATCGATCACTACGAGAACCCCCGCAACGTCGGCGCATTCGATCCGGACGCCGCGAACGTCGGCACCGGCATGGTCGGCGCGCCGGCATGCGGCGACGTGATGCGGCTGCAGATTCGCGTCAACCGCGAAGGCGTTATCGAAGATGCGAAGTTCAAGACCTACGGCTGCGGCTCGGCGATCGCCTCCAGTTCGCTCGTCACCGAATGGGTGCGCGGCCGCACGCTCGACGAAGCGCTCGCGATCAGGAACACGCAGATCGCCGAGGAACTGGCGCTGCCGCCGGTCAAGATCCACTGCTCGATTCTCGCCGAAGACGCGATCAAGGCCGCCGTGGCCGACTTCCGTTCACGCCAGGCGAATCGGGACACTGCCGCCGACAGCCTGCAACTCGCCGACCAACCGGTCTGCTCGTCCAATCCGAACTGAGTCCATTCAAGCCTGAGAGGAACCACCATGGAAACGCTCGCCCAACCGGCCGCCGCCACTTCCAGCGCCCTACCCGTCCTGCTCGAATTCACACCTCAAGCCGCCGCGAAAGTGGCCTCGCTGATCGAGGAAGAAGGCAACCCCAACCTGAAGCTGCGGCTGTACGTGTCCGGCGGCGGCTGCTCGGGTTTCCAGTACGGCTTCGCGTTCGACGACCAGGTGGCGGACGACGACATGCAGACCGTCACCGACGGCGTCACCTTGCTGGTCGATTCGATGAGCCTGCAATACCTGCCCGGCGCGCGCGTCGATTATGAAGACGGCCTCGAAGGTTCGCGCTTCGTGATTCACAACCCCAATGCGCAGAGCACCTGCGGTTGCGGCAGTTCGTTTTCCGTGTGAGGCAATCATGGCAATCTCACTGACGCCCGCCGCCGCGAGGCATGTCGAGAAATCGCTGCGCAAACGCGGCAGCGGCATAGGACTGCGCGTCGCGGTCAGGACGAGCGGCTGCTCGGGCTTCGCGTACGCGCTGGAATTCGTCGATACCGCCAACGACGAAGATCAGCGCTTCGAAGCGCACGGCGTGACCGTGGTCGTCGATCCGCGCAGCCTGACCATGCTCGACGGCACGGAGCTCGACTTCGTGCGTGAAGGACTGAACGAAGGCTTCAGATTTCACAATCCGAATGCCAGGGCGAACTGCGGTTGCGGCGAAAGCTTCGCGGTCTGACACACCCACTCAAGGACGCGCACATGGCCCTCCTGCAGATCGCCGAACCCGGCCAAAGCGCCGCTCCGCACCAGCACCGGCTGGCGGCGGGAATCGACCTCGGCACCACGAACTCACTGGTTGCCACGGTGCAGAGCGCGGTGGCCCGGGCATTACCCGACGAGGACGGCGCCTGCCTGCTGCCGTCGGTCGTGCGTTATACGCGCGCCGCCGAGCCGGAGGTCGGCCACCCGGCTCAGTTGCGCCAGGCCGAGGATCCGCTCAACACGATCGTGTCGGTCAAGCGCTTCATGGGACGGCGCCTTGCCGATCTGCCGGAAGCCGCCTCGCTGCCCTACCGCTTCATCGACCAGACAGGCATGGTCGGACTCGCTACCGACGCTGGCGAGCGCTCGCCCGTGCAGGTTTCGGCCGACATTCTGCGGACCTTGCGCGTGCGCGCCGAGGCATCCCTCGGCGGCGAACTGGCGGGGGTTGTCATCACGGTGCCCGCCTATTTCGACGACGCGCAGCGCCAGGCAACGAGGGACGCGGCGCACCTCGCCGGGCTGACGGTGCTGCGGTTGCTCAACGAACCGACGGCAGCCGCGATCGCGTACGGCCTCGACCGCGCTGCCGAAGGCGTCTTCGCGATCTACGACCTGGGCGGCGGCACTTTCGATATCTCGATCCTGCGGCTGTCTAAAGGCGTGTTCGAAGTGCTGGCCACCGGCGGCGACTCGGCCCTGGGCGGCGACGACTTCGATCGCGCGATTGCGCAGTGGTTCTGCAACCGGCACGGTGTCGAAGGCCTCGCCATGCTGGCGCCATCCGCACAGCGCAGGCTGATGATGGCCGCCCGCGTGGCGAAAGAGACGTTATCGCACGCCGGGTCCGCGGTGATCGCGCTTGCGCACACCGACCGCAGCATCTGGCAGGCGGCGCTGTCGCGCGCGCAATTCGCGGAACTGGGCGCCGCGCTCGTCGCACGAACTCTCGCCGCCACGCGGCGCGCGTTGCGCGACGCGAAGCTCGGCACCGGCGATATCGACGGCGTGGTGCTGGTCGGCGGTTCGACCAGGATGCCGCTGGTACGGGACGCCGTGCAGGAATTTTTCGGTCGCGAACCGCTTGCCGATATCGATCCGGATCAGGTGGTCGCGCTCGGCGCGGCGATCCAGGCCGATGTGCTGGCCGGCAACCGCAATGGCGACGGCTGGCTGCTGCTGGACGTCTGCCCTCTGTCGCTCGGCATCGAAACGATGGGCGGGTTGGTCGAGAAAATCATCCCGCGCAATTCCACGCTGCCGACCGCGCGCGCCCAGGAATTCACCACCTTCAAGGACGGCCAGACGGCCATGTCGTTGCATATCGTGCAGGGCGAACGCGAGAGCGTGGCGGATTGCCGTTCGCTCGCCCGCCTGGAGTTGCGCGGCATCCCGCCGGCGGTTGCCGGTGCGGCGCGCGTGCGCGTGAGTTTTCAGATCGACACGGACGGCCTGCTCGCGGTCACCGCGCGCGAGCAGACCACCGGCGTCGAAACGCACGTCGAGGTCAAGCCGTCCTACGGACTGACCGATGTCGAGATCGCGGCGATGCTGCAACAGGCCATCGACGCGTCGCTGCCCGATATGCAGTTGCGCACGTTGCGCGAGGCGCAAATCGACGCACGCCGTCTGCTCGATGCAACCGAAGCGGCGCTGGACAGCGACGCCGCGCTCCTGTCCGCCGACGAGCTGGCAGCCGTGCGGCGCGCAATGTTCCAGGTGGGCGAGGCGCTGGAGACCGATGCGTCTGCCGATCTGCTCAAGGCTGCGTCGACGGATCTCGCGGGCGCGACCGAAGCCTTCGCTGCGCGGCGCATGAACGCGTCGATCCGCAATGCGCTCGCCGGACGTAACCTCGATACCCTCGTCTGAACTCGCCTTACCTCATTTGACCTTGTGTGACCTCGCCCGAGCCGGGAGCCCCACCTCATGCCGCGCATCCGTATTCTCCCCCACCCCGATCTCTGTCCGCACGGACACGACCTCGACGCGCGGCGCGGCACTTCGCTGTGCGAGAGCCTGCTCGCGTCCGGCGTCGCGATCGAGCACGCTTGCGAGATGGTCGCTGCATGCGCCACCTGTCATGTGTACGTGCGCGAGGGCGGTGCGTCGCTGGCGCCTCCCGACGACGAAGAGAGCGACCAGCTCGACCATGCGTGGGGCCTTGACCCGCAATCGCGTCTCGCATGCTGCGTGAAGCTGCGCGACGCCGACCTAACGATCGAACTGCCGGCACACACACGCAACCTCGCGCGCGGCTGACCACGCACGTCGTATCGCACATCGCAACTGCTTTCCGCAACGCTGCATTCATCACTACACCTGGCTGTCCGAAACAGGACATTCGCGACAGGCCTTCGTTGGGACCGCTTCATCCGGACACCCGCGAATGCCGGAAAGCGCCCGCTACAGGCGTCGATGCAACGCAACCGCGCATGGCACAGCACTTGCAAACAGTGAGATCAAAGGTCAAAAGGACAACTTCTCATGTCGAATCCGATCATCAACGACACCACGCTGCGCGACGGCGAGCAGACGGCCGGCGTCGCCTTCACGATTGCCGAAAAATGCGCGATTGCCGAGGCGCTCGCACGCGCTGGCGTGCCCGAACTCGAAATCGGCATCCCTGCGATGGGTGACGAGGAAATCGATTGCATCCAGACCATCGTCGCGCTGAATCTCGACGCCGATCTGATGGTCTGGGGCCGCCTCACGGATGCGGACCTGGCCTCGGCCCTGCGCTGCAATCCCGACATCATCCACCTGTCGATTCCCGTTTCCGACATCCATCTTCAACACAAGCTGCGCCAGCCCCGCTCATGGGTATTGGCGCAGGTCAATCGCGTGATAGGCGCCGCTGTCAGGAGCGGGCGCAAGGTCTCGCTGGGCGCGGAGGATGCCTCGCGCGCGGACCCGGCTTTCCTCGCCGACGTGGCGCGGCGCGCGCAACAGTGCGGCGCGCAGCGCATCCGTTTTGCGGACACGCTCGGCGTTCTCGATCCGTTTTCGACCTATGAAGCGATAGCGCGATTGCGCGACGCGGTGGATCTGGAAATCGAAATCCACGCGCATAACGATCTCGGACTCGCGACCGCGAACACCCTTGCCGCGCTGCGCGCAGGTGCAACCCACGCCAACACGACCGTCAACGGTCTGGGCGAACGGGCCGGCAATGCGGCGCTGGAGGAAATCGTGATGGGCGTGCGTCATATCATGGGCCGCGATACGGCCGTCGACACGACCGCGTTATTGAGCATCTCGCGTCTCGTCGAACGGGCTTCGGGACGCCCGGTCGCGTTGAACAAGAGCATTGTTGGCGGCGGCGTTTTCACGCACGAGTCCGGCATCCACACAGACGGGCTCGCCAAGAATGCCTCGACTTACGAGAGCTTCGACCCCGCCGAACTCGGCCGCGAGCGCTCGGTCGTGCTCGGCAAGCATTCGGGTTCGCAAAGCGTGCGCCAGGCTTATGACGCGCTCGGCCTGCCGGTCAGCGACACGCTTGTCGCGTTGCTGCTCACGCGTATCCGCCACCATGCGACCCATCACAAGCAGGCGCCCAGCGCCGCCGACCTGTATCGCTTCCTGATCGAAGCGCGCGACACCGTGGGAGAGTTGTCGTGAGCGGCACCAACCGCGCAGACCGCGCCGCCTGCGTTCCGCCCAACCCCATCCGCCCGCGAGGAGTAAACGCGATGCAAAGCTTTGTCCAGCAACTCAAGGCACTATCCTCGGCCGAGGACTTCCTGCAGTTCTTCGGCATTCCGTTCGACCAGAAAGTCGTCAACGTGAGCCGGCTGCATATCCTGAAGCGCTTTTTCCAGTACATCCGGCAACAGGACGTGCTGCCCGAAGGCGACGAGGCCGCGCTGTTCGCGTCGTATCACGCGCTGCTTCTCAAGGCATACGGCGACTTCGTCGTCTCGACGCCAGCCCAGGAAAAAGTGTTCAAGGTGTTCCAGGACACCGCCGGGCGGCAGCACGTTTCCCTCGACAGTCTGCGCGCGTCGCTGCCCGCGCGCACCGTTGCCTGACAGGTGGAGCAAGACCATGCACATCGTCGTCTGCATCAAGCAGGTTCCGGACTCGGCGCAGATCCGAGTTCATCCGGTGACCAACACGATCATGCGCCAGGGCGTCCCGGCGATCGTCAACCCGTACGACCTGTTTTCACTCGAAGAAGCGCTGCGGCTGAAGGACCGCTTCGGCGGCAAGGTCACGATGCTGTGCATGGGGCCGCCGCAGGCCGAGGAAGCGCTGCGCAAATGCATCAGCTTCGGCGCCGACGACGCCGTGCTGGTCACCGACCGCGCGTTCGCGGGCGCGGACACGCTGGCCACTTCGTATGCGCTGGCCGCGGGCGTCCAGCAGATCGCGAAGGAGCAGGCAGTCGACATCGTGTTCACCGGCAAGCAGACGATCGACGGCGATACCGCGCAGGTCGGTCCCGGCATCGCCAAACGCCTCGGGCTACAACTGCTGACCTACGTGTCGCGCATTGTCGAAACGGATCTCGACGCGCGCACGATCACCGTCGAGCGGCGCGCCGAGGGCGGCGTGCAGGTGCTCAGGACCGCGCTGCCGTGCCTGATCACGATGCTGGAGAACACCAACGAACTGCGCTTCGCGACGCTGCCCGCGATGATTCACGCGGCCGGCTATCCGGTGCGCAAATGGAACCGTGAACAGGCCGGCATCGAAGACGTCAGCAAGATCGGCCTGAAGGGTTCGCCGACGGTAGTCAGCAAGGTGTTCGGCCCGACCCCGCGCAGCGAGAAAGCGGAGCTGCTCGATCTCGACGCCTCCAGTCTGCGCGATGTGTCGATGAACCTGCTGCAGAAGATTTTCACGCGCCATCCCACCCTGGAAGCCGACCTGCTGATGAAGGAGGGATCATGAACACACCCGCCGCTCCCGCGAAGAAACCCGCCGGCCGCGCGGGCCGCAACCTCGAACTGCCGGAGCATCTGAAGGCCTATAAAGGCGTATGGGTCTTCATCGAGCACGACCGCGGACAGGTGCACAGCGTCTCGTGGGAACTGCTCGGCGAAGCCCGCAAGCTGGCCGATACGCTCGGCAGCCGCGTGGGCGTCGCCGTGCTCGGCGGCGCGGACGAGCCGCTCGAACAGTTTGCCGCGGAAGCCTTCACTTACGGCGCGGACGACGCTTACATCGTTCACGACCCGGTCCTGCGCGGCTATCGCAACGAGCCGTTCACCAAGGGGCTGACCGATCTCGTCAACCGGCATCAGCCTGAGATCCTTCTGCTCGGCGCGACGTCGACGGGCCGCGACCTCGCCGGCTCCGTCGCCACCACGCTCCTGACCGGGCTGACCGCCGACTGCACCGAACTCAATATCGATCCCGTCTCGCGCGCGCTGGCGGCAACCCGCCCCACCTTCGGCGGCTCGCTGCTGTGCACGATCATGACGCTCGCGTACCGCCCGCAGATGGCGACGGTCCGCCCACGCGTGATGCAGATGCCGCCGCGTGACACCGCGCGCACCGGCAACATCGTCCACGGAACGCTGGGGATGATCGAGACGGACATCGTCACGAGGCTGCTCGACTTTATCCCGGACGCGAGCAGCAACCGCATCAACCTGCCTTACGCCGACGTGATCGTGAGCGGCGGCAAGGGCATGAAGAACCCGGAGAACTTCCGGCTGGTGTTCGAACTGGCGAACGTGCTCGGCGGCGAAGTCGGCGCGACCCGGCCATGCGTGCAGGCCGGCTGGGCGGAAGCCGAGCGCCAGGTGGGACAGACCGGCAAGACGGTACGGCCCAAGCTCTACATTGCCGCCGGCATTTCCGGGGCGATCCAGCACCGCGTGGGTATGGAAAGCGCGGACGTGATCGTGGCGATCAACACCGACCCGAACGCGCCGATCTTCGACTTCGCGCACTACGGCATTGTCGGCAACGCGCTGCAGGTGTTGCCCGCGCTGACGCAGGCTTTTGCGGAGCATCTGTCGCGGCGACGCAAACAGGCTGCCTGAGGAGAATCACCATGAAGAAGCCTTCACAGTTCGATGCGATCGTGGTCGGCGCCGGTCCGTCCGGCAACGCCGCCGCCTATACGATGGCCAAGGCCGGCCTGAAAGTGCTGCAGATCGAGCGCGGCGAATATCCCGGCAGCAAGAACGTGCAGGGCGCGATCCTGTACGCGAAGGCGCTCGAAGAAATCATCCCGGACTTCCGCGACGACGCGCCGCTGGAGCGCCACATCATCGAGCAGCGGATATGGATGCTCGACGACACTTCGTTCGTCGGCACGCATATGCGCAGCGAGGAATACAACAAGCCGCCCTACAACCGCTACACGATCATCCGCGCGCAGTTCGACAAGTGGTTTTCATCGAAAGTGCGCGAAGCCGGCGCCTTGCTGATCTGCGAGACCACGGTGAAGGAACTCATCATGGACGGCGATCAGGTGGTGGGCGTGCAGTGCGATCGCGAGCACGGCGACGTGTATGCGGACGTGGTGGTGCTCGCCGACGGCGTGAATTCGACGCTCGCGCGCAAGGCGGGCTTTCATGGAGAGATCGAAGCCGGCAACGTCGCGCTCGCGGTCAAGGAGATTCTCTTCATGCCCGAGGAGACGATCCGCCAGCGCTTTAACATCGGCGAGGACGACGGCGTGGTGATCGAAATGGTCGGCAGGATCACCGACGGCATGACGGGCACCGGCTTTCTTTATACCAACAAGGAATCGCTTACCATCGGCGTGGGCTGCATGCTGGGAGACTTCAAGAAGAACCCCAACCGCACGAGCCCCTACGTGCTGCTCGAAAAGATGAAGCAGCACCCGTCGATCGCACCGCTGATCGCGGGCGGCGAGATGAAGGAATATTGCGCACATCTGATTCCGGAAGGCGGCTTTCACGCCATCCCGCGGGTCTACGGCAACGGCTGGATGATCGTCGGCGACTCGGGTGGTTTCGTGAACGCCGCGCACCGCGAAGGCTCGAATCTCGCGATGACCACCGGGCGCCTCGCCGCTGAAACGGTAATCCACGCGAAAGCCGCGGGGCTCGGCTATCGCGCGGCCACGCTCAAGGCCTACAAGACCGCGCTCGACCAGAGCTTCGTGATGAAAGACCTGCACAAGTACCGCGACATGCCGGCCGTGCTGCACCAGAATCCGCAGTTCTTCACGACCTACCCCGACCTCGTGGCACGCGCCGCGCGCACGATGCTCACGGTCGACGGCAAGGACAAGAAAAGCAAGGAGCGCGAAATCTTTTCGAGCTTCCGCAAAGCCCGTTCGCTTGCCGGCATGGTGGGTGACGCCTACAAACTCCTGAGGGCCTTCCGATGAGCACCGTACCCGTCAACGTAGAGGAAAAGCTGTTCCAGAACCGTTACCGCGTGGATGCGGGGCGGCCGCACATCCGCATCAAGGACGCCGACGTGTGCCTGAGCGAGTGCAGCGCGAAGAGTTGCACCTTCGTCTGCCCGGCGTCCTGCTACAAGGCCGAAGGCAACGGCACGGTAACGCTGATCACCGACGGTTGCCTCGAATGCGGCAGCTGCCGCATTCTCTGTACCGACCACCAGAACATCGAGTGGGACTACCCGCGCGGTGGTCACGGCATCCTGTTCAAATTCGGTTGAGGGACACGTCATGGCCAGACCCGAACGACATGTGTTTGTCTGCACCCAGAACCGGCCGCCGCAGCATCCGCGCGGCTCCTGCGCAGGCGGCGGGAACTCCGCCGCGCTGCTGCAGGCGTTCTGGGCGGAACAGCAGAAACGCCAGGCGTACGACATCGTCGCGATCACGTATTCGGGCTGTCTGGGCCCGTGCGATCAGGGCGTGAACGTACTCGTCTATCCGGAGGCGGTGCTCTACAGCGGCGTGACGGTTGCCGACGTGCCGGAAATCTTCACGCGCCACCTGGAGGGCGGTGAACCGGTGCAGCGCCTCATGGCGGCGGAGAAGGTCTGGTGAACCTGCTGACCGGTGTCGAATCGACCGAGCTGTTCGGCGGCGATGTGTCGCCCGCCGTGCGGCGGCTCATCGAAGGCCTGCACGGCGCGCCGCCCGAGCAGGTCGTCGCGGTTCTGTGGAGCGTCACACTGACCTCGCCGCAAAGCCTTGCCGTCTACTATCTGCTCTACAAGTTCCACACCGGGCGCGGTGAACTCGATCATGCACAGCGCGCGGCCCGACGCGGACTGAAAGCCGCCGCACATGCTGCCGGGTTGAATGAGGACTGGCAGACGGTACAAGCCGGCGACGCGAACTTCGACGCGCCCGGTCCGGCCCGTTTCTGGCTCTTCACGCTGAAGGCGCTCGCCTTTATTGGCCTGCGGCGCGGCGAACGCGAAGCAGCCGCACAGTTGATCGCCCAGTTGCGGCGGCTCGATCCGGCGGACCACCTCGGCTTCGGCGTAGTGGAAGCGTTGCTGCAAGGCTGCGCCTGAGGAGAAACACGATGTCCAAACGCCCCGCCATCGCATCGTTGGCCGACGACAGTCCGGCAGCCGGCGGCGTGGCGGCAGTCGACCGTGCGCTCAACCTGCTGGCCGCCTTCGGCAACGACACGCCCGCGCTGTCATTGAGTGCGCTCGCCGAACGCACCCGCCTGTACAAGAGCACCGTCCTGCGCCTGCTCGCGTCGCTCGAACACGCGCATCTCGTGGTGCGCCGGGCCGACGGCTGCTACGTGCTGGGGTCTGGCGTCGCACGACTGCATGCGGTCTATGCGCAATCGTCTTCCAGCGAGTCGTTGGTGATGTCCGTACTGCATGAGCTGGTGGCCGCAACCCGTGAAAGCGCCGCGTTTCACGTACGGCAAGGTACGCAACGGCTATGCCTGTATCGCGTAGACTCGCCCCAGCCAGTGAGAGATCACATCCGCGCGGGCGAGCTCCTGCCGCTGGATCGCGGCGCAGGAGGCCGGGTGTTTCAGGCGCACTGCCACGAGGGGGACGAGGCACTCGGTGAACAGATTCGCCGCCAGCAAGTCATCACGCTGGCAGGAGACCGCGAACCGCAACTAGCCGGTATCGCCGCACCCGTATTTGGCGCGTCCGGGCAACTCGCCGGGGTCATTACGCTGACCATGCCTCGCGAGAGACTGGAGCCCGTATGGGCCGAGATCGTGAAGAATGCCGGGCGAAGGCTGACCGAACAGCTCGGCGGAATGCTACCTGTCCACACGGCTCTGTCAGGTTGATCGGAGGCGACGGTACGATGTATGTCGCGGTCGCATCACGGAAGAGGGCACTGTCAAGTTGAGGGGCGTAGGCTACGTGTCTGGATAAAGAGTAGGTTTCCTTATCAGATAACTGGTTCGACTGCGGTTGCGATAGCCCATTCATGCCATGTGGCGAGGCGTTCTTTTAGTATGGCGCGATGACATGCCGCGTTCATCTGATTTCTGGGCAACGCGAAGTGCTGCCGGATCGGGCCCAAGCATGAGAGAAACGCCTGCGTGCGACGCGCGTCACGAAAGCCGCACATCTGGCGTTCGCGCCTGCGGGTTGGCTGGTGGCTGTTCTCGGCGCGGTTGTTCACGCGAGCAGCCGCTTTGACGAAGACGTGCTTTACCTGAGCGAGTTCAGGAATGTCAGCCTTCGCCGCCGGATAACTGCGCAGTTGATCGGTAACGATCTTGCGCGGCACCGGGTTTGATCGCAACACCCGCCTGAAGAAGCGCTTCGCGGCGGCCTTATCACGGCGCTTTTGTACCAGCACGTCGACCTCGGCACCATGCTCGTCGACCGCGCGCCACAACAGATACGGCTCGCCGCGCAGTGTTACGAACATCTCGTCAAGGTGCCAGGTGCTGCCCGACTTCCGTCGCACCAACTTCGCGCACCTGGCGAATCCCGCGCCGAACTTGTCGCACCAGCAGCGGACCGTCTCGTACGTGACCACGACGCCACGCTCAAGCAACAACTCCTCAATGTCGCGCAGGCTCAGATTGAACCGGAAATACCAGCGAACGGCGCAGCTGATGACAACAGCAGGGAAGCGGTGGCCGTGATAAAGCGATTTCGTCTTGTTCATCGCTTCATTCTACCGTTGTCTGTCCACCAACCCGACACCGCAGGTTTGGCGAAGTGAGGCCGGATCGCTCATCGTCTGGCAGTCGGCACTCTAGTGGCAGCGCCGCAAGCGTGATGTTTACCACGCCGGAAGCCGCCATGGCGCGCGAGGAAGATGCGCCCGCTCTCACGGGGCCAACGGAAGGACAGAAGCTGATTGCGAACTACCGCTCGACTGGCCTGACACTCGGCCGTCACCCGCTTGCGCTGCTGCGCGAAAAGCTGCTGGCCATGCGCCTGATGCCCGCCGAAGCGCTGATGGGTTGTCGCAATGGGCAACTCGCGCGTGGCGGCGGGACCATCAACGTGCGGCAGCGCACCGGCACGGCGAAGGCGCGTCCATCAGGGCTAACAACCGCCTGATGGCGTCGCGGCTGGCCCGCAGCGTTTCTCGTTTCGAACACGCCTGGCTAACGCTCGTGTGATCAGCCCCGAGCCACGACCTGCTGGCGATCGCGGAGCGGCAGCACGCAGGCATGAGCCTCACCGCGCTCGATCATCACTAAAGCGGGCGCACCGCTTCCGCCCGCCGTTTCCGCGTCACCACTTCCACTGCGCGCCGGCCGTCACTTCATAGTTCCTTGTATGCGAACCGGCTTGCGCACCCAGCTTCGCGTACACAGTAGTGCTCGAATTGGCATGCCAGTTCGCGCCAATGGCGAGGCGCCCCGCATCCCGATCCGACGGCGTGCCGAACACCTGATAACTTTGCAACGGCGCATCCGCGAAAGCCGCGCTCACCGACTGCACAGTGCTGCCAAAGCGGTGCTCCCATGCCAGTTCCGTCTGCCAGTCGAGAGGATGACCGAACACCGTGCCGAGTCCATTCAGAAAGCGCAGCCCCAACACGCTCGATAGCGCATTGCTGTTCGTCGATGCGTAGTTCAGATCAAACCCGCCACCGCCGTGTTCACTGAATCCCTGCTGGGTGTAATGTCCGGCACGCATCGCCGCATACGGCTGCCAGGTCCCGATCGCGGACGGGAGCTCTAACCCCGTCTCCGCGTACATCGCCACGCTCGCGGTGTGAAACGAAGCTTCAGGCGAACCCGACAATGCGCCCACGTGCGCGGAACGTTTGAGTGCGTTGTCCCAGTAGCCAACGCCCGCGAGGGCGTTGACATACAAGGCTGTGCCAGCCGGCATGTAGGAGCCGTACAGCAACGCCTGCGCGCCGTCGACCCGGGCATTCGCGTCACGGCTGGAAAACTGCACCGTGTCGTCGTTGATCGCGAGCGCGCCGCCAACGCGCACAGTGTGCGTCACTGCCTGGTCGTAGCCGAGTGTCAGATTCGCCGACTGGTCTTCGTATGCGCTACTGCCGATGCCGTCGTCGCCGGACACGTGCGTGCGCTGATAATTGCCGCTGGCCCAGAGATCATTGCGCGTCGCAACAGACGCGGGGGCCGCGAGGCGCTGCGCGACGACGTCCTGCGTCGCATTCGTGCGGTGTTGGGCGACCTGCTGGAAGATCGCGGCTTCGTCGCCGGAGATCTGCGTGAGCGCACTGGACGCCTCGCTCTTCGACGCGCTCAGGAGTGCCGTTGTCAGCGCGTTCCCGCGACCGCTATAGATGCGAGTCAGCGCGTTAGCGACGCTCGTCTGATTGCGGGTCGTGGCAGCAATGGCGAAGCCGGCAGGCGTTGCGGGCGTGGAGGCTGGCGTCGTAAAGTCTGTCGACGGATTCAGGGTGATCGTGACCGCGCCCGCTGAATAACTTACTGATGGCGTCAGGTACGCGAAGTCCGCGTTCACCGCCGCGAACGCACCGCTTTGCGTTCCCGTGTAGGTGATGATCCTGTATGCCGTGCCGGCCGAATACGAACCAGCGCTTGCGGTGACTACGAGCGTGCTCCCGCCCCCGATCACCAGGCTGCCGACCACCGTGGTGACGCCGCTCAGGCCAGCGGCGTTGACAGTCACGGCATATAAAGAGCCGCTGCCAAAAGTGAGCATGCCGTTCACAGTGAGACCTGTACCCAACCTGCGTGCGACGAGCGTACTGCCGCTTGTGAGCGTCAGGTCCGACGCAACCGTGCCGCTGCCTGCCACCGTCGCGCCGTTACCAACGCTCAAGCCGGCTGCGGTGCCATCGACGATAATCGTGCCGGAGGAAACCGTCGTGCCGCTTGCGTAGCCGCCGGGAAGGATGTTCTCGATGCCGCCATTCGCGACCAGTGTGGCCACCGCCGAGCCGCCGGACAGGATGGTCTGCGTGCCGCCGTTGAGCGTGGTGTTGACCGCCGAGCCAGCAGAATCGATGGTCTGCACGCCGCCCGGTTGGACCAGCGTGCCCGACGCATAGCCGCCGAACGCCACTTCCTGGGTCCCGCCGCTGTTGACGGTAGTGTTGTACGCGTAGCCTTCGATCACGCCATCGACATATTGGAGGCCCCCGCTGTTGACGGTGGCCGCATAAGCGACGCCGCCCCCGAGAATAGACTGCGTGCCGCCGCTGTTGATCGTCGTACCCGATGCGGTACCGCCCGACGATAGTGTTTCGCCCCCGCTATTCACGACCGTACCGCTCGTTACGCCGCCGGAGGACACGGTGAGCGCGCCTCCGTTGACTACCGTTGCGACCGCAATGCCTGCCGCGCCCACCAGTTGCGTGCCATCCTGGTTTACCTGTGTACCGTTGGTGGTGCCCGACGTCACCGACTGCACCCCGCCTGCGGAAATCGTGACACCGCTGGCCATTCCGCCCGAGATGACGTTCTGCGTGCCCCCCGACAGAATATGCGCATTCACGATCCTGGCGCCGGAAGTCACATCCTGCACGCCGCCGCTACTGACGACCGTGGAGATCGCCGTGCCGCCAGATGCGACCTGCTGCGTGCCGCCGCTGTTGACCGTGGCGCCGACAGCCGAGCCGCCCGCAAGCACGCGCTGCGTGCCGCTCGAGTTAAGCGTGGTGCCGCTCGCCACTCCACCTGACGAAACCAGCTCGGTACCGCCGCTGTCGACGATGCTGTCGATAGACGAAGCACCGTTCAGCACGGCAAGCACTCCGCCATTCTCCAGCAACAGATGCGTCGCGGTGTTGTTCGCGATGGAGAACGCCCCGGAAGCGTTGGTGCCGGACACGATCGTGTCCGAGGTACTGGCTATCAGCGCGCCACCCTGCGCGATAGACAGACTAGCTCCGCCGAGCACCGTCGGATGCGCGGCGCTTCCACCGCTCGCGACACTCATGGAGCCGCCCGAAGTGACCAGACTACCGCTCGCATAACCGTCCAGGAAAACCGCTTGGGATCCGGCATTGGTGATGGTCGTGCCGTGCGCCTGTCCATAGACCAGTTGCCGGCCTGCAGAGGTCACGAGCGTGCCTACCGCGCTGCCGCCTGCCGATACGGTTTCGGTACCGCCGCTATTGACTAGCGTATCGACGGACACACCGCCGTTGAGCACGCTCAGACTGCCGCCGTTCTCGAGCAATAGCGAGTGCGCTGTATTGTTCAGAATCGAAAAAGTCCCGGACGCATTCGTGCCGGAGACGATCTCGTCCGAGGTCTCGGCGATCAGCACGCCGCCTGCCGAGATCGACGCTGTGCCACCGCTCATCACGGTCAGCTCCGCAATCGAGCCGCCGCTCGAAACGACCACGGTGCCGCCGGACGATACGCGCGTATCGGTAGCTTGAGCGCCGCTCAGCACGTTCTGCGTTCCGCCGCTAATGATCGTCAAAGACGCGGATGCTCCACCGTACACATTCTGTGCGCCGCCGAACAGCACCGTTCCCAACGAGCTTCCGCCGGACATCACGTTTTGCGTTCCGCCCGCCAGGATCTCTGTGTAGAAGGTTGCGCTACCACCGCTCAGAACGTTCTGCGTGCCGCCGTCGTAGACAAAAGTGTTGGTAGCGAGGCCGCCGCTCGCGATATTTTCCACTCCGCCCGATCTGACGTACGACTGGTCCGCCACTCCGCCGGACAGTACGTTCTGCTGCCCACCACTATTGACAAACGTGTACGTCGTCGACCCTCCTGGGAGCACGTCGAGCTTGCCCCCGCTATCCAGGACCAAATTGAACGCGGAATTGCCGGCGATCGAGAACGATCCTGCAGAGTTGGTCCCGGATAGCGTGGCCGACGTGTTCGTCACGAGGATGCCGCCCGCGCTGATTGCGACGCCGGCGGCGGTCCCTCCCGCCGACACGGCGAGTTCGCCCCCGCTGCTCACCGTGAAGGGGTAATGAGTCGAGGTCGGGGCAGTGTCCGAGGCCGACCCGCCGCTGGAGACCGCAAGTGCGCCGCCGGAGAGGACAGTCGTGCCGACCGCGCTCCCGCCGCTTTGCACGTACATAGTGTCGCCGGATGACAATTCCGCGCCTACTTCCGTCAGTCCCGCAGAAAGGGTGATCACACCGGCATTGGCGTTGCCGGCGACAAAAGACGGGGCCAGGACGCCGGCGGAATAGAGACTCCATTGAACGAGGCGCCAGGCCAGCTTCGACAGCCTTGCGCTCGAGTACCCGAAACGATGCACGCCGTACTTGCGGCGATATGTCAACGGCTTCATTACAACCCCCGATGTTTCCTTGTTTTTGTTTCGTTCTTTGCTTGTTTTAGCTGTTCATTCGTTGAGCGCATTTGCGACTCAGTGGTCAGCACCGCCAGCAGCCTGTGCGGCGAACGCCGGTATTCGCCGGATCGCCTGCTTGACCTGCTCTGTCGTAATGAGCCGCGTACATTCGAACTGGCGCGGCGTGCCGGCATGGCGCGGGCACCACAGGAAATCCTTGTGATCGAAACGCACGCGTACGTCGTTCCAGCAGCTATTGCAGGTGTGGAAGTTGATCACGCGGTACGGCGTCGCGAACTCGTTTGTTGGATGCGTGAACCCGCTGATCATGACGACCGGCGTGCCCACTGCCCAGGCAAGCCACGACAGGCCGCTCGACAGCCCGACGAAAAATTCCGCGTGCCTGAGCCATCGCGCGCGCTCGGTGAGCGGCCGGTCTCCCGTGTGATCCTCCGCGCCGTGCGGAATGTGATTCCACACCATCCCTGAGCCATGCGTAGCCTTCTGATCGATACAGATTACGCGGTAGCCATGCTCTTTCAGGAACGCGACGAGTTCGCGCCATCCGGGCGGATGATTCCAGTACTTGCATTGCGTCGAACTTTGCACGGCGACGCAAACGTATTTTTCGGCGACGGGACGGCGCTCGCCATCGGGTAAGCTGATCTGTGGAGGTTCTTCGACAGGGTCCACGCCGAGGATATAGCCGGCGGTGCGATGCAGCCCGACGAGCTGGAAGTCAGTCGGTTGATGAACATTCGTTTCATCGTCGAAATAGAGGCCGATCCGATAGCTTGCGTAATAGTGCTCGGGCCTGACCTCTTCTGGAGTGACGAATTCGATGTCCGGGTAACAGTCCCGAAAGAGCGGGATGAGCAGCGGCCCCATCGAGCACGTGAGTTTGCACCCATGCTGCCGCTGAAATTTCATCGCATACGGAAACCAGCCAATGATGTCGCCGAGTGTGCCAACGGGAAACTCGATTAACACCGGTTTATCTGTTGCGTCGAAACGATGCTCGAAAACACGCGTGCCGTTCGCTTCGATTTCGATGGAAAATGGCACGAAGTATTTTTTACTACTCGCTACGGCGCCCGTTTCGAGCGTGGTTTCAAAAAGCACATTGCCCGTCGAAAAATCCGCGAGCCTGACATGCCATGTGGTCTTCGAGGCCTTGGGTAATACGATCCGGCAGCCGTCGTTGAAATCGAACCGCACGCCAAGCGGTGCTGCCTGCGTGGGTAACGGCGCCGCTGCCCGGAACGTGGCTTTGCGCGGCTCTGCGGCGTCGCCGACGGCGAGCACTCCGCTTTCAGACGCGTCAGGTCCGGTAGCGTTCGCAACGGTTGTCGCCGCCGAGATCGACGAGCCCGGTGAACTCGCGTCGACGTTGGCAAGGTCTCTGATCATCTTTATTGGTAATGTGAGTTTGCGGTTGCGGATCGATTTTCAGATCATCGAGTGATTCGCGTTGAAAGGCCAACGCTAAGCGCCCGCCGAATATATCAAAACAGTTTAACGGTGTCTTGACAAATCTTTGCAGTCGCGCTCCGTTAGCAATTGATTTGACGTTGCCCCCGTTTGACGAATCCCATAACCGGGGGAATTATGCGGCTTCGCCTCTCTAAGATGCGAACCAGTTCTTTTCGAATGTCATGAGGCTGACGTAATAGAGCGTTGAATGTGGGGGGCCTCAAGAAACGGATTTATGCGTACGCCAAGCACTCCGGCTGGCGCACGAAGGCTCGAAACTCATTTTCGATAGCCTCGTCATCTTTAATAATCTGTGCTGCTGCACCGGCATCATCCGCGCAAACGCATCCAGCGCTCGGCGAAGAATGTGTATGACCATTTCGCCGGAAACCTGATTTCGGAGATGCTGATGCCCCGTGCGCTGGTTTCCAGGGCAATGCGGCGCGCCCGTTTCGTAATTTTCCGGGCCTCGTCACCTGCACGCTCAAGGTTTGTGATGCACTAGGACGCGGCCATCAGGAGTCGCAGGTCGCGCGGCGGGCTGTCGACGCGCGATAATGTTGCAAACCTCTTCGTCCGTATCCATTTCCATCGCATTGAGCCGACGTTCGCCTTCGGGGAACCTGCTCAACAAGCGGCAAATCGAACGTGTCCATCGCCTCCAAAGCGAGTGCAATCTGCGACTCTCCACGCTCTGCCGGAACGAACTCTCTTACTGTTCAGGATACCAGGTTGACTGACGAGGAATGTGAACATCCGCATGCCCCGACGTTCGAGTTCGTCCTGCACGTCCCGCAGTCATTCGTAGTGTCCGAGCTAAGCCGCTGCGCCTCATCGACAAACACGATCAGCTTATTGCCAGCGGCCCATTCAACAAGGTCGGTCAGCTTGTGATAAAGGCGCAGTCGGCGCTGCAACACCGTGCCGCTATCCGGGCGCTCATGCTGTGCAGCCTCCAGCAGCATGCCGAAAAACGGCGCTGTCACGTTGACGGGGCGACGGCGTAAAAACTGCTGGGGACGTGTGTTTGCTCAGACGGCGGACGGATTCCGGGCGAGCTCGGTGAAACGATGCCACGCGTCAAAGCGTTGAGCGAGCTGTTTGCGGTAGAGACGCGCGCAGCAAATGTCGCTTGAGCGCGAAGTGCTGCCGGATCGGTCTGAAGCTCGAAAGAAACGCCTGGGTGCGCTTTGGGTCGCGAAATCCGCGCAAGCGCCTCTCACGTTCACGCGTAGGTTGATGGCTATTTTCGGCCCGATTGTTCACGCGGGCCGCAGCCTTGACGAACACGTGCTTGACGTTTGCCAGCTCGGGGATCCGGGACTTCGCGGCCGGATAACTGCGCAGCTGGTCAGTGACGATCCTGCGCGGCACCGGGCAAGACCGAAGGATGCGCTTGAAGAATCGTTCGGCTGCGGCCGTGTCGCGCCGCTTTTGCAGCAGGATATCGAGTTCGGCGCCGTGCTCGTCGACGGCTCGCCACAGCACATAATGTTCACCGCGCAGCATCACGAACAATTCATCGAGATGCCAGGTACTGCCCGCTTTGCGCCGGGCAGCCTTGACGCGATGCGCGAACCCTGTGCCAAATTTATCGCACCAGCGGCGCACGGTTTCGTAACTCACCACGATCCCGCGCTCGAACAGCAACTCTTCAATGTCGCGCAAGCTCAACTGAAACCGAAAGTACCAGCGAACGGCACAACTGATCACCACCGCCGGAAAGCGATGACCATGATAGAGCGATCTGGATTTATTCATCTCCCGATTCTACGCGACCACCTTGGCAACGTGACAAAGCCTGTAAAACCGCTCTGTTGCCATCTATCGTCATCACAAGGATCAGCATTGTCTTCAACAATACGGCGGACCCAGTCGGGATTGCCTCATTGTGTGTGGTGATGATCCGCACGATAGCAATATTTCTAAACGCACCAGCGATCTTGCTCAAAGGTCGCGCCCTTTTCGCACTCGGACGGGTTAACAACGAGAGAAGTGAGTGTCGGCGCGGCCGATCTTCCGGAGTACCACGTTTTAAAACCAATGCAATCTACTTCCCGGGCTCGATTGAATCGAGCCCGGTCCTTTCGAATACCGCAGAATCTGCCGGCGTTGTCAGATGAGAAATGAGCGCCCGCTTAGCTGATGAACCGTTCTATGTCTTCAGGAAACTTCTGCGCTTCCGGGACAAGCTGCACCCGATAGTTCATGCGGCGCACGAGCACCTGTTCGCCAGCACCAAAGACCTCGACAAAAGCGCATGCGTTATATCCACCATCCGGTGCGAATCAACCGGTTCGGTAGGCTAGGCGTTCGCGATCCGACGAACCACGGCACCAGCGAACTCGTTCGTCGACGCAGTCCCTTTCAGGTCGCGCGTGCGGATCTGGTCCGTGTTCAGTGTTTCAGTGATTGCAGCTCGCAATCGCTGGGCGAGATCACCCTGGCCGACATGGTCGAGCATCAAGCCAGACGCAAGGAGCAAGGATATGGGATTGGCCACCCCCTTGCCAGCAATGTCCGGCGCCGATCCATGCACGGCTTCAAATATCGCAGTGTCATTGCCGTAGTTTGCCCCTGGAGCCATGCCGAGTCCGCCAACAAGACCCGCTAACTGATCCGAGAGAATATCGCCGAACAGATTGGTACACAGCAGCATATCGAACTGCCATGGGTTCATCACCAGTTGCATGGCACACGCGTCGACGATCATGTCATTCATCTCCACACGCCCTGCGTACTCCCGCGCCACGTCTCTCGCGGCTTCCAGGAACAATCCGGTGAGTGCCTTCAGTATGTTGGCCTTATGGACAACGGTGATCTTTTTCCGTCCATGCTTCAAGGCGTATTCAAAAGCGAATCGGGTGATTCGCGTGCAGGCATCGCGTGTGTTGACTCCTGTTGCGACCGCAACCGCTTTCGGGTCATTGCCGACAGGAACATAGTACTCATGTGCAACATAGAACCCACCCAGGTTCTCGCGTACGAGCACGAGGTCGATGTTGTCGTAGCGACCGGGCACGATGGTTCGCACCGGCCTGACGTTGGCAAAAAGCTGAAACTCTTCCCGAAGCCGAACGTTGGAAGAACGGAACCCCTCACCGATCGGAGTCGTCAACGGACCTTTGAGGGCAAGCCTGGTCCTGCGAACACTGTCGAGTGTCGCGGCTGGTAGAGGGTCGCCACTGTGGGTGACCCCGGCGACCCCGGCATGCTGCACGTCCCAAATGAATGGCGCCCCTAAGGCGTCAAGAATGTGGGCCGTGGCGTCAACCACTTCCGGCCCGATCCCGTCGCCGGGAATCAGCGTTGCGGGAATTTGTTGTCTCGTCGAACTTTCCATGACTTTTCTTCCTGATCTAGATGGCGGCAGGCCGCCTGGAATGACGATGATGGTGGTTCACAACTAATGCGACGAAGTGAGTTCCGGACATGGACCAGAATCAGTATGTCACTATCGTAATGCGCATATATCAGGCAATGTCAATCCGCGTGTCTGACCGTGCACATAAGAGTGGCTTGCGCTGCCACCGCATCTTCCACTTCAGCGAGTGCCGTGAACTTCCAGATGCCGCGCATGTGGCGCTGGAACAAAACCGTCAGTATGAGTTGGTCACCCGGCTCGACCACCCGCTTGAAGCGCGCATTGTCGATACCCACGAAAAGATACTGCGCGCTGGCCGGATCGTGCGGCTCTTCCGAGAACGTCAGCAGCGCCGCGGCCTGCGCGAGCGCTTCGAGGATCAGCACACCCGGCATCACAGGACGGCTCGGGAAATGACCCATAAAGTACGGCTCGTTGATCGATACGTTCTTCAGCGCCTTGATGCGTTTATGCGGCTCGAGTTCGAGCACCCGATCTACGAGCAGAATCGGATAGCGATGCGGCAGCAGCGTGAGAATCCTGTGGATGTCGAGATTGTTTTTTTCGGTGCTCATGGTATTTCTGATCACGAATTGGCCGTGCGGCGATGGGTCTGACTGCCGGCGCACGGTTTCGTCATTCTGCCGGTGCCGTCTAGCCTTCATCCAGAAACGACTTCAGGCGCTCGGATCGGGCCGGATGCCGCAGCTTGCGCAGCGCCTTCACTTCAATCTGACGGATCCGCTCGCGCGTCAACTCAAACTGTTCTCCGAGTTCCTCCAATGTGTGATCCCTGCCGCTCTCAATACCGAAGCGCAGGCGCAAAATCTTCGCTTCGCGCGGCGTCAGCGTCATGAGCGCCTCGCCAATGGCGTCCCGCATGCTGGCGTGGAGCGCCGCGTCGTCGGGCAGAATCGCGGCGGAGTCTTCGATCAGGTCGCCTATCGACGTGTCGTCGTTTTCCCCGACGGACGCGTCGAGAGAAACCGGCTCCTTGACGATTCGCAGCATTGCCCGAACCTTCTGCTCCTGCATTTCCATCAACTGCGCAAGTACAGCGGCGTCGGGTTCACTTCCCGTCTCCTGCAGGATCTTGCGCGAAATCCGCTTGAGCTTGTTGAGCGACTCGATCATGTGGACGGGAACGCGGATGGTGCGAGCCTGATCCGCGATCGACCGGCTAACGGCCTGCCGGATCCACCAGGTCGCATACGTGGAGAACTTATATCCGCGGCGGTACTCGAATTTGTCCACGGCGCGCATCAGCCCGATGTTGCCTTCCTGGATCAGATCGAGAAACAGCAGTCCGCGATTCGTGTAGCGCTTGGCAATGGAGATCACCAGCCGCAGATTCGCCTCGATCATTTCGCCTTTCGCGCGCAGCGTTTTTGCCTCGCTTGCGCTCAGCGCGCGACAGACCTCGCGAAACTCGTCGAGCGGCAACACGACCCGCTTCTGCAGGGCAAACAGTTTTTCCTGCTCCAGCTGGATCGCAGGGAGGTTTCGTTCCAGCACCCCGCTGAACGGTTGCCCTGCCGCAACGATCTGCCGCGCCCACGCAGGGTTGGTTTCATTACCGCGGAAATGCGCGACAAACGTGTCACGCGGCACGCCGCATCGCTCTACTACGATCCGCGCGATTTCGCGCTCGATCGTTCGAACTTCGTCGGCTGACAGCCGAAGTGCCCCGCACAAGCGTTCGATCGTGCGCGCGGTGAAACGGATCGTCATCAGCTCAGCCTCGATCGCTGCCTGTGCGGCGCAATAGCGTGCGGAACCGTAGCCTTGCGTTTCATAGGCATCCCGCAATTGCCCGAACCAGTCAGCCACTTTCGCAAATTTCGCAAGCGCGTCGTGTTTCAGCGTCTGGATGTACTGATCGGCGGGTTCGGTTCCAGCGTCGTCATCGTCTTCGCCGCCCAGATCGTCGTCGAACACAGGGGCCGAATCGAGTGAGTCTTCCTGCACTTCGGTCATATCGTCCGTCCCGGTTTCATCCGGATCGACCAGACCGTCGACGAGCTCGTCGATGGCCGTTTCGCCGCAGGCGACGCCGTCCGCAATCGTGAGGATCTCCGCTATCGTTGCGGGACACGAAGATATGGCCCGGATCATGCCGTTGCGGCCCTCTTCGATTCGTCGCGCAAGGGCAATCTCGCCCTGACGGGTGAGCAGCTCCGTGGCGCCCATTTCACGCATGTACATGCGCACGGGATCGGTAGTACGGCCGAACTCCGCGTCCACGCTCGAGATAGCCGTTACGGCCTCTTCCTCCATCTGCTCGTCGCTCGCAAGCGCGGCCGGATAATCGCTCATGATCATCGACTCAGCTTCCGGCGCCTGCTCGAACACGGCAATGCCCATTTCTCTGAACGCCCTGATCACGTTCTCGATCGCATCCGGTTGCGCGAGGCGCCCGGGCAGACAATCGCTAATTTCCCCACAAATGATGAAGCCACGCTCGGTTCCGAGCTTGATCAGTGCTTTCAGGTCTGCGCGGCCGCTTTCAGTTTCTCCGCTGGACTCATCCGGCATCGAGGTGATCGCAGCATGCACAAGTGTGCTCGCTTTCGTGCGACGTGACGCCGCCCGCGTCGGGACCGTTCCGTCCGGGACCCCGGTGTGCGGCGTCACGTCCTGCGCCGAGGCGTTCGCCGGTTGCGTCGTGATTGCAGGCGTCTGACCTGCAACCGTTACGCGGACGCGTTCGTCCTGCATGTCGAGATCTTCCGCTGCCACATCCAGTGCCCGCCTTTTCACCGCCCTCTTCGCCACGCCGTCGCTCCTTTGAGTATCACGTTCGGATCAGCACGCAGCCCGTGCCCCGCCGATATTCGGTGGGAATGCAATGTCAAAGGCACGCGCCGCGCAACCGATCGACTGGCTCCGCTCAGATGCCAAAGTCCCTTGCCCACGACCCGTCACACAGTGGCGGCCGAAATGACTGACGTGATAATATCATTATCATAATCTGCAAATCTGGTTAGCCGTGTGACATGATTGCCGGCCGAGCGGAAGCGGAGCGAAGGCGCTCCGGGTTATCACGAGGCTGAAGAGCCAGACTTACACGCTGCCCAGGCAACTGCATGGATCATTCGCACGCGTCCTTCAACGCCTATATGAAGTTTCTTGCCGAGCCGCCCGCGGACGGCATGCCCGTTGTACTGGAAACAGCCAATGCGCTGTCGCTGCACTTCGACCTGCTGGCCACGCAGAGCTTCATGTCCCGGCGCGATCCGCACAAGCTGGTGCTCGGCTATACCCGGACAATGATGGGATTTCTTTTGCTGAAGCCCACGCCCAGCAGAATCTCGATGATCGGGCTGGGCGGAGGGTCGCTGGCCAAGTTCTGTTACCGGCACCTTCCGGACACACGAATAGTGGCCATCGAAATCGACCCCGCAGTGATCGCGCTGCGCGACACATTCCATATTCCGCCGGATGACGAGCGATTCGAGGTGATCTGTGCGGACGGGGCGGGATACGTCAAAGGCGGCGACGCGCGCCCTGAGGTGATTCTCGTAGATGGCTTTCTGGCACACGGCATGCCCGCGCAGTTGGGTAACGCGGCGTTTTACTCGGCGTGCCACGCGCGACTTGCGGACGATGGAGTGCTCGTCGCCAATTTCGTCGAGGACGATCCGCTCATTCCTTATTATCTGGAAGAGGCGCGCTCGGCGTTTGGTGACTCGCTCTCCATTTTTATGGCAGAGGACAGTTGCAACTACACGATGTTTGCATGGAAGGGGGCGTCGAAACTTCCGTCCCGGGATGCGCTACTCGCACGTGCCCGTACCCTTGCAACGATACATCCGCTGAACCTGCTCGCGACCGCGCGTCGACTGAAGCAAGGCACGAGTCTCGCCATGCATTGGAGATCTGAACAGAATCCGCAGTTGGGCGAGTACTGACAGAAATTGTGCAGCCGCCACGCGCTTGCAACGAAGCGCAGCGACGCTCAAGGATCGAGGTGGGGACTCGAAAACCGCCTTGATTTCAGGCAGTTTTGCGGCGCGGACGCGCACCAATAGCGCTCTTTGTCTTGTAGCTGACGCCGTGCTGCTCAAGGTAATCGCGGATCAATTGCCGAACCACCTGTGAGGGCGTCAGGTCCTGCGCTGCGCACAGTTTCTCGAACGCTTCCTTCTTCACAGGATCGATTAAAATCGTGAGCCGAGCGCTTTTCGTTTCCATGACGGGCAGAGTCCAGATATGTTAATTTGATTATAATACATGGCCGCTCCCGAGTCATCTTGACGCCGCCCTCGCTGCCGCGTCCTGCCGTCGCCTTCCTCCCGCGAGCGCACACTTGCTCGATCTGTCCGGTCCGTAGAGATGAAACCGTCCGCAGATAGCCGACCCCTTCACTCAAGCCGTCCGTCCATATCGGCTCCAGTTAAATTTTTTGCCGTATTCAATGCGCGTGGCCGTGGCGTGGAGATTGACCGCGTGCCGCGCCTGAAGCGCGCGCGCCCGCTCAAGCATTGCTGTGAATGATGGAAGTCCGCCCGCTCCTTTCCACGCAAAAACGGTCACGTTGTGCTCACTACCTTCAGACGGCGCCAGAGCAACCGCGCCGGCAAACACCTCCCAGAGCGCGCGGAGGTAGCGGTGGAAGTCGGGTTCGTCCGTCACCAGATTGGCCACCAGCACGCCATCGTCGCTCAGTCTGCGGCGACAGGCTTCGTAGAACGCGCTACTGCCCAACCTGGCCGGCAGGCCGTCGGCATTGAAGCCATCGACCAACAGCACGTCGGGCCGGTGACCCGGCACGGCGACGTACTGCGCACCATCTGCGCAGACCACTGTGAAACGCCCATCGTCGCGCGGCACGTGAAAATGGTCACGCAGCGCGATGACATCCGGATTGATTTCGATCGCGGTGATGGCGGTGTCTGGCAAATGGCGGTAGCAGTATTTCGCCAGTGAACCGCCTCCCAGACCGATCATTGAAATACGGCATGGAGACGGCCGGAACAACAGAAAGCCCATCATGGTCCGCGTATAACCCAGTGCGAGAGCATAGGGATCGTGCCGCAACATCGTGCTCTGGACGCCGCGCGCGTCGAAGTACAACGACACCACCTGGTCGTTTTCAATCACCAATGGCTTGTTCGGGTTTCTCTTTCCTGTCTTGAGCATGATCGGGTGCGAATCGTGGCGTGATCAGTTGGCGAGTGCGTGTCGAGTGGCGTGCCCTGCCTGAAGCGGGTCACGAAGACACCTGGGCATGCAGGACCGCCGACAGGGCATCCATCGCGGCGCTTTCGTCGGGCCCCGTAATCAGGATGCGTACGAGCGTGCCTCGCCTCACCCGAAGGGACATGACGGACATGACGTCCTTGGCGTTAACGGAGCGGCCGTTCGCCATGCAGACGATATCGCTGCCAAACCGGGCAGCACTCACCGCGAGCCTCGCCGATTCGTGCCCGTTCAGCCCCCACCGGCCATTTATCTGAATCAATGCCTCGACCAACCGACTCCCCTTTGCACGTAAATCGTCACAGCCGGCGCGCTACGCCCGAACATAGCTATACAGCACTCAATGCATGGAACTTGCGGCCCTCTGTGCAAGGAAAGTCCGTAATTGCCGGTCCCATTCGTCATCCCGCACCGCAATGTCGACCGTGCCGAGTCGCTTCAAATCCCGATCCAGATGAACCGCCCGAAGCGATTTTGGACGCAATGGAACACGAAAGAACTTCCCGTCGTCGTCCAGAAACAGACAGGGCCGCTGCCGGTATCGCGCCCCGAGAAGCGAGGTTGTGTCGTGGACATGGCGGGCCGATTCCTTCTGATAGACGAAGATGACGTTGATCCCGCAATCTTCCAGGCTGTCGCAGATGTCGGAGAACCGGTACAGCATCTGGAATCCCCGCTCGCCCGCCCTGCCCACACCAATGACAATCAGTCCGTGACGGCCCATCAGGTCTCGCAAGAACCGGTGCGTGTAGTCATGGGACAGAAGCGAAATACTGGTGTCAATCACGTCAATCTCCCCTCAAACGCAGCGCCCCGTCTCGGACGCTCGCCGCATTCAGGCTCGGAAACACAAAGGGCGTGCCGGTCAATAACCAGTATTATCATTGTAGCGCACTTTAATGATGATCTTATTATCATAATATGTGCGTCCACATCAGGCAGACCGTTTCCATCCCGATGGTGGCTTCGGGCGCGGTGAGCGGGGGCGTCACGAAGCCGCAGCCAGCTACTGCGCTAACGGTCGAGCCAGTAGATCCGTCCGCGCAGATCGTCGATCAGCGGCACGATCGCCAGCGCGATTAACAGTGCCGCGAGAGGAGTCGTCGCCGCGTACCCGAGATGACGGAAGCCCACCGCACCGGTGAGTCCACCAACAAGGAACAGGGCCAGCATGGTTCCGTGCACTTTCAGCTTCGCACGATTCGCCAGCACGCCGTGCGCGGCGATGTCATCGCGCGAGGAATTCCAGTAGAAGAGCTTGCCCAGCTCGATGCCGATATCGGTCACGATGCCCGTCATGTGGGTGGTACGGATTTCCGCACCGGACAGCTTGGTGATCATGGCGTTTTGCAAACCCATGATGAAGCAAAGGAGTACGACCGTTGCCGGCACAAACAGCGCTTCCCACAAGGCGAGGTGGCTGCCAAGCAGGCCGAAACACAGGAGCAGGCTGGCTTCGATCAGCAGCGGCAAAGCATACTGGCTATTCAACTGCCTGCGCCGGCCCCAGTTGACGAGCACCGCCGAACAGGCGGCACCCAACAGGAACGAGATCAACGACCCGGCGCCTGCCAGGACCAGTGAAAAGTCACCCAGCGCAGCCTGGTCTGCAATCGCGGATACCACGCCGCTCATATGCGACGTGTATTGCTTCACCGCGAGAAAACCGCCGGCATTCGTCGCGCCGGCCACGAACGCAAGCGAAAAACCGAGCTGCCGGTCGCCCCTCACAGTGCGGTCCTTCCCCGTGAGGGTTCGGAAATAGTCTGCTGGCATCAGGTATCGACTCCAGTGTTTGCATGCACCGAGCCGCGCCGGCGCATGCAGGAGCCGGTGCGGCAAGCTGTTTCTGAAATTCCATGCGGTATGTGAGGCTCGCGCCGTCAACGCCCCGGAAGGACGCGGCGCCGTTTTTCCGCGGATGTCGCCGGAGCGGCATCGGTGGAACCATCTCGACAAAGCTGCTACGATGATAATGCTATTATCATAAACTGGTAACCCGATGCACCTTCCGGCCTGGCAGATTCAACGCACGCACCCGGCCCAGGCAGTTCCCGGAGACGATTGATTTGTCGGCCAATCACCATCACTTCAGGCAGGCGCTGGCGGAACTGTTGAATGGCCCGCCCGGAAATCCCGTGCCCGTGGTAAGCGACGGGCTGCGCAAACGGTCGCTGCGCTTCGGTCCATTGGGCATACAAAGCTCGATGCGCAAGCGCGACCCGTTCGAACTCGACCTCCCGTACACACGGGCCATGATGACCTTCGGGCTCTTCCACCACGCCCCACGAGACATCCTGATCGTGGGGCTGGGCGGAGGATCGTTGTCGAAATACTGCTTCCAGAAGTTTCCATCGGCGCGGGTCACTACGGTCGAAATCGACGCGAATGTGATCGCCTTGCGTGAAATTTTTTTCGTCCCGCCCGATTCGGAAAGATTCCACATCGTGCATGCCGACGCGGCCGCGTATCTTTCACACAGGACGGGCATCGCCGACGTGATCCTGCTCGACGGCTTCGACGCAACGGGTCTGCCCGCTGCCCTGTCCAGCCAGTCGTTTTACGATTCTTGCCGTGCAGCGCTGCGCGACAAAGGGGTTCTCGTGTCAAACCTGCTGAACAATGACGCCCGGCTCGCCACGCACCTCGCCCGCATGCGCCGGGCGTGCGACGCAAACCTGCTCCGCACCACGGCGCAGTGCGGGGCAAACGTTATTGCCGTCGGCTTCAAGCGGAGAACCGTGCCGGGGTGGGACGACCTCCATGCCCGCGCGAAGGCCTTGACGACATCGCTGGGTCTCGACCTGCGTCGCCACGTCAAACGAATGGAACATCATCACCGGGAGGAGTCTGTTTCGGGGTACCCTTCGTCCGGCGAGCCTGCCGTCGAACACGACATCTGACAGCCCCGGAGACAACGGCGATGGAACACTTGCTGGTCATCCACTACGTGCTGCTGGTCGTCGCGGGCTGGCTGATCGTCAGCGTTCTGGGACTCGCCAGCCTGCGACGGACACGGGTGGTCGCGCACGGGCTGTTTCCGGTCGGCGCAGTGTTTGGCCTGGCTCTGTTCGGGCTGGGTCTGACCGGCGTTTTCGCCGGTCCTCAGGAAATCATCCTGCCGCTCGGGTTGCCCGACCTCCCCTTTCATCTTCGGCTCGATGGACTGTCGGCGTATTTCCTGGCTGTGCTCGGCGTGGTAAGCACGGGCGTCAGCGCGTTCTCCGCCGGTTATTTCCGCAAGGGTGAAGGCACGCCGCCCGGCTTACTCTGCTTCGAATATCACGTGTGCCTCGCGAGCATGGCGACGCTGTTACTCGCGGACGACGCGTACAGCTTCATGGTCGCATGGGAAACGATGACCGTGTCGGCAGTTTTTCTTGTCATGACCAATCACCGCATCGCGGAGATCCGTCGAGCCGCTTACCTCTACTTCCTGATCTCCCATGTCGGCGCGCTGGCGCTCCTGTTGTGTTTCGGCCTGCTGCAAGCCAATACCGGCGACTATACGTTTGCCAACATGCGCGAACAGCATCTCGACGTATTCTGGGCCTCCGCCGCATTCCTGCTGGCGCTATTCGGCTTCGGCGCAAAGGCGGGTGTCTTCCCCTTGCATGTTTGGCTACCCGAAGCCCATCCGGCTGCGCCGTCACCCGTGTCCGCCCTCATGAGCGGCTTTATCCTGAAGGCGGGTCTGTACGGCATTCTGCGCACGGTGTTCGACTTGCTGCATGTCCAGTTGTGGTGGTGGGGAGTCTTCGTGCTGGCGCTCGGACTCTTCGCCGCCCTGTTCGGCGTCGTGTTCAGCGCGATCCAGACGGACATGAAACGGCTGCTCGCGTATTCGTCGATCGACAACATCGGGCTGATGTTCGTCAGCATGGGACTGGCGATCCTGTTTCGCGCGTACGGCATGAACAGTCTCGCCGCGCTCTCGTTGACTGCGCTGTTCTACCAGATCGCAAGCCACGCAACGTTCAAAAGCCTGCTGTTTCTCGGCACGGGTTCCGTGCTGCATGCCACCGGCGAACGCAATCTCGGCCGTCTGGGCGGATTGATCCGCGTGATGCCGTGGACCGCATGGGCGGCGCTCGTGGGCGCATTTGCGAGCGCCGGACTGCCGCCGTTGAGCGGGTTCGTCTCCGAATGGCTGTTGCTGCAGAGCTTTCTGTTCACGCCGGGCTTGCCGAACCCGTTCCTGAATATGGTGGTGCCGCTGGTCGCGGCGCTGATCGCGCTGGTGGCCGCGCTGGCGGGCTACACCATGGTGAAGTTCTTCGGCATCGTCTTTCTGGGTCAACCGAGAGAGACGAAGCTGGCGCAAGCGCGCGACGCGAGCCGTTGGGAGCGCATCGGCTTCGTCTGGCTGGCGGCGATATGCGTATTGCTCGGGCTGCTGCCGGTGCAGTTCGTGGCCGTGCTGGACCGCGTCACCCGGACGCTGGTGGGAACCGGCATCGGCGAGGCCGTCGCGCGCAATGGCTGGCTGCTGCTCGCGCCCACCAGCGTAGACCGGGCCAGCTATATGCCGGCTGTTTTTCTGCTGTTCTTCTGCGCGTGCTGCGCGCTCGCCTGGTTACTGGTCCGCCGTCTCTACCACGGGCGCCTGAGGCGCGCGGCGCCGTGGGCCTGCGGCTATCCCTTCGTGACCGCGCGCATGCAGGACACCGCAGAAGGGTTCGGGCAACCCATCCGCGAAATTTTCGCGCCGCTATTCAAGATCGAGCGCCGGCTTCCTTCGCCGTTCGACCAACACCCGGAGTACAGCGTCACCGTGACCGATCGCGCGTGGACCCTGATCTATGCGCCACTGGAACGGCTGATCATGCGCATCGCGGCATTGGCCGGACGCCTTCAGACCGGCCGCATTGCCATGTATCTGATGCATAGCTTCATTGTGCTGATCGTGCTGCTGATGCTGGTGAGACGATGATCACGCTCTCCGGACTGATCTCGCAGGGGCTCGAAATTCTGCTCGCACTCGCGGCCGCTCCGCTGCTCACGGGCTGGGTCAACATGTGCCGCGCCCGCTTACAAAACCGCCGCGCGCCGAGCATCTGGCAGCCTTACCGGATGCTTCACAAGCTGTTCAACAAGGAGTCAGTGGTCGCTAGCCATGCAAGCCCGATATTCCGTGGTGCGCCTTATGTTGTCTGGGCGTGCATGACCCTCGCCTGCGCGATCGTGCCGACGCTCTCGACCGACCTGCCGCTCTCGCCTGCCGCGGACGCAATCGCGCTGGTCGGCCTCTTCGCGCTGGCCCGTGTGACGCTTTCGCTGGCCGCTATGGATATCGGCACCGCGTTCGGCACGCTCGGCGCGCGCCGCGAAATGCTGGTGGGTTTCCTCGCCGAGCCCGCCTTGCTGATGGTCCTGTTCTCGGCATCGCTCATCACGCAGTCCACCTTGCTGACCAGCATCGTCGCCACGCTCAGTCACCGCGAACTGGCAATCTATCCGAGCCTTGCTTTCGCGGGCATCGCGTTCACGATGGTGTCGCTCGCCGAGAACGCGCGTCTGCCTGTCGATAACCCGACTACCCATCTCGAACTCACGATGATCCACGAGGCGTTGATCCTCGAATATTCGGGCCGGCATCTCGCTCTGATGGAATGGGCCGCGAGTCTCAAGCTGTTCGCGTACTCCTGCATCGGCGTTGCCCTGTTCATTCCGTGGGGCATTGCCGAAGCCGGCAATCCGACTGCGCTGCTGTTCGCCATCCCCGCGCTCTTCGTCAAGCTTCTGGCGGGCGGCGCGGTGCTCGCGATAGTCGAGACGAGCAACGCGAAGATGCGCATTTTCCGCGTCCCTGAGTTTCTCGCCACGGCCTTCCTGCTGGCCGTCATCGGGATGCTCGTTCATTTTCTGCTGGGGGCATGAATGCACGGATTCGCCACGCAGATCATCAACTTTCTGGCCGCCATCCTGCTGCTATTGTCGTTTGCGATGTTGAGCCAGCGCCGGATCCTGTCACTCATCCACCTCTACACGCTGCAGGGCCTGACGCTCGTATCCGCCAACCTGGTGCTCGGATACGTGACCGCCGACTCGCACCTCTACATTTCCGCGATGCTGACCCTCGTGCTCAAGGTCGGCCTGATCCCCTGGATTCTCTACAAGCTCGTGCAGCGGCTCAATGTCAGGACGGATGTCGAACCGCTCCTCAATATTCCCGCCACACTACTGGTGGGCATCGTGCTCGTGATCATCGCGTTCAATGTCGCCTCGCCGATCAGCCAGCTCGCCTCGTCGGTCGCGCGCGGCACGCTCGGCATTGCGCTCGCCTGCGTGCTGCTGTCGTTCATGATGATGATCACGCGTGCGAAAGCGATCCCTCAGGTGATCGGCTTCCTGTCGATGGAAAACGGCCTGTTTTTCGCCGCGGCCGCAGCCACTAACGGTATGCCGATGATCGTCGAACTCGGCATTGGACTCGATGTGCTGGTGGGCAGCCTGATCCTCGGCGTGTTCATGTTCCAGATCCGGGAGCAGTTCGACAGTCTGGACATTCATCACCTGGAAAAACTCAAGGATGACTGAAGCCTGGGTACTGCTGCTGGTTTTCGGGATCCCGCTTTTCGCGGGCGCATGTCTGGCGCTCGTGGGACAACACCGTGTCGCGGCGGAACTCAACGTCGGGTTCAGTTTCCTCACATTCGCGGCCGCCGCGCTGCTTGCCGTGCAAACCGTGGCACACGGGCCTGCGTTCGCGCTGGGCAAACTGTTCTTCGTCGATCCGCTCAATGTGTTCCTCGTCGCCCTGACGGCTTTTGTCGGCTGGACCACTTCGATCTTTTCGAGGCCGTACATGCGCATCGAGCGGGACCGGGGCAAGATGACCGGCCCTCGCATGCGCCTCTACCACAGCATGTACCAGCTGTTCATCTTTGCGATGCTGCTCGCGCTGCTCACCAACAACATGGGCATTCTGTGGGTCGCCATGGAAGCCGCCACGCTCGCGACCGTGCTGCTGGTCAGCGTATATCGCACCGCGGCCAGCCTCGAAGCCGCGTGGAAGTACTTCATCCTGTGCGGTGTCGGCATCGCACAGGCGCTGTTCGGCACGATCCTGCTCTATCTTGCCGCGAGCCGGCAACTCGGCGGCGACGAGGCACTGCTCTGGACCAGTCTGAATGCGGTCAAGGGCAGTCTCGACCCGACCATCATTTCGCTCGCGTTCGTGTTCCTGCTGATCGGCTACGGCACCAAGGTCGGCCTCGTGCCGATGCACAACTGGCTGCCCGACGCGCATGCCGAAGGCCCCACGCCGATTTCCGCCGTGCTGTCCGGCCTGCTGCTCAATGTTGCACTCTATGCCGTGCTGCGCTGCAAGGTGCTGGCCGATGGCGCACTCCACAATGGCCTGCCGGGAAACCTGCTGGTTGGCTTCGGATTGGTCTCGGTGCTGGTCGCCACCTTTTCGCTGTTCCGGCAAAAGGACGTCAAGCGGCTTTTTTCGTATTCGTCGATCGAGCACATGGGTCTGATGACGTTCGCCTTCGGACTCGGCGGCCCCGTTGCGACCTTTGCGGGTCTGCTCCACATGACGGTGCATTCGTTGGTGAAGTCGGCCATTTTCTTTACCGTGGGGCATGCGGCCCAGAAGGCTGGCACCCAGGCGATCGACGACATCCGAGGTTTGTTGCGTGTGAGCCCAACCGTCGGCTGGGGCATGATGCTCGGCGCGCTCGCGATCCTCGGCATGCCGCCATTCGGCGTCTTCGCGAGTGAGTTCCTGATCCTGACCACCGCGATGAGCAAGCTGCCGTGGGCCACGCCCTTCCTGTTGCTCGCGCTTGCTGTAGCCTTTGCGGCTATCTTCGTGCGCGTGCAAGGCATGGTGTTCGGCGACTCGACGGCCAAAGTTCTTGAACACCCACCGGCGTTGCTGCCCGTGTTCGTCCATCTCGGCGTCGGGTTGATGCTGGGAGTCTACATTCCGCCCTATCTTGCAACGTGGTATCGGCAGGCGGCGGCCATGATCGTGGGGTGAGACATGCGCATTGAGGCATTCGGGTTTTCCGACCTGGTTCGCCTGTCCGTGTTTGCGGGCAGGTCCTCGGCTTTTCTCGCACATGTCGATTTTGACACGTGGACCCGCACCGCCGGCACCGTGCGCGAGACGGGTGGCCGTCTGATCTCCCTGTGGGGTGCAGAAGAGACTCCGGGCACATTCACTATCTCCGTCGCTTACGCGCTGGAAGACGGCATCTTGTGGCTTAAGTTGCCGGTAGGCGACGGGCATGGGGGCAGCGACGGATACCCGGATATATCGGCGCTCTTTCCGTGCGCGACACGCATGCAACGGGCCGTCTACGATCTGGTCGGGCTGCGCGCGATCGGCGCCGACGATACGCGGCCGTGGCTGAATCACGGCAACTGGCCTGCCGATTACTTCCCGTTGCAGAAATTGTCTTCCGGGACCGAGCAGTTTCAGATCCAGGAAGCGGACTATCCGTTCGTCCACGTCGATGGTGACGGTGTCCACGAGATTGCCGTCGGTCCGATCCACGCAGGCATCATCGAGCCCGGACACTTCCGCTTCTCGGTCGTCGGCGAAAAGGTGTTGCGCCTCGAGGAACGGCTGGGCTATGCGCACCGGGGAATCGAGCGGCTATTCGAACACATGCCCGCGCTCGACGGACACCGTCTCGCAGGACGCATCGCCGGAGACACCACGGTCGCCTTTACGTGGGCCTATTGTATGGCGGTCGAGCGCGCGTTGAATGGACGGATTCCGCCACGCGCGCAGTGGCTGCGTGCGCTATTGCTCGAGCGCGAGCGCATTGCCAATCACCTAGGCGATCTTGGCGCGCTCGGCAACGACGCGGGGTTCGCGTATGGTCTCTCGCAGTTCTCCCGTCTGAAGGAAGACTGGTTACGCCTGAACAATCTGGCTTTCGGGCATCGCTACCTGACGGACCGGATCGTTCCCGGGGGCCTAGCAACGGACCTCGATGCGCGCTTCGTCACCTCGATGCTGACGCAGTGCGATCAGATCGACACGCAAGTCCGCGTCATGCAGCGCATCTACGAGGATCAATCGGGACTGCAGGATCGCTTTGCAGGTACGGGCATACTTTCCGCAAAATTGGCGGAGCACTTCGGTGTGTGCGGGCCGGTCGGACGTGCGAGCGGCCGGAAAATCGACATGCGCATCGATCACCCTTACGCGCCCTACCACGAGGTTCAGGTGCAGATGGTCAGCGATGACCGGGGCGATGTGGCAGCCCGGGTCGCGGTCAGGTTCAGCGAAATCTACGAGTCCACCCGGTTGATCCGCACCCTCCTGGCCGATCTGCCTGGTGGTGCCATCGTCTCCCGGATCGAATACAGTGGCTCGCCATCCTGCGGGGTCGGTTGGATCGAAGGCTGGCGGGGCGATGTATTCATCGCACTCGAGACCGGGACTGACGGAACCATTTTGCGCTGTCACTGCCATGACCCGTCGTGGCAGAACTGGCCGGCCCTGGAGCACGCGATCATCGGCAATATCGTTCCGGATTTCCCGCTGATCAACAAGTCGTTCAATCTGAACTACGCGGGACACGACCTGTAATGTGGCAACTTCTCAAACAGATCGCGACAACCGGCACACCGACTCAACGCCTGCCCGAGGGCGATGACGCATGGCGCTCCGAAGGCCACAGTATCCAGCAGGAAATACTCGACGTGCTGGGTCGGGCGCTGTGCATTCGCGAGATCGATGCGGGCTCCTGCAACGGCTGCGAACTGGAAATCCATGCGCTCAACAACCCGTACTACAACATCGAAGGTCTGGGTATCAAGTTCGTCGCGAGTCCCCGTCACGCCGACATGCTGCTCGTCACTGGCCCGCTGACACTGAACATGAAGGAAGCAGTGCTGCGGGCCTACGAGGCAGCGCCGCATCCGAAGCTCGTCGTCGCGGCCGGCGAGTGCGCCTGCACAGGCGGCATGTTCAAGGAAAGCTACGCCGTGTGTGGGCCGCTCTCGAAACTTCTCCCTGTCGACGTCACGGTACCCGGTTGTCCGCCGCCCCCCATCGATATCCTGAGAGGCATTCTCGCCGCGCTTCGTGTGAAACGCACGACGCTCAAGCCATGATCACCAGCCGTGACAAATGCCGCTGACAGTGTTCCTGGTTGAGGGTTCCGTGCGGGATCCATGTGTGATGGCTACTCCAATACGCCACACTGATGTTTATAAGGACGACGCGCGATGAGTGAGCAATTGAGCAGGCTGAAAGCAATTGGTAGGGTATGGCCACAGGTGCTGACGATGATCGCCTTCATGGTGGCGATCAGCTTACGCTTTCCGTTGTGGTTTGTGATGCTCTCAGCAGTCATCAACGGCACCGCCGTGACATACCTCACGCGATCCTACGCGTCCTCGCCGTCGCGCAGGGGCGGTGACCCGTTCCTCGGCGCTATCGTGATCGGCAGCGGACTGGCGTCTATCGCCCTGACTTTGAAGTGGTGGGGCGTGGAACAGCAGTCGAAGCTCGCACCCGGTGCGCTCTTGCGTAGGGCCGGCCATACCGAAGTCACTTCAGATCCAGCGTTGGCATGGTCAAGCGTCGTGACCCAGTGGGGCTCCTGCGCGATCTTTCTGGTAATTGTAGCGGTGTGGGGGCTGGGTAGCGCACGTGCCGACTGAATCCCGAACCCGCCCAGCGCGTCAGTCGACGTTTCCCGCGCATGGGTGAAAACCTGAAATCCACAGTCACCGTTACCAGCCGTCGCAGCGGTCCAGGCGATGGGGGAAAACAAGCACCGGGAAGGCTGCGACCAAGGCGCGGGCTACGATGTACGTGCGGAGCGGAGAAGGCATCTATTCAGACGGCTGCCTGCTGGATTCCTCAACACGGCCCGCACCGGTCTGCGCCTGCTCCCGGACGACGAGAACCGGGATCCGACAGTGCGTAAGCACCTTCAGGGTCTCACTGCCGAGCAACAAGGCACGCATGCCGCCTCGGCCGTGGGATGCCATGACAATGAGATCACAGCTTCGTTGCGCTGCCACGCTGATAATCGCCTCATACGGGTGAGCGTGGTTTTTGGTAACCGTATCGCACTCGACACCGGCCTGGGTAGCCGCTTTTGTGACGGCCTGCAGATAGTTATCCGCATGCTGCCGGGTAACCTGAATGAACTGGTCCTCGGTGTCCGCGATCATTTCAGTGCCATACGCAAGGACATGGAATTCCGGAATGACATGGAGCCCAGTGACCTTTGCGCCGCTTTCCGTGGCAAGCGTCACCGCCATCTGGATAGCGGCGTCGGAAAGTGTGGAACCATCGGTCGGCACCAGCACATGCTTGAACATACGTTTCTCCCAGCGGCCAGGTCTGCTCGTCCTGAAGTCCTGCCCAGAGCCCGCCGCTCGAGCCAGGCACACCTGAAACAAGGCGACTTCTTTCAGTATAGTCAGCTTGATGAAGCCTGCCAGGTCGACTGCTTCTGTGGCAAAGTGCCGCGCGTCAACCTCACCGAAGTCAGATACATTCGACAGGCATCCGGCGTCGTTCCGGGTTCGCTCAGAGCGCACCAGACGCTCGGCCTGCGGCTTGTCGCAGGCCGTCCCGCCACTCGGCTGCTTCCTGCCGATGCGATGCACCAGATCAAACGTTGGGTCAGCCCGATCGTGACTCAAGCATCTTCCCGAAAATCTGCAATGACGCCCATCAAGTTCATACTCCGCTACACGGCTGTGCCGTTCATGGCAATCGTCGCCGTCGTATCTTGGGCCTCACTTCATTCGTCTGCCGAAATCGATGCCCGACAGTACGCGGCATTATCGGGCGCCTATGCAAGCTTCCCGGTGGATCTTCGACGAGATATCAGACAGGCTCTGCAATCGGGGAAGCTGAGCAAGTGGGATTATTCGTCGCTGGTACGGGAATCCCTCAACGATGGAGTTGTTCTCGACTGGCCGTCCGACGATAAGGAGGACGTCGCTACCGAGCGGGAAAAGCTGGCTGCGCTCGTCAAGGCGGACCGACCCTGAGCCGCGCCACTCACTGAGTTATCGGTATAGATACACCACGCTCGTTGTCTGGGATTCCACCCCGTTCTGTTGATAAGGCATCCATATTTATAGAAAGTGGCCTGGCCAGACCGGCCTTGATTTCCTCCCTGGCTAGCGGACTCTCTCGCGAAAGACTGGTGGCGAATCAGGTATTGCCAGTCCCTCCACGGCGGCTTCAAAGCCGTCCGGCATGCCGGCGGCTGGCGAACCTAGCGTGAGTCGTGCGCCCGCCGCCTGGGCGATCGCATTTACGATCGCCAGCCCGAGGCCGCTTCCTTTCGCTGTGGTGGTCCCGCGTTCGAACGGCTGGCTCAGACGCGCGAGCGTCTCAGAGGGTACGATAGGCCCTCGGTTCCGGACGCTCAAGGTGCCGCCGCTCGTGAGCGTGATACGAACGGCGGTTGCGTCCGTACCGTGCTTGACGGCGTTTTCAATAAGGTTGCGCGCGAGAATGGCGAAGGCGTCCTGGTCGATGCGCGACAATACGGGTTCATCGGGCTGGGTCAGTGCGAGCTGATTAGATCGTGCAATGCGCCGGACATCGTCGACCACGAGTTGAAGGACAGGCCGCAAGTCTTGCACGATATCAGAGAGGACGTGGGCGCCTTCCGCCCGAGCTAATTGCATGAGCTTTTCGCTGAGTCGCACGAGCGTCTGCAAAGTGATCTCGACGTTTCGCGCACGTTGCTCGATTGGCGTGCCTTGTGCCTCGGCTACCAGGCGTTGCGTTTGCGCAAGTGCTGCCGCAATCGGCGTGCGAAGCTCGTGCGCACTGTTGGCCGTGAAGCTGCGCTCGGCGCTCAGTGCCCGGTCAAGCCGCTGCATCAGGTCGTTGACCGCGTCAGCTATGGGCTCGATTTCCGTAGGCATGCCAGCCTTGGCGAGCGGAGTGAGATCGTCGCGGCCTCTAGAGGCAACACCCTCGCAAAACAGGCTGATCGGACGCAATCCTGTCTTCACGATCAGCCACGTGCCGACGAGACCAAACAAGATGAGAACAAGGAGCGGCTCGATCACCGCAAGTGCGGCCCGGGTGCTGACGTGACGGCGCTCAACCAGGGGTTCCGCAACCGCGAGCAGTACCGTTCCTTGCAGGACCGTTTCCGTATAAATCCGGTGGCTGGCCGTCGACGTGAAGCCTGCCTTCAGATCAGCCGGGAAGACCCCAGGGTCCGCGTCATGAGACTGCAGGACGGTCTTGCCGGTTTGGTCGCGCACGATATAGGTGAGCAGCTCGTCGTGCGCGCGTACGGCCGCTACGCGCTGTCCGGTGCTGCCTTGCGTATTTAGATCAAGGATATCCGTGACGGCCAGCGGCACGAGCCGCTGCGCCGTCTCCTGCAAGGCGCTGTCCGAGATCCGGTCGATTTCGTCTTGCAGGACATGAAACGCCGCTGCTCCTACAAGGAGCGACAGTGCGGCCAGGCCAACGGCAAGCGCTACTGCGAGGCGCGCCTGGAGGCTGTGCAGCATCGCTAGCACTGCCTGAGTTTGTAGCCGAGGCCACGCGCCGTCTCGATCAGGTCGCCCCCCAGCTTCTTGCGCAGCCGGCTCATGTGCACCTCGATAGTGTTGCTGCCGATTTCGGCGTTAAACGAGTAAAGGCGCTCTTCCAGCTGCGCCTTTGAAAGAATCATGCCCTGTCGCTGAATGAACGCCTCGAGCAATGCCCATTCGCTGGCGGTAAGGGAAATGGACCGGCCCTCTCGACGGATGCTGTGGGCAGCCAGATCGATCTGCAAATCGCCCAGTGTGACAAATGGGTTGGGATTGCCTGAATACCGGCGAGCAACGGCGTTGACGCGCGCGGTGAGCTCGGATAGATCGAATGGCTTGACAAGATAGTCGTCGGCGCCAGCGTTTAATCCGGCGATGCGGTTGGCGACCTGGTCGAGCGCCGTCAGGATCACCACGGGTACCGACGAGCCGGATACACGCAATTCACGCAGAAAATCGATTCCCTTGCCGTCCGGCAGCAGCAGGTCCAGCAGGATGAGATCGTAGTTCGCGGCTTGCACGTAGCGCCGGGCGTCGCCCAGGGTCGTGACGTAGTCGGTGGAATGTCCGTCCCGCGTGATCTGGTCCCGGACGGCTTGGCCGAGCAGCGGATCGTCCTCGACAAGCAGTACTCTCATGCGATAGTCCCGGCGGTTGTTATCGCAAACTGTGCTACGCCAAGCTTACGCCAGGCTGAAGAAAAATCTTTTCGTTCGCAAGGCTGGCTTCAGGTATGGGTCGCATTGTAGAGCCTGTCAGGACAAAACCACACGCCCCGTCATGAAACGACCGCCGCTCGGAAGAATTATTGCCATCGCGTCCTTTGTAGCGCTATGCGCCGGCGTTGTTCAGCTGGCGCAGGCAGACGAGGACTGCACCGCACCGCTCACGAACTGGAAACCGGTCAGCGAGATCGATGCGCTAGCCAGAAAACAAGGCTGGAACGTGAGTCGGGTCAGGACGGATGACGGTTGCTACGAGATCCGTGGACTCGACGCGCAGGGGCGGCACTTCAAAGCCAAAGTCGATCCGGCCACGCTCGCGATCATCCGGCTGAAGACCGATGGCGACGCCCGGGACGAGCGCCACGGTGAAGACGGCGGTGAGCGCGAGGAGCAGAGCGGCCCGCGACCGGGTGCGGCAGGACCGCGCACGCCCAACGACAAACCGGGTAACGCGGCAAGCGGCGCGCAGCCATCCAATGGGCTATTGACCCCGGGGAGCCGGCCGCAGGTTCAGATCCGCTGACCTGCGAGAACCGTCGTCGCAACACGCTTTCGTCATACGCAAATCAACGCTGACGCAGGGTAAGTGTGCTGTCTCGCCCGGCGTAGCCACTATTGAAGAGGACAGGTCATGAAATACACATTCCCTATTGCAGCGCTTGCCGGTGCACTCGCGATTCCCTCGCTGGCGTTCGCTCGCCCCGTCACGATTGAAGCGCAATTGACCAATTACGGCGGTGACGGTGCGTACGTGGTGATGTACGTCACCGACCGGGCTGGCCGCTATCAGGGCACGCTGTGGATGGCAGGCGAGAAGGCGAAGTATTACAGGCACCTGAGCGCCTGGTACCGGATGACGGGAAATGGCGCGGCAAGGATCGACGGCATTACGGGTGCGAGCGTTGGTGCCGGCAGGACGCTGAAGGCGACGCTCGATCTTGCCGATACGCTAATCGACGCCGGCTATGAAATTCACGTGGATACCGCAGTGGAGAACATGAACGAGAACCCGTCCGAGGTGGTCGTTCCATTGACGACATCGGGAACCGGAAAGTCTGTCAAAGGGCGCGGCTATGTGAAAGCGTTTCGCTATACGTTGTGAGGAACACCATGCTTCGCAAGCTTCATTCGCTGCCCGGACTGATCGCCGCCATCATCCTGATGGTCGCGGCGATCTCCGGTGCGATGCTATCTCTGAACCCGGCGATCGAACGCGCAGGTGTAGTTCAGGTTAGCCAGCATTCGCTCGACGCCGCGACGCTCACCGAACGTGTGAAGGCCCGTTACCCCGGGCTCGAGAAGATCGTGCGAAAGCCCTCGGGCGCCGTCATTGCCTATTATTCGTCAGGCGGCGAATCTGGCGCCGCTCGCATCGATCCCGTGACGGGCGACGGTATCGAACCTTATGCACTGTCGACCACCACGCGCTGGCTGACCAATCTCCATCGCAAGCTGCTCATCGGCGATGCCGGGCGCGTCGCAACCGGCGTCGGGGCGGGTTTGATGCTGCTGCTGGCCGCATCCGGCCTTGCGCTACTCGAACGCCGTATGGGCGGCTGGGCGAAGCTGTTCGGCCGCATTCGAGGTAGCGGTCTGCAGCGAATCCACAATGAGGTTGCCCGCGTCGCCATTCTCGGGCTGACGCTCTCGGCTGCAACAGGGCTCGTCCTGTCGTTGACGACCTTCGAGTTGATCCCCGAACGAGCCACGGCGCAACTTCCGTTTCCGGCCTCCGTGAGCACCGGCGCCCCGCTTGCAGTGAATCGCGTTGCTGCGCTCAGGAACGTCGATATAACCGACCTGCGTGAACTGATGTTGCCCTCCCCCCAGAACTCGGGCGACGTCTACGCGTTGCGGACATCGAGCGGCACCGGCTACATCGACCCGTCGTCAGGGAAATGGCTCGCGTGGCAGGCCAATGACGCGTGGCAGCGTTTTCACGAGGTCGTATTCATGCTTCATACGGGCGAGGGGCTGTGGTGGCTCGCGCTGATCCTCGGGCTCGCGAGCGCGTCGGTGCCGGTTTTGGCGATTACTGGAGCATGGCTATGGGTGCGGCGTCGCCGCGCGACGGTAAAAGTTCAAGACAACGTGAGCGCGGGTCAGGCCGATACGGTCATTCTCGTGGGAAGTGAAGGAAACAGCACCTGGGCGTTTGCTGCCGCAATTCATCAGGCGCTGACGCGCGCGAATTTTCGCGTGCATATAGCGCCGATGAACGATCTTTCCTCACGCCACTGCAAGGCGCAACGCCTGATCGTGCTGACTTCGACGTATGGCGATGGCGATGCACCGTCCAACGCCACGCAGTATTTGAGCAAGCTCGCGAGCATGAACGACTATGTTCCACCCGCGTTTGCCGTCCTCGGTTTTGGGGATCGCCAGTTCCCGCATTTCTGTGGTTATGCGCAAACCGTGCACGATGCGTTGATCGCCAAAGGCGGCCAGGCGCTCATCGAGTGCAGCAGCGTTGACCGGCAGTCGGAGAGCACGTTCAGGAAGTGGACCGAGCAACTGGGTATCGCACTCGACGTGCGACTCGACGTGCGACTCGACGTGCGCTACCAGCCGTCGCTACCGCGCACCGTCTCCCTGACGCTTGTGGAGCGCAAGGACTATGGACTCGACTCTGGGCGTGTCACGTCGGTGTTGCGCTTTGTCCGCAGCACACAGCGCAATCGGCGGTGGCACACCCCGCTGCAAAGGGCTCTGCCGTCATTCGACGCGGGCGACCTGCTAGGAGTGATCCCGCCCGGCGACACCGTGCCGAGGTTCTACTCGCTCGCGAGCGCTTCGCGAGATGGTTTTATCGAAATCTGCGTGCGCAGGCATGCGCATGGGGCCTGCTCTGGCTATCTGACAGCTTTGCAGCCCGGCAACGCGATTCAGGCGTTCATTCGCCGGAACCCTGCGTTCAGACCCCCGGCGGGAAAGGCGCCAATCATTCTTATCGGCGCCGGGACGGGCATCAGCCCATTCGTCGGCTTCATCCGGCAAAACTCGGCGGGGCGGCCCATGCATCTGTATTTTGGTGCCAGACGCTCAGGCGAGTCGTTCCTGTACGACGAAGAATTGCAGAACCTGGTCGGCAACCGCCGGCTGACGGCTTTCAAGACCGCCTTCTCGTGCCCCGCACGGAAGACCTACGTGCAGGAGCGACTCATGGCCGACGCGCCAACGCTTCGTGAACTCGCAGCCTGCGGAGCGCAGATCATGGTGTGCGGAGGCAGAGACATGGCCAACGGCGTGGCCCGAGCGTGGGAACACATTCTGGATGGCTCCGGTCTTTCCGTGAACGAGATGAGATTGAAGGGAAGATATGTCGAAGATGTCTATTGAAGGACCGATGGCCGGTTGTCCCGAGCGCTATACGTTCAACGGACCGACGATGGGCACCCGATACAGCGTGCAATGCTACGCGCCGGCGGGGTTGGACCGCGCCCTGATCGCTTCTGAACTGGATGCGGCGGTACGAGCGGTAGACGAGGAAATGTCGAACTGGAAGAACAGTTCCGATTTGACACGCTTGAACAGAGCCGAACCCGACGTCTGGGTGCCGATATCCCGCAATCTTGCGACGGTGCTGGTGCGTGCGACGGAGATGGGGCGCGAGACAGACAATGCGTTCAACGCAGGTGTCGGCGATGTGGTGGATCAGTGGGGCTTCGGCCCATCCAACGCGCCGCGGCCAACCATGCGGGAAGCCTCGCGCGAACGACCCCGACGCCCGCTGGTCGAACTGCTCGACGTCGACGTGGAGCAGTGTCGCGCTCGCAAGCAGGCGCACGTGACCCTCGACTTGTGCGGTATCGCCAAAGGCTTCGGCGTAGACGAATTGGCGCGTGTGCTGGACAGTCATGACGTTCGGTCGTGGCTTGTCGGAATCGACGGTGAGATGCGTGCGCGAGGCACAAAGCCTGGCCAGGCACTGTGGGCAATCGCGATCGAGCGTCCCGACTATGAACGCCGGGAGGCGCTCGGCGTGATCGAACTAACGGATATCGCGGTCGCGACTTCGGGGGACTATCGTCACTGGAGCGAATGCGAGGGCAAGCGCATCTCGCATGTCGTGGATCCGCGCACAGGTGAGCCCTTATGCAACGGGGTCGCGTCGGTCACAGTGCTGGCGAGGTCCTGCATGGACGCGGATGCTTATGCAACCGCTCTCATGGTGTTGGGGCCTCAGAAAGGCCTGGATTTCGCACGCCGCAAGCAGCTGGACGCACTTTTTCTGCTGCGCGATGGCGCACAAATGCTGGCGATCGGCACGGGTTTGTTTGATGCGGGTTTCAACGGTATAGAAGTCCCCGGCGGATAAGGTGTTTCTCGAGCTCGACCAGAACGAACACCACACTGGAGAGCAGAACACACATTGCCAGCTCAGTCATATTAAGCGCGGTCGTCCGGAAAACGGTGTTCAACATGGGTACATAGATCGTCGCCAGTTGAAGCGCAAAGGTGAGCAGCACCGCGCCCACAAGCGGCATGTTTGAACGCGCTCCCCGCGCGAAAAACGACGCTTGCTCCGATCGGATGGCAAGTACGTGTCCCATCTGGGAGAGTGTGAGCACCGTAAAGGTCATTGTCTGCCAATGTGCCGACGCGACGTGGATGGCGTATGCCTGCGTTAGCAGCGTGACACCGGCCATTGCGAGCCCAACCCAGACGATGTGCTGCCACATGCCGCGGGCAAAGATGCTTTCCCCGGGGGGCCGTGGTGGACGTAGCATGACGCCCGTCTCCGCCGGTTCGGCCGCCAGCGCCAGCCCCGGCAGTCCATCGGTGACCAGGTTAATCCACAGGATGTGTATGGGAAGCAAGGGAATCGGCAGACCGAGGAATGGCGCGAGAAAAATAGTCCATATCTCGGCCGAATTGCACGTTAAGGCGTAGCGAATGAACTTGCGTACGTTATCGAAGATTCGCCGCCCCTCTTCGACGGCACCGACGATGGTGGCGAAATTGTCGTCCAGCAGCACGATACTGGCCGCATCCCGCGCGACGTCGGTGCCCTTTTTGCCCATCGCAATGCCGATATCCGCGCCTGCGAGCGCCGGTGCATCGTTCACGCCGTCGCCGGTCATCGCGACGAACTGGCCGTGCGCCCGAGCCGCCTCGACGATCCTGATCTTTTGCGCCGGGTCCACCCGGGCAAACACGCGGGTATGCACAACCTGCGCGACTAGAGCTTCATTCGTGAGTCGACTGAGTTCCTGGCCGGTCAACACGGTGTCCCCGGGGGCAAGGATGCCGAGTTCGCGAGCGATAGCGCACGCGGTTACGGGATGATCCCCCGTAACCATTACGGGAGTGATTCCTGCCGATCTGCAGGCCGCAACCGCCTGCCGGACGTCGGGCCTCGGGGGATCACGCATGCCAGCCAGGCCAAGCAAAGTGAGGCCGCATTCGATTTCTTCGATATTGCAACCGGCAGGCAGACTGTCCCACTTCCGGCTCGCAACGGCGAGTACACGAAGACCACTTTCCGCCATCGCCTCAGCCGCCGCCAGCACGCGTTCGTGGTCCACAGCGACCATACCGTGATCTGGGAGGGATGCGTTGCAACGTTCAATGACCGTCTCAGGTGCGCCCTTCGTGTAAGCAATAAATCCGGTTTCGCTGCGGTGAATCGTCGTCATCCGCTTGCGATCAGAGTCAAACGGGAACTCCAGGAAGCGCGGGCTCGTGACTTCGAGCGCGCTCTTGTCGAAGCCAGCGTCAGCGGCCACTCTCCACAACGCAACCTCGGTCGGATCGCCAGCGACCTCCCCGCCCGCAGCACGGCTAACGTTGTTGCATAACGCCAATGCCTCCAGCAAGCATCTCGCAGCAGGCCTTTTTGTATCGAACGATGCGATTGGTAACCGCACGCCATCAGCGTACAGCTCAGTTGTGCACATCTCGTTCAGGGTCAATGTGCCAGTCTTGTCGGTACAGATCCAGCTCACGGACCCCAAGGTTTCGACCGCAGGCAAACGTCGCACCAGGGCATTGTGTCGTGCCATATTGCGCGCACCAAGGGCAAGCATCACGGTCACCACTGCGGGTAAAGCTTCAGGGATAGCGGCGACGGCAAGACTCAGGCTCGTGAGAAGCATGAGCAGCACTGGCTCGCCCCGCAGCACACCCGTCGCAAAGATGATCGCGCAGATCACAAGAATCATCATGGCCAGCCGGCGGCCAAACGCTGCAAGGCGCTTTTGCAGCGGCGTCTGGACTACGGGTGCCGCTTCGATCATCCCGGCGATCTTGCCGAGTTCGGTGGCCATGCCGGTAGCAACGGCAATGCCTCGTGCTCGACCGTAGGTGACAACAGTGCCCTTGAAAGCCACATTTGTCCGGTCGGCGAGTTGTAGCGAAGCGTCGTCAAGCGACGCGGTGCCCTTCTCTACCGGCAGCGACTCCCCGGTGAGAACCGCTTCGGCGATCTTCAGCCCGGACGCCTCGGCAAGGCGAAGATCGACGGGAACGGTAGAACCGGTATCCAGCAAAACGACGTCGCCCTGCACAATGCCCGATGCCGGGACCGTTTGACATTCGCCTTCGCGAATGACTGTCGCCTGCAGCCTGGCGAGTTGTGCGAGCGACGCCATCACACGCTCGGCGCGATAGTCCTGGATGAAGCCGACTGTGGCGTTAAGCAATACGATCGAGACGATCACGAGCGCGTCCGCGGCCTCGCCGATCAGGCCCGACACGAGAGCCGCCGCCAACAGAGCGACGATCATGAAGTCCTTGAACTGACAGGTCAGCATGTCAAGGACGCTCCGGCGCCGCTGCTCACGAATCTCGTTCGGCCCGTCTTTGGCGAGGCGCCGATGCGCCTCTGCCAGTGTCAGACCATAATCGCAATCGGTGCCCAGTTGCATGGCGATGGTCGCGACCTGCATTGCGTGCCATTTGTCGGAACCTTCTGCCTCAGGGCTAATCGTGCGCGTCGGAGTCAACATGGACCGATCCTTCTGTACGAGAGTCGACGAACGTCGCATTGAAGAGGTACGCGGCAAGTGCCAGTATCGGTGCGGGTCAGACTCGCTGATTGACCTTTATCAACCAGTACCGTGCAGGTAGGGGCAGATCATATGGTCTCCGGTGTCGTATCTGGAGCATTGTTTCGGCCTGCGATGACTGCCCAGATACAGAAATGCCGAATCCACGAACGGGAGCGCTCTATGCCATCGGGAAAGCATGTCGTGCTAATTCTGCTTCTGGCTGGTCTGGTAGCTTTGGGGTTCGTGGTTCTGCGCCCTTTTCTAGTCCCGGTCGCGTGGGCGCTGATTATTTCGTATGTCACCTGGCCCGCTTACAGCCGTTTGAGACGCCTGCTCGGCGAAAGCGCGGGTACTAGCGCGCTGCTGATGACCCTTCTCCTGACCTGCGCGTGCACAATGCCAGTCATCTGGCTGATGAAGCCTTTGACAGAAGATCTAAGGGACGCCAGCCGGGCTATCGTCGCCTACTTCTCCGATCGTCCTCGCGACTTACCCGATTCTCTGGCGCGCATCCCCTGGATCGGGTCCTCGTTGCAGGCGTTTCTCGATCATGTGGAGATTGATCCCCCCGCCATCCGCTCCCAGCTCTCAGGATGGGCGAATCGCTGGACAAGCGAAATCGGTGACATCCTCGGAAGTGCGGCCCGAAACGCCACCAAGCTGGGGTTTGCTCTCGTGACGCTGTTTTTCACGTACCGCGATGGAGAAAGTCTACTGAATCAGATACGGCAGGCTTTGCGGCCCTTCCTCGGCGAGCGCCTTGACGACTATCTCACCGCGATCGGCAGCATGACCCGATCCGTCGTCTACGGCATTGTGCTGACAGCGATCGCGCAGGCAGCGTTGGCCGGGCTGGGTTACTGGGTCGCAGGCGTAACTGCGCCCGTCACTCTGGCAGGGATCACTGCTCTCGTAGCACTGATTCCTTTTGGCACGCCATTGGTATGGGTGCCGGTGGCGGTCGGTCTTCTATTTGCAGGCCGCACGGTGGCCGGAGTCGGATTATTGCTCTGGGGAATGCTGGTCATTAGCTGGGTAGACAATCTGATAAGGCCCTTTGTGATTAGCAGCAGCGCACGCATTCCATTTCTGCTCGTCATGTTTGGTGTGCTTGGTGGACTCGCCGCATTCGGTCTGATCGGATTGTTCCTTGGACCCGCCATACTGGCTGTTCTGATGGCGCTGTGGCGCGAATGGCAGACAGAGGCGACACGGCAACAGGTGCGGCAACCGGTTCAGCGGAATGACACACCTAAGTAGTGGATCGCCAGCGGTGCTGGCACGAGCTTAGGAATACAAGTAAATCACTTCGCCCAAGCTTTCAACGACCGGAGCCTGTTTCACGCTGCGATCGGGCGGACGAGCAACACCGGCACGTGGGTGATACGCAGTACGCGACTCGCCACGCTACCCAGCAGCCAGCGCGAGATACCACGCCGGCCGTGTGTGCCCATGACGACCAGATCGGCGTTCCAATGATCTGCCTCCCTCACGATGGCGTGGGGCACATCGTCGCCAGTCCTTTCCGTGCTGATCATCGCGGATTCCGCCGCGATTCGTAATCCGGCAAGCAACTCCGCTGCCGCCGCAAGTGCTGCGTTGCCCTCTTTGACAAGTGCATCTTCAAACAGAGGAAGCGGCACAAAATCGCTCATCCTCACCGCCTGATCAAGAATATGTACGAGACGCAAGGACGTCTGCTTCGTGGCGAATTTTAATCCGTATCGAAGCGCATGCCGCGATGGTGAGCTACCGTCGACGGCGAAGAGCATTCGCTTCGGACCGCCACAGATATCTCTTTCATAAGAAACTGGAACAACTAGAATCGAGCACGGGCAGATTCGCGCCAGAGGTTCAGAGACTGTTCCTTCCAGCCAGCGTAGTAGCCGACGGTTCTGTCGGGTGCCAACCACGAGGAGATCGGCTCGCCACGTCCGCGCTGCTTCAAGCAGTGCGTGGGCTAGATCCCGACCCTGCATGGAAAGATCGATCACCTCAGTGTCGACGACCGTCTCGCCGCTCGAAAATATGCTCTGCGCCTGAGTTACCGCATCTTCAGCACCGCGCAGCAACTCGTCGCGCACCGAGCTGAGATCCACTCCGACAAGTGGATCCAACGGGATCAGCCTGCGTGGATCTTCAGCCACACTTACGATTCGCACGTGTGCCCCTGGCGCCGCAATGCCCTGAACATAGGCCGCAGCGCGCAAAGAGGCGGGCGAAGCGTCTACAGCGATGAGAATGCGACCGACTTCGTCGTGATCAAGGAGGGTTGAACTGGCAGGGTTCATGACGAAGTCTCCAAGGTGTCCGCATGGTGGGTCCGATATGTTTCCTCAGACGGTTTGTCGAGCCTTCGCGCGCGACGACACTCTCATGCGCCCTGCCCACGGGCTGTCCGGATAACAACGCCCCAGTACACTCTATTCGCCGGCTCATCCCCCAGATTGACCTGAATCAACCCATCCGCCCACGGGCTATCACTGTTGTTCGCAGCCGTCTGAACGGGACACTTCATGCCTCGCATTGCGGTTCGAACTCCAATAGCGAATGATTGCGCGCCCCGACGGACCATTCATTACGACCAATGCATTGCTCTGGCTGCGAACAGACATGATGAGCCTCCTGGAGTAGCCCCTTGATTCTCAGGACACGAGGCACCCCTTAAAATAAGAGGGAATCTTGTGACTAGTTTCAAGCCTAGGCAAATCGTGGAAAGCATTGAAGTTCTGACCGAGCCGGAGCGCCGTCGT
>Ga0255336_100353_pt1 | contig 82102 bp, 86 predicted proteins | sample MeOH1_35cm_T3_17_FD_189102 | JGI IMG/M metagenome (GOLD analysis project Ga0255336, IMG submission 189102) | Sandy soil microbial communities from University of British Columbia, Vancouver, Canada - MeOH1_35cm_T3_179 | ecosystem: Engineered > Artificial ecosystem > Sand microcosm > Unclassified ... | reverse complement strand
GATCCCAAGGCCCTGGCCGCCGCCTTGGAACGTCACAAGCAAGGCACGACCGCTGGAAACCGATTCGAACAGATTGATCGAGACGATGACGACGACGACGACAATGGTGATGCGCCAGGCTCCGAAAAGGCTTGGAATCGGGTCAATGGCCATTCAAGGTCGAAGTCGGCAATAAACCCCACCGCCGCCGTGGTGGTCAACGGTGTTGTCACACCCAAAGATCCATCTGGACCGCAGACCCCGAGCCAAAAATACTCGGCCAAGGATAACAAGGTTGCATATCTCCTGTTTTATCAGCGCATCACAGCTTGAGCAAGGGGGAGGAAGAGGAAGCACGCCACTCGCCTCCTGATCGTCTTGGGATCCCTGACCACGCACGACTCAAAGACTGTGATTGCCTGGTAATATTGCTGCCACAGGATCACCCCTATTCTTTTCTCCACGCTCGACCCGAGCCTGATTCATGACCGTTTTAAAGCACGGCTTCTCTGTAGATAAAAGTTTGGCGAAAAGCAAGCAAGTCATGTCAAGCATGGCGGGGCAGGCAGGGATGGGCATTTCTCCGTGCCCTCGGCTTTCCAGAGTCGTGTTGAATCGAGCCCAAGAAGACGAAGGAAATTAAGTTCTTCTCCGATACCTGTGTATGTAATGTACCTGGCTTCGAAGCAGCCAGCAGAGGACATGAGGGACAGGAAGTCCAGTTTGATCCCAGTCCTGGATTGGACGCCTGGTTCATTATTCGTAACCGACTTAACCTTGCTTCTCTACAGCGATCATCTCCAACGGCAAAGTGCCGTACGTTCCCGTCGTCCTTGTATTGAGCCTCTATTCTAAAGCTCTATGTCACCATCTCTGCCGAAACCGGCGGCGGTGATCTTCTGGGTCTAGCCGAGGTCCGCCTTCCCAATTCGGCCACCTCCTCCAATAAAAGGTAGCCCAATATCCCTTGTCCCGCAGACTGTTCCAATATCTCACGTACCATGGCTTTCGGTGACTGCTTCGACTTCGTCCAGTAAAGGGCATCGGGGAGTTGTTCTCGCGACTAACCTGCCTTCACCATTATGCCTTTTCGGTGAAAGCTCTGGTTCAAGTAACAGCAGACATCTCACAGCTCTTTGCAGCTAAAGGTAGCACCCCAAACAGCCAGCGAGATGTCCTCGACCAAAGATGCTGCGCCGAAGCGGGCAGCCGCCCGAGCATCGGTACAGGAAGTTCTTGATTTGTATGCTCCAATTACCTTGTCAAAGATGCAGGTGAATTGACCGCGCTTTCTGTGTTGGCTCTGCAGGTTCAAGTACATCATGATCAAGACGGGCTATAGTGTAAGGCTTTGGTTTCTTGGACATTCTTGCCGTTGATCATGACCCTCGCTGTCCTCCATTGGACAGCATGATACTGACGATTGGTGTCCCAGGGCTACGATGTCGAACTCATGACCAAGCTGCGACTCATCGATGCAGGACCCGAAGGTTCCGTGCTATGGGAATTGGACGTGACGGACTTTTATACAAACCAGAATGGTCAGTCATCACCATGCTCCTCTCTTCTGGCATTCCTCTCCTTGTATTCTTCTAGACATGACGGACTGACTTACCTCGTGAACCAGGAGTCATGCACGGCGGTGCCGCGGGGGTGATATTTGGTAAGTCCAACTCGCTTGAGACGGCATCGACATCGATCCGCCATGTGATTGGTCATTAGGAGCTCGAGAATCTATCGCTGACCACTCTTCTGATCGTGCGATCAGATATGTGCACGACCACCGCGCTGTGTCCTGTGGCGAAACCCGGTTACTGGGAGTATGTAGCCATCCTCCCTCACATACCGCGGCAATCTCGCTGCTCGCTTCTCGAGGTCCTCAAACTGACTGATTGCCTCTCTCGCCAGGTACCAAGGCGGTGTGACTCGCTCACTTAACGTCTCCTATCTCCGAGCAGTCCCAATAAGTATTTGCTCCTTCCTTCCTCTCCTCTCCCTTCTCACACTCTGCAGATACCACTGTCCGTATATCGTCTCAGGTCCTCCAGCACGGCCGCACCATGGCCCTGATCCGCGGCAGCATGATCTCTCCGGACGGTCGAACCGTTTACGCGACGTGCGAGCATCACAAAGTCAACATGCCCGCTCGACCGGACCACCTGAAGCTCCTCGACCAGATGCGTTCCGAGCTCAGGAGCGGCCGGTTGAAGAATCTGGACGAGCAAGTGGAGAAGAAAGCATCAGCGCAGCCGAAGCTGTGACGAGAGCCTGGTCGTTTTGGTGGGCTGCAGTTGAACCAATTCCATGGAAAGCTGTGGATCATGAACCTAGAACGCCATATTTCGGGCCGATTAGATCTTAGGATGATGTAAAGACGCACCGTTGTCAAGACAGTTCACGTGCCGACAAAGGGGGTGTGGTGTTTAGCGTAGGCTGCAAGAGTTCTTACTGATGAACCAAGCAAGCTCAGTTGGTTGATTATCTTGTCTAAGAGACGGATTCAGTGATGTTGGAGGAGTGCCAGAGGCAAGGCGGTCATGTGACTGTGAGCACTCTGTTCCCAAAGGTCTAACAAGCGCTGTACCTTTATCCCACTGACTTACTTCGACTATGCTGCTTAGAATATAAAGCGTTGGATCAAGCTGACACGTGTTCGGCTGTATCTCAAGTTCAGACCATTTCAATTCAGTCGCACGCCAGAGATGGCAGGCGCTATGATGCGGAAAAATATGGCGCTTTTAGATCCTCTGCTAAAAGTATCTACAGGATGGCTTCGTCTCAAGATGTGAGTGTCATAGTGTCACGACGAGGGATGAGCCTAGGTTCCGTTCAACTGAGTCCGCTGCCAGAACAATGTTCTTGCTCTCCGTTCATTTCTTTCAATAGCCGGTTCTACTTCAAGTATACTTCACAATTAAACCACTTGGGTTGGCGCTGATCTCCAAATACGATTTCTCTCTTGAACCCCGCCAACCACTGTTTTCTCGCCAACCTCATGCCTCCTCGTTCTGACTCCACCTCGGGAGCTAGTACTGCTCTCAATGATGAATTAGAAGCTCTAAATTCCATCTATGGCGATGAAACTGTTGTGCTGGCACCGAAAAAGGGCGTCGAGGTCTCGGCGGTCCTAAAACTTCCTGATCTTCCGTTCACGTTCCTGCTCTCCTTTCCGACCGAATATCCCGATGCACCACCGGAGGTCGTCGGTACGCAGTCGACCGGTGGCAGCGGCAAAGGCGAAGGAGAAGCCGCGGTGAACATCCTGCGAGACGTCCTCGGAAAGGTGTACGTGCCCGGTCAAGTCTGCTTGTTCGACTTGGTCGAGGAGGCCGGGCCGCTGCTACCGCCGCACGACCACAATGGCCCGTCTCAAGATCACGTCCAAGATGCTGCGTACAGGTCCGGTCCACCCGCGTACGAAAAGCCACATCAAATGACACCTGAACCAGCTTCCTCTATGCCTGCTCCCCCGTGGGTGCTCTCTGAACCGTTGACCGTCAACAAGTCGACATTCGTTGCACGCGCGTGTCCCATCTCCTCCTTGGCCGAGGCCACGGACTCGATCTCGCACCTCCTGGCGACGAACAAGAAAGTCGCCACGGCGACTCACAATATCACGGCATGGCGCATCCGGTCGACGAATCCGCAAGGCCAAGTGACCACGGTGCAGGACTGCGATGACGATGGAGAGAATGCCGCCGGAGGGAGACTTCTCCATCTGATGCAGCTCATGGACGTTTGGAATGTCGTCGTCGTTGTCACAAGATGGTATGGAGGCGTCAAGCTGGGTCCGGACCGATTTCGTCTAATCAACAACGTTGCTAGAGAGGTCTTACTCAAAGGAGGGTTCGTGAAAGAAGAAGGAGAGAAGAGTAAGGGGAAGGGGAAGGGCAAGAAATGAGTCCGCGAACCGGGGGAAGGTATCATGCGTGAGACGAACAACAAACAGCCTATGCACTGCGTTTGCCATAATACATTCACCGGCCTTGTGCAGCGGCGATACCATCACCAACGTGTGAGTCGGCGGCCGCACCATTTTGGATGACCGCCGTCCTCATTATGACCGGTCTCCATTCCATTCAAGGACGCCCAATCGGCGGTCCTAGGTGCTGGACGATGTTGAAAAGAAGCCAGCGCACCACCGCTGTCGGTTCAGTTGCGAGGCTGTGGTGTAAAAGACAATCATGTGACAGCATCACTCCCTCCACCGTGGCTGTTCTGACACGTTGTGGGTTCGTGTTGAAAGATTTGACGGAGGAGTCGCTCTCGGCCTTGGACCCGGGTGAGAGTAAGTCGTGTGGCTCTTGAGGTTGCTTTTTTGGTGCTCCTCACTGGAAGATCAAAATCCACAACAAGGACGGGCCACAAGGACGGGCCAATAAGCAAGTGCGTGGTCATGATGTGGACATTGTCGAGGTTGGTAGGCCTTTGATTTGTCATCGTCAACCGAGCGGTGAAGCAAGATGAAGGTGAAACAGAGGTTCGTTCGAGTTGTGGTTGTGGTTACCATATGGGTGTGGCGCTGTTATAAATACACAGACAATCCACATCGCGTGACGATTACCAGTTGGCTTCTGGAGTTCGTCTCCTAGGCGGGCCGTCCTACTACATATATACGTGCCTATGGATTGATCTTGTTCACCACTGTGGCTGGAGGCCAGAAAGCTGCAGAGCAATCTGGGATATCTGGATTTGACCTTGACAGCCACAAACACGGACGAAGCCCTGATTCGGGCGAACTGAGGTCGATGATATAAGTACATTTAACATTGAGCTTGAGCTGCGTTCTGGCCTGCAAAATATGTGCCAAATCAGAGAGCAGGCGCCGTCGCTAATGCAGATTAGACCTTCGCTATGCACAATACCCAATGGTCGCTGGTGGCGAATCTTGACCTACCACTGTCATATTCGCCTGCCGTCAACAGGAAATTCGTCGTCCACTATCAATCTCGTGTTCACATTCATGGCTGCCATCTCCTGGCACAGCAACTTGAACGCATACGGCAATGTCATCCTGACCACATTGGAACCACTTTCTCCCGCCGTGGCGCAACGCTGGCACCACCGATCAAAGGCCATGAACCCACACTTCTCACAGACATCGACTTCGTGCTTGTCACTCGAGAGCATCAGCCGTTCTCTCAGCAGCTGTGAGGCGCCATAGGCGATGAGACAGTCTCGCTCCATTTCGCCCAGGCGCAGACCGCCGTCGCGTGAACGGCCCTCGGTCGGCTGTCGGGTCAGGATGGCTCTGGGCCCGCGCGATCGACTGTGCATCTTGTCTTGCACCATGTGCTTGAGTTTTTGGTAGTAGATGGGCCCAATAAAGACATAAGCAGGGAGTGGTTCGCCCGTAATGCCGGAAGTGAGGTAGTCTTTGCCGTCGTAGCTGTAGCCTGCCGCGATGAGTGCTTTGGACATGTCTTCCAGCTTGCTACCGCCAAACGCTGTGCCATATTCGAACTTGCCACGCAAGATCCCAGCTTTGCCAGAAACGAGCTCCAGCATCTTGCCTACCGTCATTCTCGAGGGAAAGCCGTGCGGATTCATGATGATGTCTGGCGTGATGCCCGAGTCGGAGAAAGGCATGTCGGCTTGCTCCGCGATGATCCCGACCACGCCTTTCTGACCGTGCCTCGAGGAGAACTTGTCGCCGACTTCGGGAACTCTGGTTTGTCGGGTCTGGACCTTGATCAGCTGATTCCCGGATTCCACTTCCGACACCATGACCTTGTCAATGTAACTAGGGTCTGGGAGCCGGTACTTCTGAGCTTGAGGGATCATGGCCGTGCCAATGCTGTTCGATCCGTTGTCAGACAGTCCTGACGAATTGGCATTTTCCGGCACGTATTTGTTGACATAGACCTCACCCTGACTGACCTTCTCGCCCACGGCCGCAATGCCGTCGTCGTCTAACAGGGCGTGCGCTTTGATGGCCACTCCATCTTCCTTGGTGGGCTCCTCGATGGTATCCTTGCTGCCGTTGGCATAGCGCTTCAGGCTGACGGGATACTTGCGTAAGACCTGACATCGACCAAACCCGCGATCGACCGAGGCCTTGTTCAGGACCAAGGCGTCTTCGATGTCGTAGCCACTGTATGACATGACGGCCACCGTGGCATTCTGCCCGGCGGGGAGTTTGTCGTACTTGACCAGTTCAATGGTCCGCGTCTTGACCAACGGCTTCTGCGGATACACCATGAGATACAGGAGCGTGTCGATACGCAGAAACTGGTTGTTGGCGATGAAACCAATGGCTTGTTTACCCATGGCGCATTGATACGTATTTCGAGGCGACTGATTGTGATGAGGGTATGGGATGAGTCCGGCCACGGCACCCAGAATGGTAAACGGTTCAATCTCCAGATGGGTCGTCGTGGCATTGATGTCTGACTCATACATGGCGATGTTGCTGTCGTTTTCCTCGTTGACATCGAGATATTCCACCAATCCCCGAGCCAAAAAGTCATCAAAGTCCATGGATCCCTGTCGTAACGACTTGAGATATCGTTTCGTCACCTTGGACTTTTTGTCCTCGACGATGATCAGCGGACGACAAATGCGGCCCTCGTCCGTGGCCACATGGATGGTTCGGTGATGGTGGTTGATAAAGATCGAAACAAACTCCGAGATGCGTCCCGATCGCCGCAGGCGACGGAAAGATGTCAGAAAGTGGGAAGGATGCCTCGTGATGGCCACGGGCGTGCCGTTGAGGAGCACGAGATAGGATCCTGGTGCGTAGAGTTCGGATCCGCCGACGGTGACAATATCCTCGGCCCCAAGCATGAAAATGAGTCGTTTGATGGGCGCTTCCTCGTCGTCCGTGGTAATATGCGTCATGAGCGCGAGGTTCTTGACCAAGCCGCATGCTTCCCCTTCCGGGGTATCAGCCGGACAGAGCATGCCGAAAGACGACGGCTGCAGGGCTCGAGGACCGCTCACTTTCCGCGTCTTTTCAAACTGGCTCGAAATTCTCGTCATCATGCCCAGAGAGGCAATAAAGCTGAGCCGGCTCAACAGGTGCGTGACCCCGGCGCGATCCATCCGGAAGCGTTTCAGATTCCAATTCCCAGTGGCGATCGCGCGATTCATTCCCTGCGTGATGTGGTTCGCATGTCCCATCATGACGGTACAAGGATCGGCCATCTCGGTCTTGTTCGGCCGCCGGAGCACTTTGTCCATGTTCATCTTCACGTCGTAGTTGTACTTCTTGAACAAGTCTTCAAAAAGGAGAGAGAGCAATTGCCCCGCCAATTCGAGACGTTTGTTGCCGACATAGTCGCGGTCGTCCACGAGGGCGGGATTTTGCTTGGCCATCAGGACCCGGCGGGCCATGTGGGCGACGTACAATGCTTTGGGCCGGAAATTGAGGTTTTCAATCGGAACGTGTGCGATAAAGACGCCACTGACGGCCTCCAGCGCCTCTTGGACATAATTCCGCCGAGCCTGGCCAAACGGAGTCGGCTTTCGCGTGATCTTGATGCGGGCTCCCAAGTACTCCAGCGCTTGCTGTTGCGTGTGGATCTGTAACTTGATCGTCTCTTCGAAATTGATCGAGAACTCGTCCTGCAGACTGCTGTCGGTGCCGGCCACGATGGCCATCATTTCCATGTCGGACGTGACGCCCATGGCCTTGAACAGAATACAGATGGGCACATCTTCGTTCAACACGTTGTGTCGCATGTACAGGAGGTCCTTTTTCAACACGACGTAGCTTTTGGACTTGCGGGCGTGCGTCGAACTCGTGACCGAGGCCGTGATCAGCTCCTTTTTCGCATCGGCTTCCACGATGATCCGATTTTTGCTGAGTTGCTCCTGCACCAGGATCACTTTCTCCGTTCCATTCACAATAAAGTATCCGCCCGGATCGAGCGGGCATTCATCCATGGCACACATCTCCGCTTCCGTCTTGTTGGCCAGCACGCATCGAGAGCTTCGAAGCATGATGGGCATGCGGCCGATCGGCATCCCCTTCCTTCGATACGCAATTTTCGACTTGGTGTATTGCACGTCGACCAAGATCGGTGCCGCATAGGTCATGTCTCGCAGCCGACATTCGTTGGGCGTGACCGTCGACTCGTCTTTGGAGTCGCGGCCGTCGGCATAGTGCTGTTCATCGTACCGGCGCGGCTTCCCGATGTAGATGTTCTGATACTTGATATAAAAATCCGGGTCGATGTCACTGGTGATCAGCGGTTCGGCGTCGATGATCTTCTTCAGCTCGACTTCGATGAAATGATTGAACGACTCGATATGCTGTTTGACCAGGCCTTTGACCTTGAGAAAGGCCGGCAGCAGGTTCCATTTGTCCCGCGCCGTGTCAATCGGGTCCGTCAGAGACTTGTCGTAATAAAAGGGCTCGAGGGTGGCATCAAAGCCGTCCGTGTGGTGATGATGATGCTGCCGGGACGGTTTTTCGTGCTTGGATTCATCTTTGAACGTCCGTCCCGTCAGGGCATCTTGCGACGCCCCAACCTTGTTCGCAGGGCTGTCTTTGACAGTGGTCCGGCGAGGCACTGATTTCTACACTGATCAGATCACTGTCGGAGAGAAGAAAGCAACAAATCTGACCTTCGGCAGCGGTTTGGTCGGTTGAGGAGCGGCGACGGGGCCGTCGACCTTCCTCTTGGGTGGCATAAATCTCTGGTCACACCACACAAAGCTTCCGCGGACAGAGGGATCATGTATCCTCAGCAACTTGTCGACTTCTCTGACACTCACGCTGCTCTCTCTGTGCGCTCGACAGGCTGTGCTCAAACCGCAGCCAGATCTGGCGGGCCACGGCGGACAAAAAATTCTGCCGCTGGACTCGGTCAGCACATGCCCGGGCGGTCAGAATAGCGCGGGGCAGAAGGGATAAATGATGGGCCGATCACCAAAAGGCAGGTCAGGCGAGAGGGCAAGCAGAGGCAAGGTTGAGCTGGCTTGGCCAACGCGGGCCCGATTCTGAAACCGCTTGGGCGGCCCGCTTGAAGAGTGAGCACGACACACATTTGTTATGAAGGGAGCCTAACCAAGTAGCATCGAGAGGAATGACACTGACATAGCTTGCAAACCAGACAGGATCATCCTCAACGCACGCTTGTGATATCCTGGGATGGCCGACGGCGCCACGCTAGGAAGACCACACTCGGCCGCTCGCGGCATAGACTGACGCAGGGGCATCTGCACCTCCTCCCGACAGCAATCAGCAGCAGCCAGCAACGACCTAATAGACCTCACTAGCCGTGGACGGTCTCCCACTGGCACATAGTCCAGCCTACCTCGCCTGCGACGGCCGTCGGCTGCATGAAATCGTCCTGGAGCCTTGGAGCAGATCCCTGTTCTTACAGGCTTTTCTTGACACTCTTGCTGCCCAAGGCTCCTTCAGCCAGAGAGCACGAGCTGGTGGCCCTCCCGGCCTCTGCAAGGGAGAGGCAGGTGGTCGTGGAGGAGAGAAAGCGGTCTCAACCGGGGACAAGAGTGACTGACTTACTCCATTTTCTCTACCTGGCCAGTCACCAGGAAAAGGGGGACCACTGGGTTGGACATGATATCGCATGATCCCGCCACAGCATGTCCTTGCGGCGCTTCTCGGTATCAAGTGATGGCATATAATCTGGGATCTCCAGACTGGGATGCCGCTACGACGCAAGCTAGACAGCTGTCGCAGGCCTAGCACCGAGGGTAATTTTGTCTTGCTGGCAGACGGGGCTCCACGAGGCCCTTTGCCTGGGCGCATGGAAGACGTCTCGGACCCTCCATGATGGGTGGATGGATGAATGATGGCATTGCTGTCCCGCGCCACGGTGCCACAGTTGCGTGATCTTGCTGTAGAAATCGAACTGTCTCGCCCGGCTCCATCAGGACCCCCCGGAGCGAGGCGAGGTGCCAGTGGAGTCGCATTTGTCCTGGTCGCAGACCGCTTTTTGCTTGCGCCATTGTCATTGGGGAACGCCAGATTGTCTTCTTCCCCACATGCACCGCAACGAAAACGACGTGATGTGCGCGACAGAGTGGGTTGCCAGCATGGCGAGCCCGTGGCTAGCCCGTCGGGAGTAGTGGGTGCCTGCCAGGGCCTCTGATCACGTCCTCCGTCCTCCAGGGGAATTCGGCGTACTCAGAAAAGTCGCAGCGCAGAACAGCGCAGCAGACAGAGTGCAGTGGCAATCCGTCGCCTCCCCCGTCAACGTTGGAACGTGGGCTTTGCTGCAGCGGCAAGACCGTGAACCAGGTTGAGCGAAGGGCTGGCCAGGGACCAGGACAAGACTCAACGCCGCTCCGTCCTCGATTCAACCTCGACACCGGCTTGCTGGCTGCGGCTGCGGGCGGTGGGCTGTGGACGCGGGTTGCTGGCGCTTGCCCAAATCGACCTCCGAGTCCAACCTCCACTGCTACTCTCTCCAACCTCGTACCTCTGCCCTCCCTCTCACGACCGACCGGCTGTACCAATATCCTTTCTTTTCTTGCTTCTTGTCTTTTACCTCTGTCATTATAGCTTGTTCGACCTTGTTCCAGCCTCGGCCCCAGGCTGTGTCGCCGTCTTTTGTGCTGTTGCGCCCTCGCTCTCCACGCATGTCGAGAGCGCAGATCGACGCCCCCTCCACCACTTCCTCAACCCTCTGTCACCTGGAGTAGCGAGCGAGTCTTGCTGTGGGTGGATCAGCCACTGGACGCTGATATCTGGGTATGTCAATCACCTCTACCCTCCTGCCCGTCACGTCGCACGTACCTACGCACAGATCTCGCCATCCCCCTGCCACGCCACCCCCGGGTCTGTGTCGAAAGACTTTGCCGACATGGACAGCCGGAGTCGCCGCCCACCACGAATCTGCCCACCTCTAGTCGTGGTGAGGAAGGAGGAGAAGAACAAAAAAGGAGGAGGGATTTGTATCTGCCTCGTATGGCTGGCTTTACTGACCCTCGTTGTCTGTGCAGTCCCCGTCATGGCCTTCTCCAATACCTTGACCGGCCGCATGGAAGAGCTCCGCTTTCCGAACATGCGATCCCCCGGAGCAGACAACCCGTTTGGCGGCGCCACGCCTTCTGGTCGGGACCAAAACCCCTTCTTCTCGAACCTCCCGACCTCGTCGAATGATGCGCGGGCCAGTTTGCCACGTCGCTTCACAACCGACTCGAGCAAAATGCCCGCGGCCCGTCCATTTGGCGAGCAATACAACTCAATGAACTCTACTGCGGTATGTCTGGCGATTCTCTTGGCTGCTGGTGTTGAGGGGTACTATCTCGCTCGAGGAGGAACCACAATCGTTGGGCCCAGGCCCCAGGGTGTGATGTCCTGCACGAGTGAAATAAATGTCCGAGGCAGATCTACAAAATTGGGCTTCGGATCTATCTGCCTGCTGAGACATCCACCACCTTTCTCCACAGCCAGCAACCACCCCGCTCCGCCCACTCTCTTTTTCCACAACGGGTAGACAAATAATGGATACTAATAACAGCGCCGTGCAGATCAAGAACAAGCAAATGTATGAAGATATTCAGAACGCCAAACGCAAGGCAGAAGAGCAGCTGCGCCTGCTTGAGCTTCAAGAGCGCAGTTTGCAGATGGGAGCCAGTCAGCAGGATCTCGAGAGCATCTCCGGACGGCTGAGTGGTGTCAGCTTGAACGGACCTGTGAGCGAGCCCACAACTCCCCCAGAGTACGCCGACAACGGGTTCAGCAACCGGTTCTCGCGCTCAAGTCGTCTCTCTGTGAACAGCATTATTTCTCCACCGGGTCTCAGCAAGCGCGTGTCCCAGTCCAGCTCACAAATCACGTCTCCACCCAGCAACCGTCTGTCGGCCAACGGCATGTACGGTCAAGCTCAGAAGCCTTCTGCCAAGTCGGTGCCTGGTTCTCGCCGCGGATCTGACGAGGACGAGTACTATCCTGAAGATCTGCCAGGACCCCGCGCTGCTGTCACGTAAGTACACACCCCCCCTCCCTCGATCCAGTCAGTTCATCTTCACCTTGCTGCACGGCCGATGTTGGCATGGCCCTTGGTCTCGCCTTTCTTCCCCAAATCATGCACCTTCACGAGATGTCTATCTCGGTCTGACCTTGAACTCGGCTCACCACCTTCCAGCTTGAACCGGTTTTCCATGCCGGTCAATAGCAACCGCAACGCACACCGTTTCAGCATGAGTGTCAATGGATCCGGCAACGGCTTCGCCAACATGACCAGCTTTCTCTTCGATGGGGAGGATGACGACAGGCACTTGTCTCTGAATGCGATGGACCTCAACTCTCCCGTGGCAAAGGCCTTTGCTCAACTCGAAGGCGACGACTTTCCCACTTTGACCAGCGACGGTCTGAAGGTCTGTTCCAGAAGTCCCTCCCGTTCCTCTCACCCGATCCTCACATGTCTCTAGCTCTCTGCCAACTCTGCCGCCTTGGATCTGGCGAACTCGAGAACGCCGGACCGTCATGACTGGACGCTCGGTTCCCGCTATCGGCCTTCGCACCAGAGCATGCCGCACACCGACTCCAGCATGTATCGTCCGGTGTTGAGCAACATCAACAGTCCGCCAACAGAGCGCCCCGCAGACCTGGCGCGGCGCAAGTCCCAGCGTCACTCGCTGGGGGTCACGTTCGAGGACGGCGCCAAGTACGACAATACTACTCCCATGCCGACCACCATGTCGGTCCCTCGGCCAACCTCGTTGCAAACTTCGTACTCCACCAACGACGTTCCCACGGTCAAGAAAGCTCTGGGACTGGACGCTGTGGTCACGCCGCCCAAGACGCAAGCGGAACAACAACTCCACAACCACAATGTCAGTATGGGCCGAATCCCGACCAATGCCGTGAGCAACCGTCAGAGTCGAGAGGTGGCCAACGGCACCACCAAGATTGATGAAAAGACGACGGCGGCCGCATTCTCGGGACTCCAGGCCAGCGCCGCTCCGTTTGGTCCGACGTATACCAGCGGTGCGGACGCCGGGTTGATGTCCGTGACCAGTCCGACCGCGGCCTTCACGGCGCCTCAGACATATCCCTACAATATGCCGACGTATAACGTCAACCAGATGAATGCCACGCCCGCTGGTCTCGGCGGCCCGGTTCAAGCATACGCCGGTCAGAACCAGAACATATACGGGATGGCGAATGGGTACAACGTTTACGGCAAAGCACAAGACGGCACGGCTCGTGCTGGCGGCGGCGGCCGTCGTCACAATGACGAAGCTCGCTTCAACAATGTTCCTCTCGAGACGTACCGCGGCAGTCTCTACGAGTTGTGCAAGGATCAGCATGGCTGTCGATATCTCCAGCGCAAGCTCGAGGACGGAGATCCCGAACACATTCAGGCCATTTTTGTCGAGACGTGCCCCCATATCATCGAGCTGATGACCGATCCGTTCGGCAACTACTTGTGCCAGAAGCTCTTTGAGCACTGTAATGAAGAGCAACGCACCGCTCTCATCACGACGGCGGCGCCCGCGATGACCGCCATCGCTCTCAATCAACACGGGACCCGTGCTTTGCAGAAGATGATCGAGTTCGTCCACACTCCGGAGCAGGTCGACACCATCATCCGAGCATTGTCGGAACGCGTGGTCGACCTGGTTCAGGACTTGAACGGCAACCACGTGGTCCAGAAATGCTTGACGCGCCTGGGCGCGGAGCGGTCTCAGTTCATATATGACGCGGTGGGAAAGTATTGTGTCGTCGTGGGTACTCACCGCCATGGCTGCTGCGTCCTCCAGCGTTGCATCGACCATGCCCAAGGTTTCCAACGAGCCCAGTTGATTGGACGAATCACGCAGTGTGCCTTTGACCTGGTCCAAGATCCTTATGGCAATTACGTCGTCCAGTACATCCTCGACCTCGACGAAGTCGCTTTCACCAAACCGCTCTGTCAAAGCTTCGCGGGCAAGGTGGTCGCTTTGTCCAAGCAAAAGTTCAGCTCCAACGTCATCGAGAAGTGCCTGCGCACCGCTGATATCGACACCAAGGCAGCCATGATTGAAGAAATGCTGGCGGGCAATGAGTTGGAGAAGATGTTGAGAGACTCGTTCGCCAACTATGTCGTCCAGACGGCCATGGAGTTTGCCGATCCCACGACCAAGATGAGGCTGGTCGATGCCATCCGACCCATTCTCCCATCCATCAAGCAGACCCCCCACGGCCGGCGAATCGCCAGCAAGATCATGGGCAGTGCCGACGGACAAGGACGGTTGAGCGGCTCGTCGAGTGGCCAGATGACGCCGAATGAGAACTTTGCTCCCAGCTTTTCCACCGGAAGAGCTGGTGGTCGGCGTCAAATCCAGATTGTCGGCGGTGGATTCAATGGGCCGCGCTACCCCGGCACCTTTGGCTCTACCGATCCGGTGGATGGCACCACCACCAACGGGAACAACCTCGCGGCGATGCACAGCTTTGGCGGACTCAACGAATCTCCAGTTAACTTGTTTACTCCCCCAGGCTACTCTTCGAACTCAGCCAACAACGGCTTTGGAGGCTTCCACAATGGAGCTCTTGGCAGCGATTTCATCTGATGATGACGATGATGAAAATGATGAGAAGAGTCTGCCTCTGTCTACCTATTTGTTACAGTTCAGACGGCCTTCCGAACGGACGATTCACGATTTACGATTTCTCTCCTTTTTCTTTTCGCCAATAGACCTACCCAAGGTTGGTATCATCCACTGATGCGTCTCCTACGACTGTACCACCTCAAATTGCACAAAAACACAAACATTCACGGCCAAAATTTTGTACTATGCAACGAGCAATGCTGTCCATCCTCCTCCAGCATCAGTCTGGCACGAGAAGAGCGCCTCTCTCACGAAGTTTGCATTGCTCATCGAGCTATAAACTCCGCGGTGATGAATGCTCGATGATCTCTTTCCTTGGCAACAGCGGGAAGGTCATTCTATCTGTCTGTCTGTCCGTCTGTTGTACTTGGTTTTCCTTTGCACATCATCACCATGTTGTATACATCCTTCGTACGGGCACAATCATCATGTATACCCAAGCATTGCAATGGCGAATATGAAAATCATCACAGAAAGGCCATTCAATCGAGTCTGGATCCTTGGCTGCGAAGGTTGGGTCCTGTACTTAAGCCCATCGTCATTTGGTTCTTCCCGTTCTTGGATAGCTGGGTTTGTACCATCAAAACGAGCTAGAATTCATAGCTAGAAAATTGTATCTCAACCTGGATCGTATTGGAGTTGTCGAGGCCTGGATTTGGCCCCAACACCAAATTGACACGTAGACGCGTCCGGTGGTATTCTTGGCGCGTAGCAATCCACGACTTTTGGGCTGGACCAGCACTGAGAAGTACTGGCACACCGACATGGTCGCTATTCTTCCGACAGAACTTTTGCAATCCGTGATCCGACAGTGCCCTTGTCGCGAAGAGCAGATTCACCGACTGGCGACCTATTACAATGTACGTATCTGTGGGAAGTTGCATCTCCAACGCTAAGGGACTGGCAGAATGTCCTTCCCAGCCCACCACTCCTGGTGGCATCCAGCTTCGACAACAGTAGCACGGTCAAAGTGATCACAAAAGTGCTGCAAGCCGGCAATATTACTTATGTCGCCGTCAGGAGCAAAGACTGCCTCTCCCCACGGCATCTCTGGTCCAAGATCTTTGCCGCCAGCGTCCGTGTCACCCAGCAGAATGAGGTTATTGAGCGCTATGACAGGGTAGACAGTATCAACGCCCTGGTGTGGAACTTGCAGAGACTTCTGAAACAGAAGCCTGGTAAATTTGTATTGGTACTGGAGGGTGTGGACAAGCAGAGAGGTGCAGGTCCAACGCTACTTCCGGCTATTGCGAGACTTGGAGATCAGGCATGGCAAGGACTTGATCCTTGAGAAGGTCACCCCGAGCTAACGACTCTAGGTGCCTAATCTATCTGTCATTTTGACCTCAACTTCTCCTCGGCCTTTAGGACTCCACAAGACTGGAGTGCCGTATCTCCGGTTTCCACCATTCTCTCGAGCGGAAGCTGTTTCTGTGGTCACCAACGCGCCGCCAGCACTTCATCCTGTCCCTGTCCCACAGACGTTGTCTCAGTCGGACACAGAGGCGCTTCCGAGGATCTATGCTCAATTTGTCGTGACCGTGTACGACTCTCTTGTTGGGCCAACCTGCTCGACGTCACTATCGGCTTTTCGTTCAATCTGCCACAAATTGTGGCCGAGATTCATCTGGCCATTGATATCTGGCGACAGGCCTCCTTCTCAAGCAAAGACATGGGACTTTGCGAAGCTGCTCGTCCGAAATCGAGGGCTGTTTCAGGCTGACGGAGAGAACTCGTTGACTGATCGCCTCTGTCATCACCAAGGAGCCTGGACTTTCGAAGAGCTGCAGAAGGCATCGCAATCACCGCAACCAGAATATGGCAGTGTGCCACCGACACCCTCACGGCGGCTGTGGAACTCGCCTTCGACAGCTCCTTCAGTAGCAACTCATTCAGTGAACGCACTGGCCAACAGACCACCTCTCCTCAAGCAATTCACCGCTCTTCTTCTCATCTCTGCCTATCTCGCTTCGCACACGCACCCCAAGCACGACATTATTCTCTTCTCACGTCTCTCCACGTCTTCCTCAAAACGAATTCGCAAATCACCACAGAAGAAGAAACTGTTCCAGTCGCTTTCAAAACGTGCTGCACCAGGAAGCGACTTGTCCAAGTCTCCTATCAAAGCGGCGAAGAAGATCTTCGACACGAAGATGGATGTCGCAAGACCATTTGGACTGGAGAGGCTGGTGGCGATCCTGCGCGCCGTGCACCCGCATGGCGTCTCCCATAAAAGGGGCATAAGCGATCGGGTGTTTCGAGAACTCGGAGAATTGGAGAGGTTGAGGCTCGTGGTCCGAGCTGGTGGAGCTGCGGGTGGGGAGGAGACAGATAAATGGAAGGTCAATGTCGGTCGAGAGTGGGTCGTTGGAATGGGCAAACTCTGGGGGATGGGCATCTCAGACTATGAGATGGATCAGGAATAGAGTTGTTATAAGAATGGAAAACCATGATCCGATCTCTTCGAGGAATTACCTCCTCCCAGTTTCTGCTTCATCGTCTGTCAGACACATTCGCCCTGCTCCCTGTCACGTGTCTACAGGTTGTATATCTACATGGAGACGGTGCGCACGCTGAAAAGGTATGAGATCTGAAGCGCGAAACCCATTCTAGGGCAAGGGTAGTCGGCACTTCCGATCTCGGGTATCATGTAGAACAGGTGGCGCTGGCAAAGGCCCAATTGGCGGCTAAAGCCTTCAACTAGGAAATGGTCGTGACCTTGCTCCTCGTCCGCGGTTGTGAGGTTCTTTTTAGACTGTCCCTGGGGCTGTGTAGATGCAGAATGTCCTTCTGTTTCATCTCTGATTGTACATATGCGGGCCGAAAGAAGAATCATAAATCGCCTCAAATGCGAGACCTTCGATGCAGGGTGAGAGTTGGAGAGCATTGCAAAACTCCAGTGGAGAAAGAGGTGTGAATCATGACCAACAACAGAAAATGAATTTGAGCAAAGACAGGGACCCTTATCTGAATAATGATTCATATCGCTTGCACGTCCAAAAGTACAATTGAAGCGATAAATGTTGAATATCACTGGCCAACCTCGACTTGTCGGCAGAGATTGGTGCCGAAACGCAAGTTGGATGACGACGATTATCAGCGGCTGGTGTAACCTCCATTGGCGAACAGGGTTTGTCCTTGAGAGAAGGGAAAGACCAGCAGGTCAGCTCAGCAAACAAATTATGATGAATGCGAATGATTGGACTCCTCTTACTTACCGTTGATCCAGGCCCCATCAGTACACAGAAACTTGTAGATAGGCGCGATATCCTCGACGAGGGTCAGTCGGCCGCCGATTGCGTTGCTCTTGTGGAAGGCCACCGCTTCTGGAGTCTCTTGGCCGTAGAAAAATGCTAAATGAAGATGCGTCATTAGAAGTGGTGGCGAGGTCACGGAATGATCTCAGACGTGGCTGACTCACGGGTGTCCTGCACGGAAAAGTCAGTCAGCACGGCGATGATGTTGCTTCCCTAAAGGTTCAAGTTTAGCTCACCATAGGTCCAGGGGCTACGGCATTGACGGAAATGCGCTTCGGCATCAGCTCCTTGCTCAATCCCTTGGTGAAGAACTCGACCGGGGCTTTGGAGCCTTGGTAGCTGGTGTACAAGCCAGTATATGCGGCCAGCAGGCTGGTGACCGTATTGATAATCTTACCGCCCTCGCTCACGCGCTTGGCCGCCTCCTGCGTGATGAAGAAGGCAGATTTGGAGTTGACGGCAAACATTTCGTCGTATTCTTCTTCTGAGATCTCTGTCAGAGGCTTCTTGAGAACTTTGCCGACGGTGTTGATGACGATGTCCAGGCGGCCACCAAAGTCGTGGGCCACGGCGTCGAAGAGTCGCTGCACGTTCGCCGCGGTCGTGAGGTCGCCTTGGTACGTCTTGACTTGAACGCCCGCGTATTTGGACAAGAGGCTGGCGGCCAGGTCGTCAGCGGCCTTCTTGGACGAGGCCGAGTTGTAGTGCAGGGCCAGGTGGGCGCCATCGGCAGCGAAGAGCTGGGCGATGCGGGCTCCCAGGTTCTTGCCGCCGCCCGTGATGAGGGTGACTTTGTTTTTGAGGGAGGACATGATTTCAAGAGATCAGAGGGCGATCCGTTGCTATGACGACGGTCTGTGGGAAATGCAGATGTGGTGTCCGACGAACTGCTGAGGACGCGGTGACAGGATCCATGATTTATATCTCGAGAGACGAATGTGAATCCTTCCGGAAGAAGCAACGGCGGTAAGCTTTGCCAAATGGACATAGACTTAGGCCCGATGGTTGCCAGCTGTGATCGTCGCTGGCTGTGGATGTACTCGCAACAAGGACCTGGACTATAGACTGCCCAATAGCACTGTGGTGGACCATTGTATTGCCTCGCTAACCGAATCGGGATCATGCAAGAGACATCTGGATGCAGGACTTGGCTCCAGTAGCCGCTCTTGTGCCCCTCCAATGCTCGGATCCCTCCTTTACGTAAAGTCCACTCTGGCTGGAGTTTCCGACAGTGAAAAGTCGGCCCCCTAGGCTCCGTATCAGCAACCTTTGAATCGGGGATAGCGAGCATGACATGCACCGCAATCAGTCAATAGGCGCACCGTCGTCGTCATCCTCCCTTCTTCGCCCATGCACATTGTCATGGCGGCTGATCGGCACCTCCAAGCGATTCCATCTGCGTCTCCCAAACTTTCTCATTTTCACCTTCGGCTAGCTAGAGCCCCGGTCAGTCGACATGGTACTCGTCCACAAGTTCATCAACCTCGCACCCGACGAGCAGATTGATGCGGCTAATCTTCGGCGGGAGGTTCGATCTCACGCAGCGCGTGCCTCGGCCAATCATGAACGCGGTGTGCATAAAGGCGGCCGGAGAAGACGATATCGTCGAAGCTTGACCTGGCCGGTGAGGATCCAGGGTGAGGTTGAGGCGCCGTCGGATGAGATTCAAAGCGATCCAGTCACAACCCTGAGTGTTTTCGCCGGAAACGACGTGACTATTCCGGCTTCCCACAGTCCTGTCTACCATCAGCCTTTTGTGTCTCTTGTGTTGGAGAATTGTGAGTCATACATATCCTCCGAACCGCGAGATTCTGGTCCAGAGGACGCGTGAAACTTGCCTTTTGCGACAGCAGGATCTTTGATCATCAATTCTGACCAATGAACAGACCTCGAACACCTTGCAGTCGCCATTCCGGAAATTGATGGACCAGGTCATTCTGCACTGCTCCGAACCTCTTGGTTCCCAATGGTCATTCACAATCCCATGATTTTCCAAGTCATCATGCTGTTCTCAGCCTCTCATTACGCCGCACGCTGTGGGGATATTACTCTGGCACCGACCATCTTGTATCTTAAACAGTGTGCAATAGCCGGCATTGTCAATGCCGTCTCGGGACTGAACGGTCAGGCTGGAGATGACCTCATTGCAGCCATCGCGAAGATGGCAAGCTATGAGGCAATCTATGGCACCGAGACCGCCTATCACGCCCATATGAAAGGTGTGGAGAAGATGTTGAGACTGCGAGGAGGTCTTTCCGTTCTGGGCCTGGACGGATTTCTGTCGAGGCTCCTCATCTTCATCGACACAAATTCGGCCTTTCTCCTGAACACACACCTGTACCTTCAAGATTCGGCATTTCCACGCTTGGCGCCTTTTGTAATGCCAAATCCAGGTCGCTTTATCGGGGCGTCTTGAATACACATCGACATTATCGGCGGCCACGAAAGAGAGAAGACGGAGCAGAAGGTGTGAGGTGGAGCGGGACAGCAAGAAAAGCCGCGACACGAACCTTCAAGACAGAGCACGCTGGCACCATGACCAGTGAAGATGACATTCCAGAATCGTCTTCTCACGACAGAGGACAACCAAAGTGCCGCCGCGGTCTGCGGTAGATCCGCCGATGCCACAGGAAGACTGACCGGGTTCGCTGGGAACGGCATTGATCTGGAGAGCCTCAATGCTAATAGAGCAATGCCATCTCGTTCTCACTGCCGTAGTCTGGAACTTGAAAATCGGATCCAATTCGTCATATGGCGCTACCTTCGAGTGCAAGACCGGGAGAGTTGCCTGTTTCGGGCTACTTGGAATTTCTACAGTCTTGGATGTGCCTTCGACGGCAGACATCTTGTGGATAAGTTTTCTGCTCGACTGTGTCCTCCTCGTTTCTATGCGGTATGTACACCGGTGTATGGCAGACTGATTCAGAATGTTGTCGACTCTCTCTGGCCAAAGGCACTTGACCACAGCCCTTTTCGCAGAGACCAGGCCTTGGATTCGGGACCATGCCGGCGGAGATTCCAGGCTACTATTTTGATGCGACCAAGAAGAAATATTTTCGAATCCAGCCCAACCATATCGCCCCGGTTGGGTCGCAGTATAGTCGCCAGGCAGTAAATGCTGCCAACGCCATCGAACGCGAGGAGCGTCAGGACCGAGGTTTGCAAGCCTCTAAACGGCAAGCTCAAGTCATCAGGTCAGACCTCTTACGCCATCCACTATTGACGTTTGATCGACGCCTCGGATACCAGACAGTCTCTCCAACTGATATCGCTGCCAACTATTTCTCTAGTGCTGTGGTGGGAAGAGACGCCATTCATTTCCCGCGAGGGCTCTTCGGTCGTCTGGAAGATTACTTCGATACGTTCGACGTTGAACCTGAGACGGGAAACCTGTGTGCGGCGGCACGGTTGAGAGAGGGTTCTGCGGTACGTGTTTTCTACAGCGGTCATGGCAATGGCGGTGCTGTCTACCGAAGAGACCACTCCAGCGTCATACCGGCATGCCCCGGGAAAATCAGTTGTGTCTTAGCCTTTGCTCCCGCCCTCGTCGTCTGGTCGGCGGACAGACTTGTCTCATCAACCTCGATCATGTTCATTGGGGACGCGACACACGCACATACGCCTGCTTACCACGTCACAACGTCATTCACGATTTCGGCCAAGATCTGGGACATGGCAGCCTCACCAAATAGAAGTTGCTGGGCGTTGGCCACGAGTGATGGTGTGCAAATCCGCCAAGGGGGAGGTACCGCAATCGGCAACCAAGTCCTTCACAGCCGGGTCTCAGAAGAGCAAATGACGGTTCAGTTCAAGGACGAAAACACGTTTATGGCTGGTGCACGGTCGGGTAAAGTTACGTTCGGCGATGTCCGAGGTGGTCTGGTGTTGAGACTCAGACATCCCAGCGGAGTCAGTGGTCTCAGGGTCCTCAGAGACTCCAACTACATTCTGGTGAACGGCCTCCAACATGTATGTCTACGAGACTCGCCCTTGATTTATTCCCTCGAGATTTTGATCGTGCTAACCACGTTTATTCCAACAGATGCGCATCTACGACCTCCGCTACGCACCCACGCCAACCTCTGCCAAATCCAGTCCAAAACAGCCGCACAGTCGTTGGCACGAGTCTACAACGCCGGCTACCCTCGATTTCACAATTCCGCCAACCCGCACCCAGAAACAATATGGCCTCGGTTTCGACTACGACCCGGAACTCAACATCATCGCCTCTTCCTCGACTGATTTCATTCAACAACACCTCGTGAACCTGTGGTCCGCCAGCACTGGAAAGCCCTTACCACCGCGGTATACCGGCAGCAGCAGCAGCAGACTGGCCAAACACAAGTTCCCCGGCCCCGTCACCTGCCTGAAATTCGCGCGTCTCCGAGACGGGCCGAAGAGCCTCTTGCTCGCGAGCAACGGTCTGATTCAGGAGTGGACGCCGCAAGGAACGGGCCACAGCATGGGGACGAGCACGCGCTCGGGTTACATCGTTGATGAATATCAAGAGTAATGTTGACGGGGTGAAGCTGAAATTTCTGGTGCTGGGGAGAAATAAAATTCCAAGCGCAGCCTCTCTCTACAGCACCATTGATTCAGCAGAGCATCCGGAAGTGAGAGGGATGGTAACCAAGACAGGCGCCAAGCTCAACATCACATCCCAGGAGGGGAAAATGGAGAGTCAAAGTCACGCAAGCGATATGCGCCAGTCTATCCTCCTCGAAAACATGCTGCATGTATCAGTCGATATCGGCTTTGTTCGGGTCAGAAATCCGACAGCAGGACACGCGGACCAGACACGGACACTGACATGGACAAGGCAAAGACTTGCAAATAGTCAAACATCAATAGAAGGTGTGACAGACACAAACATAGACACGAGGTCGAGTTTGACAGTAATGATGATCATGTACGCGTGTACATGAAATATGAGTGTCTGGAACGTAATGTAGTCATCACGGTGACCTCCTTCAATTGATGAATGAAAGACGGAAGAATTAGCCTCAACGCCTGCGAATCTTGCACAATCAAAGCACAAGTTCACTCAGCGCCATCGCTCTGGTCGGGTATCGTCGAATGTGGAATGGATATCATAATCATAACTCTTCCTCCCTGTCCTCCTGCGTTATCTGTACCAATTAAGTCGAAGGCATCATTAAACTTGGTCGGACTCGAGTTGACCCGAGATTCCAGAGAGGTCCTGGAAGCCAAATCTCGGCCGGAACAAGGCGGTGGTCCGGGCCGAAGCCGTAAGATCTCGTAGAGTCAGATGAGGATTGCTGCAATTCTTGGGAGCGAGTTGCTGTGAGCAGCGTGCCACTGACGAATCGAGGAATAGGCCAGTGAGCGGTAGTCCAGATATTGGCGTCACTGCAGGGCCCGCTGGCGAATCGAGGATGAGTCAGTGTGCAGTCAGCCAGTTTATTGATGTCATTGCATGCCAGCTGGGAATTGGGGAATTGGCCAGTTGTTGTAGGTCAGTTCGCTGTAGGCCAGTTGGTGCAGGTCAGTTTGCTGTAGGCCAGTTGTTGTAGGTCAGTTCGCTGTGGGCCAGCTTGTCGGCCAGCTTGTCGGCCAGTATGTTGGTATCCTTGCATAGCCGAGCGCAACCGTAGTACTTGCTGTCGTCAAGCCGCCTTTTCGTGCTGGGTGGACACGCGGTTCAGAGAGACAACTGCCAGAATGTCAGCGCAAATTCAATCTAATCATCAGCGTTGAGATGACTTACTGAAATCTTCCATATCCCTTTTCCTCAGCACCTTGTTGCGCGCTGATGTTTTCCCATGCACGATGTTGTCAAAGGTTACGCTGTCTTGCAGCAAATAGTAAACGCCGGCCATGACGCAAAATACACCGAAAGAGTACAGGTATATCCTGACCACGGCGACAATACTCGTCTGCTGGCCACCGACAAACCAGCCAAACAGGCAGAAAAAGGTGGCGAGCAGGTCGACCAGAAGAATGGCACCCGTGAGTTGCCATGATGGGATACTAGACCAGAAAGGACCGTTCGCGCGAGTAATGAAGATCAGCCAGTTCTCGGACAAAGAAATCTGCAGGAACAGGACCGCGTCAATGTGGCCAAAGTTTTGCACAATCCCTCCACTCTGTCCCCCGACGATCATCGTGGTCAATGCGATCCAGGAGCCGGCGGCAAGGACGATCCCTAACAATATCGACATCCCCCACAGTTTCGGGAGATTCCACTTGACGGGGGTTTTGGAGTAGGGCGCGTTGTCGTAGGCAATGGCAAGAGTCGCAATGTCGGCGAAAATGGCAATAAAGACAACGAGCTCCAGGTTCAGAGACTTGTTCTGAATGGCAATCCAGAGACCGAGGAAAATCTCCAAATGGAGAGACAAGGCGATTCGGTAGACGACGTAAGCGTACATTCGATGGAAGATCTGCCGCGACGTCTTCAACGCATCGATGATTGCAGAGAGGCCGGGCGCCAGAAAGACAATATCTGCAGCCGACCGTGCTGCGTCAGATGCGCCTTCCACGGCAATCCCGGTATCCGCTTTTTTCAGCGACGGGGCGTCGTTGACGCCATCACCGGTCATGGCGACCAGATGTCCGCGCTGCTGCAAGATCTCGACCACATTGTACTTGTGTTGCGGAAAGACCTCGGCGAAGCCATCCGCCGCCTCGACGAAATCGTACACCTCAGACCCCGACATGGTGCCGCCGCCGGCCAGGCCCAATCGCTCAGCATTGAAGACATTGGTACCAAGCCCGAGCTGTCGGGACATCTCCCGTGCAATGCCCACGGCGTCACCGGTCAACATCTTGATCGACAAGCCCAGGGATTTGGCTTCGTTGATGGTTTTGGCGGTATCGTGCCGAGGAGGATCAGCGCAGGGCATGATGCCCAAAATTTCCCAGTGGTTGTCGCCGCGCTTGCGGGCCACTCCGAGAGAGCGGAAACCCCGAGTGGCGAATTCGGCGACTTTGTTCTTGTACGCAATGTCGATCTCTTCGGGAATGGCATGATCTTGCTCGACCGTCCTCAGGACGAAGAGCGGGGCACCTTTAATACAGATGATCCGCTCGCCTTGAGGGGATTCCACCACCGCGCTGACCTTTTTGGACACCGGGTCGAACGGGTGAAAGTCGATCACCTTGTACTTGGTCAACGCCTGCTTGGCGAGTGGATAATAGCGAAGGGCTTTGAGAAAGGCTTTGTCGATCGCGTCCATGCCTTTTCTCTTTCTCGAAGCCGCGAGGCACGCGGTCAGCATCAGGTCGTCAGGTTCGACGCCCTCGACGGTGTAGGGTTCATGGAGAGAGAGCCGGTTCTTGGTCAGCGTGCCGGTTTTGTCGGAGCACAAGATCTCCACGCCGGCCAGTGATTCGATGGCGGAAAGCTTCTGGACAATCGCCTTCTTCTTGGCCAGGTACGCCGCACCGACGGCCATGGTGGTCGTGACCACGGCGGGCAGCCCGACGGGGACGCCAATGATGGTGATGGCCAAGGTGAACCGAAGAATTTGGACAATGCTGTTGGACCGATAGAAGGACGAGATCCAGACCACCAGGAGGGTGAAGACGACCAGAGTCAGGAGCACCGTGCCAATGCCATTCAGCACCTCGGTGAAATGACCGGTCCCCCCCGAGGCCGCGTTGACCAGAGCCGCGGCGCGGCCGACGAAGGTGTTGTCTCCTATCGCGGTGACAATGATGAAGCATTCGCCGCGTTTGACGGCCGAGGAGGCGTAGCAGGTGTCGCCGACGTGCTTATCCATCGCGAGCGATTCTCCCGTGATGGAGGATTGGTCGACTTGCAGGAATGCGTCCTCGGTCACCACCCGGCCATCCGCGGGGATGATGGTGCCTTCTTCGAGTTGCAAGATGTCGCCGGGGACGACCATGGGCGCTTCGATCTCGATGAGCCGACCTTCACGGAGCACCACCGCCTTGAGGGCCAGGGTTTTTTTCAGTTCTTCGACGATCGAACCGGCTTGAAACTCCTGGATGAAGCCAACCGAGGCATTCAGCAACAGGAGGGCGCAGATGACCCCAAAGTCGACCCAGTCTTCAAGACCGGCGGCCAGGATGGCGGCAGCCTGGGACACGGATCAGTATCAGCAACGCGTCCTCCCTTCATCACATACCTCCATGACAAATTGAATCGGACCGACAAAGTAGCCGAGGAATTTCAAGAACAGGTTCTCCTTCTCCTCCTTCATCTGATTGAGGCCATACTTCTTCCGTCGAGCGACCACTTCGGGCTCGACTAATCCCACCCGCGTATCGGTTTGGAGCAGCTCATCGGGCACGGGTCTGGCCCCGGCCACCGTTTCGAGCTCGGCCTCGATCTCTGCATCGGGGTCGAGCGATTCCAGTTCTTCGATCAGGGCGTCCAGGTCGTCGTCGTCATCGTCGTCCTTTTCCACTCGGGAGCCCATCCTTCCATCAATGTATGTGATGTGACCATTGTGATGACTCGGCTTCTCGTGCGGTTCACCGCCTGCGCGCTCCACCGCGACTCGATGGGCGCCTTTCCCCGGAACGGAGCCAGCCAAGCTGACATCAGATGGTATGTCGACCATGTTCGGCGAGGAGAATGCGGCGGTCAATCGGCCGAACTTAGGTGAGATCCATCGAGGGCGTGTGCGACGGTAATGAATCTGTTAGGAGGCCGATCTCAAAAGGAGCAGGCAGGAGACAAGAATCTGGAAAGGCTGCGACAGATCGCCGGGCACCTTCCTTGCCCGTTCCGAGTAGTAGGTAGCGAAGGTGGTGTGCATGCGACTGGAGTCGAAAATCATGGACTCTGAGCGGCCAAACGGGGAACGGGGAACGGGCGATGGGCAATGGGGCCGTGGGTAGCGGACAGTGCAATACTTGCCGAGAGTGGTCGGGGCACTCTATGCTTTTAAGACTGCGCGCCCTCCCCCCGCAATCGTCTGGAAATCGTCACCTAGTGGCATCCATCCGGATGATACATGAATCACGATTTCGAACGCTGGCTGTTCTGTCTCTGCCTGCCAGATTATCCTTTCCAGCGCCGCTTGGCGTAGCGGTCTGGTGGGTTTCCAAGAAAGGCTGTGCTGCAGACTCCATCTGCTCCACCTCTGGAAGCCGTCAAGATGTGCGAGAATCGACGCACGTGCGGACCCAGCCTGGTTGGCATGCAGCAAATGAGTTGGCATTCCCGAAAGGGTATACGAGCGGGCCACATTGCAGCCGATGACATCCGACTTTGTGGCGATAGGATGCCTGAACCTGTGCAGCCGATCACCGTGATAGGCTCGAGAAGAAGGTCCAGGAACGTGGATGATCAAGGAGTAAGAAATGGGCTATCAACACCTGCTGCTGCTATTTGAATTTCACGTTGGGCCATCGCCATCCATTACACCGAGCCCAAGGAATCCGCGGTCAACAGGGAGCATGCCCCAAACCGACGCACTGGCCAATTTCAGCGCTGTGTTACTGACCGATGTCATACCCTCTAGGCTCACTGACTGACTCTCACCAGCAGCAGCCAACCATTGTCTCTTGTCAGACCACTGGCGTCAGACCACCAACGCCGAATAATGTGCATGACTATATACAGGTTTTTCCGAGCACGTGCCACGTCATTGGCCCGTCATTTTCACCCTTGACCTCATCGCAGAAGGTCGATTGAAGATGCTCTTCATTCCTGCTTGTTTTGTTGCTGTTGCTGCGGAAAGGCAAAAGGAAAGCCTGGAGGGATCATGGGCATCCCGTTGGGCATGGCCGGAAAATTCATCGGAAAAGGCATGGGAGGCATGACGCCGGAGGGGGCGTTACTGGCGCTGCCTGAGATGGGCCGGTCGTTGTCGTGTCGTCGATCGTCGTCTCGATGTCGATCCTCTTTCCGACCACCTCCTGACCCATGGGGTCCGTTGCGAGACGATTGAGGACCCCGTTTGCCGCCTTGGTCGGTCGGGATCCGGCGGCTCATCGCTGTGAGAATGGAATCAGCCATGGCTCAAGGTAGGATGTCGACCGGGGACGGTGGAACTAATAATGGAACCAAATTGAACAACATTACCTTTGGATGAAACGCCCGCGCCGATCTCAATGTCCGGCTCCTCGACCACCATGAATTGCTCAATGGGGAGCCCGCCGGTACCACCATACTCGGCCGTGAGCATCCATTTGCGATCAGCGTCCGTCAGTCGTTCGATCGGAATGATGCTGATGCCCGTCTGGTAATCACTGCAGTCGCGCGGTCCAAAGCCAACGCCCCATTTGGTCTGGAAACACGTTAGGACTTCCGGGGAAGAAAGGGGTCGAAATCATTTCTCTACACTGACCCGTAATTGCGTGTCTCCCGCCTTGTATTCCTCCATCCCGTTTCGAGCGCTTTCGGCGTCCTTCCGGTCAATCATCTTGACGAAAGCATGGCGTTTGTCGACGTTGACGATACATGTCTGGACCACTCCGAATTTGGCAAAGAGCGATCTCAGGTGGGCCTCGCTGGAGGTCACACCGCCGACAAACAACGTGCGGCTGAGCACTTTGATGTGGCCTTTCGGCAATGTGCGATCCCATTGCACATTCTTGGGCCCCGGGGGTGGCAGAGAGGGTTCACTCCGGGATGATGATGATTGTGGTGGTGTCGACGTTCGGTGTTTTCGGCCCATCGGGCTGCGTTGGCGATAGTCGCTCCCGCCTCTGCCATCGCGACGTCCATCACGATCGCTACGGTACTGGTCGACGCCCGGGCTCTCGCGTCGGCGTCGTGGCGACCCGTCCCGACGTCGATCATAGCCGGGGGAACGAGAGCGACGTCGGTACTGGTGCTGCTGTTGCTGCTGCTGACTGGGCGGAGAGCGGGTGTAGGCATCACGATCACGTGATGCGCCACCAGCTTGAGCAGCCCAATTGTTTGCCGGAATCGGGGGCGGGAATGACAGGCCTCCACTGGCAGCATTTTGCATGGTCAACAGTTGCAGGGCGGTGGTCCATTGATCGGGAGGAATGCCTCGAGCGGCCAAGAGTTGCAACAGCTGGAGCTGAGCTTGAGCATCCTGTGCTATTGGAGCAGGGTTCTGCGGCACCGCAGCAGCAGGAATTTGTGGTTGAGGGAGAAAAGCAGCAAGCGGATTCTGCGGTACATTGGCGGGACTCTGACTTTGCGCGCCATTACTCAATCCTGCGAACAGAGCTCCCAGCGGGTTTACAGCCTGCCCAGTGGCGGCAGAAGGGCCTGGGATTACGGAACTGGAACTGGTCGTCTGGGGGTTTCCATTGTGCGTGGCTAATAGATTATTCAAACTAGTAGTTTGCGCAGGGGCGGGGGGGGCAGCCGGCTGTGCCGCAGCGTTCTGCTTTGCCATGTTCTTCAAGGCTTCGAGAATGGCAGACGTATCCTGTTGTGAGGTCGCGGCGGGAGGGGCGGGCTGCGGCGCCATGGGGTTAGCAGATGGCCGTCCGAGAGGCACAAAGCCGGGAGCCGGTGATCCTTCGGGCGTGGTCGACGTGATGTCTGTTCAGCACGGTCAGGATGATTCTTCTTCGGTCCCTACCTCCACGGTTGAGGTTCTTGGTGGGAGAGGATTGAGAAGGCTCACTTTTTGCCGCCGTCGGGGCGTCCAGCTTGTCTTTGATGCTGGCCAACATGGGAGCCGGGAACGTGTTGGAACGCTCCCATATTTCAATCAACTTTTTGATCTTGACCTGCAGAAACGTGACACATGAGCAACGATGTTTTCTTCATCCAGGACTCGCCCAGCACGGCGCCAATGCACCAACGCAACGGCGCCCACCCTCGACCATGGTTGGCCGAGTCCAGATCCAGCAGAAAGACCGGTGGATGCATACCTTTTGATCCTCGGGAGCCGAACTGATAATGTCATTCATAAGTACGGGTAGCAACTCGGTCACTCTAGTCACGCCAGCGGCAAAGGTCCCATCGGGAGCACCGCTACCCAGCGGCTGCCCGGCTTTTCGGGCTTGGTCTACCCATTGTCGGGTCACAGAGTCTACAACATAGAGTACTCCTAATTTGTGCGTGCCGGGCGTCTTCTTGAAATGGGTATAGATTTTTTGGATCAGGACCGATTCCGACTAGACAGAGGGTCAGCACGGGTGCCTCGTCGAGGCTCTTCGCGGGGCATACCTGGACGTTGGCCGTACAAAGAGAGGTGATGGCGTTGATCTTCGAGCCTGACACCCCTGGCGGTTTGAGGTTGAGCATCGACTGCAAGATGGCGTCCAGCTCTGCTACTGCCGAAGACATGATGGTAATGATGACGACGATGACGATGGACGCGGAAGCCCTACAGTGACGACGTCAAGCAGAAGGTTCGCCTAGGTGGCAGACAGATGGCTCAAGGATCCAGTAAGCGGGACCAATAAAATGGCGCTTAGAGACTCGAGGGCGCGTTACGATCGTCAGAGTACAGGTGAAGGAGAAAATGAAGGCAGCAGGTGGTGTTTGGATGATCCTCAACAGACCCTTGGGCACTACGGTCTACCGCAGGCACGGCAGCGTTAATGAACGCGTCCCGGGAGCCGGCAGAAGACTCGGGAAAGAGGAGAAAGACGGTCGAAGAGAGGCTGGCGGCCCCGTGTCGATCGCGTCTTGATGGCGCAGCCGAGTTGGGATGAAGGGAGAGGTGTGAGTGAGGTCGAAGGAGGATGGCGCGGCAGCGGAGATGAGATTGCAGACTTTTGAGCAAAAGCCCAGGCAGGTGCCAAGCTAATCAGCAATGAGGGTCACGTGTCGCCGTGTCCGCCGCCAAGGGTTATTGCAGGTCCAGAGGCCAACCACGTCATTTTCGCTTCTGGCTCGGAGCCCGTGGACACCCCCAATTTTGACTTGCAAGCATGCACATCCGACGAGCCCTGGTCCAATCCAAAAACTGGGTCTGAGCCTTTTTACAGCTTGCTCTCCCTATCAGTTCCTTTGACATCTGCTTTTCTTCCACCTTGCCTCTCTCCTTTGTGATCTTTCCCTCCACTCCGTTTTCAGGCCATGGCTTCTTCTCTTCGCCTTGGGAGCGCGTTGCTCCGCTCTTCGACCACATCTTCCCGACCGTTTGTGCAGAGGGCCGCGTTCAATGGGGTCCGCTGCGCTAGCACCCAGGTGGGTAACTGCGCACAATCGGGCAATCGTGTTGGCTAACTCGGAACCGCGGGCAGAGCTTGAAAGAAGTCTTTGCGGCCAAACTGCCTGGCGAAATCGAGAAGGTCAAGAAGCTCCGGAAAGGATATGGCTCCAAGGTGATTGGCGAGGTCACGCTCGACCAAGTGTATGGTGGTGCCCGTGGCATCAAGTCACTGGTATGGGAAGGCTCCGTGCTGGACCCCGAGGAGGGCATCAGATTCCGCGGAAAGACGATCCCTGAATGTCAGGAGCTTCTTCCGAAGGCTCCTGGCGGCGAGGAGCCTCTCCCAGAAGGTCTCTTCTGGCTTCTGCTGACGGGCGAAGTTCCGAGCGAGCAGCAGGTCCGCGACCTGTCGGCCGACTGGGCCGCGCGATCGGAGCTGCCCAAGTTCGTGGAGGAACTGATCGACCGCTGCCCGCAAGACCTGCACCCCATGGCCCAGTTCTCGATCGCGGTCGTTGCTCTGGAGCACACGTCGGAGTTTGCCAAAGCGTACGCCAAGGGGATCAACAAGAAGGATTACTGGACATACACGTTTGAAGATTCGATGAACCTCATTGCGAAGCTGCCCACCATTGCGGCCAAGATCTACCGCAACGTGTACAAGGACGGCAAGGTCGCTCCGATTCAGAAGGACAAGGACTACGGCTTCAACCTGGCCAACGCCCTGGGCTATGGCGACAACCACGATTTTATTGAGCTCATGCGCCTGTACCTCACCATTCACTCGGACCACGAGGGAGGGAATGTCAGCGCTCACACGACTCACCTGGTCGGCAGCGCCCTCAGCTCGCCCATGCTGTCTCTGGCCGCTGGTTTGAACGGCTTGGCCGGCCCTCTCCACGGATTGTGAGTGTATGAGGGAGATCGGCCTGACCAAGTCCGCTAATCGCGTGGGGGAACAGGGCAAACCAAGAAGTCTTACTCTGGCTCACCAAGATGAAGGAGACCATTGGTGACGACCTCAGCGACGCCGCCATCACAAAATACCTCTGGGACACCCTCAATTCCGGCCGTGTCGTGCCCGGCTACGGCCACGCCGTTCTCCGCAAGACGGACCCTCGTTATGTGTCGCAGCGCGAGTTTGCTCTCCGCAAGCTTCCTGAAGACCCGATGTTCAAGCTCGTCAGCCAGGTCTACAAGATCGCGCCGGTGGTGCTGACGGAGCACGGCAAGACCAAGAACCCATACCCCAATGTTGATGCGGTAAGTGATGTCACTCCTGGCAGCATCTCTCCCGGCGGCAGCTCCTCCCCTCCAATTCCCCCGCTGACGTGAATATGCAGCATTCCGGTGTGCTGCTCCAGTACTACGGCCTCACCGAGGCCAACTACTACACCGTCCTCTTTGGAGTCTCTCGCGCGCTTGGTGTCTTGCCCCAGCTCATCATCGACCGTGCTCTTGGCGCACCCATTGAGCGTCCCAAGTCTTTCAGCACCGAGGCGTATGCCAAACTGGTGGGCGCGACGTTGTAATCCGGGATGATGGTGGTCCAATGGATGCGGCGGAGTGATTCATGTACCGTGTGCCACATAGAGGGAGGTATTCGGGCAGCACCGTCAGCGTTCTTGTGATGTATAGCTTGGCTTGGACATGTTGACATTTTACCCTTTTGAATCTTTCTCCGTCGTGCAGGGCAGGGCCACTAGCTGGACCCGACGGAAGACGCGCAATCCGCTTGGGTACATCGTGAGCTGGGGGCCACCGGGTGATTGTCTCACCCCAGCCACGGCGGATTACATCTCGTTTTCGTGTTGAGCCAGCGGATTCTATGTTGAGGCCCCCGACAGCAGGGTAGACCCACTCCGAGGTTCGGAAAGCCTAGAGCCTTTCGGCGCCCGCTCTCAACGCCCGCGACCGCTAATCTGCTTGGGCTGGTCGCTGACCGCTACCACCTTTACCCAAAAAGGCGCCGAATCAACTCACCTTTTTTCAGCAGAACAAAGCAAGTCCGTCATTGCGATTGTGGTCCTCTGTTTATCTCCCGCCTGTATTCTCGCCGCCACTTCATTGCCATCTGTCTTCTTGTCGTCCAGCAGCAAGCCGTCGCACTCAGGAACTCCATCTTTTCTCGCCTTTGATTACCTTTCTCCTTACGGCGACGAAGCCACCTATTCCCTTGGTCAGGGCAGACAATATCCAACCCCCCTGTCATGTCCGCTCCAGCAGTCATCGGTGAGCCGGCGCCTGGCGTCCAGAAGATCGAGAAAAAGCCGGTCAAGTTCAGTAATCTGTTGCTCGGTGCTGGCCTCAACATGTTTGAAGTGACGACGCTGGGCCAGCCGCTGGAAGTGGTCAAGACGACCATGGCCGCCAACCGAAAGGACACCTTCGCAGGTGCCATTGGCCGAATCTGGGGACGTGGTGGTGTCTTTGGCTGTAAGATGAAATCGCGCCGTTCAGAAGGGATCCAGCACTGACATAATCGCCGCACAGTTTACCAAGGTCTCATCCCCTGGGCCTGGATTGAAGCTTCGACCAAGGGCGCTGTCCTCCTCTTCGTCGCATCCGAAGCGGAATATCAGGCAAAGGTCCTGGGCGCCAACAACTTCGTCGCCGGCATCGCAGGCGGCATGGTGGGTGGTATCGCGCAGGCATACGCCACCATGGGCTTCTGCACGTGTATGAAGACGGTGGAGATCACACAGCACAAGCTCGCCGCGCAGGGGGTGAAGCCGCCGAGCACGTTCAAGACCTTTGCCGATATCTACAGGAAAGAGGGTATCAGGGGAATCAACAAAGGTGTCAACGCGGTCGCTATTCGCCAGACCACCAATTGGGGCTCCCGTTTCGGTCTCTCCCGACTGGCAGAGACCGGGATCAGGAAAATCACGGGCAAGGAACATGGCGAGAAACTGAACGGCTATGAGAAAGTTCTTGCCAGTGGTCTCGGCGGTGGCCTCTCGGCTTGGAACCAGCCGATCGAAGTCATCCGCGTGGAGATGCAGAGCAAGACGGAGGATCCGAACCGACCAAAGAACTTGACCGTCGGAAAGACGTTCAAATATATCCTTCAAACGAACGGTGTCAAGGGTTTGTACCGAGGTGTGGCTCCTCGTATTGGGCTCGGCGTTTGGCAGACGATTTGCATGGTTGCTCTGGGTGATATGTGAGTTTGACATTCTCTCCCTCTTCCTCTCCCACCACATTCTCTCTCACGCGGCAACACGCTAATCTCGACGCAATAGGGCGAAAGAAGCCGTCGAGAAATTGACCGGGGAGAAGGTCACAGCGAAGCATTAGGCGTTTGGACTTGGGAACGGCAGCCTTGAAGAGTGGCACCACGGTTCGGCAACACTCCGCCGCAGTGTGGCATGACTGTCTGATAGATCTTGGGCTGTGAGTCCTGCGGATTCGTTGGTCTTTAGATGCTTGTTTTTGTGTTGTATTTTCGCCTACTTTTTTCATGTCCCTTGATGCAGCGGCTGAGCAAGGACCCAGGCTCTACTGGACGGAATATGGAATGCGTTCTGCAATAGAGTTTGAACCGACAATGCTTTATTCTTTTTCTTTTCTCAATAAGGCTGTACGTCTGACTGGGATTTTGATTCTGTGGTATCGGGACAGGTAAGATTTTGGGACCTCTATTCCTACATCATGCTCTCGATATCAGCCCGGCGCGGGAGACGAGTCGATCTTTTGGTATTGGATCGCCGCCGACCGTGCGAACGTTACCCTGCAACACCACATGGATGGGAAGGATTATGATGGACACCTGACTTGGCGGAAGTGGCCAGTAACACGAGTGCTGATCCGACTGACCACTCTTGCAGCAATTTCATGGCCTTGACTTTCCAGGGTCACAGATGTATTTCGTATGAATATGAATGGTGGAGACTGCATGAGATCGTTCCAATGGAGGTCCAAATCGACATTATCGAGAGTATGCCGATTCCGGTCTAAGTGTCGTGGAATGACTTGGTCAGTCATGCCCGTTTGTGGCCAGTCATTTGGATCCTTCATCTCGTTGGAGCAATGTAGAAGACTCGATTTGTCGGCGAACAATAATTGTTCGATCAGCTCCCTTCCTCAGCCTGATTCAATACTCATCAAAGCCAGGGGCCGAAGCCGGCATAGTCTGTCATATTGAGTGCGCGAATGGTTCTGGCCTCGAGTTCTGGTCTCGAGGTTCTGGTCCGAGGTTCTGGTCCGAGGTTCTGGTGTGAGCATGCTCAGATCACCACTTTGGCCCTCTGGATTCCCATCGTTAAAGCCAGAAAACGGATAGGACGCGGCCGCGAGTTCGAATCGGTTTACCTCTACGGGAGAACGATGTATTTCTCGAGATGCTGTGGAATGGACCCTCTGAGGTTTTTACTCCTTAGCCATTGGTCGCTGAACAAGCGGTCGGCATATCGGTATGCGCCATCACAGAGCACGGTGACGATGGTGTGGTTTGGCCCTAGCTTTTCAGCCACCTCCTTTGCCGCGACGACGTTCAAGGCGCTGCTGGCACCGAGGTAGAGGCCTTCTTCATCGAGGCATCGATACACCATCTCGATACTCTTCTCGTCCGAGATGTACACGGCGCCGTCAAGCTCGTTGACCTCCTGCTTCAGGTTCTCTGTGACGCGGCCCTGACCGATGCCCTCAGTTATGCTGCCCCCGGTCCGCTCTTTCAATTTGCCGCCCGACGTCACATACGAGTAGAGCACCGATCCAGGAGGATCGGCGAGGAAGCATTTGACCCGACTATCGCTGATGTCTTTCAAATACCGGGTCACACCGGCCAGCGTGCCGCCGGTTCCAGTGGCACAGGTAAATGCGTCAACGTTCCCTCCGGTTTGGTTCCATATCTCGGGCCCTGTGGTCTCAATATGCGCCCTCCGGTTGGCGATATTGTCGAATTGGTTCGTCCATACAGCGCCGTGCTCTGGGTCTTCCTTTTGCAATCTCTCAGCGTGTCGCTTGGCCTGCCAGTTGTAGTTTTCTGCGTTCTCCCACGCGACTGCGGGCACCGGGTAGACCTCAGCCCCGAGGAGGCGGAGCAGATCAATCTTTCCCTGCGACTGCGTATTGGGCATGTAGATGACCAGCTTGTATCCCCGTGCCCTGCAGACATGCGCCAGGCCAATCCCCGTGTTGCCAGCCGTGCCCTCGACCACAGTGCCGCCGGGTTTGAGGAGTCCGCGTTCCTCGGCATCTTTGACGACGTACAGCGCGGCGCGATCTTTGACGCTGCCACCGGGATTCTGAAACTCGGACTTTCCAAGGATGTTACACCCAGTTTCCACAGAGAGATTGTGGAGCCTGATTAACGGGGTATTCCCAATTGCTGCAGAATTGTAAGTAGCTGCGCGGTCTTTTGGGGGGGAGAGGCTGGACAATACCTCCGGTCAGTTGGTCCACAACTCCTTGAGCTTTCGACACCCGGATGCCGTAAGAATTGACCGGTTCTACAGCAGCAGCACGAGCGGCGACGGAGCCGAAACGCCGGAGAGAGGTTCGGAGGGCAGAGGCCATGGTGGAGGAAAAATAGTGCGTTTGAAGGCAAATTCAATGGTGACAGACGAGACGGCACTGGGGAGAAAAAGGGCCTGGTTGCCATTGGAGGAGGCCAGTGGCATCATTGCGGAGCTCACGTTGAGATCTAATCTTATCAAGAATACTATTTTGCACCTTGGCTTGCCCGCCCACCAGGCTGCTGCCTCAATACATGCTAGACATTCATCCAGGCACTCCTCTCGTCAGGCTTCATCCCAATTGGCGTCTCGCCCGTCCTTCCCACCAGGACATCTCCTCGTCCCCGTTTGAGAAATTGTCCATCGGCCGGATGGCCCAAGATGCCCTTGCCATGTCCTTCCTTCAGCTCCACGTCTCGATCCCACTTCAGTTCCCCCCTTAGCACCACCCATCTCGGCCAATTGCACACCTCATGCCCTTCAAAGGGAGTATAATCAATGCTGTGATGGAGCATCCCATTGTGAATCGTCGTCTTCGCATTGGGATGATCTTGGGGATACCAGATGACCAAGTCTGCATCGTATCCCGGCGCAATGCTCCCTTTCCTCCCTGCCAATCCGTACAATTTCGCAGGATTCGTGCTCGTCAACGCTACAAATCGGGGCAGACTTAATTTGCGTTCGCGCCGAGTGTTGGGGTTTGTCGCCGCGTCGAAAAGGACCGGTAACCGCGTCTCGAGGCCGGGGAGACCATTGGGGATCTGAGCAAAGGTCGGCACGGAGTTGGTAGCTTGAGCCTCCACGACCGGTTTTCTCTTCCCGCCCGCGTCGTCGTACAGAGTAGGAGCATGGTCGGACGAGACGACGGTGATGGTGCCATTCAGCACGCCGTCCCACACGCCTTGCAGGTCATCATCTGAATGTCTCAGCGGTGGCGCGCAGACGTGGCGAGCCCCGGCCCATTCGTCGTCGTGTTCATGCACATGGCCCTGTTCGTCCATCTTGGTCGATGTCGTGCTGGCAATCTTGGCGGAGAGAAGGTACAGGTAGTGGGGACAGGTTTCGGCGTGCACGGGGAGGAGTTCTTTGGACTGGGCTTTGCGAGCATGCGATAGGGCCACGCGGGACGACATGTGGACGATCAATATCGGCGTCGAGGTCAAGGTGGCAAGCGCAATGGCACGGTGTGTGGCTTCTGCCTCAGCGATCTGAGGCCGAGCGATGGCATGAAATTTGGGCAGCGTGTGGGAGTGTTCCAGTAAGCGCTTGGTGATCCTTTGGCAAAGTCAGAATGCTCTCATATTTCCCGTCCGGCGGAGAGCAACTCACATGTCAATCATGTCGCTGTTTTCGGCGTGAATCATGGTCGTCATGCCCAGTTCTCGACATCGCATCATGATCTCGAGCATGTCTCCGTCGCCCAGCTTCATGGCGGGGTACGTCATGTACAGTTTGACGCTGGTGATCCCTTCTTCGACCATGGCGTGAAGTTCGCCTTTCAGGATCTCCTCGCTGGGTCGAGTCAAAATCAAATGGAATCCATAATCGACGTAGCTCTGGCCCCCCGCTCGGCCGTGGTACTCTTTGACGACAGGATGCAGAGACGGATCCGTCCGTGTTTGCGTGGCGAAGGCGAGGATCGTCGTGTTCCCGCCTGCCAGAGCCGATCGTGATCCGGTCAGCCATTTGTCGCCGGTCGGGGCATTGTCCTGGTGCAGATGGACATGGGAGTCGACCCCTCCGGGAGTGACATATGCACCAGCGGCGTCGATGACCTTTGCACTGAGATGTTCTGGGAGTGACAGGGCAATTGTGGTAATGATCCCAGATTTGATCCCGATAGAGAGTCCCGGCGAGAGGACTTCAGTGGCTGTTACCTTGATCAGGAGGCTTCAGAACTTGCTGTCGTGATAGGCTTTTGGTCGGAGAGCTTACGATGGTTGCATTCTGAATAATAAGATCAAAGTCCATACCGATCAGGAGGAATAGAAATGACCGTCGGATATGTTCAAGCCTTGAGAAAAGATACTGAGGCGAGGCTGAGGCTTGGTCCCTGGTTGCCGGTCCGACCGAAAAGACGTATGAGATTGGTGCGCAAGATGAACGAAAACGAAAGCATCCTTACCTCGCTAAAACATATGAAACAAGCGAGTAGTTGATCATGCTTATCGCGAGCGATGAAGCTGTGTCTTGATTGAGAGAACTATCAATAAGTGGCGGTCAACTCCGTCTCGGGTTGGAACCGTTTCTGGATCTAGCTCCCTTGTCCCTAGGGAAGGAATTTGTATCGGCAAAACAAGTCGTGCGCCAGATTTTTGGTCTTTGTTGTCCCTCTAGCTGTATTTCGTTCGTCCATGCATCGGTCTACAGAGTCATCCTCGCAAACTTCTTCGTTTCATAGGGAAGGTGGCCTGCCAGAGAAGGCCACTGTTTTGTTCGTCCCATGGTGTCGCCATGCTCATCATTACTCCCTGCCGGTCGGAATTTTGAAGAACACGGCGGGCGAGTCTTTGGTGGCAGCTTTGTCACAACGATAGTAGCCTTTTCGGTCGAACTGAATAAACTCATCCGGCTTGATGTCCCACACGTTGCAATCGGCCACTGCAGATGTCTTGAATTCCGTCTTTGGTGTCAGGAAGTCCTCCCAGTGCGTCTCTTCCTCCTCGGTAAGCTTGTCCTTGGAAAGAAGATGGTCAAATTCAACCAGCTCCACGGGGACGAGTTGCTGGTCGGCAGACAACCATGTTACCTTCTTCTTTGTGGCTTTGAAATCGCCCTCGAGATGCAATTCAAACTCGAGCGAGGCAACGTTGCCCAGCGCATCCACGCCGTCGGCCACATCGGCCTTGTCGCCGGTCTTTTCATATTGAATGTCCCGGACGATGGCGTTGCCCCAGTTCATTAACGTGATCTCCTCGTCCTGGGCAAAAGCCCGGGCGTCTTCCTGCTCGACGAGGATATTCTGGCTGTAGACGACCTTTTTCTCCCCGAGATTGTACTTGGCGTGCTTGGCCTTCATCTCGGAGTAAGGCTCCTCTTTGACTCCCGTTATTTTGCAGACCACGTGCTTCTGGTCAACCGCCGTGTAGCGTCCGGCCTGGAGGTCGATCACCTTCTTGTTCATGGCCCAGATGGTGTGCCAATCCATGTTGATGATGTTTTTGCTGGGCCCCTGGCTGACCATGAAATCTCGCAGGCCTTCGACGGTCATCCCCCGTCGCCGGATGCCGCGAACCGTGGGAAATCGAGGGTCGTCCCAGCCTGTCACGGTTCCAGCATCCACCAGCTTCGTCAGCTTGCGTTTCGACATCAGCGTTCGAACAAACTGGATTTTGGAGAAGGTCCAGATGAAGGGGGCGCGCAGCTCCAGCGTTTTCAGAATCCACTTGTATTGTGCATCCTGGTCATTGTATTCGGTTGTTCGGAGTGCATGCGTCACGCCCTCGAGGGAGTCGACGATCGGGCAGGAGAACTGGTACGTCGGATAGGCCTTGAACTTGGTACCTGTTCGGTGATGAGGAGTCTGGTTCTTGGGGCACCGATAAATGACCGGGTCGCGGAGAGATGCGTTGTCATTGGCGTAAGAGATCTTTGCTCTTATGCACCATCTTCGTCCCTCTTCCGTACCCTTCTTCATTTCCTCATACCTTGCCAGGTTATCCTCAACGCTATCATCGCGGTGCACGCTGGGCTCGCGTGCCAGCCGTTGTTGGCTCATGACGTCGCCCGGCGTGTCATCAGCGTAGGCTTTGCCGAGTTGAATAATCTTGACACAGTACTCGTCGATTTTGTCAAAGAAGTCGCTGGTGTAGGAGACGACGTCTGGTTTGATCCCCAGCAACGCAACGTCCTCGCTGATGGCATCCTGGTACTCTACCTTCTCTTTCTCGGTGTTGGTGTCGTCAAACCGCAATATCATCTTGCCACCAGGGTACTGGATATGCGCGAAGTAGTCATTGAGCAGTGCCGCTTTCGCATGGCCGATGTGGAGGTAACCAGAAGGCTCTGGTGGAAATCTTGTGACCACACCGGCCGCGGCGTTGGGGAGCTCCATCTGCTTCACTTTCGGGGCCTTTTTGGCCTTGGGAGCGGGTTTGGAAGCCATGCTGGGAACGCGCAAAGACGGGCAAAGCTCGTGGTGCGAGGGTGCGTGAGAAGAATATGCAGAGCCTGACTCATTGAATGTTTTCTGATTTTGTCTCCGCTCGGCGCACTGACCACTTACAATGACGATGATCGACGAGCTTAAATTCTGTGGTCGGACAGATCCGTTGCCAGTTCGCGATCCAGACCCTGACTTTCAGGCTGGAGGCAAAAGCTTTGAGGAGCTTGTTCAGCATATGGGCGGATAGGGTTCAAAAGCGTAGTCATGGTGTGCCAGAGAGTGTACAGTAAGTCCGATCGGCTGAGTATGAGAGGACCTCCTCCAGTCTCTTTGAATGACCGACAACGCCTGATGTCAGCCATTTGGAAGATCAAAGCAGAACTTCCACTGGCAGGTGTTTCTATTAATTGGTGGTAATAATAGAGTGATCAGGTCAAAGCAGAGGTTAATTGCGGAACTCTTGATGTCGGTACATAGATCATGCCGACCTAAAGGATGACCTGGTACTTGAGCAATGCGTCGGCTTCACCGTGCTGACCAATACAATCCTGCTGAAGGGTCGCACCAGTCGCATCGTCATTGATTCACCATTTATTTGGTCCCAGTTTTCCATCCCGTGGACAGTCCGCAGCATTGACAGGACTGTCTCCAAGGTAAATTTGCTGCACAACGCCGCTGACGGGTCTGATATCGACATTGGAGACCTACTGAGACTATGATGCAAGTCCGGCACATTCATCGAAAGACCAACCCATTCAATGCTCGCAGAAATTATACTCGTCCATGTTCTTTTCCACCGTCTCTCTGAAAACGGTCCGCTCCTTCATGAGCTCGAGCCTCAACTCTCGCGCCTCGTTCAGACTCATGGGCCAATCATCCACCTTATCAGTGACTTCTTTCGTCAGTTCCGGCGGCAAATTCCGCTTCATGCTCTTCATCACCTCGTCTGCCCACCAATGATGCTGCTGTGGCGGCACATTCGCCGTGGACAGGATTCGGTAGTGCGGATCCACGAGCCACAAGACGAGGAAGCGACGGTGGCCGGGCCGGCTGGCATCGACCAGCCGGAACGGCTCGACACGATGTTGAAGCGTGTTGGGGAAGATGAGCAGTCGACCCTCGGGCGTGTTGACGGTGCCGAGTTCCTGGACAGCCGGCTCATCGCGCAACGACGCGGTCCCAAAGATTTCGGCGAGCGGTTGATGGTCGTCCTGCTCGTAGTTCATGTTCGGATCTTCGAAGGTGGCCTCTTGACGAAAGCGGATGCGCGACTCGGTCACGTTTTGGACGTCGTAGTAGTAGATGGCGGTGGCGACAATGTGCTCGTTCAGCATGCCTTCCAAGTGCCAGTTGCCGCCTTCGTACTCGGCTTTCTCGGGCGTCAGCTCGATGCTGGCCAGTTTCACGATGATCTGGAGCCCTTGCTCGCGAAACTCCTGTTGCAGCTTGACATCGTAGAATTGGTGGTCCGGTAGGTCATGATGCTCCCATCGGGACCCTTGCACGGCATTGCCGGTTTTGCCTTGCTTCCAGTCTTCGAAACTGTAGGCCACTCCTGGCTCCGGGTGGATGACCTGCCGGATCCTCTTCCATTTCCACTCCACTGCCATCCAAGGTGACCACTCATTCTCCCAGTTCTCCGGCAGTTCTTCCTCGTCTTCGTCGGGCTCAAAGTCTGGCCGGTCTGGAAGAGTCAGGTACTGCTCAGCCTTTTTTTGGTCTGTAGCATTTTTGTCGGCGCCCCAGAGGTTCTTCGCCCATTCAGGGTATGGGGGGTCCATGTCGGCACCGAACGTCTTGATGCGTGAGGGCGTCCTTCCCTGATGGCCCTGGATCAGAACCTCGTTCCAAGGATTGATTGAACAAGAGATTATTTTCTCCATAGCGTGGTACAATGCCTTGTGATGCACAGGTTGGAGATTGTTGATGTAAGAAGTGATTTGGACGTCATGGCCCTCCTCTCCGACAAATTTCACCTCACAAGGGAGCCATTGGAAGCGTTGGGACCAGCGATTGGCACTGTCTGTCCGCGCCCAGGTGTTTGCTGTGTGGGCGCTTGACACCTTCATTTGAGTAGCAGGTGCCACATCCCCCTGCCCCCAAGATGCCAGACAGTTCTTGAGGCCGACCTGGCCCGTCTTCAAAACTCGGCTCCGACCGTAGACCAGCGGGAAAAGAGACGGGTGAACCAGGTTCAACACCTGGTCATTTGATTGAGGGTGCCAGTCCTTTTTCGGATTTTCCAATAACGGCTTGACTGCCTTCTTGAGTTCTTCCTGCAACCGAGCATCAATGAGCGTGTCTGACTTGACGCAGGCGGACGCCGTGTCCAGCACTTTCACATAACCTGTTTGCTCATATGCCTTGGCCTTATCCCGAAGCTCGCTCACGCACCATTGAAATGCGTGGGCGCTCATCAACGAGCCTGGGGTCGACAAGGCCTCCTGACGCCATTTGCCGACAATGTCATCGTCGAAGACCTTTCGATGCCAATCGGGCTTGTCGGTGATGCTCCCGATCAACGAGAGCATGGACAGCTCTCGGACGGTCAGGCGGTCAGCAGAGAAATCATTTGCACCATGTCGAAAACGCGTGCCGATTTTGTCGAGAGAGCTCTCGTCGCCGGGCTCAAAGTCGATCGGAAGGCCAAAGCCAGGAACTTTCAGAGGAAGAATCCCTTTGTTGTCGAAGACAGGCTCCTCCATGGTTCGCACGACAGAAAGTGAGCGACGACCAGAAAGACCTATACACAAGGATGCAAATCTTTGCAAGGAGCGCAGAGTATGCATTTAAGTTTTGCTATATAGCGATCTGGGCGGGGGGACGCGTGTGAACAAAGGCAGAGTTCCAGCCCCGACGCCAACACGCGCCATTGAACAAGCTGGATTGCTGCCTGCTCCGCATTGCACTGGTATGCCAAACAAACCGATACTTCCCGGGCATCGTTCTGCGACAATCAGAACGGTGTTCTTCAAGTAAGCTGAATACTTACGATATCAACTTGAACCAGCCTCACAATCATGATGCTAGATGACGGCACTATAGGGTCAGTGGCGGGTGGCACCCACGCTCCTTATCGATAAAGGTCCAAATAAGCCTCAGCGACTTAATATTCTTCGTTACAACCAAAAATATTCTATATCTGCCTGCGATTCACCACATTGTCCCACGTCGGTGTCGCATATTCATACCGAATTTGCTCGCTCATTTTATCATCTGGCATGGTTGCCGCTGTAAATATGCCTCCGGACGAGGTGGCCACCCCTCTGGCAAAGGAATCAATAACCAAACCGATTCACACAATCATCCTGGACTCGTCACCTCTGCTCCTAAATACTCCGAGCATTTCCACCCTTCTTGCCAATGGCCACGTGCTCGTGACCACGCCCTCTGTCCTGGAGGAAATGCGTGGGGAAGAAGCCCGGTCTCGAATCGACACTCTCTACATGCCATTTCTGACCGTCCGATCTCCACGAACCGAGAGCGTCAAATTGGTCAAGGAGTTTGCCCGGAAAACTGGGGACGCAGCCGTGCTCAGTCGGACTGATTTTGACATTCTGGCACTGGCATACGACATTGAATGCGAACGAAATGGAGGAGACTGGAGACTGCGAAGCGCCCCGGGGCAAAAGAGGTTAAACGGCAGTCCTCCCAGTAAGAACGAGCAGCCAAATGATCAAGGGCAGGCACAGCATCCAGACCCAGAAAGTGCCGGTAGACAAGACGAGATGCCGCCCGCGGAAAATGACGTGGAAACCGTCAGGCACCACATCGAGTCTCTAGTACTGGAGGAGCCGCAACCGGACGTCCCCCCTTCTTCCCAACACGCTGAGGCGATTATCCCGTCCAGCGATCTACCACCACTGGCGTCAAGACCAACAGAGATCGAAGATGGTGAAGAGACGTCAGACTCGGAGGATGGCTGGATCACACCATCCAACATCAAGAAGCAACAAGCCAAAGATGAGGCGGCCAGTAGCACGGCACGGTCAGAGACCAGAACTCTGCAGGTGGCCACCATGACCGGGGACTTTGCGATGCAAAATGTCCTCCTTCAAATGAACTTAAATCTGGTCTCGACGAAGACGTGCAAGAGAGTCGCGCAGATTAAGCAGTTCATCCTCCGATGCCACGCCTGCTTCTTCACCACCAAAGAGATGAGCAAGCAGTTCTGCCCTCGATGTGGAAAACCGACGTTGACGAGAGTGAGCTGCACCACCAATGATAAAGGAGAGGTCACGCTGCATCTCAAGGCCAATATGCAATGGAACAACAAGGGCAACGTCTATTCCGTCCCGAAACCTGCCGGTAGCAGCGCCAATCAGAAATGGAAAGGCCCCAAGCAAGGTGGTGGTCAAAGAGGCTGGGGAAATGACTTGATATTGGCAGAGGACCAGAAAGAGTACATCCGGGCCATGTCTGCCATGAAAAAATCAACGAACAAAGATCTCATGGACGAGGATACTCTGCCCAGTATCCTCTCTGGAGACAGGGAAAAGTCCGGCGGAAGAATTCGGATCGGAGCAGGAAGAAATGTCAATGCCCGGAAGCGATGACCAGAGGCTCTTATTAGAATCTCGATTGTTACTTATTTTTTGGCTCCTTCAGAGCCTTGCCACCGGTGCAAATGTGAGCACTTCCAAGGGTATCTTTCCCAACGCCTTCCACCCTGTAGACTAACGCAGAATAATTCGGGACAGCATATCCGTTCGAGCAGTCAATTTTCCTTTTCTTTCTCCTCTATCGCCTGGATTAGCTTCGAATCGACGGGGTCGAGGAGATGGAGCTTACTCTGCTGGGTCAGGAGCAGGCCATATCTCTTCTTTAACGTTACTCTGTGTCTGGACATGGTGTTAGATCTGGAACCTTGGGGATGCCATGACAACCTCACCGAGAATATTTGTCATCGGGAGAGAATCTAGCTGGGTGTGCTGATTTCGTGACGACTCCATCGAGGACTTTTTTCAGCGTGTAGATGCGCTTGCCCGTTGCAGGGTCTTCATTGTACATGAGATGCATTTCGAGGCTTTGTCAGGCCGGCCAGAGATTGTTCCGGAACTGGGTCGCTTCAATTTCCAAGTAGACAAGAGGAATAGGACAATTGCTGTGAGCTGATAATGGAAACGAAATTTCGCGACCGTGAATCAAATTGCGCAGGTGTGGTTGGAGAAAGCAAACTCGGTAAGCAGGACCAAAAAATTCCCCGCGCCAGCCCGACAGCGCAGCTATCAGACCACTCCGCGCTCACCAGCAAATATCATGGACTCCACGCAGCCTTAGCGAGGGTATTCTTCTGTGCTGTGCCCCCTGTTCTATCTCCCGATCACCTCTGTCGAGACAGCGCCGCCCGGGAGAAAGGACAGAGACCCGACTTTTGCCGTCACTCCTAATCCAGATCGTATATGACTCCGGTGAGTTGAGTTCTGTGTGGTCGAAGACCTTCTCTCATTTCTCGTGATGACCTTCAAAAGGCCGAGGTGGTTGTACTTTGATTTCAACTTCCACCGGTGCGGCCACATGTATTAGACTACAACGGTATCTGATTGATGATTACGCCTCGCTGGCACACCAACTCATGGAGGAAGCAGCAGACTGACCTCTGTGTGAGCAGGTGATCCGGTCATGAATTTGTGATGGCTTCGACAACAGCATCTGCCATCCCTCGCCCATCCGACGACGCCGCCAGCGCCGCCGCCGCAAAATCCCAATCTTCCAAATCCCCGGCCCGTCCACGAAGGCCGAACTACAACCATATCCATCGAAATCTCCTCCCGGTGGAAATCCACCCGTTACCTGTTCTCATACCTCACAACCCTCTCTCACTCGTTGCCATCGCACTCTCTTACCTCGCTCAAATCCTCTGTCCACCAGCTCGACCGACGTATAATGGGTACTTTTCCTCCGCGACGTCTTCCATCCACGTCACGGATGCTGACATGATCCGCAAATTATGGGAAATGGGATTTTTTGGAAGAGGTAGTCTGAGCCGGAGTGAGCCCACATGGTTACAAAATCAGCAGAAGAGAGGTTCGACTGCCGAGGAAAACACTACACAACGCCGTCTGGAGCGACGCCAGCAAAAATTGGCCCGAGCTCGAAAGGAGCAGGAGGAAATCGATCAAAAATTGTCTGCCGAAGAGCAGCTGCATGCGAATGGGAGTGCGAATGGAAGTGTGAATGGAAGTGTGCATGAAAATGTGCTCAAGACCAACGCAAACGACATCAATGGCATTGCCACCGTTCTCGAGTCCAACACCACGCCGAGAGAAGCACCGGATGAAAAGGCGAATGAGTTGTTGATACAAGGCTATGAGGAATGGAAAAAGACCATTGAAGCTAACGGAATACTGACGCCGCCTCCGACCTCGGTGTCCTCTGAAGCAAGCCAGTCAGAAGTCCGACCGGTGAAACGATTGCAGCGGACCAAAACTGTCCGGTTCTCTCCAACCATTGAGGCGCGAGAATTCGATCTTAGCTCGCCGGTGATATCGCCGATTAAAAGTCCCGGATCGTCATCGGTCGAAGAGGTCGAGCCGGAACCGAGATTGCTCCCAGAGAATCAGGAGCATCTCAATCTCTCGATGGAGGAAGCATTTTTCCTGTCTTACGGCCTCGGGGTGCTGCACGTGTTCTGCGACGACAGCGACACCGTGTTACCGCCATCTTCTCTGCTCTCCTTGTTTCGACGGCATTCATATCATCCACCGCGGTCACTTTCTCTGCCAGCCGAGCCGGATGACCCGTTTATGATATCGTACGCGGTCTACCACCACTACCGATCCCTCGGCTGGGTGGTGCGATCGGGGGTCAAGTTCTCGGTCGACTATTTGCTGTACAACCGGGGTCCAGCTTTCTCCCATGCCGAATTTTCGGTCAGCATTCTTCCATCGTACAGTCATCCCTACTGGACGGAAACAGAGGAGCACCGAAAACTGGTGGAACGCAAGACCAAGAGGACGTGGTGGTGGCTTCACGGCATCAATCGCGTGCAGGCCCAAGTCCATAAGCAGCTGGTCTTGTGCTATGTAGAGATACCACCTCCTCTGAAAGGGGAGGAACAGGGCAAAGAGATTGACATTGGGCTGCTCTTCTCACGGTACAAAATTAGAGATATCAATGTCCGGCGCTGGACGCCGAACAGAAGCCGGGACTAAGAACCGGCGTGACCATGCAGATAAAATATCAGCACCTTTATCAAATTGGAAAGACATGAACAACTCTGAGATTACGACGATGGTCATCTTCCTGGCACTGTTGAACCCTTACCTCTGCCAAGCCGATCTGCAGGCCTAAACCTTAAGTCGCGCTCAGACCGCGACAAAAAGTGTTACCCCGCGTCATGGCGATTGGGTTCGTGCTGTGATCTTAATGCAACCACTTAACATGCGGGATCGTACCTCAAGAATGAGTTGTGGACATGGACACGGAGAGCGAGAGTATTGACATCTCCAGTATCAAGCGCGCCGCTCTGCTTCCTGTCGAGGTAGGTGGCGTCAGATCTCGGGGAAGTTCAAAACAAGGATCGAACGCTAATTGCACGCGCCATAGCCCTCCGAACCAGGTTTAGAACAGGGCTTCGCTGACAGGGGATCCATCGAGGGACTCAAGATTTCTTTTGCTGGGATATCCCAAGCCGGTCAACCGCAGATTGACCAACAACACACTTTCCCCGGCCTCGCTAGCACTGTTCTGGATTCTGAGGAACTCTCCAATGTCGACCATCAGCTTTTGCCGGTGCCGACCCCTGCCAGCCTTCGATATCGAAAGATGACCAGTTCCGCGAGCGCGGAGCCGACTCAGGAATTATCACAGTCGCATTTTGATGGTATCCTCCGTCGAAGCCGAACGACCCGAGAGGGGCAGCATGCGACGGGGAGGCAAGAGGAGGACGAGGAGGGGGATGAGACACAACACACACTGAATGAGGGCGACGAAGGCCATATCGACCTGGTCTCCAGTCTTCCCTCTCGACAAGATGCTGATGAAAGCCTCGGGTCCGAACCGGTCGACTTCTCGCCAACACAGTCGCAGCAGCGACTACCACCGTTCCCTGAATCGCAACGTTTCAAAACGCCGGCCACGGTGGGAAAAAAGCGAAGTTATGATGGGGAGATGGTCGACAGTCCCGAACTCCCGCGGAATCCTCTTTTACGGGACGGCATGCCGACCCCTGGCCTGGCCATTGGGCTGAGCCAGGTCTTCGCAGGAACACAAGCTGGGTCTTCACCATTCCTCGGAATTGGTCCTGCCGGTCCTCAGTCTGACCGCCCGTCGCCGAACATCGAGCTTCAGACGAGGCCTGTGACAGCGATGACCTCGTCTCCCTTGCGTCCGATCTCTGATTTCCAACGGGCGACCACGGAGCCGGTGTCGAAATATGTCCCCATGAAGCAATCACAGACAGAACGACAGCGGCAAGCTCGACGGAAACAGCTGCTCGCGGTCGAAAACCAAGGCGATGAAGATGAGGGCTCTGATGACGACGACCCAGATTTCAAGGAACCGAGCTTAGTGGTCCAACAGCGGAGGAAACGTGAAAGGGATGAAAGAGTCAAAAGGAACCTTGAGATGCTCTCCTCGACCAGGCGGTCGCTGCGTGAGATGTCCATGTCCAAGTCGTCTCCACAAGTCTCTTCATCCGGCGGTGCCGGTGGCCTCTTAGGAGACGCGGGCTCTGTTGCCGACCACGAGATCAACGGAACTCATGAAAGTGAGGAGGAGACCGAACAGGAAGATGAAGAGGTGGTCATAGCCGTCAGACGGTCGAGTCAGGTTCGGCGCCTGGACGATGAGGACAAGGAGAACGATGCCCTACAAATTCCCGAGACTGCTGCACGACTCCAAATGGTTCTCAATGGTGAACTTCCCATGGTTGACGCCAGCCCTTCCCTTGGTCATGGTCGTAGCTCGGCCCTGACCTCGGGACGGAATCTCGGGCATAGCTCAGAGCCATTCGCTGTGGCCGATTCCCAGCCCTCGCATTCCAAAAAGAACCAGGTGAATAGCATCAGGGCCAGGCCGATCACCACCAGCCAGGATACGGATTTTGTCCCCCAGTCTCCCACAGCCTCTCCTACCCGAACTTTGGTGGCATCTCATTCGCGGTCGCGCAGTCCCTCCATCCTGGAAGATGCGGAAGGTATTAATTCGGATCTGCCACTGGGTGGGATGACGGCCCATTCACAAGGCGGTCTGCCAAAGCCAGGACACACGAGAATCTCGGTGTTCCACCCCTCTGGCGAGTCCTTGAATTCGTCTCCACAGCCGCTTCATTCCCACCAACCGCTCGGGAAGGGGATCCCGGAAGCGAGCGGTGATGTTGAGACATCACGTCCAGCGGAGAAGATGCCGTCAACAACCCGAAATGCGGCCAGCACAGGCCTGAGCGAGTTCGAGACAGGCCAAAGCCGCGTGTCCATGGCCAACAACGCCCAAGTGCCAGTGGCAGACTCGAGCAGCCCGCCCATCGTCACGGCGCCTCCAGGACGCAAGAGAAAGCGCATGGCTGAAATTGCGGATGAACCGTCTCCACCCAAGGCCAGCCTCAGTTTCAGTGCGACAGAAGCTCTCGGGCTTGATCCAGACTTCCACAATATCACCGAAACTCCCAAATTGCTCGAATGTAATTCCCGGAAGAAGGCGAGATTAGAGTATTCGTCCTCACCAGCTATTCCCCCAGGACGCGCCACACAGGCGAACTTGGTGCCCGCATCAAATCATGAAAATGGAGAAATGGCCATCAATGCTGATGGTGACGTGGATGTCGATGGCGACGCCTCGGGCTGGACAGACCAATCTCCCAGGCCGCGGTTGAGTGTTCGCGCTATGGGTCGTGCCTTGAGGTCGTCCGCTTTGACTCCGTCATCGGCTCTCCGTCCACCACATCGTTCATCGGATGCCCGTGGGTCGACGTGGGATCTAGGTGCGTCTCCGCCGCAGCAGTCTGTGCCAACCGTGAGACGAAGGCCACTCTTGCGTACGGCAAGCCCGCGCAAGCGAACAGATATCTTGGTGAAATCGGCCCTGACGCAACCAGAGAACCAACAAACGACCACAAAATCCATGGACGCGACACGATCGGAGGCTTCGAAGCGGGTTCCTGCACAGAATGATAGTCCAACCCCGATGGCATTCAGTGAGCCTGTCATGTCAGAGCAGAGCACATCGGTTCCTCCCGGCGACGTGAGTTGTCCAAACATGGTGTTTGCCTGCTTCAATGGCAAGACGAGAGCATATTACCCGGCTCGTTGCTTGGGTATTTCTGCCACCGATCCACGGCGGCTTCAGATACAGTGGGACGGCTATGAGCCGGACGAAGTGGATGCCTTGGGCGTCAGAAGCCTAGACCTGCGCGTGGGCGATATTGTCAAGGTCGACCACGAAGGCTTCCCCAAAGTGTCCTGCGTCATCCGCGGCTTCAAACACAAGATCACCAACCTTGACCGAGACCAAAGTGTCACAGATATCCGGGGCCACAAGAGCTTGATTCTGGCGCCGAAGCAGCGGCAGAGTCTCCCAGCCGGCGTGTCGACTGACGCAGTCAAGGAAGTCCCCGTGTCGGCGATTTATCTCGACAGCAACATGTGGAGGCAAATGAAAGACCGCACCTACGAATATCATCCACTCGTCATCCGGCCGGATCCCCTGACCGGATACTTGACCCCGATGGAGAGGCCTTCGACACCCAGTACCCCGTCATCCAGAAGCCGTCGGGCCGCCGGGGGGACTGGACAATCGGCGCTCACCGTGCCGACGTCAACGGGCCTTCTCGCGAACATGGCTTTTGCCATTTCCTACGACGACGCTGCCCGCAAGAATACTCTTGCGGAGCTCATCCAATCAAATGGCGGATTCGTCCTCCAGGGGTCTTTTCACGACCTTCTGGAACCCGACTCGATGGACTTGAGGCCTCAGTACCGCCACGTCGGCTTCACCGCTCTCTTGACCGAGCGCCATTCAAGGAAAGAAAAGTACATGCAGGCGCTGGCCCTTGATCTCCCCTGTCTCAGCGGGAGATGGATCGAGGCTTGCACCACAGCGGATCAAGTTGTGGACTGGCAGATGTACCTTTTGCCGGCCGGAGAAAGCATCGAACTGGATGGCGCGACGAGGTCGAGGGTGATGAGGGCAATGGACCCCACGAGTGTCAAGCTGAGCCAGATGATCTCGTCTCGACCGACCGTCCTTTCCGGGGCGAATGTCGCCGTCGTCATGGGCCGGGGAAAAGCCGAGATGAAGCGCAAACCATATCCCTTTCTTATCCAGGCTCTGGGTGCTCGTCGGGTCGAGAAGGTCGCCGATGTCAAAGCGGCAGAAGAGCTGGTGAGCGGCGATGAACCTTTTGACTGGGTTATTGTTGACGATCGAGACATGCCGGCGGCCGAGAAGCTACTCTCTGCTGAAGGAAGAAAGGGGCGTGATGATGATGGCGACGACGACGACGGAGGTCATCCTGGTCGACCAGGTTGTCGGGTGGCGGGGAACGAGCTGATTGTGCAGAGCTTGATCCTCGGAAAGCTGTGGCATGGCTCCACACTGGACGAGTCCTCCAAGAGATGATGATCTTGACTGTCACGGAAAGAGACATAGCATCTGAGGCCTGCTCACCGGTTCGATGTGGTGAGAGATTGGATATCCTGCGGAGGTACTGAAGCACATACGTACCAGAACAGAGGCCACGCAGAGGCAGAAACAGAGATAATGCACAGGCAAGGGAAGTCTGGTATCGCCGGCTGGCATGGACTCTGTCAAAGACGGTGTCCAGTCAGAGGACATATATTTTACATACATGCATAATGCATGTCTTTGGCGCTACCACGCATTCCATTCTTTGCTGGCATTCTCCTGGACGTGTCGGACGCGTTGGTGAATGCTTCTGCTTGCGTTCAAGCTTGTCGTCTTTGCAACTGGATCCATCTTCTGTCCAAAGTAGGGCCAACAGTGGGCGTGATGGCAGCCGAAAGGTGTTTGCCGCAATGTTGACTCTGCTCCCATCCCTTTCAGCCTCTTGCCGTCCTGTTGGTCACTCACTCGACGTCTTCGCCTGTCCCTGCCATGTCAAATCGACGACAATCTGTCCCTGCTCACCGAGCTCGTCTTCGACCTTTGTGCCAAAATCAGCGCACAGTCGGCGGAACTTGTTGCTGACCCAGGCGTGGTCTGGGTCGGACTTGTCCAGGAAGCCGGCTTGGAAGTGTGTGATCCTATTGGGAAAGACTTCCAGCTTGATGGGGATCAATTTCGACTTCGCTGCCGCCACGTCCTCGGCCAGCCCCGATCCGCCACGGGATGGATCTTGACCAGTGGTCTCCTGCTCTGCGGTCTCGGCGACGGTGACACGCCAGGCGGCACTGAGGTCGTTCCTGAACTCTCGTGTCACGGCATAGTCGTCGACAAAGTCACCACAGCCGTAGATGATGAGTTTCCCTCGATAGAGCTCCACGCCTTGGATGTGATGGCTTGAATGGCCGTGGATGATGTCGACGCCGCACTCGTCAATGAGAAAGTGTGCCATGGACACGATCGAAGACGCCGGATGCCATGCGTAATTGGGGCCCCAATGGACGCTGACGATCTTCAACGATGGCGCAGCCAAAGCGGTCGGCGGAGCCAATTGAAATTTGACATCATGACGAAACTGCGAGTTGTATGAGAGCAGGTTGAATTGCGGAACCCGAGCCCAGTCGCGGGGATGGTCAGAGAACGCGTACAGGTGAATCGGATGGCTGTTCTGTTCGACATTTCCGCCATCTCCGCCATCTGTTTCCCGTCGGCTCGTTTCGCTCTTGCGGGACGGCAACGTGAGGACAGCAGGTTTTCTCGCCTCCTCAACCGTCCGGCCAGCACCGGCAAACGCGATCCCGGCATCTCCAATTGTCCTGACCGTGTCCACCAATCCTTGCTCGCCAAAGTCCAGGGTGTGGTTATTCGCCAGACTGACGTAATCGACGCCCGCCTCGATCAGACAGGCCACATTCGCCGGATGCATGCGGTAGTTGAAGACTTTGTCCGGCCACTTGGCCGTGTGAGTCGTGACCGCGGTTTCCAAGTTGCCCAGCAGCAAATCTGCGCTGTGCAGAACGGGGAGAGTATTGCCCCATGGGGAGACATGATTGTAGGACTTCAAATGAGGACGCGAGCGCAAAAAACTCGCCACGTGGCGTGCCTCGGTCGGTTCATGAACATGTTGAGGTAACAGCTGATCGATGAGGCGACCGAGCATGAGGTCGCCCAGAAGGATGATCGTGTATGAGGGTTGGGAGGGGGAAGAATCCATGGTCTCTGCTCCTGACTGAATTGGGAGATGTGATTTCTGCGCTCCTCGATGAGCGAGGCGGGTCAAGAAGATCAAAGAGGATGGAAGGAGGACTCTTGATATAGAATCCTTTGCATTGCCCAAGAGGGATGGAAATACCTGTAACTCAGTCACGCCATGGAATCTCCAAAGATTCGACAGCATCACAACTGTGACATCAATTGGGCTAGGTCAAGTTTGGCACTGAACAGAGGATGCCCAGTGCCAAAATGGTCAGGTGATTTGAATATCAGGAGAGAAGAACCTGAGGCGGATAATCGAGGGGAGATGAGTTCATGACGCAGACTTGGGGTCAAAAGGCTCACCCAGACATCGCTTTAACCACCCCGCCTCGCGGGTCCGTGAGCAGTTATAAGTCATGAATGAGGCCGTTCCATCTATCCGGCTAATTTTGTACATTGACGCCCTTTGCTATTGTCGACACATAGTGGTTCTTTTCCATCATTCATTATTATATCCTGTCAGACGGTTAGCTCGAGGCAAGCAATGAGCAATCAGGTAGGGCGAAGCTTCTCTGTGTTTAGCTAACAATCTGGCTAGTTGCATCAAAGCTCTACGCTTGGCCTCTTCAGCCCTCCGAGGCGTGAGCGATGACTATATGACTGAGTGTGACATCCTGCTCGTCCCCTGGACGCTGCTCCGAGGTCTAACTGTCTCAGACCCTGTCTTCTGTGCGAGCCATTGTCGTCATGACACCCTCGGGACGAATATCTTTTCAAATGTATCCGCCCCGCATTGCAAGCTCAGCTGCTCCTCGTCGGGCAATTTGAAGACGGGATACTCGCCCAGGATCTCAGTCGCTTCGCCTAGAAGATGTATCAAAACTTTTCCCAGGATACTCTGGAACTTGGAACCCCCGGCATTGTCACCAACGACCAAGACAACCGAGGGTTGGCGTTCAATTCCAACCCAACCAGCATGCCTCGCATTATAGTGTCCCTCACGGCTTCCCAATAGTACTCGTCGTTTGGGTTGTCGTGGATCTTGTCAGATCCGAGAGTGAAATCCATGGATGGAGGGGTGGAGGGATAAGGCCAGATCGAATAAGCTGAGTTCATGACGGTTAATTTGATACATGGCGAATTCATGGTGCAGAGGACAGTAAAAAGGGCCTGCGGTGGCATGTTCCGCCTCTCTTCATCCCCGGTATTTGGGTCAGTATAATCTCGGCAAAGCCTCATCCCATATGATGCCGCAGCGGCTGGCGATTCATGAAGCAGACGAAAAATAGGATTGGGGTCATCGAGGCTCTTTAATCCAATGTATTCAAAAGGGTCATCAACATCTTGATAAAGAGCCACCAGGTTCGGGATTGCTGCGAGTGCGGAAGAAATATTGTGGCCGAGATATGATTCCGCCGCCGTTTGCAACGCTTTAAGCATTACTGATACCGTTCCGACGTCTTTCGATGCCGGTAGTCCTTGGGTCTTTCTCTGCCTTTGTCGGCTTTGACGTGGCATGTCATTCATCTGGCCCCGGGCATCGCGGTAAGGAGGCCTTCAGGGCCACTGTCAGTCACTGGAAACATTGACAATGGCTTTGTAGATGTAGGTATTGAGAACTGGCGCCGGATGTTGAGACGACTCTAAGGACCAGTGAGCCAATAGCATTATATACTCTGGCTGCGCCTCAATCTGAGCAATGTCGACTTTTGATCCATTGGCATGTGCGATGGAGACCGTCCTAAAACCATGACATGCAGAAGACCCTACCCATATGATCCCGTTAAATCGAAACCGACGCCACATTCGCTCGGATCGTACGGGAAAGTTGCAGCAGTGGCAGCGTTGTTGGCTCTACTGATGGACCATTTGAGCGGGGCTTGCTGAGCTTCTGGATTTTGTAAAATCGTAGACTGAGAAATCTGCCTCCGGTTTAGGCGGCATCCCGGTTCGGAACAACCCAGCTCTTGGTCGCCTGCCGCTTTTGACGTTGGCGATATAAGCATCTTCTTCCCATTCTCCTCGACATCGACCTCCTCTTCTACCCTTCTCTCTCTGTCCACGTCCGCCTGGCATCCCTGCCCTTCTTCAGATGACAACAGTTGAAGCCCTGCACTTTCAGGCCTCCCTGCAACCCAGCTATCAAAAGCGCCGCCTCAGAGGCCATGATTTTGGTCACGTCGATTCAGTTGAGCCAGGGATTACAGCACAACGCAGGGGGGCTCTGCTGCTGAATTTGGCCGGTTTTCAAACCCCGGGTCCCTGAGTGCCAGGAATGGTCCTCTTCTGAATTAGCACCGGAACCTTGACTTTTTGACCGAAGATGCTTTTGTTAACATTGCTGCCTTTGGGTGATGTTGAAACCCAAGTTATTCTGCAAGCGTCCAGCCCTCCCCCCCACGAAGGCCTATCCTTTCGGCCGAAGCATTGGGACGCCAGGACAGCGACGATTACGGGATAGCCAGGCTCTTCGAGCTGAAGCTGGTCACTAGCAGAATAGGCACCTAGACGCTGGCATCCTCATCTCGCTGACTTTGGGACAATGGTCGCCGATGATCACTAAAACGATGTGATCGAAAGCTAATTGTAAACATAGTAAGAGGGTAGCATGGGGCGGGCCTCGCGAAGTGATCCGGGATCTGATTTGAGGAGTGGCCTTTTTATTCCGGCCAGCGACGATGAGCATCGCATTCTCTACTGTACCTCTGATTGAAAGGCCACCCTGAGCAGCCTCGTCTCTGATTTTCGTGCTTAGACGTTATCAGTCACTACAATCTGCAAGCCTGTATTCCTCCCGGTGTCCGCGTTCGTTTCTGCGTTCCTTCTCCTCTTTCCTCGTCTAATACACATTCATCACCTTGCAGTTCCTTCCCTTTGCATTGCGTGATCCGGTGTTGGGTTGAAGCACATTCACCTCGAACCATTCTTTGAAGGTCGTCGTCACCCATCTGGCAAGGCAGCGAAGGGAAGCCAGTAGCTTGTAGCAACCGACCACAGTATCCGTATTTCCAATGGGAAGATGCCCAAGCAGTTCCTGTCAAAATATGAGCCAGACGAGATATATTGAGAGGAAACATACAGTATAATCATCACGATCGCAGGCAAAGTGCAGAGACCAGTCAGCACCCCGGACATAGAGCAGGGGAAGTGTGAGCGAGACCATATTCTCGTATGAGAACATTCGTAAGCGATTAAAATGTGCTGCTGCCCATATTGCCAACTGTACCAGGGCGTTCTCATCCGATCCCGCAGGCGTTTGAGTCTCGATGCTGGTCGCGATGGGGAGATATCGAACATGGCCTTGCATGGTCTGGTTGACGGTTTGGAGAGTATAAGGCTCACTTCGAAGTAGGTCAAATATGAGCTCGCTCATCTTCTCGTCAGGTTGAATGTTGATGGTGTAATCAACGATTTTTGACTGGAGGATATCTCCGCTGGCATGATGCGGAACCAGGCTCGACACGACGCGGGCAGTAGTGCTGGACAATATTAGCCGTTGCACAAGATATGTGACCGTACGTACACATTCCGATACTCCACACCGGCAAAGCTCTCTAGAGCTAACGCCAGGATCGGGTAGTGCACTGCCTCGTTCCAAGCTGGCTCAGGAAAATAATTTTCCAAGCATTGTTGGGACCTCTCTAGAACCTTGCCAAGGTCTTCCAGCTCACGCAGCCGTTGTGGCCTCGTACCTTCTGCTGTTTCTCCATCAAACTTGAAGGCCACAAAGGTTCTATGTTACCCGCGACTGTAGCTATTTCATCCTGGTCTCGGTCAGCCCAGGCGCAGTAGTCACAGGCTCGTCCACCTAACGTGCTCACCCTGATGATTGCTGGCAAGATCTCCTCTCCACTGTTAAGTATCAGCAGCCTTTCGAACATGTCTCTTATATCTAACGGGAGTTGTGCTATGTCGTTGCCGAACGGCGCTGGTACGATCGGTTTATGTGCAAGATAAAGATCGGCCATGGATATGACAGGGCTTTCCGATCGAGGAGCGTCCGGCCACAGGCCGAGAATGCCATTGTCTGCGCTCTTTCCAGGCTTTGACATGACCCGGCTGACATGCTGCCTGATATTTGAGAGCTTGTGTCGACCTCTGGGAGAGGGAGTGGATGGGAGGATCGTGTGAAGATTGTGTCTACGGAAAGAGGGGGTTGCCTTAAGTACACGTAGGTTGTCTAGGTAACAGCATGGTTTCTAGGCCGACAGCTTGTAGCGCTGGGCACCAGGCTCACAGTTGATGAACCAAGCACCGAGTAGATGGTTGATTGATTGTATCTAAGATGCTGCCTACGATGGTGATGAAGGTGTGCTGGATGCCAAGCGCTCATTGAGTGAACACTGCCTGTGTTCCCAACGACAGTCTCTTCTCCAGTTGAGCTCCGCGATGATTTATTTCTGTGAATGTTAGAGACATAAATCTCATCCACGTACTTCCACTCTATCTTGGCGTTATATCTTAGTCATCCACACTGGTATCACGTGACAATTACTCGGGTCAACTGGTTCAAGTCAACTGGTTCAACTGGCTCAGGTCAACTGGTTCAACTGGCTCAGGTCAACTGGCTCAGGTCAACTGGCTCAACTGGCTTAGTTCAACGGGTCCAGGTCCTGGTCAACAATCACGTGACCAATCCAATCTCTGGTCAACTGGTCAACAAGATACCAGCTACCAGAAGCTCGTGGTGGCTACCAGTAGCTCATCACCGAAATCTCCTTCCACCATAAAGTTCGGCTCCCACAAAACCTGGTTGGCACCAAGAATAGGCTGGAAAAGTGGCCTGGCACGGAAGAGCTGGGGCGCAAAGTATTGGCCACCGAAAAGACGGGCATGGATGAAGACGAAAGCTGGGGAAGCGTTGCAATGGGTATCTCATGCAAGGGACGGGGGACAGACTGATTACAATCCATCGTGGGTCAACGCATCGGAATCTTGGATCAGCGCCAACTTCACGTGGAATTCTCCATTCCGAGCAGAGCGGGTTGACTTGCCTTCTCGCAAGCGCACCGGGCGGGTATCATTGGAAAACCGGGGAAGAACGGCTACAGTCAGCCTAAGTATGGATGCCCAGTTGCGATGGCTTTTGTATACCGCATCATCACCATTTGCGGGGAATGAAGACCGTTCCCCAATGATCACATGACGAACGAGATTCGTATCAATTTGAAAAGAGTTTGACGCATTCTTTGATACTTCTGATCGAGCTGAGATCTCTTGAGTGCCAGCGACCGGAATAACAGCACCTGGATATCAAAATAGTGAATATGAGGAGCGATCCACCAACTGCGAACGGTGATGTGCCAGTCCCAAATCGCGACCCACCTCCTGTCATGCCCAGTACCGTCAACGACGCTCCCGGATTGCTTCTTGACGAATATCCATCGACAGAAATTGAAAATGGGCCGTACAAGATTTTGGATCAGTATCATTCACGACGTTCCAGAATTCGAGTCGCTAGCGTGGGCTGCGGTGCATCTGGTAAGGCTTCTTCTATTGCTTGGACCTGTCCTGATATGTCAAGGACTCTGTCTCGCGTACAAGATGGGCAAAATGTTAGAGCCTGGATCGTGGGATCTGGTTTTGTACGACAAGAATCCAGAACTCGGAGGGACGTGGTTGGTAAGTCGTGACCGAACATCAATAGCTACCCCACTGACACTTTTCAGGAAAATCAATACCCCGGAGTAAGTGCGACCATCGAGGATTCAGGTTCAATCGAAGAGTCTCCCGTCTTGTCGATGTTAATGCCTTTAACAGGTTGCGTGCGACATTCCGTCACATCTCTACACATTCAGCTTTGATCCCAATCCTGACTGGACTCAATATTTTGCAAGCGGCGCCGAGATCCAAGAATACTTCAAAGGATTCGCCGATAAGCACAATCTCCGCCAGTACATGAAACTGAATACCAAAGTCATCGAAGCTCGGTTCCAAGCTCGCGAGGGATTGTGGAATATTGTACTGAAAGACACGAAAACAGGGGCCCGCACGACAGACTGGGCACATGTGCTGATCAACGGCACCGGCGTCTTGAACTCGTGGAAGTGGCCCGATATTCCCGGGCTACATGATTTCCAAGGCCCGTTGATTCATTCAGCCAAATGGGACCACGACGTGGAATTCTCCGGCAAGACTGTTGGTATTATTGGTACTGGAACGAGCAGTGTCCAGATCATACCGCAACTACAGAAGACCTGCGACAGACTGTCCATTTTTATGCGGTCGCCAACGTGGGTCTCGCCACCCTTCGGAGCAGGTGTCATGGAGAAGTATTTGACAAAAGGTGCACCGATATCAGCAAGCCAAAGGCAATACAATTTTACCGAATCTGATCGAAAGCGATTCAGAGAAGATCCGGCTTACCACCTTGAGTTTAGAAAGGCCATTGAAGCGGAGATCAACGGCTTGTTTGGGCTCTACAAGCAGGACTCGGAGATGTCTCATTACTTCAAGGGTCTGATTGAAAAGGAGATGCATCGGTATGTTGGACTTTGTGCTTTGCCCGCATTCTCGGAGCTGACCACGTCTTAGTCGCATGGGCGAGGGACACGAAGATTTAAAGAATTTCATTATACCAACATGGTCTCCAGGATGCCGCCGACTTTCGCCCGGAGACGGTTATCTCGAAGCTCTTGTTCAGCCGAATGTCCGGCCGGTATTCTCCAGCATCACCCAGATTTCGCCAGAGGGACTGGTCACTGCTGATGGGGAACTCCACCGGGTTGACATTATCGTGGCCGCCACCGGCTTTGATGTTTCCTGGAAGCCCTCATATCAAGTGATCAATGCCGACGGCATATCTCTAGCCGAAGACTGGGGCCCCTTACCCAAGTATGTTTTTTTGATGATGAGATTTGACATGCTCATGTCATTTCTAGTATGTATATGGGCGTTTCTGCCCCACGCTTTCCCAACTATTTTACCATGGTCGGACCTGGCGCCACTTGGTCCAATGGTACGCTGCTTCCGCCGATCGAAACAACAGCTGAATACGCGATCAAATTGATGCAAAAGATGCAAGCCGAGCAGATCCTCTCTATCGAAGTCAAGCAAGACGTCACCGATGAACTGCAGGCTCACGCTGACACCTATCACAAAGAGACTGTGTGGACACAGAATTGCAAAGCTTGGTGAGGCTGTGAGCCACACACTGATTGCAACACTGACAAGTTCTGTCGTAGGTTCAAGGAGAATAAAAAGGGAGGCAGAATTCACGTCTGGCCTGGTTCTGTTAGTCCACACCGTCAAGCTGATGGCCTCTCGTCGACTCTCTCTGACCACCAAGCTGACACTTGGCCTAGACCATTCATTTCCTGAAAACGATCAAAGAGCCGCGCCTGGAAGACTACAAAATTACCTATCGACACCGCAACCGCTTTGCGTTCCTGGGTAATGGTGATGTGAAAGCAACGCAGAGCAGGGACGTGCAGGGATTGTCGACTTACATTAGGAATGAGGACGTTGACTGGAGTGTCGAATAGTGTTGTTATATCCTACAGAGATGCATAAGTACCGCTCTTCGGTCATTGAAAGTCAGGGAAGATCACCAAAATAATCTATAAAGCACGAGCCGAATAATGTTCCTGTTAGCATCGGTCAAACCCGGATACTGCTGGCTGGCCCTGCAAAACACCTCGATTCAGGAATCAAGTGCTCTGATTGGCTGAGAGATTTGCCATCGCCAAGACCTTGAATGCTGCATCCAATCACAGCGCTGGACGGCTGTCTCTTCATTCATTTCTGTGAATGACCTGCCAAGCACTAATGGCACATCAGGCATATATCTGCTGCTCAGTCGCAGCCCTCCCTCCCTCAGACCTCAATCTCATCCATCTCACTCATCCTCATACTTCCACTCTATCTTAGCGTTGTCTGGGCGTTATTTAATCATCCAGCCTTTGCATCACGTGAACCTTCCCTGCTCAGGGCCCTGGCTCGTCCTGGCTAACTGGTCCTGGTTGAGGTCAACTGGTCCTGGCTGTCAACTGGTCCTGGCTGTCAACTGGTCCTGGCTGAGGTCAAGGGTCTAGGTCCTGTCAACAATCACGTGATCAATCCCTCCTCTGGTCAACTGGCCAACAATTTCACCCAATCGAAATGCATCATCCATGGTCAACTCACGACATGTCAAGATGCGCAAGTCCCCAATTTACTTCTTCTCAAGTTGACTATCTATGACTTTCACGTCTCTAGCAACTGAATGGCCCTCACGCGATTCGCCCTTGCGACCTTCGCCGCCTGAATCTCCGGGGTAAAGGCCTCAAAGGAATGCGGTAGCGACGGATATAAATGGATTTCAGTGTTGATATTCGCAGCCGCAAACCTCTCCGCGTATGCCAGATTCTCGTCACGGAAGATATCCAGACCCGGAACGTCGAGGTATAGTGGGGCCAAACCTTCGACGCTTTCGACGCGCGAGGCCGCAGCGTACGGTGAGACGCCGTCGTTATTCGCTTTATCACGTCCGATGTACGTCCACCATCCTGTCAGGTTGTCATCCGGTGACCAGGTCGCGAATGGAGTGAGAGCTTCCCAGCGCGAGATGTTGCGGTCGTCGAGCATGCCGCCGATGATGAGTTGTTTCGCTAGTGGCGGAGAAAACTTTCGATCCCGAGCGAGAATGGCGACACCGGCCGCGAGACCTCCGCCAGCGCTGTCGCCCATGATGGCGATCCTCATGGGATCGACTCCGAATTCCGATGCATGTTGATTCACCCAGAGCAGACCGACGTAGGAGTCCTCGATGGGCGTGGGAAACGGGTGCTCGGGTGGGAATCGATATTCCACGGCGAAGAACTGCACGGCTGATTGCGAAGCATACGTTTCCAAGATTTTGTGGTACAAGGGGACGTTGAGACAGAAATACCCGCCACCGTGGGTGTAGACGACAGCCGACTTAGACGGACGGAAGCCTTTCTTCACGTAGCGGTGGATCGGAATCTCAATAGCGCCATCGCTGGATTTCGCTGTGTATATGGAGTGTTCGACGTCGTTAATAACGGGCCAAGTTTCCATTGCCAGCGCCCAACGGCGGTTAATGTCGGCGCGTCGACTCAGAACATCCCCCGCGGGGAAGGTAAGGGGATTTCCAAGACGAGGAAGAAGAGGTTCGAGAGCAACCACGAATTCAGGGTCAATCGATATAGGCATGTTGACAAGCGATCGCGCTCAATCAGGCGTTCAGAAAGGGAAAGGGAGTGGAAAGAAGGATATCCCGGAATGAGAGCCGTAAGATCGACGTAAAGCGGGAAGATGGGAATTGAGGTTGATTCTACAGGAGCGGCTACCATTTCCCCTTCATGCTACACTTACAACGCGGTCAACGACAAAACAATGGATTAATCTCTCCTTAGGAAACGGAAAGCTTTAGGCGCCACTATATTCTGGAATGGAGAACTTCGATTCGGGTTATGCGCGAATCAAGGATCGACCGGAATAGCGCTTATTATAACCGATAACGGAAGGCCACGAGGCTAAACCCTTCCATATACTCATCGCCCATGCCCCTGGGTGCTGGAGAAGGCAAGCTTAGAGTCTTGTATGCTAGACGCCAGATTGTTAGCTAAATACAGAGAGACCTCACCCTGCCAGATCGCGAACTGCTTGCCTCAGTTAGCAGTCTGACAAGTTTGTGACTGCCATTTTGGACACTGATGTCTTAAGAAATGGGGCTTGGCATATCTTGGCACTCAGGCAAAAAAAACCTGTCCTAAAGTCCCCGCTCACCGCCTTGAAAGTGGTGGCTGCAGAAACCGGGTGGATAGCCTAATGTTATGGGGGCCATAGCAGTACTCTTCGGGGATTGCTGCCCGAAAAATAGGGGCGAGGAAGCCTAGATACTTCCTATAGGTGGGGACCTCGCAAACACACGTGACTCTTGGCTGTCTTGGCGACGCAAAATAAGGCCTTCCCATTTTCAGTCAATTGGTCAATAATGTGACCATTCCATTCTCAGATCAACTGGTCATCATCCTCAGGTCAACTGGTCGACATCATTAGGCCAACTGGTCGACATCATCCTCAAGTCAACTGGTCGACATCATCCTCAGGTCAACTGGTCATCATCCTCTGGTCGACATCATCAGGCCAACTGGTCATCATCCTCTGGTCAACTGGTCGACATCATCCTCAGATCGACTGGTCATCATCACCAGGTCAACTGGTCAACACCTCTCCTAGCAGCTCCCCAACACGGATTTCAAACACCGTTTGCGGAGCCAGAGAGCAGAAAGCGGCAGATGTGACCCGAAACCCGGGGCGAATTTGTGGCGGCCCTTGACGTGTGAGATGGCAGATGGGGCATATTTGTCACCTTTCATCAGTAGAAGCTTGTGGGACAAAGCTTCCACAAGGGGGGATTTGAATGCCGAAGGGGATACGAAGGACATGCACGAGCCAGAATGGGGTACCCCACATAGCCGGGGTAGCAACGGAATACGAGGTAGACCGGTATTAAAACTTCATATCACGGCAGAATCCTTGCTTTCCTTTTCTGTTGAACGAAGGACTTGTTCGCGTTGGAAGTAATACCTGAGCATCGTTTTATACTTGAACTCCCAACAATGGCTCGCAGTGCCAAACTCAATCAATACTTGGTGAACATTCTCAGCCTACGCCCTTTCACAGAAAGCTCTGCTGATACGGTTGACAGATCGTTTGGTTTGTGACCTTTGGCAGCTTTACCTATGGCTATTGCTCCAGTATTATCGCCACTACTCTTGCCCAGCCTTCTTTCATCACTTACATGCACCTCGACACGGCCTCAAATGCCCCACAGCTCATCGGCGCGATCAACGGACTCTTTCAAGCCGGTGGCTTTCTAGGAAGCCTGAGCACCTCGATGACGGCGGACTACCTTGGTCGCCGGAAAGCGCTCCTAACGGGGTCCCTATTTGCTTTGGTTGGCGGCGTTCTGCAGGCTGGAAGTGTCAACATAGCCATGTACCTCGTCATGCGACTCGTCACTGGCCTGGGAGTGGGTAAGTTATCAGCGACACATTTTGCACAGCCAACGATGTGTCCATCTACGAAATCCACGCTGACCTTCACTCGCTCACAGGCATGCTGATTGTGATGGTGCCATTGTATCAGAGTGAAATCGCACCAGCAGAAATCCGTGGCTTCCTGGTCTCAACACACGCCATCGTGCTATCTGTGGGCTACGTCGTCGCAAGCTGGGTCGGCTTGGGCTTTTATTTTGTCAATGCCAGGGGTGCACAATGGCGACTACCGCTTGCCATTCAATGTTTTGCGCCGCTTATATTGGCTTGCGGGTCACTGTTTCTACCAGAGTCTCCCCGCTGGTGTAAGTCGGCACTTTGGTGTCTCTGTTCTAAATCCGACACCTGCTGATGCACAGAGACAGTAATTGCCAAAGATCGTGCGGAAGATGCTTTCAAATCCTTCACGTCCACGAAAGCAGAATCCGCAGACCCAAATAACTCCGGGGCAGTCAAAGCTGAGTTCGAGTTGATCGTGGCGCAGATCAACCACGAAAGGCACAATCAACTGTCAATCATGGATCTGTTACGACGTCCATCAATGAGAATGCGTTTCTTGATCGGGTTCATCACCATGTTTGGGTATCAATGCACCGGGACACAAGTCATCAACAGTAAGCTTTTGACCGCCTCTCTCAGCTCGAAGGAAATGAGTGTACTGACTTGACGTGGCTTAGACTATGGCCCCACACTCTACAAAAGTCTAGGATTTGGTACTGTGCAGCAATTGCTGATCCAGGGTGGCTGGATCTCCACCTGCCCGTTTATGAATGTCGTGTGCATGCTGGTCATCGACAAGCTCGGTCGCATTCGGTTGATGCGTAAGTCATGAACATCTCACTTGACGCTTCCCTTGTTGACAGCCATTCGTAGTGATTGGTTTCTTTGCCATTATTGCGGCATTAATAGGAGAGTGTGTCACTGTCGCCGTGTTTCAGAGAACTGGGGACCGTGGCGCAGCAGCTGGCGCCGTAGTTTTTCTCTTTATGCACGTTCTTTGGTAAGCGTCCTCACAATGTCATTGATTCCATGGGCTAACTTCATGGCCAGCACGACGGCATTCATCGATGGAGTGACCTATGTCTACGCCACTGAAATTTTTCCGACTCCACAACGCGCCAAAGGGGCTGCTTTTTCTCTCAGCGGGCAGTATACGGCGACCATCATCTTCCTATCATCAGCCCCCCAGGCCTTCAAAAACATTCAGTGGAAGTACTACTTGGTCTTTATGGTTCTCAGCGCCGCCATGTTCTTTGTGGTCCTTTTCACCTTTCCTGAGACGAAAAACAAGTCGCTCGAAGAGCTCAGCGCAGTCTTTGGGGATAGTGTAGAGGGCTTGACGAGACAAGAGGAGGATGATCTCTACCGGGTACGAGGACATCACAAAGATCATCATCCGGACGCTCTAGTCAACGATGAGAAAGTACCGGCAAGGCATCTCGAAGTGGCCGGTGACAAAATTTGAGCCAATGCGGAGGATTGGTGGAGCTTCGGGGGAAATCACGGTCGTGAAATTTATGACGCGTGACTGAGCAACTATATCGGTCTGATACGTTATAAAAGTATTTCACGCGTCTGTTACATCATTAGAAGCCGAAGCGTTGAAGAAACGGAAAATAGGCTCTAACAACGGCAACGTCGTAATGTTGATGTATCCAGACTTTCAACGAATCGACTCTCCCATTCCGAAGCGGACTATTTATCTTTATCGGAGAAACCACCGGCGGTATCTTCCCCTCGGGTCCAAACGACCGACAGTCTACAAATCCAAAGCCTCCAGCCTTCCTCTGTCCGCACAAATTCCCATCGATAAGGTCCACCAAACATGAAATTAACCTCTGGTTTACTAAGATCAGGAGTGGCTGCGCAGATGAGATTGGCGGACCCTGTCGCTTGATCGCCGTCGACTTCAAATTGCATATTCGTCATTGAATGTTGTAGCCCCTGGTATCGCTCCAATGCCGTTCGAGCCTTCTCCGCGAGACGTTCTCTACCGGTGACCGTGTGGAACTTCTCGTAGGCCAAAGTACCATCTTTGTGGTAACAATCGCCGTAGCCTTTGTAATCGAAGGTATCTGACACGTTGCAGTACTTGTTCATGAGGGCTGTCAGCTCGTCCTTGTCCTCGAGGATGCGCAATTTTTTCTGAAGCGCTTCGATCGACTGATCTCTAGACATAGTGACGGTAGGAGCTTGTGGTAAACGGAGATAATTTCGAATGCTCTCGAATATTGCAAGATTGCGGGATGCGGACCGTGGGCGATATACACGAGCTTGGTCGTCTGGCCAAGAGCACGGAGAATGTGACGGGCCTTGAATGCCGCTTCTATGAAATCCCCAGCGTCCTGAAAATGCGGGGTCGATTGATTGATTGATTGCCTACTCGATCTTTCCGGTGCCCTCATAGGGACCATATAGGCATCGTCTCCGAGTGTGCCTAGTACCCGGCCTTCCGGCACCTGCAACAGTGCCAATCCAAGCCTATCCACGTTCTCCTAGTCCATCCAGCCTGGTGCCGCCCTCCGTGGGGCTCATTCGCGCCTCTATTATCCTTTTTTCCCGCCCCCGGCCTTTTCACGGTAGTGCCTTGCTAAACACGAAAGCCGGAGTCTGAAAAAAGTTAAAATGCGGATTGGAGAAACGATAGCCCCTGCAGGACGGGAACGCTTCACCGCACCTCGTGACAGCTTCCAGAGGATCTACTCCAGGTATTTCAGACCACTCGTATACTCCAGTTTATTTTCGTCATCTTACTCTGCCACCTATCCGTCGCCATCGTCAAGCCGAGTATACGATTTGTCAACAGATACCCCGGCATTACTCAACCCAAAGGCTAGACCCACCATACTTCCGAGACCATGCGAGCGTTTCGTACACGTCCGTTCACTACCACGATACCTGAACCTATTCAGAGACGTCAGTATGCCCTTCTAGAGCAAGGCAGAAGGCAACTCGGAAACAAGAAAATTATTGTTACAGGGGGCGCCAATGGTGTTGCTGAAGCGACAGTGCGGGCTTTTGCGCGAGAGGGAGGTTCTGTGGTCTCGATGGATATTCAGGACGACAAAGGAATGGCTGTGGCGAGGTCTGCAACGGAAGCGGGACCCGGCACGGTCAGCTATATGCATTGTGATATCACGAAGCAGGATCACGTCAACCGTGCTTTTGAAAAGGCTGTGGCGGAGCTTGGGGGACTGGATGTGCTTGCTGCCATAGCTGGAACTGAAGCGATAAAAGCCGCTGAGGATCTTACCGGACCCGACATTGACGCGATGATCAACGTTCATCTCAAGCATACAGCATTCACGAACATCGCCGCATTTCGGACCATGAAAAAGAATGGTGGCGGCGCTATCATTAACTATGGGTCACACGTGGCTATCTCAGCACACTTCCTAGATATGGCGGCCTACGGCGCTGCCAAGGGAGCCGTCCTGGCGTGGACGAGGAACGTTGCCACGGAATGGGCAAAATACAACGTTCGAGTCAACTCAGTGTGCCCATCGGTCTGGACGCCTCTTGCTCGACGCATCGCTAATGACCTTGGAGAAAAGGAGAAGAAGCGATTCAGCGAGTATTTTGAGAAGAACATTCTTCTAGGCGGTGATCTTGGTGATATAAAACATCCCGCAAATTTGAACGTATTCTTGGCCAGCGACAGCGCTTCATTCATCACAGGTCAGATGATACAAGTGGATGGTGGGCAAGTGTTTGCGCGATAGCAACCTCTGTCAATGACCAAGAGTAAGCGAGCTGCATACTCTCAAGAACAACACCATGAGGCGCGATGTAAATTGCCGTTTCCTTGAACCTGTCGATACGTGGTCGGATAGCATGGGCGAAGACCCTCTGGGAGTCGGTTGTACATAGCCTAACTGAGCCTAACTTTTCCAATTTTTCCGATACGTCTACGGGTTTCATTCTGCACAAGAATTATAGCGACAGTCCGTAATATCGATCAAAACGACCTCTCCACGAAGTACGTCGTATTCTCTCGGTCCAGACCTGAACTATTCATCCCAGTGAATCATCTCATAGATTTTTTAATTCAACTGACTGGAGGTAGTGACCCCCCTCAAGAGGCAACACCGACTCGTTCACTAAAGCTCCCGCCAGGCTACACAAGTATATCATTGCTCCAGCGTTATCTTGTAGAACGGCATTCGTCTTCAACGGGCTTGACACTGCCTTGCATACTGCAGATAGTGGTGCGTTTTCGCCGTGAATAGGACTATCAATCTCATCCATCCTTGTATCACGTGGCCCCTCCATCCTCAGGTCCACTGGCTCAGGTCAACTGGCTCAGGTCAATTGGCTCAGGTCAATTGGCTCAGGTCAACTGGCTCAGGTCAACTGGCTCAGGTCAATTGGTCCAGGTCAACAGGTCAACTGGTCCAGGTCAACTGGTCAACTGGTCCAGATCAACTGGTCAACTGGTCCAGGTCAACAGGTCAACCGGTTAACACAAGGTATGGATTTTTGGGTTAGAGCGTAACTACTTGAAAAAGTACTTGTTCAGATTGTATTATAAATCTATCTAGCCCTAAGCTCTCACGCCAATTTGTTTGTGAGTCTCTCGCCAATCGCATTCCGGTCGTTCAAGAGACTTGTTAACTTTCAGCCCGACATATCCTTTCTTGACCATCTCAGCTATTTTGGCTCGGTACCTCTGCATACCCCCTAGATAGAACATCACTGATCGCGGCTTTCCGGGGATATTCGCTCCAAAGATCCATGTGTCCAGCTTCCAAAAAAGACTCCTCTTCGCGAATTCCCTGCAGATTTCGGTCCATTCCTCTTCCGCCTGCTGACTGGCTTCTATCACGGCCTCTCCCTCCCCGCGAGCAATGAGGTCAGTGATGAGATCAGCTTGCGTCTCTATAATCGGCGGCGTATTGGTAAATGGTCCGTTGGGGCCTGTGAAAGTCTCAGTTACTTCCATCAACTTCAATTCATGCTCTTACCCGTGATCATAAACATATTAGGAAAGCCCGGCACGAAAACGCCCAGATAGCTGGAAGGCCCATATTGCCAATGCTCTTTCAAAGATATTCCATTCCGACCCTGGATTGTTGTCCTGTTGAAATTCCCATCCACGGCATCAAAACCAGTGGCGAGGATCAGCACGTCTAGTTCGTATTCCTCTGCGGACGTCCTGATGCCTTTTGGGGTGATCTCAACGATGGGCGTCTCCCCAATATGGACGATATCCACGTTTTCCTGGTTGAAGGCCTGGTAATATCCAGGATCGCAGAGTGGTCGCCTTGCATATAGATCATGTGGGGTCAACATCCTCCTTTTCTCCGAGTCCTGGACTATTTCTGCGATCTTTCCACGAATGAAAGAAGCGGCGGCTTCGTTGGCTTCTTCGCTGGTTGTGATATCCGAGAATGTTTCGAACATGAATCGAAACCCATTACCCTTATCCCATGCTTCTTGAAAGACGCGATGCCGTTCTTCCGCTGAAACGCTCATCGCTGGGGTCGTACTCTCGTTCACACCCATCGCAGTGACCGAGTTCCGGACATGATCCCAGATTTGATCATAGTTCTTGTTGATCTCGGCCCGTTCCTCTTTACTTACCGGCCCATCGCCGGCAGGCACGCTATATTGCGGATGGCGTTGGAAACTAATGAGCCGTCCCACGCTCTTCGATACAGCGCTGATAATCTGCACACCAGTTGAGCCACTTCCGATGACACCGACCCGCTTGGTAGAGAAGTCATAATGATCGGGAAATTGAGAAGAATGATACATCTCTCCTTCAAATGTGTTCAGACCAGGGATGTCAGGAACATTTGACTTTGATAATAGTCCCAGGGCGGTGATGAGATACCGCACGGTAAAATTCCCTCGAGACGTCTCGATTTCCCAGACATTATTTTCATCGTCAAAATGAGCGCGCAGCAATGCGGTGTTGAATTGCAAGTCCTTTCGAAGGTCATGTCGGTCGACAATGTGTCGCAGGTAAGCAAGTACTTCAGGTTGCTTGACATATCGTTCTGGCCAACCCTGGTAGGTTTGAAGGTCCTCTTTATCGAATGAGTAGCGGAAGATGTAGGAATGCGAGTCCGACATCGCTCCTGGATACTGATTCCAGTACCTAGCACCGTGTCAGGTCATCGTCCACGTCACGGCAACCTCCATCGGAGTAAGACCACCTCCGTGCAAGGTTAGATGTGATCATACCAGACACCGCCGACATCTCCCGCAATATCAATAACCCTCGCTGACAGACCGAGCTGGCGGAGTTTGTACAGCTGGTAAATACCAGCAAAGCCAGCCCCCACGATAATAGCGCCATAATCGACCGGTTTCATATTGACTGGACTGTTGATTGTTGCTTTGCGAGATTGCACAAGCTGTGGCGCTGGACGATTGTTAGAAGATAACTGTCTAGTGTACTGGGTATTAGATCGGACTTCAAAGGCCGAGTGCTACGTCTGTGTCTTCCAGGAGAGCGATCATGGTGATGATTCCCCGCAAGGGTGCAAAGCTGGAGATCGAAGAAGAGTCACCGTGGGGATGATTTCCCGCAAGGGTGCTAAGCTGGAGATCGAAGAGCCACCATGGTGATCATTTCCCGCAAGCAGTCGCCGAGCACTTCTGTCCTGCTAGAACCAGATCAGCAAAGTGGACCATGACCCCGCAGTATGGGGTTGCTGCTCCGGATTCTCGCGTGAACACTGGTCAATCCCAGTCATTTCTTTCTCAACCGCCACCGCCTAGGTCTCAGGGAGCGACTTTAATTCTCAGGCAAACATATTTCTACACGAAATATGCCGTCCAGTTCTCCCTCTGAAAATGGCGGAGACGCAAGCAACAAGAGCGCACCTGTGCGCCACCGCTGTCGTAGCTCTGTGGCGTGTGCTGCTTGCAGGGCTCGACGAAGCCGAGTGAGCGCATTCACGCTCAGTTTGATCAACAATTCTAAAGTCTCGGATGTTATAGTGCGTTATCCAAGAAGGCCAAACAGCCTGCGACCATTGCCGGGCAAATAGCAACATATGCATCATTCAGAACGACATGAGAAGAAGGTGAGTGAGTGACACGATTTCGACTCCAATGCTGACCGGAGTGACCAGACCTGTGGTTAAAGCTCACATGGAGTCGCTTGACGAACGCATGAGGAAACTCGAAGACTTGATAACGAGGCAAGGAATACAGTCGAAAGATTCCAGTGCCAGTGACACAACCAATCATGCCGATGAACAAGCCCAAACCCCAGAAAAGAGTCAGAAACCCTGTTCGTCGTGCAACGACGCTGTTGAAGTGCCCGACATTGATGTCGATCAGAATAAGCCCATTGAGCACGGGGGCCTTACAGAAGATTTAGGCGTGTCGCGGCAAAAATCTGTCGCTTCAACGGGCAGCCGAGAATCGGCGACCTCCAGCCACAACATTTTGAACCACATCGTCTCCACGCAAGGCCGTTGGAGTTATGATGAAACGTCTGGGCGACTTCGCTATTTTGGTGCTACTACTAATTTCGATATTTACTCTGGTGTCAGCCCTGGGCCACATATACTTGATTCCCGGGAACAAGAGAGAGACGGGATATCAGTCCTCGAAGATGTCTCCCTCATGACCCAAGATTACCTGATGGACCTCTATTGGACGTACTACAACAGTGTCGTGTGTGTGGTCCACAAGGAAGCCTTCCTCGATGATCAAAAGGAAGGGCGTACTAGCCAATACAGTGCGTTCTTGCATATCACATTACTTGCTATGGGAATGCGCTTTGCAGACTCGTCCCGACCTGACATCAGCCACCTGATCTTAGGTTCAGGAGGGGAATCACGACTTCAGCGAGAAGCGAGACGCCTGCTCAAGTACGAACTAGAAACACCAGGTGGTGTTCCGAGTGTTCAAGCTCTCCTGGTTTTGGGTGACTTGGAATGCGCTGTTGGCAGGGACAATACTGGCTGGATGTATGTTGGTGAGTTATCACGATTCGAACGGCCATCCCACCTCAAATCTCGACTATCGTCGACTTCTGGGACCGTCGCTCACGGTCGTATGCAAAATTAGCTAACTATTTCACGCAGGTATGGCATGCCGATTAGCTATCGATCTGGGCTTAGATTTGGACTGCACCATGATCGGCCTACCAGCAAGAACAGTCAAAGTACGACACATGGTCTTGTCAGCATGCATCATATACGATCGGTAATACCAAATATACTCTTTTCGTTTCAGAAGAGCATAATCGTGCTGACGCAATCGAAGTTACTGGGCCCTTTTTCACGGTCATCCAACACTGATCAAAGCTTCTGATCTGAGGATGCATCAACTTTCGCACAGCTTGCAATCGATAGCGGCAGACACAGAGAGCTTAGAGGTCCAGATATATTGCTCGCTTCTGGAATTATTGAGCCTCGGCGGCAAAATGACCGAAATTCAGGACGTCGGCGCGTCTCGACTCGATGTAAAGGCATATCTTTCCATGGCCGGCTTGGATCGTGAATTGAACGAGTGGTATTCGCGCTTGCCTCGGCACCTGAAATGGAGACCGAACAATATCCAGAATGCGTCGGCAAGCTTTTTCCTACTACAGTGAGTAAATACCGGTCGACTCGTCTTCGTGGTGTCCAGGGCATTGATTCACCCTTTAGCCACCATTTCTACTCCCTTCTCATCCTCCTGCACCGCCCTTTTGCCCAATTCCACAATGCAGATTTGAACAGAAGCTCCCAAACGGACGAAAGTCCTCAGTACCCCGAAGCGAATGAACTGTCATTTCTATCCAGGAAAGTGTGTTTGAACAATGCAATTCGGGTTGCGAGAATCTTCAAGTATCACTGTACCCGCTTCCAGGGTAGTCGTCAGATATTCATTACTGGAATCGATCATGCAGCCACAGCTGCTACAGCACTCATTGCCGGCATAGCAAACATAAAGGACCCAAAAGAGCGGGCTACTCCTCTACGGTACCTACGTTGCATAGCTGACGCCATGAAAGGTCTCGCCTCGGCAAACCGTGCAGCTGAGCGAATGGCGAAGTTGTTGGACAACGTCTTCAAAGACCTGAACTGGGCTCACTCTGCCAACGCATCATCTTCCAACCCGATTCTAATGAATCAAGAACCCCGGCAAAGCGAAAATGCAACCTCTGGATCTGGGAGAGGCTCGCTTAAAAGAAGATGGACATCCAGCCTAGACGATACAGTTCCAGAGTCGACCGTGACAATGCAACAAAACACGACTCTAGCAGCGAATACCAATGGTCCATTCGGCGTCGGGAACTATCCGAATAAGAGATATTTCAGATCTCCCAGTGCGAATGCTGGCCCTGGATTTGGTCTCGATTCGATCCTCCCATCCACGTGGGGGAACTATTCTTTCCTTGGCGCCTCCACCGATCGGATGAATGAAATGGACTCTTTACACGTTACCGATCCGCTTTTCTTTGATGATGATTTTAACACCATCATAAACGGGACCGAGCAGGCTAGTCCGGCGAACGGGGCCGTGGATTTAAACCACACGGACTTTTCAGATGGCACAGCATCTTCTTCAGCTTTGCTATCCCATCATGTTGACGACAGCTTGAACAAACTTGACGGTGGGCCACCGGCCCAACTTCTAGATGGCGCCGTTTCTGCCCTGTGGATGGCACAGCCTCGACATACAGCACATGCCCCACGGCCACAAGTCCCCGACTGGTGGTCGCGATACCAGAACAATGAGGCCCCGTTATACTTGGGATGAATATGGCAAATTCAAAGGTTCGAAGCACCGAAATACAATTTTTGGGAATTGTCTGAACTCTCTTTTAGTTTTCTGCATTTCGAAACGCCGCTCACGATCTGATGTCGCCAGATACCCACGATTTGATCGTCGGAATGAAGAGCGCAGTCCACCCGTATCATTAAGCACCCTACATGCTGATACTGCACGCCTGATGCCACAAACGTCTTTGGATAGAGTACAAGAAAATATTGCTCCCGGAAACGTCATGGGCGTTGGGAAAGACCTACCCAGGCCACAATCCCCCGCTCAAGATCATGACATCGCGTGCTTGGATTAGGTCAATCCTCCGGTCAGGATGGGTTTCCGGTCTCATCCACATTAAGATTCTACCTCGGGCTTTATATGACTAGTCAGAAAGTCATTCTCCAGTTTTTGATGGTTGAAACCATGATGTGGCAAACTCATCTTGCTGCCTGTGCAATATCTCTCCAGAGAACATTCACTCTTGCTTGATTGCACGCGTGAGAGTGACGTGCATCGGTTGCTTGTCCCAAATGACCCACACTTTCTGGTCCGCCCAGTTGTTGGAATCTGGCAGGAGGTGCAAATCGAAGTGGTACAGCACTTTGGCCAAAATAAGTCGCAGTTCCATGTATGCCAGACTTTGCAAGTTAGCACAGTAGGCATTCCTCTGTCGGACATCACTTACTTGCGGCCAAGGCAAACTCGAGGGCCGACCGAGAAAGGCTGAAAGATCTTGCGGTCATCATCAGCATATTGAGGATCTCCCATCCAGCGCTCAGGGACAAATTTGTTGGCATCCCGAAAGTGCTTTTCTGACTGATAGGACGCCCAATTATTGACAGACACAATCGTCTGGTAATTGCGGGCATAATTAGTGACGTAAATCTGGACGGATTCCTGGGCCATGATCTCACATTTGAAGGAACATATCTTCCCACCAGAACTTCGCCACCTTTGGGCACGATTCTGGGGAGGCCAGTGGGAACTGGTGGATAACATCGCAAGGCTTCATCCACAACTGCCTGCAAATACTTGAGACCGGACACCGCTGCCGTATTGATTTCCATGTCGGATTTGAAAGCACCGCGAATTTCTTGACATAACTTGCTCATCACCTCAGGATTCCGCAAGAGGTGATAGGTCGCTCCAGACAGCAAGGTGGCAGTAGTCTCTGACCCGGCACTAATCAGAGCTCCAGCATTGCTCACAAGCTCGTCGACGCTCAGTCTGTCGCCAACCGAGCCAATGTCGCGTTGCATGAAGTGCAAGAAGTCAGGCCTCTCGGTTTTTGTTCCAAGCCTGAGTTTGACGGCCTGCTCTGTCAGCGCAACATGTTCCTGCCTGGCCTTGAGAACCCCCGTGCCTATAATGAAGTCGAATATCTTGAACCCAAAAGGTATCAGCGATGCCGTAAGGAAGAACGAGAACGATTGATTGATCAAGAATTGCATCCGCACCCAGGGATGCAGCTCTGAGTTCCGTAGGCAGCCAAAGGTCTGGCCAAGGGAGAGATCACCGATCAGATCAAAGGTACAATAATTGTACCACATGACTATGTCGAGGGGCGTCTTTCCATCTGCCATCTCATCTAATCTCTCCACAAGAAGGTCGATGTGGACTTTGATTAGATCTTCCTGTTGACGGAGAGCTTTTTCAGAGAACGCGTTGGCCACGGTGCGGCGGATCCTCGCGTGAGTAGCATGATCAGAGAATACGATGTTGGGATGGCCATTTACCGGTGAGTAAAAAAAGGGTTCTTTCGGCAATAGGATATGACCGTTCCGATTTGCGTAGATGTCTTTCCAGGCGTCTGCGTTTCGGTAAGATAGCTCCCAGGGAGATATTCGCACAATGTCGCCATATTGGTCGTGGATGCGTTTGCAGTCAATTGCCATGTTACCCTTGATGAGAGCATTCACGAAGGGTATCATGGTCGCAGCCCAGAGTTTGGGACCTGGATACTTTGATAATGGGTGCAAATATACGTTGTAAAACATATACCCAAGGACGGCTGTCAGAAGCTACTGCTTGTTAGCACTGAGTACGAAATTTCCACAATATTCATACCCCTCCGACGATTGTGATCAGTGGATGCGATATGATGACCGCCAGCGCAACGCGAGCCACATTGGCAGTCGACGCCATTGGGAGTCAAGACGTGAGGTATCCCAAAACGTCTTCAAGCTGCACACTGGACCGGCACTGTATCTTTCTCTCCCGGATTTTCAGGCAGTGTCTCAACCTCAATAGCTAAATAACCCAAACGTGGGGTTGACGATCTTTGGTCCTGCAGTTCCATCACAGGATAGCCGAAAACAACAGCCTGGATTAGGCTCTCTTTGGGATCTTCCGCCTCTGTGGTTCCGCCACAGGATAGCGGGAAATGATGGCCGGGATCCCGCCAATTCTGTTTTCAGCAGCTGATGTGTATGCGCGAAAGACAGCTAGCTAGCTCTGCCGGCATTTTTCAAGCGTGTTGCTCTGAGATTGGCGAATACTGCCTGAAGTTTCTACTGACCGTTGACCGAGTGATAAATATCCTAGACCTTGGGTTTCTACCGCATCGTGGAACTTTGCTTCCTGCAACAGATTGACCCTCGGTCCGTTTCAGATAGGCGAACCGCCTACGTACCTCCGACGGAGGCCAATTTTGTGCCGCGACGTCTTGGCATATGTATTTGCTTTCTCAGTTTCTCTCGCATCGCGCACGAAAAGGCCAGTGGATCCTGAGCCAGTTGACCCAGACAGTGGACCCTGAGACAGTTGACCCAGCACCCATCCAGTTGACCCAGCCACTTGACCAGTTGACGCAGTAAGACCAGTTGGACCAGTAAGACCAGTTGACCCAGCCAGGTAACCAGTGAACAGTTGACCAGTTGACCCAGTAAGACGACCAGCTGACCCAGTAAGACGACCAGTTGACCCAGCCAGGTAACCAGTGAACAGTTGACCAGTTGGCCCAGCCAGTTGACCAGTTGACCCATAAGACCAGTTGACCCGGTAAGACCAGTTGACCCGGTGTGACCAGTTGGCCCAGCCAGTTGACCAGTTGACCCATAAGACCAGTTGACCCGGTAAGACCAGTTGACCCGGTGTGACCAGTTGACCCAGCCGGTTGACCAGTTGACCTGGTAAGACCAGTTGACCCAGCCAGGACCGCTGTATGTCCTATTGGCCGTACCAAGTTCACCACAGTCCTCTTCGAGCAAGAGAGGTGTGGGATTGACCTCGGCGACGTCTTCCATCCGTTACAGCATTTGGGGCTCGGGGGGACGTGATTTGCCGTCATGACAAGACCTATCAGTCGGACTTGCGAGGGCGACCTCGACCGCGCTTTTGGGTCTGGTCTTGCGGTTGGGTCTCATTTTGCGGCATCATGTCGGATTTGCGAGGGCGACCACGGCCGCACTTTCCGGCTTCCTCTTGTGACGTGGTGTCCTCTGGATTGTCTTTGGTTGCCTGTTCGTATTCCTGGACCAGCTCCTTGGCGTTTTCGAGCAGGTCCTCCCCGTACCATTCGTCAAATTCTGGGCCGTAGCCTTTCCAGCGAATCAAGAACTCCTTGATGGTCTTGCGCCCATATTTCGCAGGCGAGACCCGACAATCTTTTGGCAAGTGTCCATAACAGATGATGTCAGCTTCCACAAGGAGCATGATGGGATTCTAAGTTTGAGGTCAACTGGTTATCCAGGGAACAGTGTTTCGGCCTGTTGTATCTCGCTCCTCAATTGTGCGTATATAAAGACCTCTAGATTCCATCAATATAAGGAGGACAGTTGACTCCTGATTTTCACAATCTGACAGATGACTTTGGGGGTGAGAGCGCCGAAAAGGGTCGAATGGCATCAGGCAAGTGAGCAAGCGGCAGTCAAGTGCCTATGGTAGTCTGTCGTAATCAATCTTAGCTCAAGTGTCAAAAACTTCCACGGCCTCACCCTCTAGATATCGTGGGTGCTTTTTCAGGTCAAATCGACCATGGTGTGGCATCCATAGGCTTGTGGCCACCAGGGTCTCGAAGAGGCCCCTTTCCACGAGGAGTCTATCTCACCAAATCTAGGACCAGCCTCTCAGCCCGGTCTTCCTCCGCCTTGAATTACTTTTATCATTCTGTTGCAACTCCTCCGGCGGCGTAGTTGCTCGACGTCGCTTTCTGGTCCCAGGATCGAAGCCTTTGTCCTTTGGGCTTGGGCTTCCTCTGGCCGCCGTTATGGCTTAGTGCGAGAGAGATGGAGAGGTCCTGGAGATCCTGGCAAACCAGTCCTGAGTGGACGGCCAACGTCATCGAGTCGAGCTCGGTGCTGACCATCCAGGTAGTGTTCGAGGATGATCGCTTATTTAAAAATATGGTAGGACTCAGTCTCTGTTCCTCAGATCAGGTGGCAATTGTCGTCTCCGAGTACTGAAGGGTAGTGGTAAGACCTGACGGAGTTGCTGGCACAGCAAAACACCTCAGCTCATGCGTCCTGGAGGAATTGTGGCAGGCAACTCACCTCAAGCGCTCTGATTGGCCGTGAGATTTGCCGCTTCCAAAAGGTGGTGAATGCTGCAGCCAATCACAACGCTGGACGGCTATCAATTCACCAGCTGTGTGAATAATACTGCCAAGCACATATGTCACCTCAGGTGCATATATATCTGCTGCCCAGTCGCAGCACTCGATCTTTAAATCATCCACTCATTCATCTACACACTTCCGCTCTGCCTTGGCGTTGTCTTCTTGACGTTATCTCTTATCTCTCCGCAAATGAATATGCATGAGTGCCTTCTTTTTTGCAGCTTGCGCTGTAGCAGGCCAGGAGGCAGCCAATATGGCTGACCTAAGTTTAGCGTCCCGTTATGTCACGTGACAAACGCTGGAGCGCCAGAACACCAACGTGCGTGAGGATCCCACAGCCTCAGCCTTGCTAAATGCCTCCAGCTCCGCAAGTTTGTCATGAGCAATGCTCCATGCCTCTTGTCTCCTGCGACAGGGTCCTTAGGTGCCTGAGGCTCTCGGTCAAGTTTACGTTTAATGTCCCCGTCCATCCTAAACCGAGAATCCTATGACGTCGGCTGGATCTGCGCCGTCCACATCGAGTACGTTGTCGCCTGCGAACTCCTCGATGAAAAATTCCCCACACCGGAGCTCCCTCGCCACGATGACAATGCCTATACATGCGGTCGGATTGGACGCCACAAAGTCGTGGTGGCCTGTCTTCCTCAGGGCAGGTATGGATTGGTCTCGGCGGCGACCGTGGCCAAAGACATGAGGCGCAGCTTCTCGGGGATCCACTTTGGCCTGATGGTGGGCATTGGGGGAGGAGCACCAGGCGCAAAACATGACATCCGGCTTGGTGATGTGGTGGTGAGCTCACCGATAGGCAGGACGGGGGGGGTCATTCATTACGAGTTCAGAAAGACGATCCAAGACAAGAGCTTTGACAGAATAGGCTCACTCAGCTCGCCGCCTCCCGTCTTACTAACCGCCTTGCAAAAACTGAGAGCCTTGCATGAAGAATGTGGCCACCAAATTGCTGCAAGGGTGAAGCACATGATTCGCACCAATGCTCGCCTAAAGGAGTACCAACACCCTGACCCGGAGTCGGACGTCCTCTACCAGTCGTCCTTTGTCCACGCCGACGAAGAACGGCCATGCCCTGAAGTGTGTGGGGCTGATCGAATCGTCCCCAGGCCGGCGCGTGATACCGACCAAGATGATCCAATTATCCACTATGGACTCATCGCCTCGGCGGACCGATTGATGAAAGACGCCCAAGTCCGAGATCATTTGGCACAGACCGAAGAAGTGCTGTGCTTTGAAATGGAAGCAGCAGGCTTGATGGATAACTTCCCTTGCGTGGTTATTCGCGGGATCTGCGACTACTCTGACACTCACAAGAATGATGTCTGGCAAAGGTATGCGGCAGCCACTGCGGCCGCATATGCAAAGGAGTTGCTCAGTGTGGTGACTCCAAAGGAGATCAACACCGAGACCACTCAATCACGTGAGTGTTTTAAATTCGTCTTTTGACTGAGATGGAGACTTGTCCTTGCTCTTCTTCTGATTTGGCACAACGTCAAATGAATCATGTCCTGGCAGCAATAGAGCTGACTTGGAAAAGCATTTCGCCTCGGCCTCCACCTCAGCAATGCTCCTATAGTCGAGTCGCGCCTGTTCATCGGTCGAGAGCCGGAACTCGCAAAGATGGAAGCTATATTAAAACCGAAAGACCTGTCAGTGGAACAACGACGACTAGTTGTGGGAGGAATGGGCGGTATTGGGAAGACTCAGCTGGCTATCACTTATGCCGTGCGCCATCGCCATTCTTATGAGTCGATCTTTTGGCTCAATGCGACCTCGTCGAAGACGCTACAAGATAGTCTACACCAGCTCGTACAACACATTCTGACACCGGATGAGCTGAAACACTGCGACGACGATCAGCTCGTGGTGCACGTGTCTCGATGGCTATCGGAGCCCGACAACACTCGATGGCTACTGATCTTCGATAATTATGATGAGCCTGATCAGTATCAAATCAATAAGTTCTATCCGGATGCCTCCCATGGCTCGATCATTATCACGACACGTCTACCAGATCTGGTCCGGGGCGCCACGATCAAGGTGCAGCATCTTGATCAAATCGAGGACAGCCTGAAAATTTTGGAGACGCGGTCGGAGCGTCAGAATGTGAACTCTGGTCAGTAACTCTGTTGATCAGGCGCACAGTACTGACATTGCTGTCTAAGACGCTGGTGCTCGTGGCCTGGCCGAGCGCCTCCATGGACTTCCTCTGGCGTTGGCCACGGCTGGCGCTTTTCTCAAACAGAACACTCTGAGCTTCAAGCAATATCTCCATGCGTACGAGAAGCAGTGGACTATAACACCCAAACGGCGTACAAACCTTCCGGAGTACGATCGCACACTCTACACCACCTGGGATCTATCGTTCACGCGCCTAGAGCAGGAGGACTCTGAAGCCGCGCAACTCCTGACCCTTCTTGCCTACTTTGATAACCAAAATATCTGGTACGAATTATTGCGTGCTGGGATGAGCAGAGTGTCGGCTGAATGGCTTGCTGCGTTGGCTGCCGATGAGGTAGCGTTTGCAAGCGCCATGGGCAAGCTCGTGGAGTACTGCCTTGTGGAAAATCATAGCGGAACTAATTCATATAGCATGCATACCTGCGTTCATGATTGGACCTTACACGTCCTGAACCGAGAAGTTGACGTTGATAAGTATTGGTTTGCATTTGACTGTGTGGCGGCCTTTATTGCAGATGAAGACTGGGACTCCCTTTCAGGACTGAAGTTTCAGCGCCTGGCAGCTCATGCCACACGACTTCTCCATGATCGCTTTCAAGAGGTTAGGAACTTGGACAATGCATTTGATCAGAGGATGAATGGGGCCGTCGATATTGCAACGATGCTCAAGGAGCAAATTCAGTATGATGCGGCGGAGGAGATGTATCGACGCGCTCTGCAAGGATACGAGAAGGCCCTGGGTCCACAGCATACATCAACCCTCAGCACGGTCAACAACTTGGGCAACCTCTACAGGGACCAGGGAAAGCTGGACGAAGCGGAGGAGATGTATCGGCGTGCCCTGCAAGGAAGGGAGAAGGCGCTGGGTCCAGAGCATACATCAACCCTCGACACGGTCAACAACTTGGGTATCCTCTACAGGGACCAGGGAAAGCTGGACGAGGCGGAGGAGATGTGCCGGCGCGCCCTGCAAGGATACGAGAAGGCGCTGGGTCCACAGCATACATCAACCCTGAGCACGGTCAACAACTTGGG
>Ga0255336_100352_pt1 | contig 82110 bp, 75 predicted proteins | sample MeOH1_35cm_T3_17_FD_189102 | JGI IMG/M metagenome (GOLD analysis project Ga0255336, IMG submission 189102) | Sandy soil microbial communities from University of British Columbia, Vancouver, Canada - MeOH1_35cm_T3_179 | ecosystem: Engineered > Artificial ecosystem > Sand microcosm > Unclassified ... | reverse complement strand
GGGAAGGGGTGAGGAGAGGGAAGGGGTGAGGAGAGGGAGAGAGTGAGGAGAGGGAGAGAGTGAGGAGAGGGAGAGAGTGAGGAGAGGGAGAGAGTGAGGAGAGGGAGAGGGTGAGGAGAGGGAGAAGGGATAGAAACTTGTCGGCATGAGTATCTTCCAGAAGAACAAGAACAAGTCTGGCTTCAACACCAGTGTTTGGACGTACAAACATTTCCCCGTCCACTGGATAACAAGACCAAGGCCGATGATCTCCTGACTGAATTAAGAAAGATGATCAATGTCTGGAAGCACACGCAAAATTGCCGCCTGGCAAAAGTCCATTCTCTCAGAGCATCTTCAAGACTTACAGCCTAGCCTCAACCACAATCTGGCGAGCAGCACAGCCCAGCATTAAAGATGGTGGGCTGAACAGATCTATGGGCTTGGGTCTGTTTGGAGTAGAGAACCTGCCTGCCGGATAGCGTTTACTCCAATGGCGATTCTGCATGCCGAGGACGAGCTGGTCCGAATGTGCTCGCCACAACAACAGGAAACCCTCGCAGAAGCACTGTTGGCGACGCTATGGAGCATCGCGAAGATGACTAGAGGTGCTGGGATGGTGTAGACGAGCCAATGGGAGACGCGCTAGCGGTAGCTAGGAACGTGGTCATGGAAACGAGTTTGACGGGTCCGATGGCGTCAACCCACCACAACCCTGTGCAGATGAACCCCGCGACAAGGCTGGGCCCCTTTCATATCAGTAAGGTGGTTGAGCTAAAAAAGCGTATATCCATGCTTGCCGACATGTCGGATTGCTGCCTCTGTAATGGATCATGTCGCCAAGACCGGCTCCAAGTATGACGAAGCCATCTAATCTTGTCCTAAAATGTTGTCTGGAAAGAGGATTGGAGATGATTTCGTCGATACAAAACCGAGTCTGACAAGGACGTCAGATCAAAGAGGTTGGATATGGTGAAGCTGAATGAGAGTTTGTCGATACTCAGGAGGAGAATGCAAGAGAGCCATGTTGCAGTCCACGGATCAGGCAGACGGCGATAAAGTCGAAACCGACGAGACAGCGAAGGCCAATGTCCCTGCGACATGGGCGTCGTAGTCAAGTCGAAAATACAAAAGGGCCGCGTGAAAGACTCAGCAGCCGCCGAAACCGTTGAACCAAAGGTCATAAGTGGACAGATAGACGCTATTGTCCAGGACAAATACCTAACATTTGGACAGCCGAGGCTGCATGGCAGTATCTGCACGATTTGTTCATGGTGGCCGTCCATTTCCTCTCTCCGAGGATTGGTTTACCTATTATGGAGTAAATTGCGGCTTGACACTCCATCCAGTGGAGTGCGTCGTTATGGACATCCGATTCTGATAAGGCAGTTTCAAGATCGATGCCAACCAGACTTGATATTTAACAGACTCGGTATTGAGTTGAACAGAACCAGAAGAGTCAATACCACCGTTGGTTGGTGGCATGATCTGTCCACTCACAGGTGAGTGATAAGTCGGCCCAGATGGTGACGTAAAATTCCGCCCGAGGCGGGACGATCTTGTCCAATGCATGGTTGGAGACACTTCCAGTTGCATCAGAAAATTATCCGGGTTCCTGGCCATGTGTGCCACGGATCCTGGCAACTTGAGGATTGGCCGCCTTGGCAGATCGTCGGTGGTGCTGAGAGGCTATCTGGCTTTCCTTTTGGCGTTCTTTTTGGCGTTCCTTTTGGCGTTCCTTTTGGCGTTTTGTAAATCACGTCTTTAACAGCCGACCTCGGCCTCAGCGTAGCAGGTATACCGAAGAAATAGCCACAAGAGCGATCTCTTTGACTATACCCGCTTCAAGGGACATTCACATTCAAATGGCCCTTGCTCTCCTAGCACATTTGCATCACGGATCAGAGGATACCTCGATTCGGTCGGCTGACCCCGCTCAGGTGTCCATCGGAACATCGTAGTAGCCATCGTCGGTGCCAGCAAAGAAGGTGTCTATCGAGTTGTCGTCTTCGGCGGCCGGCTGCAGTATGGGAAAAGAGAGGCGTCGGCTGTCGATGGAGTCGGTCGCCTTCAACAAGGCGCCAACGGCGGATTCCAGAATGCCGCTGGCAATCTCCAAGAACTCGGCACTCTTGTTGGAGACGCGCAAGGTCCAGCGATACTCTTGGAGTCGACGCTGGTAGAATTCGGCCTCCTCTTGACTGACGGAGGTGACAAAGCAGAGGCCAGCAAAAGTGCCGATCAAAGCAAAGTTAAACTTGGAGGCAAAATACCAGAAAGACTGCAGATGTTCGGGCTTCAGACGGTTGAAGAAATCCATGGCGCTGATCAGGCGTGCCTTGGCGGCTGATCGGCATATCTGGATCATGTAGGGATCGGTCAGGTGGGAAAGCGATCGAATGACTCGTCGATGGAGGGTGATTTCGGTGGAAAAGTAGGCCAGGTGCAGGTAGCCGACCGAGCTCAATTTACCCACTCTGGTGGCATCCATGCGCAAGCTTTCGGGCATTTCCGCGTACCACGCTCGCAGCTTCAATTGGATCGGCTTGGCTCGCTCGAGGACGGCTTTGGTGCTATCAAAAGAGTTTCTGACCTCGGCTTCGGCCTTTAATGAATAGAGCGCTTCAAGGACTTCGGACAGCATTTTGGTGAGCGTGATCATGGCGCTGAACAGAGCGCGGCCCTTCTCGACTTCGGTACTGCCGTCTTCTTCGTCCTCATCCGCCGCGCTTTCCGGGAAGTCGGTGCCGACGACGGGTTGAACGGCCCAGTTGGTTGTGGAGATGTGCGGTGGACGCCCATAGATCAAGGCCGACCACGTATCCTGCATGAACAGGGCCCATGCCAGTCGTTTACGAAGCCCTCGTTCCCACATCGGGATTCGCCAGTTGGAGCAGTCCAGGTGCAGGCCCAGGTCTTGACCGATGGCCACTAACTGAGCGGTCAGCTGCCAGGATGACACGCTGCTCGGTCTCTGCAGGAGCAGCAATCCGGCTTGCACGGTCGACAGCTTGGCCCGCTGAGAGACATCCTGCAACGTCCGAAAGGCAATGGCCTCGAGTTCGGCCACATCCGGCTTCGTCGACTTGGCCAACTCGGCGCTGTAGGACCACCAGTTCAAGGCCAGAATGTAGACGGCAGCGAGCAAAGGGGGGGAGAATTCTCGATGGGTCCGGCCGTACTTTTCGAGGTAGACCTTCTTGTGCAGAATGGGGAAACTGGGATGCACGATGCGAAAATACAGGCGGATCAACGCCTCGCCGTGGGGGGCGACGATCCGCTCGATACTGTCGAGCTCCTCAATCTCGCGGCCATGGTTGGGCGAGTCCGAGTCGGCGAAGAGGTGAAAGAATTCGTTCGGGCCGACCTTGCGAAAGGAACCGTGGTCGGCCGGGCTCTCTCCTCTGATGTCGTCGTAGAGACGCAGGTCCAGCAGGGCAAAGTCGTGCTCGTCCGTCGGGCCAATGTACTTTGCGTACCGATGGTTTTGCAGACTCGGCATGGTCAGAGAGACAGACGGAGGGAACGACGACCAACTTACCCCAACGTCTTCTTCAACAGCGACTCGCCCTGAAGATTGGCATAATCGTCGATCACAGGCCCGGTACGGATGGACGTGTCCGACGGCCGTCGTGGGGCCTGGCCATCAGAATCGCTGTTATCTGGTTAGCTGATGTGCGATAGTGACACGCAGCATGGGGGAAGAGGCCCACGATCGCCGTTGGCGACTAGCACCAGCAGGTGTCTCCGCGTGGGCAGGGTTCGGCACTTTGCGTCGCCTGGGAGCGGCCTCCTCGAGAAAGGTGCAAGCCTGTTTGTGAAACTGGCACATCACACACGACGCTGAATCTGCGTTGATGACACAGCGACTCTTGCGTCTCCGGCAGGCGTCGCACGGCCGATCGGGCCTGATGGTCGGATTCGCTGGCTCACCACCAGCGGCGCGGGTGCTGGAGGCCGGGGATGTCATCCCACTACCACCACTGCTGGGCAGAACTGGCTGAAGAGTTCGGGGCATGGTCGAGAACAGCATACTGGAGCACGGGGCTGTCAGCAAACCCTGGCCTTTATTGGCGAGAGGCGAGAGCGCGCTGGAAAGGCATCTCGCCCTTTTTGCCTATCGAGGAGACCAGATGAATGGCACGCGAGTGGCTGGTCCCGCGCGTAAGGGATAAGCTTCTCAAGCCTGTTTCGACGCCCGGGCAGAAGCAACGGAAACTCAGACGACTGAAAGCGGACACTGCTGAGGCCTGTCCGCGTTAACAGCCATCCCGGCCCCCCCGCGAGCAATTGATTGAGTAAGAGTTGCCTGAAGCGAGCGAGGTCGACACAATGCGCAGCTAGTGCGGCTTGGAAAAGATAAGCAGACCGCCCTCGCCATTGGCCCACCGCCGCCAGCAGTCACGTGCACACGGGGGTGGTGTTACAGAGGACTAGCGGAGAGTTGGTCCTTGACCATTGTCTCCATTATCGTTGGCTGATGGTGCTGGGGCTCAGATGGCGCTTTGATAACGGCAGCGCCCGCAGAAAGGTGATTGACCCCAAACAGGGGCAAACTGCAGCATAAAACATATTTGTGATCCCTATCGACACGGCAGTCGTGTTACATGCTCTCCTGTGTCATCAAGGCTTGGTACCGGTTGGCGATGGCCAAGACCTCGCTATCGGTGCAGCGGGCCCCCAGAAAGGTGACGCTGAATGGCAATCGAGTTCCGTCGTCCTGGCCGGTGGCATATGTGCCTGACGGGGTCGCGACCGCGCACAGATCCAGCACGTTGGCAAAGTGGGTGAAGGTGCCCATCTTTGCATTCAACCGAATAGGGTCCGCGAGCATCTCTTTGATGGTGGGGTGGTCAGGCATCGTCGGCACGACCAGAACGTCCATTCCGATCTTGTCCGCGGACGCAAATTGCAGAGTGGCCTGTCGGGTGTAGAGCGCTTTGGCTTGCAGGTCCCGGAAGACGTCGACGGCCGTGCTGTGACGGGCCACGACGGCTTCGAAGAGCTTCAAGATGACGGGATGCAGATGCTGCCGGTTCTTGTCGAGAAAATCGTCGGGGACACTGGCCAGTCGCTCCGACACGAAGGTGCCCTCGTACAGTAAGTCTGCTGCCTTGGCAAACGGCGTCCAGTCCAGGTCTACTACGGCACCACCCATGGCCTGCAACCGTTGGACGGCCTCGTTGAATAACTTGCGATATGTGGGTGTGCAGGTCTCCAACGCCTCTGGCGGCGGGATGCCGAACCGGAAGGCCTGGCTCTGACTCCCCAGCGAATTGATGTGCCGTTCCGCGGGGAATGTGTCTCTGGCGTAACGGTCATTGGGATCAAATTCCTCACAGACTTGCCACAGCGTTCGCGCGTCTTCGATGGTTTTGGTGGTGAGGGCAATGCAGTCCAGCGACAGGCACGCGGGTGTGACGCCCTCGAATGAGATTAAGCCGCGCGTGGGCTTGTAGCCGACGACACCATTGAAGCCTGTCATGATTCAGCATGGCCGCTGCGGGATAGTCCTCGACCACTTACCGGCCGGCACTCTTCCCGACCCCGCGGTGTCGGTGGCTAATGAAAAGGAGGCCTGGGATGAGTTAGGACCAAAGCCCGGTTAAATGGCCGGATACTGACCAAATCGGCGCCCACGCTGACACAACTCCCACTACTGCTCCCGCCCGAGATGTGCTCGTCGCTGAAGACCGAATGAGTGACGCCATATGGACTCCGGCACCCGCTCAGACCGGTCGCCAGTTGGTCCAGGTTCACCTTGCCCAGATAGATGGCCCCCTGCTCAATGACTTTCTGGTAGCAGCGGGCCGATTTGGTGGCCACAAAGGCGAGAGGGGGACATGCCGTGGTCGTTTCAATGCCTTGGACGTCAATCGAATCCTTGACCGTAAATGGGATGCCAAAAAGAGGCGGGAGCGAGCGCCGATCGGGGAATGCTTCCATCACTCGTCGGGCGGACTGGAGCACCGCCTCTCTGGATTCTCGCCGGATCCAGACGGCGGGGTCGGTTTTGTCGTATTTCTCAATTCGGTCGTACAGGGTATTGACGACCCCGAGAGGGGAAAGCCCATTTTTATACGCCTTTGCTAAACTGCCAATGTCGAGTCGGCCGTCCCATGTCGGTGGCGTCTGAGGCGGCGTCGTCACCCCGTTCGTCACGTTCTGGCCTGGAGACAGAGCATCGAGCAAGGGCTGAAGCGGCGCGACAAAGCCAAAGAGGCCCTGAGACCAGCAAATCATGTCGAGTGAGGCCGTTTTGAAGGACGCGTTGTAGCCGGCGGTGCTCTGCGTGATCCCGCAGCATTCGAACCCTCTGTCGTTGGCCTCTCGAATCGTGGTGGAGAAGCAGCACTCGGTCGTGACGCCGGACACGAGCAAATGGGTGATGCCTCGAGCTTTCAACTTGTGCATAATGGACGTGTTCCAAAAAGACCCTTTCCCGGGCTTATCAATGACTACTTCCGAGGCAAGCGGTTGCAGCTCGTCCACAATATCGTGCCCATACTCACCGCGCACCAACAGGCGGCCCATCTCGCCTCGGTCGCCAATAACCTTCATGTGTTGAGTATTGCCCGGCGCTGCCGCTTGTCGAACGAGCTTGGAGGATGGACAATCGGCCAGAGAGGGTTCGTGGCCTTCTCTGGTGTGGACTATCTGCAGGCCCGCATTCCGACATGCCTCAAGCAGCATCTTCGTTGGTGCCACAGAGGCCTGCACGGCCTCCAGGTTTCCACCTTGAATCTCACCAAAACCGCCCGGAGAAATGAAGTCGCGCTGCATGTCAATCACAAGCAGGGCGGTGTGTTTGGGGGGGAACGTGAAAGGATATGGCTTTGCCTCGATGCTCACTGAGCTCGGAAGCCCTTTGGTCGGCGCCATCCTGCAATATTCACAAAGGAAAAGTTATTCAAAAAAAAAAGGGAACGCAGGAGAAGGACGTCCACCTTCAGGTTGGAAGATTAGAGCGAGACGATCGGCTTTATACAAGAGATTACCGTGGGTGAACCGTCTGAGGGTTCCATCGATCATCTCAGCAACAACGCAGCGCACAAGGCCGAGAGCATCAAGGAGCAAAGGGGGAAAATATGACAACTGCCAATGCGATGGGCGGCTGATAGTGATAAGGTCGCCGGCCCTCCGCGAATGGCACGCCGTAGGCGGATGGAGAGGAGGAGACCCTAATCTGCCACGGTTAGACTTGTACAGCATCCTATGTAATATTTCACGGCCGAAGGCCTTCCGGCAGCACCACATCTCCATGCCCGACGGCGATACGGTATCATGATTTCAAGTCAACCCCAAACCAATTGATACCTGCCGTCTTCCTCAGGCCGAAGGCTGTTCTGCGCCGCCGGCTCGCCCAGCTGGCCGCCGGCACTGATCTCCTGGTCACATACCCCAGATCTCAGCCCTGGCCCAGCTCGGCCTCTATGCCATGATCGTTTCGCTTCTGGATCTGGTTTGCCATGTGGTCGGCGCGCCGTCGACCGCGGCCCGCGTGCCTATCACCTGCTGGCCCGGCCGTTGTCGTTGTCGATCTTGTCTATCTTCGATACTGGACTATCAAATCTGTTCAGCCTTGAGCTCGCAAAAGAAATCGACAGACCGGGCAACGTCTATATAGACCTTCTGTCCTCCTCCGACCGTGGTGCAAAGAGTTCCCTTCGTCAGGCATTTCACTTCAACCTCGATCCTCCTTCGTTCCATCCAACCAGCGTCATCTCTGCTCTCGGTGAACATGTCTCTTCTCTCGCCCAATCGCCTCCATCAGCGGCTCAAGGCCAAGATTGGCCCCCACCTCCACTGGAGGATACCGATGGAACATGGCGTCTACCAGGATCCCCGATGGTCCAACCCTGATGTAGGAAGATCAACCACCTGTTTGACGTCCCGCTGATGAGGTTTAGTTGGATCCCGTGAAACCGGAAGCCCGGACGTGGGGTGCTCTGGTCAGTATTCTCCGTGTCAAGACCGTGTGAAGGGCCACCAACCGCTGGCAGGAATATTGGGCATACTGGACGTCGGACATGCTTGCGCCACCGCTCGCCTCGACCGTCTCGTCGGTCATGAGTATGGGATTCACGGCTCGGGAGACGATTCCCATCGTCTTCTTCGGCTTCCTCATCTGTTCGGCATGCTTGACCCTAACCGGCAAAATGGGTGCCACATACAACGTTCCCTTTCCCGTGCTCGTCCGTTCCATCTTTGGCATGTATGGCTCGTATCCGGTCATCGTGCTCCGAGGTGAGTGAAGCAGGGAGCTATATCACTCGAGAATGCTTTTGCTGATCCGGCTCTGCCAGCGTTCGTGGCCGCAATGTGGACGGCTATCCTCTGCGTGGAGGGAGGCGACTTCCTCAACAACTGCCTCACGGCCATCTGGCCCTCTTTTGAACGTTTTCCCAACCACTTGCCCGAGAGTGCGGGCATCACGTCAGCAGGAATGCTGTGCTTGGTGAGCGGGCTCGCCCCCCCCCCCGTCTGATTCCCAGCATTCTCATCGACCGCAGTTCCTGTATTGGATGGTTCAAACCGTCCTCGCTTGCATGCCCATCAAAAAGCTCCGGATCCTCTTCCTCATCAAGGGCATCATCGTGCCACCCACATTCCTGGCCCTCTTCATCTGGGCGGCCGCCGTCACACACGGGGGCGGGCCGCTGGTGGTGGGCCATGCCAAAATGACCTCGTCATACATGAACACGGCGTATTCCGCCCTGACCGGTCTCAATGCGGTCATGGGTCTGTTCAGCAGCATGGCGGTCAATTTCCCCGACTTTGCTCGCTTTTCCAAGAACCGACTGGCCGGATACAACCAGTTCTTCGCCTTGCCTATCATCGGCACGTTTGGAGCATTGACCCCGATCTTCGTCACCTCGGCCCACAGCTATCTTTGGGGCTCGTTCGAGTGGTACATGCCCGCCGTCATCGCCAAATTCGACTCCCGTGCGGCCAAGTTTTTCACCGGCTTCAGCTTCATCCTCGCTACCATCGGCAACCAGGTTGCGGCTGGCACATACGTGTTTTCCAACGACATTTCCGGTCTGTGTCCCAAGTACATCAACATCTTTCGTGCCAGCCTGATCATCTCGGTCTTCTGCATCGTCTCCAATCCGTGGCAAATAATCAAGAACGCCGCCGGCCTGCTGGCTTTCTTGTCCGGCTACTCGGCTTTCATGGGTGCCGTCGCGGGGGTCATGGTCAGCCAGTATTACCTGATCCTGCACAAGAAGTTGAACATCCATGAGCTGTACAACGGCCATGGCATCTACCGATATAACAAACTGGGCATTAACTGGCGCGCCTACGCCGCGTTTACCGTTGCAATAGCGCCGCTGATGCCGGGCTTCGCCAAGAGCATCAACAACGATCTTGACGTCGGTGGGGTGTGGAAGGTCTACACCTTCTCGTGCATGTTTGGCTTCTTCGCCAGTATGGTGACGTACTATCTCATCTGTACCTACGTCTCCGACGTTGGAGTGGCCAAGATTGAAGAGGCCGTCTATCCACCACAAAAGGGAGAGTCTGACGTCGAGAGCGGAAGCGGAAAGTCAGAGGACGAGTATGAGGAGAAGAAAGGAGTCGTCGAGGTCGCCATCGACACCAAAGAGATCTCTCCTAGCCTTTGAGAGGGTTGATCAGAAGGTGCACAGCACATGATGTTGGAACGGGAATGGTCGAGGACCGACCAAGATCGGGGTTCTGAGTCGGTGGTCAACTGCAGAATGTGAGATGAATGACGGACAAGGCAGATAGCGCGAGGTTCGTTTGACCGTTGAGTGTATCGGGATACCACGATGAATTTTACTGTAGTTGGAACGGGACAACTTTATGAGCGTCAGGGAAGAAAAGTCAGACCGATTGAGGTCCCGTGTCAGACTCTTTTCCCATCTGTTGTTCCTGCAACGGCAATGGCATTTACGCGCCTGGGATTCCAATGTTGTCTCGCTTCCGGACCATCATGTCTTTCGGTCAGTTTTGCTTCCAAGCCATAAAGTCTTGTTGCATTTGCTTGTGGCACGCTCGAGGGGGTAGAATTGAACCATTGACCTAACTTGACATATGACATTTGCGAGACAGGAAATGAACCGCCACATTCATCAACCAACGCACGATGGCACCCCCATTTGCCTATCATAACACAATATGAGCATCAATCTATCGGTAGTATCGCGTTGTTTTGCGCTGCTCAGTGGTGTATTCCGAATAGCTGGACTGGTCATCGTCGTCATCATATCGTCGTCGATCATCGCGTTGCGGAGGATATCTGTAGTCTCGTCGTCTCTCATGATGTGAAGAATAGCTGTGTCGGGACGCGTCCTCGTAGTCGTCATTGTAACTTCGTCCGTCCGCTCGTTGCGGGGAATATCCGGTTCGGTCATCGGCGTTATAGTCAAAGTCATCATAGTCGGCATGTCGACGGAGGTATTGCCCTGCAATCGCAGCTTCGGCGCCAGGCCGTTCATGACGACTTTCACTGACGTCGTGATGGCGGATCTGCTCTCTCCAGAAGCCGACGCTGCGTGATCGCCGACGAGTCAAAGAATCTGGTGAATGATCATTTCTGCCCCTTATTGAGCTTCGACGACGCTTGCCAGGCAGACCGCCGTCAGCATATGCCTCCGGGGTTCGCCCGCGGCGACGATAGCCCGGGTCGTCTTCTGTCTCTTCCATGACCTGGACCGCTTGCATGGAGCCGACTAGACTCCCTGATCGAGCTCGAGTTCCTTGACGAGGAGAGGAGAGAACAGGATCCGGCGCTCGGTAAGCCCTTGATTGTGCCGGTGGCACATCATAGTAATGCGGCCTTGCGCGTGGAATATCGTAGCCGTTGCGGTCCACAACATCCCAAGGGCCACCACGATCAGTCTCGACCACATAGGCTCCATCATCTCTCCTTTCGGGCCGCAAAATCTCGTAGTCGGATCTGCCATAGTCCCGTGGCTGACCTAGGACAACAACATTGCTGCGCTTGACATAGGCGTCAGAATCACCATGGCGGACGACCTCATATGTGGTCTTGGTCTCTCCTGAGGGCCGAAACGGTGCTGGGTCTGGTGCATATCGAGGACCATCTCTGCTTCTGACACTCCTGTCACTGATCGATACTTCGCCCCTATCGTCTCTCGAGTAGACACTGTGGCTGTCGTAATCATAATCTCCCCTTGACAACTGTTGCTGTTCTTCTACCGGGTTCGCCTTGCGGACACGAGATTTGTAGACGACTTTGTAGCCACGGTCATCGCGATACTCTCGGGAAGACATGAGTGAACCGATCTCAAGGTTGCTCACAGGTCTGCAACCTCTCTAATCCAGCACTGGCCGGCAATATCTGCAGATCTGATGGAGAGAACTTTCTTTTCCAGCAGCTCTCCTCCCACGGTTGATGTCAATCTTCTTGGCGCCTCGGCTGTCCAAGCCAAAAACACCCCTGTGTGTCTCAACCTCACCTCGGTCACGTTCCCATCGATTGTTTATGCGGCTGATCTCTTTGCTCTGATTCGAATGGCGATAATTCATATCGGATCATCTTTTCGCTGATATTCGATCGTGATGGTAATGATGGACTGGAGCGCCAAATTTGGGCGCGCCGGCTAAATCAAAATCGACGAACAGCGTAGGAGAAAAAAGGTCACAATTTGGTTAGGTGATAAAGTTGAGTTCTAGCTACGGCGTGGATCTGCTGCCTGAACCTGTGATGAACTAAGCAATTTGAATTGACTCATTGATGCTGCCTACGGTGCTGTTGTAGGTGGGTCGGAGGCGAAGCGCTCACAGAGTGAACAGTGTCTGTGTCCCCCAACAACCTGAACCTTAGGGACAATGCCGGGAAACACAGTCTGAGGAGCCCTGCTCCCCTCTCATCTTCTCTCGTCTTCTGCCTCGTCGTCTTTGTCCTCGTATTCTCCGTCGTCGTCATCTTCCACGCCTTCGTCCTCTGCAAGCAAATATGAAAATGACGCTCTCGTCGTTCGATCACGGAGTTTTCTGTCTGGTGGTGATGGATTGACGACGGTGGGTGTCATCCCCTCCTGCGAAGAAGAGGCGACAACGGCGGTGGTGGCATGGTCGTCGAGAAACGGGACACCGTCGTAATCACGTGTTTTCTTGCTGGACATGGAAGCTTTCCTATCACTGCGTCGCTGTTTGTGGGATTGCGGTGTGGAGGACTTCTTCACGCGGTCACGGCCACTCGCTGAAAAATATTGGCAGACTCCCACACGCTGGACGCCCGCTCGAATACTGCGGAGGCGGTCGGCGATCCCGCGGAGACTGTGACCGCCTTGGCCGGCTTGAGGGACTCGGAAGTTAGCTTGAGGAACTAGAGGCAGCACCAGGTCAATGAAGCGGCGTTGGTCGTCGTGATTGACGGTCTGCTCAGGGGAATTTTAGGACTTACACCATGCTGCGGCAATGGCATTGTAGTTGTTGTAGCCGTGTTCAAGGGCGAGGAAAAGGAGCTTTGGAGAGGAGAGTATACACGGTTAGTTGAGACAGTTAAGCAAGGAAAGGGTTTGGCTTACAATCTTCTCGTCATTGTCGGTCCATTTGGCTGCTTTGACGGCCATGTTATCGGACTTACTATCAGGAGTCATTGGCCGAGTGTCGAGATTTGCAAGCCCGGAGGAAAGGACGATGGGGTTTGAACAATGGCAAAAGGGTGTTACGGAAGAAGGTTGATGCCATGCAGAGTGTTGCAGAAGAAGCTGTGACTTTATGTTCATCCCAGAGGGAGCGTAGATGGGCTCCACCGCAGTGACAGGGCAGAGTGGCCCAATCCGTCCACCACCGGCACCCCACGCTTTGCAGGACGGGTTGGCCGTTGAGGCACAAAGACGTGGTCCCCCTGACGACCATCGCCTTGTCCGGTGTGAGGCATTTACTGCTGTCTAGCTCAGCGGAGGCAGCAGAGCCAAAGCGCGAGAGGCAGCGCGTCCGGAATTTGTAATGACAAGGCCAAGACTGCTCATGCAGCCTCGTGTTCTAAAGTACCCCAGCCCTCTGCATCCATGAATCCTACCACTGGCATCTCAAGGCTAGCTCCAATGAAACATCGAAATCTTGTCTCTCAACACTTTGGTGCGTACATGAGAACTCCACGCTACTCCGTGGCGAGACTTCCGGCCCGCCTGACATCTCAACCGCCCTTTTATGCCGGCCTTGATACAGCATGCTTGATGCCGCGCGATTGGTGCAACGTGTCAGATGATGAGTCTCAAGGGGTTGGCTTTGCGCCCTTCTACTCATCCCGGGCAGGGAGATGGCAGGCGATCGAGATTGAACAGCGGCAGCCCGGGGCGATTGATCTTTACTCGGGCTCTACTTTAGTTTTTTTGCGGAGCCGACGGCATACCACATGACCTCCCTTTACAGGCCCAACGCTACCATGTCGCTTCCCAGCGCTACCGAGTGCGACCCCTTTCCCTCTGTGATTTAGTTCATCATCTCATTACGCTTCGGGTCGCGCTCTGTCTCATGTCATCTTACTGGTTCTCTTCTATAGCACTCTCCTTCATCTTCCAAAAGTTTCCCCCAGATACGTGCCACTGTCACTTCCCGATATTAAGAGGACAGGAATTCTGCCAACGTCGAGGAGCTAAGATCAAAGAATGGCCATCAACTGGAGGCTACGGGGACCGGTCTTTCGACTACTGACCGCAGTCTACGTTGAGCTGGGTGAAGAAGCTGTAGGCATGGCCAAGGTCAAGTCAGTCAGTAAGGGCTAATCATGATCCAGTTCAAAGGCCGATATGGAAAACTTGCAAAGTGGTACGGCCCAGATGCGACCTACGACGCCGTCAAATCTTTCTTCGCAAAGGAGATTGCTCGAGCAGCTGAAGAGCTCAGGGCACAAAATCCTGACCATCAAGGTGGCGGAGAGGCGATCCCTGAGGGGCAGTCGTCAAGGCCTTCGCGTCGACCATTGCATCTTGACGACGAGGATATCAGCATCATGAGTGAGCGGGATATGGGCGCGACTTTCAATCATCCATTGCAGGCACCAGCAAAGCGTCGCCGAGTCTTCGGATCGTCACAGCCGCCCACTGCTCGAGAGCAGTTAGCCCACTCTGCGACTGTGCCTGACAGGCCAACTGCTGAGCCTCTTCAGAACGGACAGATTGTCGCTCAACCAACACATACACGGGTCGACATCATTCCACCCGTACTTCAAGGATCATCATCACATCTAGAACCCAGTTCGTCCTCCGCAAACCCGATATACATTGCTTCTGAAGGAGCGTCTCAGAGACCAGCACCACTCAGCCAACGACCCTCCACAACCATCCAGGCACTCATCGATAGTGGTGGTGCTCAGTCTCCACACCTCAATGGCCCTCCAACTTCCAAACCAGAGTCATTCGGCTACGTCACAGACCAAGGCGAATACCGCTGCGCGCTCTGCTTCATCCAAGTGATCAGTCAAGAGGCGCTTGACAAGCACGAATCCAAGAGCAAACTGCACCTTCGCAACCTCAAGGACGCCTTCTTGGTCTCCAAGGGCCGTGCAAAACTAGCCCAAGTCACCACCGTCCCAAATCTCCGACCTCGGGAATCTCCCCTACCAGCTTTTCGACCATTAGAACCAGGAGACTTCGGCGAACGAGGAGGAGTTGGTACCAATGGCAACACTTTGCAGGGCAGCACGCTTATGAATGGGAACGTCACTCACAATGAACATACCCAAGACGATTCGACGGTCGATATGATCATCCTCAGCAGTCCCCCTAGCTCATCATCCCTGCATATTGGTCGAAATGCTAATAATGCTTCAACAGTCCCGCCCCCGGGAGATGGGCTGGGAGGGGACAAAGGGAAACGCCGTGCCTGTCCTCCTCCGGTCACTCTTCCAGCCCCACAAAGACATCCATATCCACGTCCAGAACCACACACAGACACACAGTCACACCCAGACAGCAATGCACAAACAGAAATAGGCACAAGCACAATCCCAAACGGCCCCCAAATCTCAGAATTGAAATCGAATAGAACGCAAGCCTGCACTCCAGAACCCACCGGGATCCTGCGGTCGACCTGGGTCCGATTGGCGAGATACATCGAGAATCATCCAGAGTTGATTGCGCAGTTGATGGGCGCCGCGCAGTGCGAAGCTGCCGCCGCTGCCGCTGTCGCCGCCGCCTCTCCTAGCTCTGCACCCATGCATTCTGCCACCGTTGCTTCTACTTCTGGTGCTATCCCTGTTGCTGGTGGGAAAGTTGGGAGCCGTGGGGGCGATGCTGGGAAAGCGAGGCGCGAAATGGAGGACCATAGGGAAGAGGGAGCCGCTGTCGTTGTTCTTGACTGATACCTTTGGTTTTTGCTGAGTTTTGGATTTTGCATTGCATACCTGTGACCTTTTGATATCCTCTATTGAAGTCGAAAGGTTTGCTCAGATTCGGGCCGGCCATCATCCGTTGTTCCTCGTCTTATTCTAGAGTCCTTTCATCCTCTTATTTGGCACGAACTTTCTTTCTCATTTCGTTGTCGAAAGTTCGCTCCAGAGACACAAATAATGGGAGCGTCGAGGTCACCACGCTATCTAGCATCCATTTTGAGCTTGAATTTTGCCCGAGTTAGTCTTCCCCCTGCTCCTCCTCCTCTTCTTTTTTACCACCACATCAACACTGGTACCACTGTGACTCCCCCGTCATTTGGCGCATGTTTTGCTCATAGAGGCCGGTGTGGATCTTTCCACCTCAGGGCTTTCTCAGTCGAATAAGAGGAATAGATGAGGTGACTAAAGTGAGGGGAGGGAGGGGAATGTACCAGGATCGGCTTTGTGATTCGCGGCTGTCAAAGGGGGGAGAGCGCCAAGTCATTCATTTTTCTGATATCAGATTTGTGAACTAGCGACCCAACGTATCCATGCCGCGTCAGCCCAAGGACTTCAGGTACAGACCGTGCTCGGTTTGGATGTTCTTCGAACACTAGCGGCGCCCGACACAATTCCCTGCTCCTGTACATGAGTGGCAAAGATCTGCAAGTACGGCCGGAAAGGCTGAAATGGTCCCGATAGCAGCGCGAGTCCATGACCGTGACCAATCGCCCTAGAACACGAGGGAGGCGGAACATCATTCAGGACTAGGGCATTGCGGTCAAACCCCCACCCGCTGAGCAGGGCGGTCTCGGAGGATGACAGCTTCTGCCTCAGTTAAGCAAGAGTGGGATAGGACAGGACATAGGCCGACATACACCGCCAGTCTGTGGGTGACAGTTCCTCAGCCTGATCTTACTGAGTATTTTGTCCACCATTTGCGAGCCGACAGGCCTACTAAGCGAGTTGCAGGATCAAAGCAGTAGTTGGTGAGAGGGGACAGGGCAGGATGGGTAGGAGGAGCACAGTCGCCGATGTCCCATTGGCTGTAGTTGTACTATATCACAAAAGCCAAAATGCAATCCCGGTACGTATTAGGCACCAGTGGCCGACGCTTTTACCACGATGCATGGTATCTAATCCTTCAACTCTCACGGCGAATGAAATGCCTTCAAACTGGTTGTGGAATATCTGCACCCAATTGGAATCTGCCACCCCTCTTCCACCCCGCCTGTGTGCAACAACTAATCGACCACTAATGCAGGCCCAAAAGGACGCTAAAGTATACGCAATTGGAATGCAAACCTTAAAGTGACGAAGGCAGCATAAAAGTTGTATAATGTTTTAAAATCGGGTGGCTGGCGGAAGATGGTCTGCCAGGGTTGATGTTACACAAAAAAGTGATTCCCCGCTGCATGGCAAGGAGCGGTCAAAGCGAGTCGATGTTGAGTCTGATACGCCATTCTCGCCGGCTTGGAGGAATCTCCCACAAATTTGGAGCTAGCAAATGAATCGATTCTCTCCACTGGCGTCCCTTCCTCCCATCCCATCTAGATGCTACTACTCTCAGCCTTAATTTGCCCATTTCCACGTCGAAGTCCACTCTCTGGAACGAACGGTGCATTGTACTTGGGTAAAGCATCGAGGTCGTTTCCTGCCGCCCCCTCTGCTTTAAGTCCGGCCGAGATGTTGCTGGCATCAGAGAACGGTTCTCCGTCAACGCTCTCTCGCTTTGCTGGTTTTCTTGCTCGCTTCGACACAGGCGTCTTCGTCTCGTCATTTTCGGATGATGCTTTACGTTTCGTTGGCGTTGAAGGCGTGGAGCCAGGCTGGCCTTCGAAAAGCTTAGCGGACTCGTTTCGCAGCTTGTAGTACTTTTGACTATCTAAAAGTCAGAAAAATCCGACGTCGGCAGGCGCTACCAGTCTAGAAGAGCAGAGCAAGAAGGGATATTGTGGACGGACCTGACAGCCGACGGAGTCAGCCCTTCGCCCAAGAGAGCAGCGACAGCAGACCATGTGTCAGCCGAAGGTCTGAGGTTCGTGGAAGAAATGGCCAAGAGGAGCATTTGGCGCTCACGTTCCGGAGTCCAGTGGTATGGCATGATTGGAAAGAATCTCACATGCAATGAAGTAGAGACAATCAAACTCGAAACACTTGTGCAGGACGGCGTGGGTGAGAGGAATGAAGCAGGAAAATCGAAGGGAAACAGAAAGCAAATATAGCCAGGGGCATGTCAAAACTGGCGGGAGGGACATACCGACATGCTTCTGCAGAGAAATGTGGACCCATGCCTTGAGCTATCACATGCCACTTGGGAGTAGCTTTGGGATCGATGAGGCGCAGGAGCAGCTTCCGCTCCGTTGATGCATTCCACGGATTAGGCATGACGGAGGTTCCCGGCTGAGCAGGGGTAGGATGGACAGATGGCCTGGTAGAGAGGAATGTTGAGCATTGCCGATGTCGAAGGGAGGAGGTCGTCGAGAACGAAGTATTTGTAGTTGAGGGTGGGGAGTGCCCTAATTTTCGCAGGATGTGGAACCCATGTGCAAGGACGTGAATTAGGGGGGGTTTCGACGGACGTGGCGCCAGAAAAAGGCCTCTTCTGTTGGGCAAATAGCGGTGAGAAAGAAGGCATGGGAATATGCTGGCTGACCAGGCCTCGTGCACTGGCTTTGTAAAATTGACTGAAACGTGGATGTCATTACACCATTGCCATCGTCGGCGTCGAAGAGGTCTGCTGACTCGCCCATTCTGTCCACTGGCCATGGTACCAGCGATGTGGGACCTCAGCTGGAAGGCCCGATCGAATTCTGGGAATTATAAAGACTGGCAGTGCGGGTGCTGGTTGATCAGCAATAACTTTCGTGTTTCGTCCTCTGAACTGGATCGTATCCTACCCCTCCTTTCGTCTTTCCAATCAAACGACTTTCAGAGAAGAACGTCAGTCATGGCCGAAAGTAAGATCAGGGAGTCCGACCTACCGATTCTCATTGCTGCCATCCAGAACTTGGTCGGCCCGCTCCAAGTTTGTTGAACCTGTCATGATCAAATATGATGGTCTCTGACACTTTAGGTCGACGCGGAAAAGATTGCCAAACAACTCGGCATGAGCCTGTCCAGCGTCCCGCCCAAGTTCACGGTCATCAGGAAAAGATATAACATCGATATCAAAGTGAAGAACGCGGGAGCGCTTCGACGCAATCGCGGAAATACCCCGAAGAAGAGGGAGTTGCCAAAATCTCCCAAGTCTTCAAAGGCGTCGTCACGAGCTCCGCTCAGCGACGCAGCTTCTATGGTGGCAGCGGTGGACATTACTTCGTGAGCAGTTTCAGTAGAGAGTGAGAGACTGCAGAAGCTGAACCTGAACGAACAGGATGAGTCCAGAGAGTCCAACTGGATGAGAGGATGTGCTGCCGGATTCGTGTTTTAGTGGCCTGTGTTTCGGACTGGCTCTGGAGATAGATGAGAACAGAACGCGCATCTGGGCTGTTGAAGATCTTCGCTTGACCTCGTCGGAACGTCTTTTCACATCATATCTTTGCTTCTCGAAGATCTCTCCCGTTAGATCCTGAAATTGCCTGCTCTGTAAACATGCGAACCTTCCGAGTGCAGGTCCGTAATTCTCAGGCGAATTCCATCCGTGTCGAGATAGAGGTCGTCCAGCGAGTTCCAGAAGTCAGCATTGTCATTCCATCACAATAGGGACGTCCAATTTTCCGCTTCAAGTCAGATCTGTGGGACTGCACTGCCACAAGGTTTGTCGGATGTCATATGAAAGCCATGGTCGCAGCTTTGGCACTGCTGTCTTCAGTGAAGGTTCATCATTCGGGTTTGGAACGAGCAATCATAATCATACCTGCACCACCAAGCCGAAAGACGTTGTCGAACGTGCCCTGGGCAATCTTAGGTACATAAGTCAGTGCAAGACACTCCTGTCGTAGTCTGAGGGACGCTTGTACCATCCTGGAGTCGCTTTCTCATCTCACTACCAGCGTGTGCCCGAGTAGGCGAAGGAATCCTGATTCTGAGAAATAGAACATGCAGACATCGCAGTGATGGACGATTTGGGCTGCCCGAGCCATATGGAGAGTGACAAGTCGAAAGCGGAGTGAACGATGATGGCTGCGTTAACAAGATTTAATGTGAGGGCACCTATGGAATTGAAGATCTGGCTGCTCTTCACGCTTTCTTGTACGTGACAACCTTGGCTTTAATCGTTCCACTGAGCTGTATTCGAAGAAGTGAATGACAAAGGCCGGCTGCGATTATATATCCAGTCGTTGGTCCCGAGCTCGTCTCACGGCGCAAGGCTGCCTTGTCAGGAGTGAGAGAGCAGACCTGAGGCGTGTAGGTGGCAATTATGATATTGCGCGCTCCATGTGCTGAAATGATGATAATAATGCAGGAGGTGCAACGTCAGAAAGCAGCGTGGATGGATGAAGGGCCACAGGCGTAATGTCCGATCTGCTGTAGAATTCACTGCATTGGCCAGATGACAACCATGCAATAAACGTGAATATAAAGCAGGACCTGACGACCAGGCCGCTGCGGAATTTCTCTCCACCTGTCTTGACATGGGGAGAATTCACGCTTCGGGAGACCAAGGACATCTCATTCCCGTGTTCCTGCAAGTCTAACCAGAGATCAACACCCAGAGGAGAAAGAATATCTGCGGCTGTTAGCTGTAAACAGACAAAACGTACAGGGCGACTGACCATGAGGACTCCAAACATCTTCGCAACCAGCCATCGATTTCCTTGAACACGATTCCAATATTTCAGCAACTCCCGCTGTGCACCTTGCACATTATCGACGACGTCTTCCGTGTTGGCGTCTATCCTTTGTAACATTTCTCCTTGCTCTGATACCATCGTGGCCAGCTGGCCAAAGATGCCGCCAAGCTCGTTTATGGTTCTCTCAATTGCTTCGATTGCCTGTCCCCTTTCCTGAATATAAGCATTGGTGGGGTTCGCCTCCTCCATCAATAGAAGTTGCTGATCTGACTGCGGTCCATTCCGCATCAGCGTCGACGTGCTCGACGGCTCCAGAGTCAAGAGGTCGTTGGTTGACGCCTGAGGAGTGCGCTGTCGATTAGAGGTGTTTTGGTACAATGGGGACTCCGATCTCGACGTGTCAAATTGCGACTGTGACCGCGCAGACACGGAAGACACAAAATTCTCGGTCCTTGATCGTGAGGCCTGAATGTTCTTCGTCCGCACCTCCAGCACATCTTTGAAATTCGCAGCCACATCAGTGACCTTGTTCTGGAGCATGAGCACCACGTTTTTGTTATGTTGGCCTTCTTGATCAGCCGATCGCGGTTGCGAAGCGGTCGGGTGCTGGGACTGGGTGAGCTGCTGCAGCACTGAGATCTGCGAATTCAGCCCGGCGAGGTCTTGTTTAATCACGTAGGTCAGTTCGGCGATTTCGACCGGTCGGTCATCGAATATGGCTTTCCTTCGTGCGACTACACGCGTCAGCATGTCATCAGCCCAAGATCATCTATCCCATCACATACGTTGCGCCAGTCTCTCGAGTTTGCCCATGGTCGCCGTAATCCCACGGCCAATCTGGGCCGCATTTCGTGCGAATTCTGACCTCGCACTTCCTGGCGACACTCCATGGGCCGATCCATTTGCCTCTCTCTTCTGGGCCTCGGAAAGTAAAGACTGTCGCTGAGCGCCTCCTTTTGTAGCCGACTGCCGCTTTTGGGCCTGCGCGAGGATGGTCCGGAATTCTTGGGTCCGATCCTGAATCGTGGTCGACACCATATCGGATTAAATCAGAGGACGGTGGGAGCACGGCAGTCGGACCGATCGATGTGCGAAGGAACAAGAGTCACGTCCTTGCTGGGTTATTGCCAGGACGATGAAACCATTCTTGTTCGTTGATTCCGCTAAGAGATTTGAAAAGGAGAAGACCTGCTCGTCAATGAGAATATAGGAGAATTATCCGAAGGGTATTTACAAGCCGACTAGGTGGGAATGTTGTTCTTATGACGGCGTGGACGGCGTGCTGCAAGGGGGGCAAGTTGGCAGTCTATCTGGAAGTCAAAGATGTCCTTTCCGCGCGGTCCATCCCGCAGCCACAGGGTTCGTCTCTCGGGAGCAAAGCATAAACAAATACAGTGCATATGGGCTTGCAGCCCGATGCACGATTCCACCAGAATGAAATGTACAATCAGAATACGGTGCAGGCTCCTATTCTCATTTCCTGGATGTTGGGAGAAGCCAGTTGTCTTCGAGTTGCCTGTTCGCATCCTACAATTTTTAGCCAAAGCACGGGTGGCGGTACTGTACAGCAACTGCGCCTCTGGAGTGACGCATGCCGATCATCTGTACAAGCCTGCTCCACTCCATGCTTGACTGATTTCATGCCTTGGGCCTGCGCGGTACGCGAACGCAATTCCCCTCTTTTGAGCTTGCCATCAATGTACGGATCACATGTTGTGCGGTCTTACAGCCATTCGTTCTACCGCTCTGGTTCCGCATACCAGTTGACAGATTGTCGCCTGATCCTTCTGTCTGACTATTGGCACTCGCACGTCTCGCAACCTCAGCTTTATTGTCGTTGCCACAAAGACACATAATGTCGACTAGGCATTTCTGAAAGAATACCAAACAACACGGCTCCCTCCTCACACTTCGCCGCACCGTAAAAGACGGTGTGCCCGACTTCCCCTGATTCCGCTGTCGTCGACTTGAAGGCTTGCCTGAACGATGGCAACACCGGGAGGTTATTCATACAAACCCAACGTCAGTCGAGCCGTGACAAAGAAGTGGAGAGAAGCAAATCAAATCAATTATGAGGGCGACGATTGGGGAGATGAAGATGACGCTTATGACGACCCGGCGACAGTATCTGCTGGCGGCACCAGAGAGGTGGGCAGGCCCCCTCAAGGTCCGATATATCCTTCCAATCGCAGCGTGACGAACCCTTCCCCATCTCGTGGTGGCGGGAAACCATCTTTTGATCGCGGCGACGAACGAAGATATTTCTCTGCTGGCGGCTTCGAGTCCGCGTATCCGACAACACAAAGGCCTCCATTTCCTGAACAGCAGCATGACTTGGGTGCTCCTCCAGCGCCCGCGTACCGGGATCCGCCACCGCTGCACATCAATACACAGGGGCCGGGGGTTTTCTCACCGAGCGGACAGAGACCGACTTCGAGAGGTCGGCAGCATTCCTCCACAGAGGCACCATTTTCGGCGCCGGGCGGGTACCCAAATCGGCCGTCTCATTCTAGCAACCGACCAGCCCAAGGTGAAATATTTCAACGGCGAGAGAGTCCGAGGCGGCCTGATAGCCGAAGTTCGAATGCGTCAGCGCGGCAGTTTCCACCTCGAAAGAGCAGCCACAGTCAACAGCAGCCATTGATCGACGTTTCTCGCCTCACCAATGACCCACCACGAGCTTCCAACACGCCTTCCAGCGACAGCACCGACGCCAAACCTTTGCCCTTCATCAGACCTGCCGACATTTACAAACGAATGGAGGAAGAGCGGGAAAAGGAGCGACGATCTCAAGAGTCCTCACGGCCCAGCTTTGACACTGCGACCAGCAAGATCAGAGAGAGCTCGACCGGAGCGCACTCGCACTCCTCTGCCTCTGAGCCGAGGGATGGTTCAAATGCGGCACCACCACCGCAACAAACAGTGGAAGACGCCGAGTCTTCACGTCGCCTGAAGCCTACTTTGGACACGGTTGCTGAGCGCAAGAGCGAATACGGATTTGACAACTTGTTGCAAAATGCTGACTCTCCCCGTGACCCTGGAGCAGAAAAGGCCGCCCAAGCTGGTCAAGGAGTGGTGCGTCAACCGACCACTGCCTCTTCTGTCTACACTGATCGACCTGATCCCGTGTCAGCATCTTCAGTCTCCCGAAATCCGTCTTTGTGGCAAGGATCCGTCGAGCCGTCTTCCCCACAATCTCCCTTTGGATTGCCCTCCATCGACAGGGTGTCCAGTTTCGGGATTGATGTGGCCGATGTTGGTGACCCCGCTGGGGCAGCGTCGCGCGATCATTTGTCGGCACCAGTCCAGCAGCCTCCGTCGGTTCCTCCGAAAGGTGAGGTCGGCACAAGTCAAAAGGATGCTGAAACCGGGCCAAAAGCGCTCCAGCATCAGCCTTCGCTTGGGTACACATCCCTTGTACACCAAGCATTCGACGAAAGCCAAAAGCAGACAGCTCTATCTCCCACTTCAGCGTCCGAGACGATTCTTCGGTCCAACAGCGCCAGTACATCAGATATCAGTCCCATCATGAGCCGAAATCCCGCTGTTGGCGACAATCCGTCGGTGGCAGCTCCTGCAGAGCCCCCAATATCAGAAGAGCCCACCATCGAGACGTCAGGGCCGACATCGTCCCCTACTCTGAAGGGAGAGAATCTGTCATCATCGGGTCCGCCGCTACCCCCGCCGCCCGCCATTCAATCCGGCTATCGTCGAGATCGGACTCCGCCAAGCCGAGACAACAGTCCCGCGAGGAGACCGTTGAGTGTGCAAACCTTGATTGATCCACAGCCTCAGCAAGCGACTCTAACGGCCGAAGGGCCCAGGGTTCCCGCCAAAGATGCGCCCCTTGCAGACAAGGAACTGCAATTGCGTGGGAGATCGCCGACATCTACGACCATGGCCCAACGTCAATACCCGGTTGCTACGACGTCCCAAAAAGGGGAAGAATGGCCAGCACAGCCGAAGCAGTTCAGTTCTAAACTCGGAATACAAGAGAGCAGCCTAGCCGCATCCCCTAGACCTTCTCCAATTTCCCGATCAGAGACACCAGCGAAAGGATTGGTCGACGCTAATGCCGCGCAATATGATGCCAACACGCCGAGGCCGGCGCCACAAGCAGGGTTTGACGGCTCTGGATCGTCTACTCCTGGGGGCTGGCACAGTGCTTCACCGGGAGTGGAAACACCAAGTCAATTATCACACGCTTCCCTGCCGAGCCAGAGCAGAGTGGACAGCGCAGGCGGTATACCGACCGCGCAACTGCCCACATCTCCTGTCCCAGCCCAGAGCGAAGGGCCGGCGCATACCGCATTTGCAGCCACCGCAAATCAAAGGACACCCGAAGAGTCTCAGGAGTCCAGCGAGAATGAATGGGACACTTCCAGCACATCAAGCAGGCAGGAACCCGCTATTGCCGAGACTCGTGACTTCTCCAGCGCTCACGATTCACAAAGAGGTCAGATTCTCCTGCCCATGACATTTTCGGACCGTGCCCCATCGGCTGAATCGGATGGCCATGGTCTCAGAGGCGCACAATCTCCAAGAGATACCTCTGGTGAAGGAAATGTCCCTCCGTCCACCGTTGATTACTTTCCCGCCCCGCTGCGGACTAATAGGGTGACCGACCGGAACGTCATAGCTCCCGGCCAAGTGCCCAACGTGTTGGCGTCTGATGTGTCTCCTGCCGAGAATGATCATGACAGATTACAGCAAGAGATCGTGAAAAGCCTCACACCAAAGTCATCGAGAGTTGACGGAGAAGCCGATGAAGCCATTGCGCCCACGGTAACGGTAACTGGAGCTGGTGGTGTTACGGAGAGCAGTGGGGATGTGTATAACAAAGGTGAAGTCTCCGGCCCGTCCCAAGAGAGACCCACCCAGGATTTAGAGTCTGTCGAGGAAGATTCTACTCCGATAGAATCGCGCGAGCCTGTTTACCCGACCCGAGCTCAAGAGCCCGCAACTCCGAGGCAACATTTTCTCCAAAAACGCTTCTCGTGGGAAACCGGAAGCGATCAAGCACCCTCAGCGACCACACCGAAGCAAATGACCCCGACGGCAGCCGATTCTCCTGAGACCATCCGCGCACCGGCCTCACCACCTCCAAACGACACGAACGGGCAACCTCTGGATTCGACAGTAGCCTCGGATTCGACGGCACCCTCTGTGGACAGGACGGGGGTTCCTCCACCAGTCTCCAAGATAGAGACCGGACATCCCCCCCCGAGTACGGCGGTCAGAAACACACCAGCAACTGGAGCGGCATTCCGCAGCATTATGGGGCTCAACAGCCCTCAAGAACGGATCAAAGCCTTCGACGAGAATCGACATATCTATGCAATGTCGGATGGCCAACTGGAAGGATGGTTAATGTCCATGAGATCGCCTGAACATTCAGACGTGTTTACCATGAATGGCCGAACATCGCTTGAAAAGTCAGAAAGAGTCACTCCAAACAGACCGTCACCTCGGCGACTTATTCCCGAATCCACACCAGCGAGGCATATGCAAGAGGATGGCAAGAGGTTGATGGCAGCAGCTGGCAGGTTCGGCGGAAAAGCAGGAATCGCAGCAAAAGGCTTGTTTGCCAAAGGGAAGGATAAACTCCGGACCGCAAGTTCTGGCGAAAAGGTAGTGCTTTGATCTTCCCAATGTTTCCTATCTGTGGTAGTATTTCAAATATGGGGCATGATGCGACAGGCACTCAGGCGTCCTTGGACTTCATCTCCCATCGCTCCTCAGCACCTTCCAGGACTATCCGGGCCATCCAACCACACAATTTGGAGCTCCGTTGTCTGGGATGAGCACATAGAAATACATTAATGTTTTTCCATTGGCCTCATCACAGTTGTCGGTTCTGCAGTTGACCGTTTGTTTAGGCATCCTCTTCCAATCGTCGCCAATCGACGGGTCCTTCGCTCGCTGAGCCTGAGGAATTCCAGCCTCAACCTCGATCCTCCACATTCCTCGCCACCCCGCCTCAACTTCCTCTCAACTTCTCTCCCATTGACATGAGCCAATGGTCACTTCCCTTCGCCTCTGGCGATGCTCAACGATTGCCAACCAAATTTCAGTCAGAGCAAGCTGAGAATGGTGACCGGCAGCTGGCGACCGATCACGACCTTCAACAAAGTACCCTTGGACCGAGCAAGGTCGAGCCAGGCAACGCCGATGCTTCGACGTCTTTAGGTGTAACACCTTCGGTAATTGTGGCGACTCCGACCATCTCAACGCTTGGAAGCGAGACCCACGAAAATGCAGAGTTTCCCAGCCGTACAATGAGCCAGGTGACAAGAGCCTCCGCAGAACACTGGCCAGTTGATGTTCCAGATCTCGGTGGACCTGCTCAAGACGTCAAGGAATCTTCGACTGATTTATCTATACCCAAGGCCGAGCAAGAACTTTCTACCGTGTCTAGCTCAGGGGGGCTCAGCAAGCCTCTCACGGCTGTCGTCTCTCCTGCTTCCATCGTGGTCGAAAATGTCGAGGACGATGCACTTGGAGCGGTGTCCAAGAGTCCAGATCTGGCCGTGTCGGAAGACAGAAGGAGGTCCTTCGTCTCAGATGTGTCCAGTGCTAGTCCTGGCCTAGGAGCAGCGAGTGGCGCGGCTGAACTGCGCCGAAGTGTCTCTCCGGCTGAGGTCCAGCCGGGAAGAGAAGACTCGGCGACAGAGACGTATCTGAAAGAGCGGGTGACATTAGACAACCAGACCGTAAACGATGAATATCCCGGGCACTCAACTCCTGAAGCGCGGATTGCCACTGATCGGACTCGGGAAACGTCCCAGGAGGAGCACGATGAGGATGTTCCATTACCTGCAGCACAGCAAGGAAATGAAAAGCCTACAGTCCCCGCTGGCCCTTTCTCTCTTCAGGGCAAAGATGATGTCAAGGACGCACATCAGCCGCAGTGGCAGGAACCACTAACCGAAACGCAAAGGAAACCAAGTCAGACTTTGAGTCCCGTTAGTCTGACCGTGAGCAAAGAGTTATCCGAGGTCAGCATTGACGAAGTGAAGGATCAGCAGGACCACCCGTCTATATCTGGACCATTCCGTGGAGATCCAGATCGTCGCGATTATAGCAAATCCGAGCAGGTAATAGATGTGAGTCAAAGGTACTCTAACACGAGCGCTTTACCTAGCTCGCGACGTCCACAAGAAGATCTCAACCGTTACCGTGGGCTGCAACAACAGAGGCAACAGGCCCCCAAGGTGGAAGAGTCCGATGAGGAAGAATACCGAATCCCGGGACCATACGGACAGGAATACCGATCTCCTAAGCGCATTTCTCTTCTACGGAATGGACGGAGTCCGGTTCTGCAAGATCCACCTCGCCGACAACAGTTCCACAGTATTCAAGAGCCGTGGAGCGACGCAATGTCATTTCTTGCTTCTGCCGTACCAGGTGCTCAGCAAGCTCCGGCACAGCAGCAAACGGTCGTGGCCCCACAGGAACCTTTCGACCAACGGTTGGCACATGCTCAAGAGACTCCAAATGTTGGCCCCTCTCCTGGTCCGTCTGCCCCCGGCTCGTCTTCATACTACCCACCACAGGAACCAATCTCAGCGGAACAGCAACCGAAAACGGAAACTCGACCGCCCACTGAATCTCACCGATCCAAGCAACGGATATTTGGCGGGCTCTTTCGCAACCGATCTCGGTCTCGCTCGAGGAAGCTGAAGGAGAGTGAGAGAGGGACCAAGGAGAAACGGGCAAGTATGTTCCGAGCAAACAGTCGACACGATAGCTTGTCATCGCAGCACAGCGGTCTACAAGAGAGTCGGGACGAGGGAGGGCATCTCGCAGGTTCAAACGCAGGCCTGTCTGCTGCAAGAAGACTGTCCAAAGACATTCTGCGATCCAGCACTCCCGAACCGAAAGATCAGCGGGAGGGCAAGAAGAAGAGATTCTCCGGCATTGGAAATCTGTTTAAGAGCAGCCGGCAAGAAGGTCCCACGCAGCCAGTGCGGGCATCTACAATGCCCGTCGCCAGCACGGCCTCGCCATACATGATGCCTCCAGGCCGGGATTCTCAAGCGCATTCATTCCGCAATTCGGCGACTATGCCCTTTCAGCAGCCTTATCCTCCTGCTCAATACTCTTATGGCCATTTACAAGGCATGCCGCCACCGGCCGCGGGCTATTATGGTCCACAGAATGCCTATCCGCATTACCTGCCCGCTGGATATCCACAAGGTCCCGACTTTGTCTCGCGAGACTTTCCCCAACGACCAACACAAGACTATGAAGGACGGCCAGCGGACCTCCGCATTGATACCGGTCCCCACAGCCGCAACCCTTATAACATGCCAGCGACGGCACCAGCTCAAACATACCCTGGCCAAGCTAATCAATACCCACCACGTCTGGATGTCCTGCCCACCCCTGCTCTGGCCTGGCCTCCAGCAGGCCTGAAGGTGTCCCAGCCGAGTCCGTCTACACGCGTTGGCACACTACATCTAAGATCTCGCTCGCCGAAGCTCGGGCGGCGATCGTCGTCTGAAGAGCGCCATCAAGGTCAAAGCAGGCTCGATGATCCGGCCAGTTCGCTGGGGACATTCAGCAGCAAAAAGATCAGTCCCGTCGGCGGTGTCCCGCGGCCGGAGGAGGATCAGGAAGCGCCCTTCCGCATCGTCATCCCCGGTGACGAGGAAACGAGAAAAGAGCGAAACGCGAAGCAGACGATGATCGAGCACGCTGAGAACACGCCCAATGCGTCCATGAGTGCCATGGGATCAGGAGCAACGGCAGCAGCAGCACCGGCGACAACAGGAATACCACACACTGGAGGGGAGACGCTCTTTCCTTCCCACGATCCCGTCTCCCGTAGCCCGAGTCCGAGCTCGCTAAGACCAGTGCAGGGCGAGAACACCAACACGAGCGTCGATAGAAGAGGAGGGGCAACGGGTGCCGTGTACGAGTTGCCAGGAAGCAAGGCGGAAGGCTACGAGAGTGAAGAGGATATCCCGATGAGCGCGACAGCGTACCCGGGCCAAGAATGGGTGCCGGTTATGGAGGGAGGATGGGATGATTGACGGTTTGTTGTGATCAATCAAAAGGTCTATTTTGGTGCTTGTCGACATTTGATGAAACTCTTTTCTTTACAGAAGGTGCATGAGTCGGGATTTTGACTAGGATGTATTTATATAATCTGTGGCGTTGAAGCAAGCGAGTGGATGGATTTCAAGGTATCATTCTGATTCTAATAAAGTGGTCTGTTTCACCAGCCACTGACTTGTCGTCACAGTTCCTCTGATCAAATCGGCCCAGCAGCCTCCTGACAATCAGCTTCCGCTAGATCATCTCCACCACACATTAGTCCACAGGGTCAGATGTCTGGCACGAAGGACTCCCCTTGCATCTCCACCACCTCCTTCAACATTAGTGTTTCTCTCCTTTCTCTGAAGCCGCCTTCCAATTCCATCAAGGTGTAGACAATTTCTCCATGTTATTCCTGGTCAATAGCAGAGCGATCGAGCTGTCACAGGATTTCTGCTGGAGGGTTGCCAGTTGACGTGGTGAACACTTGATGATAGCTAGACACCACTCGTTCAAATCCAGTTTATGGCTCATAGGGACCCCTTGCTCTCTGCCCCGAGAGGATCTCTGCCTCTCCGTCTTCTTTTACGAGGAAGACGTCTTCATGTCTTATACCAAACCTTCCTTCCAAGTAGACACCTATCATACACCATTAGCCGTCTTCCTCGTGAGGCGATAAGAGGTACAATGGCTCACCAGGTTCAGAGGTGAAGGTCATGCCAGGGAGAAGGACGGTGTCGGTGTTGCCTTTATTGAGATATGGCGACTCGTGTGCTGACAGGTCTTAGCAAGTTCCACCACATCTTCTGCCACGTATTACCTTTGATTCCAATCCCGTGGCCCACCCGATGCGTGAATTGTTTTTCGAATCCGGCCGCGGCGACGACCGTTCTTGCAGCAACGTCAACACTCGCAGCTGTATTATTTGGTTGAAACATCTTGGCCGATTCTGTCTGAGCCTCGAACACCAGATCCCAGATTCTGAGCTTTTCGGAATGGAGGTCGGGATTGGTCGACGTCGGGGGAGACCGGGGAGACTGATATTGCGGCATAATACCGAAAGTGGCAAGCAGCTTCGCCCAGGGTTTGAACGGGCAGACCTTGGGTGGGTCGATGAAAAAACTTCGACATATGTCAGAGGAATAGCCCAGGTAATGTGCCCTGTGTTGGGTTAGTCTTGCAACTGAGGCAAGCAAGGATTTGGTGACTCCTAGACACATACCCGACATCGATTAGTACCATCGTATCTTCTTCGAGAACTTTATCACCAGTAATGAAGCCACCATGCGGCAGGGCAGCATTCTCTTCGAAGAGGACTATGTTGAAGAATAGGGAAAAGCCCACCGAGAGCAAGGTATTATCGAGAATCTCTGTGACTTCATTTTCTGTCAGGCCAGGTACAAGACCCGTAGTTCTTGGTCAGCGTCGACGTTCGAGCGGCAGAGAGATGAGGATGTCAAAGAGAACCACTTACAAGGTCTCATGTGTCGAACAGCTTCGACCGTTCCTGTATTCACGGCCCTGAGGAGTTCTATCTCCGCCGCACTTTTGGTTTGTCTCACCGCTTCAACGTTGGTGCTCAGGCCGACAGTCTGAAAGCCGCTGGCTGAAAGCCCTCGAACAATGTAATCTCGCATCTCCTCGTCTACCATGATTTTCACTCCCGGCTTGTTTCCAAAGGTCTCCCTGAGTAAAGTATCATAAGGGCTCCAATGTTCTTCCCATGTGACAATCTCCAGTTCATCCGGTGCCGGAATCCCAAGCATTCGGACTCTCCCCTCCTCAAAGTGAGGGGACAGGAACGATGTCCTGGCAGTAATGTCACCTGTAGCTCGATCGACCACTGGCTGCACAATCATCAGAAACGGCCGCTCTTCGGGTTCCCAAGGTTCCCAGTCATGCTGTGAGATGTTGCCATAATACTGAAAGGTGTACCCAGGTTCCACGGCAAAGGCGTCTACTCTCGAGTCGACAAGAGCGGCGGCGAGCCGATCACGCCGAGCGATAAGTTCATCAGTCGTAATGGCCCTGGCATTGTGGAGGAAAGACAGATTGTGATGAAGATTGTCAATCGCGCATTGCTGGATTTTGGAGATGTCAGGTGAACCACGGTTGCTCTCACGCGACAGCTGTTTAGACATTAGATCTTCGGTACTTGATTGTAAATCGATTGGACCGACCGCGTAGAGGGTAGCATAGGCTGCAGCTATCAGGAAGATGGTATACCCCATAATTCCGACTATGAGAGTCTTTCTCCGCACAAGTGGTCTACATGATGAACTGCGAACCGGCATGAGACGTGGCTCCTGGCACGAGCCTTTGATCCCAGCTTTCATGTTGCCACTTGACGCTATCACAATAGATAAACGCTCAAGCTTAGCGCGTGACGTTGCACGCTCGATGCCGTGAGCAGAGACTTCAAATACCGTCCCTCGTCCGCCGATCATTTACTGTATATGGGGGAGGTACTCTGTGGATCCGCTACCACCTAGCAGGGAAATCTCACATCTCACCACGAGATGTAACGGACTTGTCCGCAGATACGGGCTGCAACAGTGATAAATTGCTGCTCGCGATTAACAGCGATAAAGTTTCATAAAGAGTTCGGCCCTCGCTAGGGATGGTGAATGTGAGTGTACACAAGGAATTTACAATGGACTCGATCGACAAACACGAAACTCAAACAGACAGGCACAGTGCCGCGCCGGAAGCCAATGACGAAATTGCGCTAGAGAAGGCGGACATTATCGTCGCCACCGACCACACCCCAGTCGCGGATGATGAAAAGACCTACTATAGCAAGCAATCAGTATGGTTAATGATATTGTTCTCAGGTCTTGCCATTGGCTCTGATGGATAGTATGTCTTTTGAATTTCCCATCTTCACAGGAGCCTGAGCCGTGGAGGGACTGCAAAGAGGAGAGGAGTCAGAAGTCGAGACTGTCACATTGTCAGTGTTGAAGAACGCAGCTCACTCTTTGCTACAGCAATGCCGCCGTGATCGGAAATGTGGAGTTGCTCTTGGCGATTTTGTATCCCAAAGCACTCACAAATTCCATGTATTCTCGACTGTCCAATGCATTCCTCGTTGGCATGATTATCGGCATGCTCTTCTTTGGTTTCGTTGCGGACCAACTCGGCCGCAAGACGGGTGCAGTAGCGACCACAACACTGCTCGTTTTGGGCATTGTGCTGAGCACGGCGGCCAACGGCGTCACGGATGCTGGCCTCCTCTGGATGTTGGTCATTGCCCGCGGGATCGCGGGAGTGGGGGCTGGTGGTGAATATCCGGTCAGCGGAGCTGGAGCCACAGAAGCAACGGACGAGAGTCGACAATATCGAAAGAGGAGAGGCTTCATGTTCGCAATGCTCGGCGATCTGTCATCCTCGCTAGGGTACGTCTGGGGGGGTCTTGTGCCTCTGCTGCTCCTGCTCTGCGTGGATCAGAACGTTCAAAAGTACGATATTGTCTGGCGGTTGTCGTTCGCCCTCGGCCTCATCCCTCCGGTCTCTATTTTCTGGTTCCGGATGCGCATGGCGACCTCGACGGCATACCGCAAGTCCGCCATGCGCCGACAGAAAGTGCCTTACCTTCTGGCCGTGAAGAGGTATGGGCGTGCCCTGTTCGGTTGCTGCGCCACGTGGTTCATGTACAACTATATCAGTATCCCCTTTGGGATCTTCTCCTCGACCATCATCTCGAGGGTGAATGCGGAGAACTCCTTGGTGAAAAACCTGGGATGGGGGGTGGTGATCAACTGCTTCTACATCCCGGGTCCGTTCCTCGGAGGATATCTGTCAGACAAGATCGGCCGGCGAAAGACCATGGCTCTGGGATTTGGGTTGCAGGCCATCCTCGGATTTGTTTTGGGCGGCGCCAATGAGAAAATTCAATCTGTCTTTCCTCTTTTTGTCGTCCTCTACGGCCTATTCTTGACGCTCGGAGAAGTCGGCCCAGGCAGGTACGAAATAACATGGCTGTGAGACGGGGGATACGTTGACACTTGCGCAGTACCGTCGTCCTTGTTTCCTCAGAGTCTTTCCCAACTTCCATTCGAGGCCAAATGATGGGATTCGTGGCCGCTTGGTCCAAAGCCGGGGCAGCCATAGGAACTCAGGTTGGTCATTCTGCACCTCGGAATCACCAGTGAACTGAGGATTACCAGGTCTTCACCGCCATCTTGAACTCATTTACAGATGAGTCCAAGGGTAATCAAACCGCATTTCTGATTGGGTCAGCATTTGCCGTCGTCGGCGCTCTGATCGCCTTCTTTGTCATCCCGGATGTCAGCACTCGTCTGGAAGATGAAGATAGCCGCTGGAAATTGTATTTGGCTGAGCACGGATGGCAGGCCGACTGGGGCGACACTGTTTCGAGAGATCCAACAGGTGTACTAATGCGCAAGATCCAACCGAGTTCGTAACGAATGGTTGATACTCAGGAGGCAGGGACATCTGCCGCGCTTTGGGCGGCGTTCTTCCTTCAATGCCAAGACGCTACACTGGTTCCAAACACCACTTCTCCTCGCCGCCTCTGGGGTACCATATTATAACACTGATGTTCTGGCCGAGTCGCATGAACAGTTCTCGCACCTCACCTAAGATCATCACCTATCCTTCTCTATATATGTCATTCGTGGTGCGTTCAAGGATGTTGTGGAAGCTTGTGGTCAAGCGCAGTGGGGTCCGCGCCACCGTTGTGGCTTCTAGTTAGCGATCTGGTGCCTGTGCCGAGTTTCAGATTTCATGTATGTTGGCCCTCCAGAGCGCGCTCCTTTTAGGTATTATTCAACAACTGACTTCGGCTTTTGGGCTAGAACGCACCCGCATCGCCGGAGACGGAGCACGTCATCCTGTGCTGAATGGCGAATCGTAAGTCAGCCATGTGATGTTACAAATTGCCAAATTACCCCGCCGTGCAAAGGGTAATGTCAGAGTTGCTCAAGCATTGACATCTACCACAATCGTCAGAGTTTGTATAGCTCTGACTGGTGGGACCATGGGGAGCCCCACAATCAAGTCCGTTGCCATTATCGGCGCTGGAGCATCAGGTAATGGCACATCTCTTGTCCGAGGATATTGATATTTATCTTTCCAATTGAAGGTGCCTCGGCCGCTGCGGCCTTTGCAGCGGAAAAATACTTTAGTTGCATACGAGTCTTTGAACGGCGGGAGACGCCTGGAGGAACGTGGTACGGAAATACCATTCCCACCGACCCGTCCGACCTTGCACGTAACAGATTCGAACCTTAGGATATACGATTCCGACCCAAGCCCCGGTCTCAAACTTTCCCCAGGTGGCATACCCCCCCAGACGGATCCCCCCTTAAAATCCCCGGATGGCCTCCCCAGAGCGACGTCTCCCAGCTCCCAAGAACGGTTTGATAGGACACCGATTTACGACAACCTGACGTAAGTATGGTTAGCATTCCCTTTGCCAGAGATACCAACACAGCTATGATAGAACCAACGTTCCGGACATTGCCATGTCTTTCTCGGACAGCCGATTTGCGTATGGCCCTTTTCCGCCTCACTGGGTACCGCGGCAATACATTGCGAATTACTTTTCGTTGCACAGAACAGACTCGTTACTTGTTTTGAATACCACGGTTGAAGACTTGTCCAGATTACCAGGAAACGACAGATGGAAGCTCACGCTTAGACGATACGACTCGGTGAGGCATGTCGATGTGTGGTGGGAAGAAGAGTTCGACGCTGTGATCATCGCTAACGGTCACTACTCCGTACCATATGTAAGTCTGATCCACCGTTTGAGTCCATGCAGGAACGTTGAGCTTTTGCTTCCTGATTGTCATCTAATCCAAAAAGGTACCTCAAGTCAACGGCCTTGATGAATACATTCGCTTGTTCCCAGACCGGATCATCCACTCGAAATCCTACCGTAACCCATTACCGTATCACGATAAAAGGGTCCTAGTCATTGGCAACTCTGCCTCGGGCCGCGACATCACCACCGCACTCCTTCAATCCGCCCACCTGCCCGTCTACCAGTCCCGCAAATCGGCCTCCCGCTGGGACGGCGACACTCCGCCCTCCGGGATTGAATGGAAGCCTATTGTGAAAGAATATCTTCCGACAGGCGAGGTCGTTTTCGAGGATGATTCAGTCCTCTCCGATATCGACGCCGTCATTTACTGCACCGGCTACAAGGCCTCGTTCCCCTTCTGGAACACGCAGGCCAACCGTGGCCCCATCTGGGACTATGACGAGGATCGTCTCATCGGCAGCTACTGGCACACCTTCTTCAGAGACTTCCCCACGTTGGGCATCATCGGCGTGCCACGAGTACTCACGTTTCGCTCCTTTGAGTATCAGGCCATCGCACTGGCACGAGTCTTCGCGGGCAGGAACGCTGTCCCGCTTCCGCCACGGGAGGAACAGGAGTGCTGGGAGCGCGAGAGGTGGAGACGCGTGAGTCGGGAGAGGAGGAAGTTTCACGACATCCCCTGGGATAACGGGGAGACCATGGATTGGCTTCGTGGACTGTTCGAGTTGGCCGGCCTGCCAGTGTTGGAGGGCCGCGGGAGATATCCGCCCGTGTTGGGGGATGAGACGAGATGGGCGATCGAGCATTTGAAGAAGTATCCAGAACCCGGGAGTGAGAGCCAAGACGAGGGAGGTTGGACAATCGTGGGTCGCGGAGCGGGAATCGATAGTCTGCATTTCATATAGAGGCCGCGAGTGAGCTTTCGACGAACCAGGAATGCAAGGCGACGTCAAACATCCGAAGCCGAATGTCGAGTCATGACTGCGAGCTTCGAACCTCTTGATGCCTTTAGTCAACCAAACAACCTCTCCATTTTTCTGTCAACTGAGCAGTCTCTCCGGATGCTTGCTCTTCATGGGCAGGGCAAAGAGGCAGAACGCAGCTCATCCAACATCAGGACAGGCTTTGAAGTAATTACCAGCGTCTCGTCTCCAAGTGGTCGGACAGGAGGGTCACAACAGCCGCCTTAATCGAGCGTTGGGTCTGTCAAGATTGTTTCATTTGAGAGTACGGTGGTCGCTGCCAGGCTGGCATTTTTGCATTCTCGAACCGTTCTTTTGGCTAACTGAGAAAAGCCCGAGCACAGAGGTCAAATCGTATCCTAGGACCAATTTCGTTCCTCGAAGCTTTCTCCTGGCGAGCCCGGGCTGGCGCACGATTGTGTCAGAAATGATGAGCCATTCAGCATATGGCGTGACAGATGGGGTCCAAGTCTCCAGGCAAAAATGCTGGCTTTGGAGGGCCGAAACTATTCGTGGCAGACGGCGGAAGGGACGGGTTTGGGGAGCCTGAAAGGGCAGGGCTCCGGCTGCATCATGTGAAGCAGGGGGAAATGCCAAAGGGGGCCAGAATGGAGAGAGAGGAGGGCAAAGGAGAGGTCGACGTCGAGAGGATGGGAAGGGGCGGGCTGCCTAAACTGGAGGCGATTCCTGGGTGGAACTGGCTTGGCATTTCTGGGTTGACTGCAGACTACTCACCTCAAGTTTCTTCCGCTTGGTTCCTACCAAGATGCAAATTGAAAGTATGCCGAACATGACCTTCGCCCAAGTGGGGCACATACGATTCCCATGGCGCCGCTTCGATTTTGATTTTCACAGAGTGCCAGGCTGACGGCCTTTATTGGTGACCAGGTGGATATTTACGACAGCATGGCTGGCTTCGCCGCAGACAGGTGTATGAAGTCGCGAATGCAACGCCGGCCCTCGGAGGGTCTGTCAGTTTGACCGTGGACGTCCTGCAGCATTTATCGGTACACTCCTCTCACCGGTGGCCTTCCTCGATTCGAGCAGTGAGCAAAAGGCACGAATCAAGAACGCAATCGTCAACATGAACAGCTTGTCGTCCTCTGAATCCGAGGATAAAGTCCTTCACAGCCTCTTAGACTATTGTCTTGAGCATGCTATTCACATCCCCCCTTCGGTTTCGTTGCGTCGTGTTCCGGGCAAAGGACTCGGTGTGTACACAGACCAGCCTCTCGAGGCAGGGGAATGCCTGATGCATGTGCCTACCGCTGCCCTGATCACGCCAGACACGGTTCCAACGTCTTTTGCAGATGCCGGTGTCCGAGATCAGCTTTCTGTTCATGCGCTCTTAGCAGCATATCTTGCATTTGGCTTTCAGGATTTGTCGTCCAACCAATACGGCCGCTGGATGGCGACTTGGCCGAGGCTGTCCGACTTTAGCAGCACGATGCCCCTGTTATGGCCCGACAAGACAAAGGCCATGCTCTCCGTCCATCCGTCGGCGCGGTATCCTGGGTCGGGTGAGGTGCGTGGTGAAGGTGGTTCTACGGCTCGGCCTGCATCCCGCATGTTATTTGTCCCGACGTCACCGGCAATGCAAAGAATTTGGTCAACTCGGCCATGGGCAAAGCCTGATTCCCAGTCATGCGCTGGTCTCGTGACTGAACAACAGACCAAGTTCAGTAGATGTGTCGACCGTGTGGCGAAATGTTTTCCTGACCGGGTTCTGGATATCCACCACCAGGACTATTGGAGTTTTGTGCATATGTGGTGTTGTATCAACACGAGGTGCTTCTACTATGTCAAACCCGGGGACGAGCCGCCCAACGACAGTAATGACGCCATGGCACTCTGCCCCGGAATGGATCTGTTCAACCATACCGATCACGGAAGCTGTAAGACCCGATACGACGAAGGAGGGTACTATGTGATTGCCGATCGGGACTACGGAGCAGGCGAAGAACTGCTCCTGACGTACGGGTCGCACAACAACGACGCCCTCTGGACGGAATACGGATTCATGCTCAATGAGAACCAGCAGGATGCCATCCAACTGGATGAGGTTGTGCTCAGTGACACTTGTCCTGACCAAAAAAGAATGCTCGACAGAAGGGGATACCTTGGCGAATACTGGCTCGGCGCCGAAGGTGTTTGCTGGCGGACCGAAGTCGTGGCTTGGTTGAGTGTCCTGAACGCTGAGGAATGGCAACGGCTGTTGGACGGAAGTTTCGACCCCCATGGGCGCACGAAGGAAGTAAAGGAGAGAAATCTGAGCCGAAAAGACAACATGGAAGTTGTCATGTACTCTGAGACACCGACCAGCCGTGCAAAGCGGAAGATTGTCGAATGGATCTTGCAAGTTAGGAGGGAAGCAGAAAACAGCTTGAGAGGATTGCATTCGATGGATTCACAGGCGATCGTGGAGTCTTTTGCTGATGACGATATCATCCTGACGGCTCGGCGTCTAGCTGACGTAGATATAGGTTCGTTTAAGGACACGGAGGCCCGGCAGAGATACGGGATGTGCGTTCAAAGATGGAAGCAGATCTGGGAGATGTGCATGGCGGCCCTCAGAAATGTTGAGCGGGAATATGAAGGATCCTTGGCTACTGTGGAAGAAGAGAAACCTGAGGAAGACCTCAGGATGACCGTGGACGATTTCTTGAATACTTTGGCCGATCGTGGATGACTCTTGAAACTTTGAATTTCTTCAATACTTTGGCAGATCATGGACGGACTTGGAATATATGTTCAGGGCCAGCACAGACTTTTTGAATTTCAACATGAGGGCGAGAAGCTGCCGACAGACGGACAAGGGATTTGGCTGTTCATCTCCTTTGACCGGATGAGCTGATGAGTTGCGCGTACAATTCGTTAGGTATCAAGTACTGTACAGGGCCATGACAGGCTCAAAACAGGAGAATAACTGCCGCCACCATTGTTGTAATAACGAGCGCACTGGCAGTGTCCGTTCCGCATTCCTGAAAACAATCTGGTGGTGGATCCTGCAGTCCTGAGAAAGCGAAGCTGTACCAACGATCGAAAGGCCAACTTCTCATCCCAAGAAGTAAAATTAAAAAGCCCCATTGTCCAACATTGAAGAGAAGTTGTCATTCACAGATTATAGTCGTCTTGACGCTGGCGAGCATTTTTCCTTTGGAGGATAGGGCCTTAAAATGGAATGCTCTCCATAAAGCCATAAGCGAAGCCTCTGCTATGGAAAGCTACCAAACAGGTTGCGTGGACCGGCCTTTGGCGGCCGGGTACGAAGCGGAATTGAACAGCGTGAAATTTGTACGACCGCAGGTTGTGAAGGTTTCTTCCTCCTGGATGAGTCTCTAAGCCAGCAAGAATCTCATTGACCCAGACAGACTATTGGCAGTGTATTTGGCGATGTTGTGATAACCGTTGCTCTGAGAGCTCGCAGTGCGATTGGGCTCTTCTGTAATCCAAATTTTGGATGTCCTGCATAAACTCGGGTAGCGGTTGGAGGCCAGCTCTCTTCGACAGCTCAACCTCACAACCAGTTAATGGGCCGAATCGAGCCGTTGCTTTCAGGTGGCACGTCGATTGTAATGACCACTTCGGAAGCTTCAGACAATAAGATCACTTCTTAGGCTGATGATAGAGACCATACCGTATCATTCCCTGACCGTAGGAATATCTTGACACCATGATGTACCATGTCATGGGTGTTCTGATGAATTCAGTCCTTGATCACCAAAGGTGAGACATGACCGAGGGCACGCATTGTTGTCCTTAGAAGCTCAACAGGAGGCAGGATAACTCCCAGGGTAAAGCATGAGACATATATGGCCAGTTCCGTGGCACCGAGTTCGTCATGACGATGGCTGTGATAGCTGGTCAAGGATGGCGCAGCTCCGGTCCACAGGGGACAGAACCCGAACGATAGGTCTGGTGAAGATTCTGAACCACCGTTGGTCTCATTACCTTTACCCATAATTCAACGGCTGAGTCGCTTCATTGCTGGGTTCAAGTTGCGGTCTCCTCTCATCTTCTCTTTCTGCTCTGCGTTGCGCCTTGCGATCTTTCCTGGACATTTGATTTCGCTTTCTCTTCCGACTCTCTGACGGAGGAACCGAGTCGGGTGGTCCAACCTGAACGTTTGATTTCGGTGCCTCAATAGTTCTCTCTGTCGAAAGAGGCGTACTTTGGGAGGAATGAAGGTCGTTATTTGCCTCTCCACGATCCTCAAGGTTCGCACTGTCATGTGCTTGTGTCTTCTCCTTCATGTTAGCCTCAAGGTCCTTCAGTTTCCTCCTGGCCAACACCCGCTCGCGTGCTTCACGTTCGGCGCGTTCGAGATCTAATTTATCATTGCCCGCCTAGACCGATCAGTATCTGTATTTCAATCGAGAAAGCATGGTGACCCACCAATGCCTGCTTGATGAATCGTCCAGCAGCTTGTTTATTGAGACTGAGATTCTCTCGGCGCTTGGCCGGCCCTTCTTCTGCCTCTTTGATCTTCTCAAAGTATTGTTTGACTCTGGTGAGCTCTCGGAAGACGGCATGCTCTTTGACGGCGACGCCGTGGAGTTTGAGGTAGGCTATATCTCTGTGAGTGGTAGATGTCATCCGTCCTGTTGACAAGCATACAGAATAACAGCGATTCAATCGCGTAGACCATGACAACATTGAGTTTGGCTCTTTCTAAGAGAGGAAGTTTCTTGGTCGTCGCTGCGAGCGCGCCATCAAGCAGAGGCTCAAGATTCTCCTCGACATCGTCAATGCTGTCTTCGAGCTGGTCCACCAGGGACAGAATTGCGGTGGCATTCATCTCGAAAACAGGAGTTTGATACAAAGGTTCGAAATTATGATGGCGACCTGGCTTTTGGAAAACAACTCTGGCAATGCCTGAAGAAGCTTGGCATGCCAGACCAAATAAAGCAGCGTCATCCTCGTCCGAAAGCAGGTGGGGGCGGCCTTTCCAAAACTTGGCCGGAGGAGGAGATCTGCGAAGCGGCATCTTGTGGTCGGATCCTATCTTCGATATTGCTCACAGCTCCTGCTTGTGACTTGCCACGAATCACTCATCCGCCGACTGCTCGTCCTTGAGGCGCTTCCTGGCCTTCTGGGAGCCCGTCCTGCTGTCCAGACGCTAAACGCTACGCTGCACTATATTGGTCGTCTGATTCTCATGTCGAAGAGTTCGAGTCTGGCCTGGGCTCCCTCACGGATATAGCGGCTGTCGAAGAGAGCTCGCGCTGAAACACCGACATGATGGCCACCGCTACTCAGAGTCCGGTCTCGCAGACGACGACCACGACCAATGGTGGTGGTGGTGACTCTCAAGATTTACCTCCAGCGGCGCCCACGGCGAAGAAGGGCAAGGGCAAAAAGGACAAGCTCAGCGCGGAAGAAAATGCCAAATTGGTGCAAGCAAGATTGTCGCAATTGGAACAAGAGAAAGCCGGGGAGAAGAACCAGCAGGCCGAGGTGGACCGAGAGGTCAAGAAAGCCACACGTGATCTCAATGAACTGATCAGCAGCGTCGAGGGTCCGCTAGGCCGGCTAGATCTTGTCCAAAAGAAGTACGAAGAGCTGCTGGCGGACATGAAAAAGCTGGAGCGCGAACACGCGAAGAATAAGAAGCGCGCAGACCAATTGCAGAAGGAGCAGGAGAAGGCCAAAACCGAGCATAACAAGACCGTGACGATGAAGGACAAGCTTGAAAAGCTGTGCCGCGAGTTGACCAAAGAAAACAAAAAGGTGAAAGACGAGAATAAGCGGTTGGAAGAGACTGAGAAGCTGGCGCGGGAAACCATCAATGAACGGCTCGACCAGATGCTCTACGACGTCCAGGACGCGATGAACTCCAAAGGCACGGCGCATGGCGAGAACCTGCATCTCGAACTTGATGAGCTGTATGGAGCGGCTATTGTCTCATTGTGCGATCGCACTGACCATCTGCCAGGTTCAAGACGAGATGTAAGGTCCTTGCCGATCAAGCCGAAATCCGGGAAATGCACTTCAAAGCCATCCTTCGTCACAAGGACGCAGAAATTGCGCATGTCCAAGCGAAGCACGAAGTGGAACGGAGGCGTGCCGACGCCGAAGCAGCGCGTTGCCGGACTCTGACCAACCAAGTCTCGACCTTTTCGCATACAGAAGCCGAGCTTCGGAGACAGCTCAACATCTACGTGGAAAAGTTCAAGCAGGTGAGTTTTGCCGTTTTCCCCCTGCTCAATTCGACACAATGGCTGAATCTTGCTCACAATGCAGCAGGTCGAGGATACCCTGAACAACAGCAACGAGCTCTTTCTCACCTTCCGGAAGGAGATGGAAGAGATGTCCAAGAAGACCAAGCGATTGGAGAAGGAAAATCTGACTCTGACGAGGAAGCACGACCAGACCAATCGGAATATTCTCGAGATGGCCGAGGAGAGAACGAGGGACAAGGAGGATCTGGAGCGGCTGAGAAAACAGGAGCAGCAGATGCGCAACATCATCAAGACGATGCAGGAGCAAGGTCGAGGTGGATCCATCCAGCCCGGGCTGATGGACGAGGAAGGCACCGAGAGTGAGTACGACGAAGAATACGAAGACGACGAGGAGGAGGACGACGAAGAGGACGACGACGACGGCGATGAGGGGAGCTACAAAGAAGGAGGGGGAGGAAGACGAAGAAGAAGAAGGGAGGAGGAATTGGCCGCCGAGCTGTCGAAGCCCGTATTCGGACCGGAACGACCACCGAACATGCAAGAACCAAAGGCCAACGGGACGAAGGTGGCCGCGGTGAATGGCATCAAGCATTGACTTGGACCCTGCATCGGAACAACCGGAACGCTGTTCGCCTCTTCGATTCCAATGGCAGATGGCGTTGTAGATAGCGTTTTGGGCAATCCTATGTCGACGTCCGTCTCGCTCCATGATGCCCGCTTTCTAGAGCTTGCTCTTGGGCGCCTCGATGTACGTCTGACCCAGCTTCAGCATGGCGATCGCTTCCCACACCATGTCCTCCACAATCTGTCTTGCTGGCTTAATGTCCTTGATGATGGCGGCCACCTGGCCCATCAAGAACGGCACGTCAACGTCGACCTCGTTCTCGAGATCATGCGCCATCGGCACGATACCTCGGTCAGTCAGTTCCTTGATCTTCTCCGGCTGCGCCTCCCACTTGGCAATGTAGTCGTTTAACCGCACACGCAACGGCCGTCCCGATATCACCAGCGTTCGTAGAGTATCGGCGAAGTCGGCGCTGACCACGGCTTCCTTGTGGAGCTGGCTGCAACCGGCCTCCTCGGAGGCGACGAAACGCGTGCCCACCCAGACGCCCGCGGCGCCTTGCATCAAGCTGCTAGCGAGACTTCGGCCGTCGTAGATGCCACCGGCGGCGACGACCAGCGCAGGCTCGCCCGTCAACGGACTGGTATACTTTTTTGCCACGTCCACCACCGCGGGAATCAGGATGCTGTTGGCAATGTCACCCGTGTGTCCACCGCCTTCTCCACCCTGGGCACAGACGATGTCGACCCCGGCTTTGAAAGCTTTCTCCGCGTGTTTGGGCGCCCCGACCATGTTCATCACCAAGATTCCCGCTTCATGCAGTCTCTTGATCGTGTGTGCAGGCGGTACGCCGACCGCGCTGATGAAGATCTTCGCGCCGTTCTTAATGGTGACTTCAACGAGCTCGTCCAGCTGCCCGTGGGTGTAGTCATGGTTCGTCTTCCTTGCGTTACCACCCACCTGGGGTAGCGCCAGGTCGACGCCGAACGGCAAGGATTTGTCTGTGAGGTTCTGTTTGAGCTCGTCGATGATCTGGTCCAAGTCAAGAGTCAGCGGCCTGCCATGGTCAGAATTCGGGGCCAAGGACAACCTCCTGCAGTTGCGCTGGTGAATATCCCAGTCCCCCAATCGTCCCAATCCCACCAGCGTTCGAGACAGCCGCGGCGAGCGGTCCCCCCGAAGTTCTGGCCATGCCCGCCAGCATGACGGGGTACTTGATGCCCAGCAGCTTGCAGAGCGGCGTCTGCAAGGGTGGTGGAGACGACATGTTGACTGAACGAGAAGAAGGCCAGGTCAAGCCGGATTCAGGCGGCTGAAAGTTTTCACAGGGGGGATAAGAGGAGAAAACAACAGCAACGAGTTGCAAGGTTAAAGAAAGTTGAAAGTGTGGGGAAGGCAGTCGCTTCGGCAAGCAGGACAAAGAACCGAGGCTGGTTTGGCCCTAGGTATCATAACTGCTTTGGCTTACTTATCATTCCGAGCCCAAGCCATATTTCGTGACAAGGCTTGACGCTTGAGATTTGGATCATCACCTGTAATGAGAATGTGAATCCTTCAGAAATAAACACAACGTCGAGTGATGAGGGTAAATGTGGTGGTAGAACTGTTTTAGAGGTAAGAAATTGTAACTCTAGGCGCCAAGCTTGACACTGGCCTGAACACCACCTGCATTCCACCGGCACGTGATACCGCGATTCACTTCACGCACGCGTGTAGAAACTCCATTTATAAATCATCATCCCAACGCGACGAGGCGCATATCAGCTTGAACTTTTGCTCGGACCAGCAGCCACACCTCGCCATTCTCCACTTGATGACGCCGCCAATGGCAGGCTTGTTGCGACCATGGAAGAGAGATGACGAGTTCGAGCAGCTCAACAGGGTGTCCTCCGCATACGACCCCTTATATTCCTACCACCTTCCCCGTGGAGAAGTCAAGAACTATATGCAGCAATACGGTGACATGTATTTTCTTCGACTCGCGAAGCTGAAACCGGTGGTGGAGAAGATTGCGGGGCAAGAGTGGGAGGATTTTGAGATTGCTGGAGACAAAGCACAAAGAGTACAGAGAGTGCTGGATGTGAGGCAAGGCCAACTCTGCTGGGTGGTGGGAACGGTATACATGGACATGCCCTTGAAACCGAACATCCTCGACGATATCTCCAAAGAGCATTGGATCGCTGGCCCGCCGCCGCGTCGTTGCTACTTCTCTGCCGACGGAGAAACTCAGGTCATGCTCGAGGATGAGTCGGGACGACTTCGCCTGGCGGGCTCTGTGCTCCAAAACAGCTTGTTGGTCACAGGAGTCATCATCGCCGTGCTCGGAACTGAGAATGCCAATGGCGACTTTGAGATTTTGGACATGCATGTTCCCGGACTGCCGCGGCAACCAAAACGATGGGCACGGAAAAGCGAAGGCGAGACGGAGACGGAGACGAGGATGGACATCGACTCGGTGAACCAGCCCGCCCGGAAGGTGGCACTCGTCAGTGGCCTGGACATTTCGGGCACCGACGCCGACACTCTCACTCTGTCCTTGCTGAGCGAATTCCTCCTTGGAGAGGCGCTGGATGAGGAGGATCGACATGCAGCCACGTCAATCTCACGACTGATCATCGCCGGGAATTCTATCGCGTCCGATACCATGACGAATCCGGTCAGCTCGACGGAAGATGGGAAGAAACACCATCACAGGAAATACGGCTACGATGCGGCCTCGTACAATCCTGCTCCAACAACCCATTTGGACCAATTCATGGCCGAGCTTCTTCCCAGCATTCCCATCACCATCATGGCCGGTGAGCAAGATCCGGCCAACTCTAGCTTGCCCCAGCAGCCGATCCATCCGGCCATATTTCCTCATTCTCGAGCCTATGCGACGGCCAACATTGATGATTCCGACGAAGCGGACGAACCGGGTTGGTTTGACAGCGTCACCAACCCCTGGGATGGTGACATTGACGGCTGGCGTTTTATGGGAAACAGCGGCCAGCCTGTGGATGACATCCTCAAGTACGTCGAATTGGGGGGTCCGGATGGCAAGGGCGCCGACGGAAGACTCGAAGTTATGGAAAGCCTGCTCAGATGGCGATGTGAAGCGCCCACCGCGCCAGACACTCTGTGTATGCCACGCCGTCCACGCACAAGGAACACGCTAACATTGCCCCCTAGGGTGCTATCCTTTCCAGGACCGTGATCAGTTTGTGATCGAGGAATGCCCACACGTCTTTTTCGTCGGCAATCAACCTCGATTTGATACCGCCGTCATCGATGGTCCAGGAGGACAGCAAGTCCGTCTGATCGCACTCCCTCGATTTCGCGAGACCGGCGAGCTGGTATTGGTCGACACCGAAACATTGGACGTTGATCTCGTAAAGTTTGATGTCGACGAGCCTCAATTCCTGAACGGGTCCGTCTAATGGGTCTTGACCATGGGGAAGAATGGGGTGCTGCTGGAAAACCTTGGCGGACCTATTTCCGCACTCCACAACAAATTTGGTACTCTGCTCAATTGTTGATTGCACGTCTTGTTGCGAGGATTCAGAACGACGACGATTTGACGATGCCACGATGGATTAAAAAACATGTTGATCAACGAATACACTGGTCGGTTGGTGGCGGTGATCAACTTGCACAGATGCTGAACCCTCGCAGCAGTGACAACATCCAAAGTTCTCCTGGTGCCGTATTCGGCGGACCATGTACCAAAGTACCATGAATGGATGAAAGATCCTGTACGCGAGTGATGCAGTTTGCCACGGCTTGTGGACTGACCAGACAGGCCATTCAAGAAGCAACCGCGTCAGAGCCGCTCACGCTGGCAGAAGAATATGCTATGCAGCAGAGTTGGCGAAGAGATGCCGACAAGTTGACTTTTATTATCTGTCGTCCGGACCATTCTGCCTCGCGGTCGTCCCGGGATGGAAGACCCGACGTTGAGGCAATGATCGGGGATGTGAACCTGTTCATCTCTGTGACTGAGGACTCGGAAGGTCGAGACCGAGTGGTCGGCGAATTGGAGCTGATGATTGCTGAGCACGACGAACAGCGAAGGGGATACGGAAGAGCGGCTCTTCTGGCCTTCCTCACGTACATTCTGGCACACGAGACTGCTGTATTGCGAGAATTCGGGACGAATGGCAATTCCACCACCTGGGCAGCTTCTACCGCATTCGCCTACTTTGCGGTCAAGATCGGCGCCACCAACCATCGCAGCATGGCCCTCTTTGAGAGTTTGGGCTTCAGGAAGACTTCGCAGATGCCGAGTTATTTTGGGGAGTTTGAGCTCCGGCACGCCAGTTTGGGACGAGAAGCTATCGAAACTTTGGCCAACAGGTATGCGCTGCATGGATACAGAGAAATTCCCTACCTGTGCCCTGGGACAGACGATTGCGAAGCCATCCGTGCACGATCAGCGAAAGAGATCTGAATACAATTTGTGCGTCCCCTTTAACTACACGAAGACCACGGCTTCTAGACCATCCGGCGTCTGGCTCCACTGGATGGATAGACACATCGATTGCTGCAAATTTGACGGAAATTCAACGTTCGTGGATGTGTGGAAATTCGGTTTCACTTTTTCATTGATTGGCCTGCACCACGGCTCCCTTTACGTCGAGACTCGTTCTGACCTAACTCCCTATCAGTCGCAGGGCAGTCTGCCCAATCGAAGGACAGTCGCGCGACCTGATGCCACACTTCAAAGCTCCCAAAGCCAGATGTCAAGTATCACTCCCTGTGGCCGATTCCATAGCAAGAGGCCTCTTTTCCGCTCTCCTTTCTCTCGCACATGCGTGTCGATATTGGCGTCGCCGGTCTCTCGCAGCGTTTAGTTCTTCTTCGGTTTCTTGTTCTTCTTGCCAACTTCATGCACGGTCAAAGCTGCACCACGATAATCGTTAGCCTGTAACATCCTTGAAACCCATATTCTGTTTTCTCTTTTTTGCGCTCACGACGTTCGCCGCTGTCCTTGCCACTTCCCTCTCGCTCCTGTTCTCGCCAGCCCCTCTTGTCCTGTTCTAACCAGCCTTCCTGCTCTGTCCTAGCCACCCCTCGCATTCCATCAAACGAAAAGGAAAGCGACGGGAAAACTTACAAGGAGGCAGGCTCTGTTTGATCTTATCGGCCTTGTCTGAGTCCTTGAGGATCAACGTGTAGAGATACCGGCTGCATCGGATCTTGAACTTGATCTGGTTCGACTTGGGAGACTTCTTCACGCGAGCGGCTGTGGAGAGGCGCGGCAACGTTAGCAGAGGGGACATGGAGAATTGGACCGAGTCTCGGGGCAATCGTACATTTGGCATCCTTCCGGCGCGCAATCTCGAGGAATTGCTTGATGTCCGTGACTTCGGAAGGCATTTTGACTGTATTATGTGCAGGTCACGAATTGGGCACACAAAGGGGAGGATAGAATTAGGGACTTTTGCTCCCTGCGATTTCCATTGTGGGCTGAAATTCTTGGACACGGGTTTTGCGGAGTTAGCTTCATCACGTGCAAGATCTTATTCTCTTGCACGTGATAAATTGGATAGGCCCCAATCCATCTGTTGCCCGATTCCATATGGACACCTATCCATCTTCGAGACGCCGCAAAGACATATTCAGACTCGTCCGCTGTGTCTAACTCGAGGAAACGGACAAGTGTGATGAGCGAACGAGTCGCTTCTCCAAGTCGATTTGTTGTGAGCCGGTATACCAGGCTGACAAGGGAGCGTCCTGAAGCCCACGACCAGCCATGCCGACTCCTTTAGATCGTGCTATGCATTCTCGCGTACGCTGTCATCCTTCTCCATGATCTTCTTCGGTCTATCTGTCATCTTACAAGTCCCTTCTCAAACTGACAAGGATGGCCATGGGTTAGAATCTTTTTTTCGGTGGGTACCAACTCGGCGTCAAGTTTGGACGAGCAGCGCCTGACGCTGGTCGAATCATCCAGGATTTGCAGGTCTTGTGACCATCGCTTCCCTATGGACGGTGTGGGGTGGGGACGTCTTTCCCGCTGAGAAGGATCCGACTGGTGGTACGAAAGACTCGTTGTCAAGGGCCCTGTTGCGGGACTGATGGATTATCATCCTAACACTCCGACGCAGATCCAGAGTATTGGACGGAGACCGAGTTGCGGAGATGGTTGAAGTCGGTATGGCATCATCATTCTCACTGCGGAGGAATCTCCGGTACTGATGCTTGAACGATAGCGAAACTTGATGCCTGATTCGAAGATGACGAGAGAACAGCTGGTGGAGCGAGTCAAAGCGAATATGAGGCCGAAGAGGCAGAGCTGATTGCCACCGTTATGGTTCATGGGATTGGCGCGGTGTAGCATGGATCATCTTGATCACTTTTGAAGAATCTGTGTTCAGTCTCGGCTTGCATTGTCACGAGGATGGGAAGAGCATGGTATAATCCCGCGTCGTCCAGAAAGGAAGATGAACGAATTGAGAGGCAAAGATGCAATGGGAGGCAGGCAATTCGGTTTGGCCCAGACTAAGGCCCGCACGTCTTCATTCATAGCCTGTGTGAATCGGAGGGTTAGGAATGGTATTACGCCTGATTGCCGGTGCAATCGGCTGCGCAAATGGTCAACCTTGCTGATCCAACTTACTGGATATACCTGTCGAAGTTGAAACCATTCCGCCCTGTGCATGCAGGGTCCGGCGCGGCAGATCGCCGGTGGGCCACTCCTAATTTTTTGGAGAAACTCATGCAAGCTTATTGTCCTCCTGCAAAGGTGCAAGACTGACAACCATGATCGCCCTCGAGCAACAAGCTCGCCGATTCTTTCTTCAATGTCGAGCTTCGTCTGGACGTCGGCTTCTCCGCCCGGTGTGGACGAGCCGGCGAGGAGTCGCGACAGCTAATGCTGAGTTTCCCCCCAAGAAGCCGTACTATGTTACTTCACCCATCTTCTATGTCAATGCAGGTAGGAAATGCCCATCTCTGCCTGTGGATGTCAATCAACTGACCATGTGTAGCTCCTCACGTGGGACATTTGTACACCATCGTGCTGACCGACATCCTCAAGCGATGGGCAATCCTGCTGGGCGACCAAAATGCGACGCTCCTCACGGGGACGGACGAGCATGGCATGAAAATACAAAAGGCGGCACACAAGGCGAAGACGGATGTGAAGCTGTTTTGCGATCAGCATGCCCGCCAATTTCAGCAACTGGCGGACGCGGCAAACATCAGTTATGACCGATTTATCCGCACCACGGACGAGGACCACAAGGCCGCGGTCGAGCATTTTTGGCGGGAGCTCAATCACCAAGGATATATCTACGAGTCCAAGCACGAGGGCTGGTACTCGGTTAGCGACGAGACATTCTACCCCGAATCCCAAATCCACCTCGTCCTCGAGCCGTCAACGGGACGCAAGATGTATGCATCGATCGAGACGGGCAAAGAGGTGGAGTGGACGTCCGAAACCAATTACCATTTCAGACTGTCGGCGTTCAGGGACAAGCTGTTGGAGCACTACAATGCCCATCCCGACTTTATCGTCCCGAAGCCACGGATGAACTTCATCGTCAGAGAGGTCGAGAGCGGCCTGTCGGATTTGTCGATTTCGAGACCTTCGTCCCGACTCTCATGGGGCATCCCTGTTCCCGGCGATGACAGCCAGACCATCTATGTCTGGCTGGACGCGTTGATCAATTATGTCACCATGGCCGGGTATCCGTTTTCCTCGACGGCCGATGCCAATGCACTGTGGCCGCCGAACTGCCAGGTCATCGGCAAAGATATTGTCCGCTTTCATTGTGTGTATTGGCCGGCTTTCCTCATGGCCCTGAACCTTCCCCTCCCGAAGCAGCTTCTCACACATGCGCATTGGACCATGAACAACGCAAAGATGTCCAAGTCTTCGGGCAACGGGGTCAATCCTTTCTACGCCATGGAGCGCTTCGGCGTCGACACCATTCGATTCTTCATGGCCCACGATGGAGGCATCGTTGACGACGCAGACTATGAAAACTCGTACGTCGTCGAGAGGTATAAGAAGGCCTTGCAAGGAGGGTTCGGCAACCTGCTCTACCGTATCGTCAAAAGTAAGAACTGGAACGTCCGTGAGAGCGTCGCATGGGCGCAGCAACGACCGGACGCCCGCTTGGACGAGGCCGTGCCCCTTCGACGACTCATCCAAGAGGTGCCCGGACAAGCGGTGGATTTCATGGAGAAGCTGGATCCCAGACAGGCGCTTCACACCATTATGCAGTTGGTCTACAGCGTGAGTTTCACCTTGTGCACGGCTCTGCCCATACTGACCCACGGGCAGACGAACAAGTACTTTCAAAATGTTGCCCCCTGGAACATCACTCGCAATTCTGCCCACCCTGCCGTGGATCACGAAGTCAACAGAATCATCTTCTTGAGCGCCGAGGCCGTTCGAATCGCCGCCATCCTTCTGCAGCCCTTCATGCCCGAAAAGATGCGGACGGCACTGGATATGCTAGGAGTGCACGAATCCAAGCGGACGATCAACGACGCCATCTTTGGAGCCGACTTCTCCTATGGTACCTCCTTCATCGAGTCGGGTGACGAGCGCGCAACTAAGACGCTCTTCCCGCCGTTAAAGTCGGAATGGTGAGACACTGGGGAGTCCAGGGGGGACAGATATGACTCCATTCCCTACACGGCGCAATAATCTTCCCAGGTACATCAGATACACCAGGACAAGATACATCAGAACTGATGGGAAATGCGGGACAGCTGGCCAGTGCCGTGACTAACCGAAGCTAGGCGCCAATCAAAGGGCGCATCGGTAAACGCTCAGAACTCCGACGGACTATGGCGCGTTTCTCCCATTGTACCTGCATTAGCTGCTCCAACATGTCAAAGAAAAGAGATCATGGCGCAGCACCGATGTTGGTGAGATTTCAGCGATACGTCTCTTGTGCCAAAGCAGGAACAGGTCTAGCATCTCAGATTTACCTTGCTGCGCCGACGAGAGCGAGCAAAGATGGGTTGGAGTTACGAAACGGCAGGGAAGAAACCGTGGACCGAAACTCCACTGGTTGAGTCGAGCACTCTCTCTCGGGCAGCTGGCTGGTACCATCCTCAGTTCTGCTGTTGCAACGAATCTCCAGTCCGCTGACAAACGTCAACCAACAGTCGGATCTTCCTCAAACTCGAGAACCTCCAACCGTCGTCCTCTTTCAAGTCGAGAGGCATCGGCAATCTCATTCTGACACAAATCGCGCATCATCAGTCCATCGGCAACAGCCGTCCTCTGCATTTCTACTCGTCGTCTGGCGGCAATGCAGGCCTCGCCGCCGTTACCGCAGCGACGTCGCTGGGTTATCCGTGCTCCGTTGTTCTCCCGACGAGCACGGAACAGATGATGGTGGCCAAGCTGACGGCTGCGGGGGCCACAGAGGTCATCTCACACGGTGCAAGTTGGCAAAACGCCGACGATCACTTGAGAGCGGTCGTGATACCCAAGGCCCACGAGCGGGGTGAAGAAGGCGTCTATATCCCACCATTTGACCATGAAGCCATTTGGGAAGGGGCCGGAAGCATGGTGGAGGAGATCATGAGGCAGATGCCCGACGGGGACAAACCCGATGCCATCGTCTGTTCCGTCGGCGGTGGTGGACTGCTCGCCGGGGTCATGAATGGCCTCGACCGTGTGGGGTGGGCTGGCGAGGTACAGGTCCTGGCCACCGAGACTCGAGGTGCAGATTCGCTCGCTCAGGCCTTGAAGGTGAGAGAGTTGATCGCATTGCCCGGGATCACGAGCATCGCCACCAGCCTCGGTGCCGTCCGGGTCGCGCGGAAAGCGTTCGAGGAAGCACAGCGAAAGAATGTCCGCAGCGTGGTGCTGGAAGACGCCGAAGCCTGCATGGGCTGCTGGCGCCTGGCAGACGACGAACGAATTCTCGTGGAACCGGCCTGCGGTGTCAGCGTCGCGCTCTGTTACGATGGGAGACTGGCCCGACTGGTGCCAGGCTTCAACAAGGAGAGCAAAGTCGTGGTGGTGGTCTGCGGAGGCAGCCGGATTACGCTTGATATGCTTCAAGAATACAAGAGGGTCTATGGCCAGAGGGCCGCGCAGCTGCAAGCCGAACTAAAATTGGCCAGCAAAGAGGACGAACCCAGGTGATGGTGGTGTAATATTCTCAGAAGTGTCGGATGGTGACGTAGTTACTGTCATGTGTGTAGCTGCATCTCGTCCAGAGCGAGAACATAGCCGCAGGTTGAAACAAGTCAAATTCAAACTGAGAAATAGCAGCAATATTTCCATCCTGAGCTAAATATAAGACTAGTTCCCAGAAAACCATTGCTCCAAAGGTATCGTTCATGATGTTCCACAATATGTCGTCCAGGGGTGATAATTACAAGTTTTTCCATTCAGTTCTCCCCAATTTGATAACCTCCTGTTGGTCTATCAGCCACACTTTGTCTTTGACTTCTCCTTTTGCGGCTTTCAACCCAGCCGCAACAGCAGCTTTGGCAATTACATCGGCTTCTACCGCCCAGCTATCTTTCAACCAGTGTGAATTGATCTTACCAAGGCAGTTCGCGACCATTCGGAGCACAGCTTCGGCTGGACGACTCTCCTCACGATTCCCGAGGATCAGACCAGGCCGCAAGATAATGGTATGTTCAAATCCAATCTCTTTGACGTCTTCATCGATCTCGCCTTTCATCCTAAGATATCCCATCCAAGACTTTGGATTTGCGCCACCAGAGGAAATGAGAACATACGTTTTCGTTCCAACTTTGTGCGCCGCTTTGGCCAATTCGATATTTTTGTCATGCTCGATTTGGTATTGTTTGTCAAATCCTCCTGCAGCGGCGCGAGTGGTTGCAAGCGCCGAAAAGAGGACTGAAGGAGGGGGGGACAAGGATTCGATGTGGGAACCCCAGGTCGTCAGGTCTTTATTGATGAATTCAGAGGTGTTGACGGAGGCATCCGGGGCTGGAGGAGGCGATCGTCGCGCTAGGATCTCAATACTCGATACCTGTGAAGGCGAAGCGTTCCGGAGGATTGAGAGAATGTGGGAGCCCTGTGTCGCGTGTCAACTGTCGGGCAAAGCTCAAGTCCATCGTCAAGCTTACCACAAGGCCCGTAGAGCCAAGGAGAAGAATCGAAGTCATAACTTCTGGTCACTACCCAAGGTTTTTGTCTTCTGGGTCACAGCTTCTTAGAACTGCATTTCGAACTTTGGTTGTTTTATACTTGAAAAGCGTCAACGGAGAAGACATGGTTCTGGCTGGGCCTAAGCTGTCGGCCGAATCAACGCACGAACATTGTTGGGAAATAGCGCCAAGACAACGCCGAGACAACGCAAAGACAGGGTGGAAGTATGAGCATGAGTGAGATGGATGAGATTGATGTCTGAGAGAGGGAGGGCTGTGACTGAGCAGCAGATATTCAGGTGCCTGATGTGCCACAAGTGCTTGGCAGGATCATTCACAGAAATGAACGAAGAGACAGCCGTCCAACCAACACCAATCCACAGCAAGATTCAACGTGCAATTGCGCTCCACCACAGCACTCGATTGACTCTAAATTGATAATAAAAAGCCAGATTATGCGTTGTTTCCCTCGGTGAGCATTCCAGCTCTTGTAATCAGCGCTACCCTCGAGAACCAGTCACTACCACCAAATTTGGGGGCCACACCCTGCTGGAACCTGCTGGAACCTGCTGGAGATAGCAGTAAGCGCTTTAGAAGCCTGCTAGTGCAGGACTCTATTGAAAAAGAATACTGGAAACCATTACTATTTCTATAATTAATGAGAGGCGTGGGTTGTTGAGTGATTGCGGATCGAATTTTGGTGTGGATTGGTGTTGGCCCACTCACTTGTGTGGCCATCTTACTTGTGATTTACGTTATATATTTTTAACTATAAGCTGCATAAAGACCGCAGTTAACTGGCGGTCTTGCAAGATAGGGTATCAAATGACCACTGTAGAAAGACACGGAGGATAAAGATGAAGGGCTGGGGTTGCATAAAGATAGACCATAAGCGCCATTTACCACTATTTTAGCTCTTTCCTGAAAATATCGATGCAAGATGACCTCCGCCGGCCAGATTGGTCTCTAAGATTAGATCCATTTGTCTCATGTCTACCCACTGCTCAATCAGTATGCCTTCAACCTGTTACCAACGGCAGGAGCGCTATAATGGCTTATGATAGATTGTGGTATTTGCTAGAGGAGTACAGAGCCTTGGCAGGTTCAGGTAATGAACACTCCCGGCAGAGGGCAGAATAAATGTGAGATAACCGCCGAGTCTGTCCTCAAATTCGAGTAGACCTTACTCCTTATCGACGACGCGACCGGCTATAGTTACATCCTTTTCCTCCTCCTTCCAGCCTTCGGGAAGCGGCGTGTCAGCAAACAAGGCAAGCCCATGTTCCGCCGGCCATCGATCTCCAAACACGGATGCCTTCTCCACCAAGTCACGAATTTGCTGACACTCTTCCGGGGTGAGCTCCACGTGGCTTGCAGCAAAGTTTTCTTCAATGTACTCATGGGTTATGGTTCTTCTCTTGCGATTAGTGGCCAATCGGTCAGGCTTTTGAAGCTCAATAGAGGGGACTTACCCGGGAATCGGAAAGATGTCGTCTCCCTGAGCCAGCAGCCACGCCAGTGCCGCCTGACCAACAGTCACGCCTTTCTTGGTTGCAAGCTCCTTGATGGCCCCAACAAGCTCCATGTTCTTGGGGAAATTCTCCCGCGAGAATCGAGGGTAAAACCTGCGGATGTCACCCTCTTCAAAGTCGTCCGGGCCCTGGACACCGCCGCTCAGCAGGCCACGGGAAAAGGGAGAGTAGGCGACGACGGCCACACCAAGCTCACGGCATGTCGCCAAAAGGTTGTGCTCTGGAGCTTCGATTTCGGTGCTGAAGGCGCTGTACTCCATCTGGACACACGAAATTGGGTGCACGGCATGAGCGCGCCGGAGGGTTGCAGAAGAGACTTCGGAAAGGCCGATGTAGCGGATCTTGCCCTGCCTAGCGATACTATCAGTGATATATGTCCACGGAGTGTATGTTCATCCAATTCTGGTGTCATATTGAAGACAGCGGTACTCACTCCTTCAGTTTCACCATCTCCGCCACAATATGCTCAATCGGGGTCGACCCATCAAGTCGATGGGGATAATAAAGGTCAATGGCCTCAACACCGAGTCTATTAAGGCTCTTTTCGCAAGCAATAGGAACATATGCGGCGTCACCGCGGAACGTAAAGCCTGTTGGCTGTTGTATGGCGCCGAATTTGGTGGCAAGAAACACGTCCATGCGCTTCTCCGGGTTTAGAGCAAGCCATTTACCGACGATAACCTCGACATCTCCCTAAGAGTAAGACTTTGGATTAGCTTCGAATTAGATTTGTGGCATCGGACTGTGATATTTGAGGTGTTACATAGAAGTCACTCATGTCCCAAAAAGTACATCCCAGCTCGTAGGCGCGATCGAGTAGGGCAAGACGTTCAGGGTCGGGAATTGGAGCTGCCGTCCGCGAGCAGGGAAAGCCCATCCCCATAGTGCCGAAGCCTATTCCTGGTACCAAGGGTCCATTCTTGCCCAATGGCCGCAGAACAGGCGATGGAGAGGCCATACTGATATAATATGCGTGTTGATTGTATGATGGAAAAGAAGACTGTCGTATACCGTAGTATGAGGTGTGTAGATGACACTGAGGCCATCTAAACGTCGAGAGTCTCATGACTTATATATATAGCGGTGTGCCGCTCGCTCGCATATGTTGTTTGGAGGACTTGTCAAAGTCCGCTCTGGTCGGATTAGACTCCGCAGCTGAGATGCGGATGTGGCAAACCCAAGTCAGCAACAGCCACATTGACAACTCCTAGCTTGTCGCCTTATCTCTTGGTTTCCTGTGCGGAGATGAATTCTTTTGTCTCATCCACTCCCACGTAACTATTTTGATCTATTAGTTCCGTGTTCAGGGGTTCTGTTTCTCGCTATACTCACACGCTCAGGAGGATCTCGGCAAACTCGTCCACATCGTCTCCTCTTCCATACTTGAGAAAGTTTTCAAACGAATAGTTATCAATAATATAATGTGGCTTTTCTTTCCACATGCGATAGAAACTGAATGAAGAATCGGCCTCCCACAAATAACGGGAAAGGGTCCAGCGGTGGGTATAAGCCCATGGATGATGGTCGTCTGCATTTCGGTTAGCCCAGAACCTAATGATCTTGAGAGAAGACTTGACCCGTTCTCTCGGAGTTCTCCATCATCTCATAGAGTGTTATGACAGAGTATGCCATCATAATAGTCCTTCGTACAGATTCCGCGAAGATCCATCTCTGGTCGCAACGAAGCGAGTCAGTACGGATATTGCTCACGGTATCACATAATACTCACCTCCCACTCTTTTGGGGGCGGTGCTCTCACCGCGGTGTCTCCCAACTCGGCTAGATCTCCCAAGTTCTCGCGAACTCTGCACAAATCCCCCAGCCACGTCTGCAGCAGCGGGATGTCCTTCTCACCCTGTGCGCGTAGGGTGACGTCCCCATCAAACAAGCGGATGATCTGGTAGAGGAAGAGCGCTTGTGTACGTGCAAGCTTCTCCGCTGGCGTCGCAACTGCGCGGCCAGTCTCAGTCCCAACGAGTTCCACAACGTTACGATGCAGCGCTCGCATGACCATAGCCATATTGGTTGGGGTGCGGTTCGTGTAGAGTACGTTAGTGCTGAAGCACTCTAGAATGCATGGTGGCGTGTGGTCCTTGTACAGGTACCGGTGCATGAATGGTGTGGCGTTGCGTGCGGCAGCATCGGATGTAAATCCTTTGACGCGGTTCATGATGTAATATAACGGTGTTTTCGGATCATAGAGCTGCCATGGCTCAAGATAATCCTGGATAGAAACTGTGAGACGTGGCATCCGAAGACATGTGCAGAACGATTGCTAGGACAGTGAAGATGGAAGTTGCTACAGAGAAAGACGGTGGAGCGGGACTCACACAGAAACAGGCCATCTTTTGATAAGCCATTCGAGTTCCTTCGTCAGCCGGACTGCTTGGACGGTCGGTCATGGGCCCGTGATCGGTCGGGACAAGCCACTGGTGCTTGTTTGCGGTGATGCTACTATCGAACAACCTCATGAAAGGGTCCATAGGAGTGTCGCCATTGCTAGCAGCGTCCATTACAGAGGTGTGGAGAGATTCAGCAGTGGCAGCGTCTGGTTGAGAATCCATGGGCATGACCCCGAGGTAGTCCACGTCCAGCGACAGGTCGGGGGAAAAGAGCGAACAGGCGGAGCTTCCGAACGGTAGACTCTCCATGTAAGGCGCTACCTCAATGCTCTCGTTCCGAGGTTGGCTACTAATAGCCGCTTGAATCTTCCCATAGACGCAAGCGATCTTCTTCTCCACACATCTAGAGCAAATCGGCGTCCGTCTATCGCATCGCCTCTTGGCCTGGACACAGGCGTTGCAATTTTTCTGTCTCGAGGCCGGAATGCCAGCTACTGCCGTGGTATGACCCATGGTGTCTAGTTACCTCGACTCGACACTGCCGTGTGGAATGCGGTGTTTCGATGGGAGAAAATTGTGAGAATGCAGGCGGAGATTGTGACGGTGGAGGTCGGAAGAGCCCTCGCTCTAGACATGTTAGCCGTGAATTGGAACTCCGCAACTCCACAACTCCACAAAGAAACTCCACCCCGGCTGCCGTGTCCGCCAAACTCCGCCAAACAACACCCTCCACGAACTGGGGCAAATCAACGTCATTTACACCACCGCGGCGAGTTCCACCTAAATCTTACCTTATCTGTTCATAACGGATGGAGCCTTCAGTCTCAATGATTCTCCCAGCACCAGAACGTTGCAAGGACCAGCTGCTTACAATAGAGTGACAGAGGTGCACACAAGAAGCCTATATGGCAAAACAAGGTTCAAGATATACAGAACACTCAAAGTAGTGTGAGCAAATCATCACTCGGCTGGCTGCCAGGATCAACCCAATAGAATACGCCTTGAGGACTGTACTATCTTTATACTAACAACACTAACTGATGCATCATCATCATCATCATCCATGCGCCCCTGGCCTCCCAGAAATTGCACCCCTTAGTGAGCCAGATACGCATTCTTGACGTCCGCCTTGCTGACCTTCCAGCCGCCGATCTGAGCTTCTGGAAGACCTGTTTGGTGTCGTACTTGCGGCTGACTGCGCGTATGGTGGCGATGCTCCTGGCGCCGTAGCTGGCGGGGACGTCCTGCATCCAGCCGCCGTCGTTCATGAAGGTGTATGGCAGCAGGTGATCGGTCGACGTAGTGCCATGGATCAGTAGTCGACCAGACCCTCGAGGTTGCTGCACAGCTCGTCCCTGCCGTCCGGGTTCCCCCACTGCGCCAGCATGCTCCACCACGACCGCGCGACCTCGGCGTTATTGATAATATTCTTGGTGCCGTGCACCTGCCCGGCCTTGACGAGTGGCTGGTGAAGGGCTTGATGCACAGGTCCATGCCCTAGCCCTTGCCCGTGGGGAAGGTCTCCTCCCAGGACTTGAAGATGTCGTAGTACACGCGTCGACCTTGGTGGTGACCGCGCAGGGTTGGCGTAAACGAGCAAGTGCAAAGCGTAATACAAGCGGCGACAGTCAAGATGAGCCTCGTGGCTTGCGGTTATCTAGTCACGTGCCTGCCAAGAGTCTGGGGGGGCCCAAATTAGCGTCGACCCCTCCTTGACAAATTGTTCCTGTGACGCAGCCATGTAATTGTCTCATATAACAGGGCACCCCCAGGTATCCGTCAACCTGTCATTTTCCTTGGCATCAGTTAATTAAGCTGCAAGCTGTCGTCATGGCGGCTGTGCCTGTGGTATGCATGCCTCTGACAGATCAGTACTTCTGCTCTCGTTGCGATCAAACAATACACTCGGGCTCGAAGGATGAACACGAAGATTGGCACTTTGCAATGGACCTACAGGCAGAAGATCAAGATCGCGCCCTAGCGTCAGAACGTCCGGCTCCGGCTGCCCCTCAGGCTCAGCGTCTGGACCTCACGCAAGCCGGCGACAGCAAGAGTGATCAGCCTTCAGAGTATGCACCGCCATCATATCCGCCACCCAGGAATGGCGCGAGTAGAGCAACGGCCATTCATCGCCATACCAATCAAGTCATCGAAGCTGCCAAAGTTCGTGCCAGAGATGAGGTGCGCTTTGCTTTCACCCTTGACGTGACAATTACCACATCAACTAACTTTCTGGCAGCAACAAATGCAGAATGCGCTACAGAATCTTCAATTACAGTATAACATCTACAACAGCGAGATCGAGCCCGAGCACGAATCGGACTACTATTGCAATTGTCCTATCCACAATTATCAGAGGATGAAGTGGAGTCGATACGGAGTGCAGAACATGTGGTCAAATGCAGTCATGTATCCTGGTCAGCATACCTTCTCGGCGTTTCTCGTTCCCCTCTCTGAGTAGGCTGACGCTTTTTTTTTTGCTTGGATAGGAGAGAAGGCTTACAACGACGACAATCGATCCACTGGCATTTTCAGCAATAACCCTTACAGATTCCGTGTCGTGTCGCCGTATGGTTACTACCAATCTGCCTGGGGAGGACTGCAAAGACCTCAACCAGGATACCACGCCCAGTCAATCCACCAAACCATTACACTCAACAACAGCCTGAATGCTGAGGCACAAGCCAGTATTGATGCAAGGGAGCCAAAGGTCAATATCTGGGACGATGGCGCCCTGGATGCCGCAATGTCGCAGTTGAGCATCACAACGGCCAATGAACAGAAGCGATCAATCAAGGCATCCGACAAGAATTTCCCGGACGAGAAGCAACCCCTCGAAGGATCCTCCGACGAGACGCGACAGAGTGTAGCCTCTTCCTCTGCGAATGGAAATGCGGAGAAACCTGCCAAAGCATCCAGGCTTTCAAGCTTTAGGAAATCCGTTGGCATCAAATCATCCGCAGAGAGAGCAGTAGCGAAGACAGAGAAGACGGTGGCCAAAGGTCGTGAGCTCCGGAACGCAATCCTAGCCGAAGAAGAAGGGAGATGGCCCGATGATCAGTGGCGATCTATTGTAGCAGGCTACCAGGAGAAAGTTGGCATGACTAAAAAGATTGCTGATCTTCGAGCTCGCCGTCCCATTCAGTATCTGCACCTGCTCAGGGCTGGTTACTTTGAGCCTATTCCAGTGGCGTGGGCTAGTCAAGCTTCCAATCCACTAAAATTCAGCATCGAAGCCGCTGCAGGGTGGAGAGGAATTACCCCTGCCTGGCGAGGATACGAGGATACCGCCGAGGAGCGGTTGTACTGGATCTTGAACCACAGAGAAGGCAGTGTTGGAATGAGGATGAAGCCAGACTTTATCTCCGAGATGAATATGGCTCGTGCCAGAATGGCCACAGCAGTCGAGCCGCCTCCCCAGTACTACTCGGCCACCGATACCTGCCACCTTCAACACACCTCTGCCGGTTACTCCAAGCAAGTCATGCCCGCGCCTTTTGTGGCCTACGATCGACCAGAAGTACCGACAGACGACACTATGATTCTCTTAGATGTTTCTGGATCGATGGAATTTGATCCATTGCGACCAATCTACAACCAGTATCTCATTTCTGGCTATTCCAGATCTACACAACCAAAGAACAAGGGTGAGCCCAACAAACTCGTGACTTCCGTCTATACTGATTGTAACAGATGTCGCCAAAGCCATCATCCGACGCTTCAGCGATGCCGTGGCAAATCACGACCACGAGTTCCGTGGTTATGATCTTGTCACTTTTTCGAGTCAAGCCAGTTATATAGGCACCATCAACCACCAGAACCTTGATGCAATGTGGCAGAAGGTCAGAATTGGAGGCGGGACTCGAGTTATGACAGGCTGGCAAAAGGTCAAGGAATTGCATATCCAGAAGCATTCCGAGTCTGCAACCTATCATCCTGTGTACGGATGGCAAGCTGGGCCAGAAACGCCCATGCTGCGGTTGCTTCTTCTGCTCGATGGCGAAGCCACTGATATGGACGAGTTCGAACTGGATCTCCTAGGTCTCTCGTGGGCTCACGTTACAATCTTCTTGATTGGCGTGGACGGGTGCCCGCATCATCATCGTCACGCGAATGAGCTGCAACGCATCAGCGACGTCAACCACCACGTCTCCTTTGTCGACGCGCAGGGTAATATGCCGGAGCGATTTATCACCCATGAGCTGCTCAAGAGGCATTTGGGCTATGAGCTTTCAATGGAGGAGTTTGAGCAGATGGAGGAATTGCCTGGATATACACCATAATGTTGGGCAGTCTGAAAGCTTCTTTATGTTCGGCCGTTCTCAATTTACTCTCTGTTGCAAGTTCACGGCCATCAAGCTATAAACGGAGGCAACAACAATCCTTTTGGGCTGCCCTAAGCCTATTCCATACCCTATTCTCTTCAGAAATCGCCTGGATACCGTCTATCTTTCAGGGGTGCTAAGGGCCAGGACATAGACCTCTGCTTGGTACTTCCTTAATTCGTCAGATTTTTTTTCATAACAGTCTCGAGTTGAAGTCGAAAGCCATCATTTTTGCCCTTGCTTGTGGGTGATTGCGCCATAGGATTCTGTCATGGAGACTCCTCATCATTGGCAGCCCGTTAAGCCTACTGCATGCACATGGTCACAGGATTCTGTGGTTGATAGCACATCAACGTGTCTCAGGAGTAAGCACCATCAACATCACCAGCGCCATCATTCCTGCAACCAGTCTCCAATCCAGCGAGCACCATCAACACTACCGGCGCCATCATTCCTGCAACCAGTCTGCAGCCAGCACAGCACACAGCACAGTACGCAGACAGCACACCAAGCACAGTACAACCAGCTTGTCCGCGGCACGGTGGAAAATCAAGTGGGCTATGACACCGCTTCGATCGCCGAGGATTTTTGGTTCAGCCTCGCAGCCCCACTCGCCATTCTCGTAATCTGGACAACTGATGATCTTTACTTTCCTAGGCCTGGGGGCAAGGATATTCCGGGGGATTCATCCCGAGCTTCGCTCGCGAACAGTCATGCCAAACAGTAATGGACTTTCTGCGCCAACGACGTCGGTGGACCTGTGGCATATGGAACCCAAGCGGAGGGTTGAAGGCAGCTGGATTAATTGGGAAGGGAATTTGCTGGCTGAACGCCAATTGGATTCGTTCCTTGCGTACGTTTGGATTTCTGGGCTTTTTTCCTCCGAACAAATCTGTTCAGATACTGAGTTTATCATCAGCTTATATTTTTCTTTATCCCACCCGCCTGCGACTACCTCTGTGGCTGTACCTCTACATCTGCTTCTACAATGGCGCTCAGACAGCCTCTCTGACCATCGCGTGCGTAATGCAGGTACATCTCACCGGAGACTTTGGTTTTGGCACAGACTGAACTTTTTCAATAGGATCTTGATGCTGGGGTACTCTGGCATCTATTACTCAGCATGCTTCTTCTGCCATTCTACAGTGTTGGAACGGTCGCGCTCCATCTGGCAGCCTTAGTCTACAGCGTCTGGGATCCGGCCAGAGAGTTCGACATTGTCAAGAAGGCCTAGGCTTGATTGACCCACAGGAGGTAGAAAAGAGGACTAGAGAGTAGTGAGAGCTGAAGTGACATGGTTGTGTTTATATAGGGAGTTGTCCACGTTGGAGCGAAGATCCGGAACAAGCTCACCATTGTCACCATCAAGACTTTCATCTTCATCCAAGTCCAGGATTGGCCATCCCGCAGCACCTGACATTCCCACGAGACGTTGAAGAATCCATTGCATCTCTAAGAATTCCACGCTTGGCAACGGTAAGTTTTCGGGGTCATTTGTTGTGAAAGTGAACACCTCTCCAGAACGAGCAAAGTGCTGATCGATACGAGGTAAAAAATATCCCTCGACACTCTCCAAGCCTTTTGATGATTTGGGTTCCGTAAGTAAATCAATCCGGCTATCAATCTCGTAGTTAGTCGGAACTTGCCAGAAGAGTTGAACAGTCAGTGTCTTCCGGTCACTTGAAAGTTGCAGCGGCTTAAGTGCAAACATCCCCTTATTCCATATATCATGTGTCTTGGCCGAGAGAGAGATGAGACTGTCAACACCAGTGTAAGGATTTTGAGAATCTTGAAAAATTGTCCGATACCATTTATCGATCCGGTCCTTGTCCCAGAAGAGTCGTAAAGATTCCCAAAACTCGGGGATCCCGTTGGACATTTTGTTTCGATCAGCTTTCGGACGTGGATTGAGCATGCAATAAGGGAATATATGAGCAGCCTGAGGATCTGGCTTCCCCGTCAAAACGCATTTGTGACCATCACGCTCTTTGCACTATGTATATTGTTAGACAGGAGTATTCTGAGAGGTCGGACAATCTGGACTAACTCTATTCACCTCTTTCGCGGACCGCGACACTGATGATGGTGTATCAGAATTCAATTTGCGCCTCTTTGGATCCTCTGGGCGTTGCGGGGCTGCCTCTGGTCGTCTGAAATTCGAATCGCGTAATTTTTGAGTCCCTATTGACAGTAAGCATGTCTGCACGTCAAATGCCACCTCAATTTGGCCTGAAATCCTAGAAACTCACATTGCATAGGTACAAAATACAATGGATTCCTGGTGAAAGTAATGAAATTCGGATCCGTTTTGGCAATAATTTGCAAGCGGTTCATATCAGCGAGCTGACAGCAAGCCCAGAAAACAGGGGAGACGGGAGCGCCGGCGATAACCTCATTAATTTGGGTCAGGAGCTGGGTGCGCTCCGGTGAGCGTATGTTGTAATCCTCATTGTTGAAGTCAACTGAGTCGATTTCAAGTGCTGTTGCCTTGGCCATTCTCTTGTGTTTTCTTGGGGCTTTTGGAGGATCCCTTTCTGGATCTCTTCTTTGAAGGAGCCATTTGAAACAGTTCTTATACCCTTGGACTGAAGTGGACTAAGAGCAGAGACCGCCCTTTCACTCTTCGAGTGGAGGTCGGCACGGTGGTGAGTCGCATCTGAGTGGTAGGTGAGGATTACAGGTGGGTCGAAGCTACCAGGCAGAAATGGTAACTGGGAGGGTCGAAACCAGATTATGGTCGGTGGTCGCAGGGTTCGTCCGCGGTGGTGGAGGAGGGCGTGTCGCAGGCGGAGCCGATAGTGAAGGCTCCAGCTGTGTCATGTGAAGTAGGGTAGGAGCCCTAGTGGAGCCAGGATGGAGAGAAGAGGAGGAATGAGACCTCGACGTCACAGAGGATGGGAGGAGGTTCTTATAGCCGACAGCCAAAATGCGGCGATGTGCCAAGCCTTGGCGACCACGCCCTCTCGGCTAGATTGTATCAACTCTCCCTAGCCACCACATATTTGCCGATTTCTCCAGCACTTCAGTCACACGGCGTTTGGCCGGCACCGCTCATCAGCCTATTCAAGTTTTGCGGCAGTTGATAGCGACTACCTCCGCATACAGGGCAAGCTCAGGAACGATCCCAGAGCTCCAGAGCTCGCGGTGAATCCTGGAATGGGGCGCTTCTGTGGTAGAGTCGGAAACGGATTCCGAACGGAACCAGAGATGTGACCAGCCTTAGCTCCTCATGACGCTCTCGGCTATGCGGCCGCGGTATCTGAGCCTCGAATGGACTGGCATTGGTGAGGACCTGTACACTTTGCGGAGGTTAGTTTGATGTGGATAACGGCAGCAGCAGACACGATTAGGATGGTCACACTTCCACCATCTTGGGTTTTCTGATATAGCGAGGGGTAAGTATGCCAACGCAGGCCTCAATGTGGGATGCATTTGCCCTCGTCGTGTGGGAGGCTTTGGAGATTCAAATCATGACGCAGTGATGAGCTTCCATGTTCCCCAATCCATTGGACCAGTCACCACTATCCGGCCGCTTAGCATCATACAAGCCAAGAGTCAAAAGCGAGGTGATCAGTTGCTGAACAGTACTCTTGACAGATATGAGCATGGTCATTGCGGGCAGAGAGGGAGCGGATCGTGGTACCTACACTGATACCGTAGCCGAGCGGGCTACTGGGTTCGAAATCCAAACACCTTCAGAAACCCTGGCATGGCTTGAAGTGCGCCGATCGCCGCACTGTCGAAACCATATTGCATGTTGGCTGTGGCCACAATGCAGGCAATGATGAGACATTTGCGGTTCTGCCACAGTGTGGTCGTTGGCGTATGAACTTGACTGGTGGTTGGAACTTCTGCCATGTTGGGTTTGGACCTGGGACTTATAAGGCGTCTCAGACACGCCAAGATTGATATCATTGTGTAGGGAATCTAGAAGTCATGATATAGGGTATAATGCTTTGAGATCGCTTTGGTGGAGATGGTGAGGCATCCTCGAAGTTTTGGGTGCTTTTTTGCTGTTTCAAGGCGAATATCGGCAAAGCTCGACTCCCAACTTAGGAATAGCTTGCCAAGAGTGATGACCTTGGCATATGCGCACCTTCCCCGATCTTCATTTACCATGGCATGGCCAGGAAAGTCCAGATGCCAGGATACTATGTGTGCTACAATTAAGGATGAACATATTGATATTCCTTGCAGCTGCCCAGTGACGGAGAGCGACTGTTTATTTTGCTGGTATTCTGCCGTTGATACGTACAAACGTGAGTGGGACACCCTGATGTAATCTCCTCGTATTAGTTTACGGCTCCTTTCCATATTTTGCCGACGTCGCTGGTTACATGCGCCGACGTCAGGTCTATGGGCAGTCTCATAATCGCCATCGCCGCGACTCACACTGAATGTAGCAGGATGGGATAGAGCATTCCAGATTAATGATAGCCACGGAAATGGCTTTCCTATACTCTCAGAGGCATAAACTTATTGACGTATTCATCTGGCCTTAGTATCGTCATTCTGGGTGACACGGAACGACACCGAAGACAGCCATGAGCGATTAAGAACAGCTTGAGGACAGTGCATATCCTCCCCTGCATGAATTAACTCTTTATTAAATAGATTAGCAGGATGGCCAGGACGCGCTGATTCTACATTAATCTGCGCTTCTCCTGCCGGCAATACGCAAAGTTCGAACAGCCCGTGAAATTCTTTTCGGATTCAAAGAGAAAATAAAGGCGGCGATTCATACATCCCAGTAACTGTCCAGTTAATGGCCTCTAGGCACATGCAAATATATTGTGCTACGCGCCTGTATTAATGCAAGCCCACCAGCAGCTAGATTAGGATAAACAGGTCGTGACGTGGCAGAAAGAGACATAATGATATCACTCGAAGTGGCAATCCAATGTGGCGGTAGTAGTGTGAGAGGAAGGTTGATCGCTATTCAGGAGCAGTTAATTACAGCCAGCATGAAAGATACTCGCGATACCTGAGAAGGGCACGCGATGTTGGGAACTTTAACGAAATGGCCACATCGATTTAGTCAAGTGGTCGCGTCAACTTAGCCCCCAGATTACATAGTCCCGGTAATTCCGCCGCTTACTGAGATAAACTGTGCAGTGATCCACCGGCTCTTTTCTGATACTAGCAGAAGCGTAGCATCAGCCAGATCCTCCACTGACCCGAGGCGATTCGCAGCTCGCGTCTGTTCATACATAGAAAGCTGAAGCGCAGTTGGAGACCCGTCAGGGGCCACCAGATACGCTTTCGACATATCTGTTGGAACTGGACCGGGTGCGAGTGTATTGACGGTAATTCCACGGCTCTTGCCAAGCTGTCCGGCATTTCGTTAGATGGTTGTCGAGCGTAGAGAGTGGAAGAACACCAAAGAAAGCTTACCTCGCCAGCCCATAGCGTTGTCAGGGCATCCATTGCAGCTTTTGTCACACCATATACAGGGGGTGGGACCAAAACTTTCGAGGCGATGGAGCCGATGTTGACGATGCGGCCGCCTTTCGGCATTCGACCTACGCCAACAACAGCTTGTGTCATGTAAATCACGCCGAAGACGTTGACAGCGAATTCATATTCGAGCTGCTCTTCTTTAACCTCCAAGAGAGGTGTGTTGCGTGCAGCTGCTGCGTTGTTGACTAGAACAAATGGCCAATCAGTTTTGTCCAACTACCCGGAAAGAACATCACGCCACCCATGACATACCGAGAATATCGATGTGATCGACGCTAAATGCTTTCAGAATTTGCTCAACCATGTTCTTCGCAGTATCGTAATTTTCCACCCCTCCTTGTACGACGGTGGTTTTGGTGCCAAACTCTTTATTGATGTCAATCGCTACCTTCTCAGCCCGCGCCTTGGAGTCCTCCGACACATAATGAATTGCTACAGACGCGCCGTTCCGGGCCAAAGCTCTGGCAATAGCGGCACCGATGCCAGTCTCTCTGCCAGAACCTGTAACCAAGGCAGTCTTGCCTGCAAGTGACAGTGTATCGGGCGCCATATCTGGTAAATTAGCAAAGAAAGTTATCCTAAAGGGTTTACAGACAGAATTGACTGTATGCGAGTGTTACCATCAGCTTATATATGCTGTATGATCTACATGAATTGATAATGCCGGAGGTGGCTACGGAGCCTGAACCAGTTGTATTTGTAAGCAATTGCCTTTTTAATAGTTTGTGCTGATGCGGTAGCTGGTGCGATTTGGTGCGATTTGGTGCTCAGCTTGTGTTGATGCGATAGCTGGTGCGATTTGGTGCGATTTGGTGCTCAGCTTGTGCTGGTGTGGTAGCTGGTGCGAATTGGTGCGATTTGGTGCGATTTGGTGCTCAGCTCCGGCGTATATTCAATTTGATTATAAATGCTGCCAGCAGGATTCTCGTCGCCCCGAATCGTTTGACTAATGCCGCATTTAGACACCTCTCTTAAGCTTAGGCAGCCGTAATAAACATCTGTCTATCTATATACCAGACGAAGGGCTTGGTACTTGCACCCGAATGCTCTGACCTCTCCCTACACTCAGAATCATGCCCGGCACATCCCCAGTCATCCTCATCCTCGGAGCAGGACCAAATATCGGCCAGGCAGTCGCTCGGACTTTTGCCTCGAGAGGCTACAAGGTTGCCCTCGCTGCGCGATCACTGGACGAGGCAGATAGCACGGACAATCAACTGAACATCACGAGTGACTTCGCCAACTCCGACGATGTTGTCAACGCATTTAAAAGGGTCAATAAAGTGTTTGGTATCCCAAGTGTAGTCGTTTATAATGGTAAGCCCTGGTACCTGAGGATGCCTTTGAATTCCTACTGAAAATTCGCAGTCAGCGCCTCGACGCTCACCCCACCTCAGGACCCGTTCACCCTTCCACTGGCCGCTTTCAATCGAGATGTAACAATCAATGTCACTAGTGCTTTTGTCGCCGCGCAACAAGCTGCCTTCGGTTTTGCACAGCTTCCTGCTTCTGCTTCAAGGACATTCATCTACACTGGAAATATCCTGAATATTACTATCCTCCCGTCATTTCTCGACCAAGGCGTCGGAAAATCCGCCGGCGCACATATGATCTGGGCTGCTTCAGCTGCATATAAAGACCGTGGATTCAAGTAAGCTATTTATTTCCTAATCGCTCGTGAAAAGACCTAACTATTGTAGGTTTTATTATGGCGACGAACGGAAGGCGGACGGGACGGCCATTTATAGGGTCGACGGAGAGGCGCATGCGAAACTCTACTGGAAGCTTGCGGAGGAAAAGACGCATGGTCCGTGGATGCAGACATTCGTCAAGGGCGTGGGATACACGAAGTTTGACAGTCAATATGCGTCTTCCAGCTAAGGCATTGCTTGAGCGTCTAGCGTCTAGCGTCTATATTGCAGGTTCAAGCAGGCCAGCTTGACAAGTAAGGCAGCTTTGCCTAGATACTAGAGCACGAGTAGCTCGTTGTGAGTGCCATATGGCCGTGTCAAAATTCAAGCTTGTTTTCATGAAGCAACGCAGTACTCGGTTACACACTGTAAAATCTAGATGAGAGGCGTCGGAGGAATGCCCGCAGAAAGAAAAAAGCGATATACTGTCGACGTTCAAGTCACCTGTGCGGTAATCTTACAAGCCTTAAATATATTCCCTTCGATGCGTCATTTTTACTCCGACCACCTTACTAAAGACTGATCAGTAACATTGCAAAGCAATGCCGCTAGCACTGTCGGTAATTTGTTAGCAACGCAGTTCTGGTAAGCGGTACGGCCATAAAGATTCATAAGTAAGATTTAAGTTGTCGTATTAAGATTGGCACGTACCGACCAAAGAAAGAAACCCCCGGATACAACACACACAACGGAAATACCACACAGGAGACTCGGCCACCGGCAAACCAAACCACAACTCAAACAGTAGAACAGCACCCATATGAAGCCCCACTGTCCACAGCATCCAGAACAGGGGTCAACACACTGGCTGAGCAACAGACACTTCCATCCACCAATCGATCAACTGAACAGCCACCAGTACAAACACCTCTGAGAGCATCAACACCATCAGAAGACCAGACGTTCATGGAAACAAGGACATCGCAGGCACATCTCGCCACGTCAGCAGAGGAGGAATGGACAACACCAGCGACGCAACAGCTCCCTGACCACCCTCAACCCGACTCATCAATCGACCAACGGAACACAGGAATGGGGAAAATCCCTTCTCGAGTTCAAGAAGCAGAGGACACCCAAGTCCACCCCCCATCAAATGGGATAGACGGCACAGACCTGACGCCTACTATGCCCAACGCCGATGACTGGCTGGACGATATACTCATTGGTAACGACAATCTATGGATACACGATGCGACAGAGATCGACCCATCCCCACCCACCTTGATGGCCACAGATCCCCGTACAGTCCTAGGAAGGACCTACAAAGGATGTAGATGCCCAAGACATCAGGATATCTACAACGACTGGCCGACACAGGACGCCGAACTCATAATCGCTCAATGCATGAGAACATGCATGTACTGCGGCAGAGACTTCCCAAGATCAGCGGCAGATTTGCGCAAGCATTTGAGATCAAGGACCTACTCTCGAAAGAATATCAGCATACACCAAGAAATGCCGGGCAAAGTTAACCCTGCTACTCCTGCTTGGACCTTAAGGCCACGGGCAAGGACCTTAGATCGAATGGAATCTGAACCCCCAGCTCGACCATCAACGCTGGGGCAACCCGGACTCAACTCTTTACAGACAGTGCCCATGCAACAACACGACCATGGTAGAACACCATAAGCTACACTTCTTACAGTACAACGTGCAGAAGTCAAGAGACGTTGTTCTTGCGGACCTATTTCGGAACCCTAAGATCTTGGACTACGACGTTCTCGCAATACAAGAGCCATGGCGCAACCCATTCATTGCTACGTCCTACCACCCCCTCAAGATGCATTTTCAACCCCGATGACGAGGCCACAAGGGTCTGTCTCTACATCAACAAACGAATCGACCCTAGTACCTGGACCGTATCACACCCTACTAAGGATATCATTACCATAGAGGTCACCAACCCTACCTTACGCAACAAGCTCTGTGTCTTCAATGTCTACAATGAAGTAGGAACCGACACCCTCGCCACCCTAGGAGAAGCTATTGGCAGGTTGGACCCCCTTGACGAAATCCTGATACTGGGAGATTTCAACCTACACCACCCTCTCTGGTCGACAACATACCGCCGTTCCCGCAGTGGAATGTCAGCCGTTCAACCTCTGCTCACCATCATTCAAGACTACCATCTCCAGATACTCACAGAACCAGGCACCATGACACACAGGTGGAAGGAAGGAGAATCGACAATCGACTTAACTATCACTTCGGAGGAGGTAGCGTCCTGCATGATTTACTGCAAAGTGGAACCAAGCCTTGACTGCGACTCCGACCACCTCCCAATAGACTTAACCATCGACTGGAACTGGCAACCAACCACTCCATCAAAGAAGCGGTTGTGGACCAAGACAGACACAGCAATACTTCAGCAAATAGTGAAGGAGAGACTTCCCAAAGTGCCCGATACCACAGAGCTGAGAGGCAAGGATGGCATTAATGAATATGTACGCTCAATCATCAATGCCCTCAAAGCAGGCATAGACGCATCGACGCCATGGTCTAACCCATCACCACGCTCAATTTCAGGATTTGATCAGAAATGCAAGGACATCTGTAGAGAGGTCCAACAACTGCGCCGAAGGTGGCAAAGAACAAGGCTTGAAGACGACTACGAAGCATACCGGGAGGCACGCAACAGGAAAGGCCGACACATCCAAAAGACCCTCCGCAACACCCACCGACAGAGAGTAGAGGAGGCATCAACGACAGAATCAGGCCTTTGGGAAACACGGATACTCAGACTGGTCTGAAACCCCCTACTCGTCCTCCACTATTATATCTAATCTTCTCTACAAACTCTTGACGGGGTTCCGGGGACCCTCCGCAAAGATGTGTACAGACTCACGTTAACGGTGACCGATCTGGAATCCACGGGCTGAGGGCGTCCAAACTCCCACATGTGGAGCACTGAACAGACGTTCTCTTCTTCTTGGCGCTTTTCTCTCCTCTCTTGCCGCCGGTGTGACCAGCGTGTGGATTGGCCGCAAGCCTGCCCTCTGGGCGGCCTGTATCCTCAACTTCATCGGCCTGTCGATTCAGATTTCCACAAGCAACAAAGGCGCCGTCTATGTTGGCCGCCTGGTTCTTGGCATTTCGAATGGTTTCCTGGTGATCTTCTGCAACGTGTACACGGCAGAGATCGCACCGGCTCATCTGCGAGGTGTCATGGTCGCTCTGTTCGTTTATTGGGTGAATATAGGGGCCGTCCCTGGTACGATCGTCGACAACTATACACAACATCGATTGGACAAGGGATCGGTTTCATTGGCGTGAACTCCGGCATGTATACCATGCGACATCTGGTCGGCCAAAGGACCATTTGCATCCTGGGCTCCATCACAACGGGCCTCTGCTTCCTGGGAATGGCCATTGCCGGCAGTGTCGCTCCCGGCTCTATCGCGTCAGGAAAGGCCGTTGTGGCTCTTGTGGCTATCTGGCAGTTCTTTTACAACGGTGAGTGAGAAGATCCTTCTGTGTATCCTGATCAAATCTGACAGGGTGTCAGGTTGCGTCGGTGCAGCAAGTTATCCTGTTGCCACCGAGCTCGTCAGTTCCCGCCTCCGTGCTTGGACCGTGGGAACTGCAACCTCGATTGGCTACGTGCTGGCATGGCTGACCAGTTTCTGCACGCCTTACTTTATCAAACCCACAGATCTCAACTGGGTAAGTCGGGAACCAAGATTATTTTTGTCATGACTTACTAGTTCTGAGGGGCCAAATACGGGTATATTTGGGCAGGCAGCAACGTCGTTTGCGCTCTGTTCTATTTCTTCTGTGTCCCAGAGGTACGTCCGTGGTCCGGCGGGCCGAGCAGGAACTAACTTCGAATTAGATGAAGGGACGGTCTTTGGAAGAGCTCGACGAGCTCTTTGAGAAACGGGTTGGCGTCTTCAAATTTAGGATGTTCCGCACTGAGATCCAGGAGAAGCGCTCCGTGATGTGCAGGCTAAAACCTGTGCATTGGACAAACCTGTGGTCAGCCATGTGGAAACACAGGATGAAAAATATCTGCAGTAGTCTGTCAGATGCATCGGGCGGATGTTGAATCAAGGAGCGGATTTTCCAGCCGCATCTTGCGGAGATCCTCATCTGGGTAACGTTCTACACTTGGGGGGCGGTACATAGTTGTCGCATCAGAATCACCCGGGGGTGGCGGTCAGAAAGTCCAATGACTTAAGTGGAAGATCTGGAGTAAGCACGTCGCCAAGCCGCCATGACCTGACCTTGCCTGGGGTTGAGGTTATTCAATATGTGCCGCTCAACTAGGTCAGCCATTTCTCTCTCTCCTTAAGGATGGAATACCCTGTTCTTTGATAGCTGCGCTCATGTTTGCTCTGCGCACATTACTTTTGTGGTATCTGTGGTTTGTGGCCTCAGCGGAGCTCCTAGCGCAGCTACGAACGCACGACGGACCCGAGGTTTCTCAAGCGGTATTCGAGTCGCTCGAGGAACTGGCCAGGATTGTGGACATATCTTACTGCATCGGCACCACGGGTATACAAAAGCCATTCAAGTGCTTGAGCCGTTGCAGCGATTTCGAGGGGTTCGAGCTGGTCACGGTAAGGACTGGCGCATTTTCCGACGATTTGATCTGACCCGGCCCAGACATGGAATACCGGCCCTCTTCTCTCCGATTCCTGTGGCTACATTGCCCTATCCCATCCACCGTTTCCTAAGCGAGTGATCGTTGCGTTCCGAGGGACATATTCTATCGCAAATACGATCGCCGATCTCTCTACCAACCCAGCCGAATATGCCCCGTTCCCCTCTGAACGCGATAATGACTCGGTATGCGCGACGGCGACGACTCGATCGAATGAGAAGCAAGCTCAGCTACCACCATTGCTCCAGCAACCGGGGAAAAGATACGAAAATAGACCTGAATGCACAAACTGCACCGTCCATACAGGATTCATGACCTCCTGGCGCAACACTCGATGCATTATTGTTCCCCACGTGGAACAGGCCCTGAACCAATATCACGATTACGAATTAACCCTTGTTGGGCACTCGCTAGGGGGAGCGGTCGCCGCACTCGCTGCTCTTGAATTCCAGGCTCGCGGATGGACGCCACGTGTGACGACTTTTGGCGAGCCACGCATTGGAAACCGAGCGCTGAGCGAGTTCATCGACCGACGCTTTCAGTTGAATACTATCGCAGATCCAGATCAGATTCTCTATCGGCGCGTCACCCATGTCGATGATCCTGTCCCGCTTCTCCCCCTAGAGGAGTGGGGTTATCGCATGCATGCCGGTGAGATTTACATATCGAAGCTGTCGCTGCCTCCTTCACGCCACGACGTCCAGCATTGTACGGGCGATGAGGATCCTTCTTGCATAGCGGGAGGCGTCTCCGCTGACATCAGTGATGTCGCCCCACTGACGGAGAGTCAAGAGGAAGTTAACGGCCAGTCACGCCTTCGTCTGCGGTGGGGAATTGGCAGACGTTATCGGCTGTGGGAGCTATTTTTTGCCCATCGAGACTACTTTTGGAGATTAGGTCTCTGCGTTCCCGGTGGGGATCCGTGGGATTGGCATCGGGAAACGTATCGTTCCGCGAACATGAGTGACGAGGTATAAACTAATCTTTCTAACGATAACAGTATGGCGTAGGAGTGGATTCACGGTACAACGCGCCTTTGTATGAGTATAAAAAAATTGACCGTAGCCATTGAAAGTAATAATATTTGCCGTGTTTTGTTACTACCTTAATAAGGAGCTAAAGCGATCTTGGGGAGAGTAATTGGCACCTGAAAGTCAGTCTTGGCGGTGCATTTGCAGACCAGCCCCAAACTTGGCCGACAGGCAGTCACTCACCTTTGCTACTGGTAGCGAAGACATCAGAGATTGAAGTAGGCGTCTTTTAATCCTTCCGTTTTGCATACGTCCTGCGAGGCTTGTATCCATCCACTCGCATCGACTTCTCCCCTTCACTTCGAGGCATGGCATCACAGCTGCTTCCCTTAGGTACGGACCACCGCTAGAGTCCTCTGGACGCTTGCTTAGTATCATTAGAACTCATTGACAAATGTGTTGGTTCGAGAATATGGATCATCATGAAAGGAGACAGGGGTAATCAAAAACCTCTCCATTCACAACTCGACTGACTCTCCTTGCAGAGTTTGCAGGGACACTGCTTGGATTCGATGATTACGTGAGTATGTAACAGCCGGACTGACTGCTCCTTTGATGGGTGAATGGCTAATGTGCGGCCTCAGACATGGTGCTTGAGGATGTGATTGAATTGTTGGTGGCCGCGGCCAAACCGCACATTGTCGCCCGCTGACTCCGGACAGTGACTACACGGGCGCGCAGACAAAGCTACCCAAGATATTGTTGAATGGGAACAACATCTGCATGGTAAGGTCTTGTGCTTGGTCATGGCGGAATCTGGGCCAGCTCACACGCTCCAGCTTATTCCCGGTGGTGAAGGGCCCGTTGCTGCAGCCCCGTGAATCAGTGATACAGCGTTGGCGATGCCATACGGAGAGCATAAGATACCGGCTTGGAAAGGCACAACAGCATGCAGTGAGGTGTTGGCGCAGGCACAATGCGACACTTCTGTGACCCATTTTGAGAAAAGCGAGATTTTCAGTCGCTACGGACGGGCACAACAGTTCAGACAAATTGATGAACGTCGAGTTGAGGTATAAGTTAAACCCATCCCTGGAGCCACATTTATGCGGCATTTTGTACAAACTGCGATTGCTTCCCATACCGTGAGACCGTCTGGTTCAGTGCTTCGATCGCTTCGCGTTGGATACTTTGAACAATTTGTTCGGCCGACGAAACCTCCCGCACCAAGCCAACGGCGGTGCCAGCGTAAGTTGTCATTCTCCCTTCCGGCCCCCAGCCCGCATCCCCTTGCTTTATCGCCTCCTTGTACAACGCTTCGTTTTCTCCCTGACCCATACCCTGCAGGGCGTCGAGATAGGTCCTGTTGACAAGACCTCGTCCGTGGTAGCCCACTGGCCAACCCTTGATGCCTCTCACGACGTCGTATATTTTCGTGCTCACCGTGCTAACTCCGCCGTCGCCTGCTCGAAGGATCTCGTCCTGGTAGCCTTTGGCGATGACGGCTTCCTTGCTGGCCAGGAACCGTGTTCCTAAAGCGACGCCACTGGCTCCGAGCGTCAATGCCGCGGCCGCTCCTCGACCGTCGACGATTCCTCCGGCGGCAATGAGTGGAATGTCAACGCCCTCTTGGGTCAACGCATCGGCGACCTCGGGGAGGAGGGCTACGATGCCGGCTCTGTGGATCACACCATGTCCACCCGAGTCAGCACCTTGGACAACAAGCACATCAGGCTTGGTCGTCTTGGCCACTTCAACAGCTTCAGCGACCGTCCCAACCTGAACCCAAATCTTGGTCTTCCCATCCGTGGCCGAACGAATCTCCTCGGCCCATGCTACAAGATCACTTGGCTTTTGGGGAGCAAAGAACCAGACCGCCACCACAGGGTGCTTTGCGATGGCGTCGAGAGCCAGCTGGAGGTCGCTGCCCCAATTCTGGAAGCCGACGCCGATGGGAAGTGCGCCCTTGTGCAATGGGAGCTGGATCGACCGAGCAATGTCGGCTGCTTCGGAGAGGTCTTTGGAGAGGGTGGAAAGGTCAAACCCACCGGCTAGAAACCCGAGCCCGCCGTGGGCGGACACGGTGACTGCCAACCGGCCCATGCTAATCTTCATCGTCGGCGCCGACACCACAAAAGGAGCGTTTGGAGTGATCCATGGATAGTCGGCCTGAAGTGACTTCCACGACATGTTGGCAGCAGATGAATATCAAAAAGAACGCGAACGAATACACTTGTCTTTTACTTGTCAGGAGAATATGGAAAGCTGATATATTTGAAAGCAAACATAAAACCCTTCGGGATGAAAGCTGACTCAGGTGAACGGACACAGACCTCTGGATCTCCGCGGACTTTATTGAATCTGGAGACGGGCGGAAGGGCCGAAGCAGGCGTTTCGATGTAGTCTATCCGACAACGGCCTGATGGATTGCGGTCTCGGACATCTAGCGCATCACAAGGTGAGAAACTGCCAGATCAGAAGAGGCCGTTCCGGTCATTCTTTGACTTGAAGAATTGGCTCGGACCGGATCCCATGCCGCTTTAACGAAGTCGCTCATTTTCCAACTAAACCTATAACGGAAAGGCGTCAATTCTCCCACTTGGCAGCAGCTTTTGAAAAGGTGGTTTGGAATGACTTTGTTATCAACATATGTCAACTCTGCGTTGGCAATCTTTGGATCTTGACCTCCGTTCACCTTTCTTCTTTCTCCGAATCAAAATCCATACCGGGCGCTTCGACTCCACCTTCAGCCCACTCCGATCCCAGTTGTCCGACCGCGCCTGTCTAAGCCGGGGTAAAGATGAATGCTCCAGATCGGTATGTTATCGGTCTCATTATCTGTCATAATCACCCTCATACGTGCGTCATATTCCGGTTTCGTGGTGATGGTCTGGGTCAAAGGAGGATCGAGGAGACCGTACCGGTGGCAGTGAACTGGTGGGGGCGGCCCGTACGGATAAATTGGGACGAACGACGTACTCCGACACACATGGGATTGCCAGCCAGTTGTGCCACACTTGATTTCCGCCTCACCAAGCTGGGTGTATGGCTTCCTTGACCAAGCCGGCCATTGTGCCTGCCTGGACATCAGAACTTGGCAGTCTCAAACACCGCCCATCGGATCATTTATGATGCGAACCAGACTTGTTCGCACGGCGTCATCTCCGGACTTCTCACAGTCGAACGATTCAATATTCTCGATCGAGGCGGTTGCCATGTCGGTCAGCATTACACAGCCATAGATGTAGAGCTCAGTCCGCCGACGTTCCTCCTTCTGGCTCGGGATCGTTTCACCATATCGCCATGTCCTAGCATTTGTCATGCGTGGTCTGATGCACGGACGCTGACTTGTTTATAGTTTCGAACAATTTACCCTTGGTCCAGGCGAGAAGAAAGTGGAGGTGAAGATTGATACTCGTGAGGACAGGCATGGTGAGGAATTTACAACCATTTTGACGTGGTCCTAGGCACCCCAAATACCTGTACCTTCATCTTCAACAAGGAAGATCATACGCTGGGAAACCTGTTACGCGACAAGCTTCTGAAAAACAGCCATGTCACATTCTCGGCATACAGAGTGAGTGGCGACGCCGCCGGGGACGATGCATTGTGCTCATCGGTCTAGGTTGCGCATCCACTCTTTGCTAAATTCGAGCTCCGAGTGCAGACCGACGGCGAGATCACACCAAAGGAAGCCTTGTTGGCCACTTGCGCCGACTTGGTTGCTGAGCTCAGCCATCTCGATCGCGAATTCACGAAAGAGTATGAGTTGAGAAAGATGGTTGGTGGCGCTCAGAATGGACGTTGATCAGTTCCAAGCGGGTGGGACACACATGAGATCAACCATCTGAGCATGATATTCAAAGATACCCTGTACAAATACGGCTAAAGGTGCATGGTTGGCTGAGGGCCAAAGATGATCAAATGGTACCAAGGCATGAGTTCTAACCGTCAAAAGCGCTCGAATCTGTTATGCTCTCTTTTGCTTCAACTGGTCCGGGAACCAATTCTTCAGGCGGCAAGTCTTGAAGGCGATTGCGAGCTCCCACAGACTTGACGCTTAACGTGGTGATGGGTGGTCATCTCTGGAGTATCTGGAGCATCGTGCTGTTGAGTTATTCGACGATGGTCTCACCCATGACCAGTTTCCATTTGATTGATTGATGTCCCATGGCTAGAATTCTCCAGAGGAATATGTGGAATGAAAGAAGCTTGAATACAATAGACTTAATTACAGGGTCCAGCGACCAGTCTCAGCTGGAGCACCTTGTGCTCGCCAAGCATCTCAGCCACCTGCGCCAACTAAGCGCAATCCGCGTCATCACAGGCGAGATGAATCTGTCAATACTGCTATTCCTGACTTTGTGATTATTCAATCCTTCTCTTTACATGCACAGCAGTGGTTGCCGTTATGTATTCTGCGTCGAATTCCTTTTTGGGCGGCGTTAATAGTGCCCGCCCTGGGGCGGCTGGATTTGGACAGCAGCAGTCGTTCGGCTCTTTTCAGCAAGCTCCTTCACAGCCGTCTCCTTTCGCTCCACAGCCTACCGGCTATGGCGGGCAGGCGTTGCAAGCCCAGCAGCCTGGCTTTCCTGGCTATGCCCAGCAGCAGAGTTTCCCAGCTCCTCAACAACAAGCTCAGTTCACGGGATATCCAGGCCAGAGCCAGGTTCAGCAACAGCCTCCTCCGTTTCAGCAGGCACCGCAACCACAACCATCGTTTGTTTCTGCTCCTGCCCCTGCTCCTGCACCATCACTGCAGGCTCCCGCTGCTTCTCTGCTCCCTCAGCAGACGTCATCTCAAATTGCCCAGTCTTTCACCGCCGGTTCCGCGGTCGCGCCGACAAGAACACGGGGGCGCAGTAAGAGCACGAGCAAAATACCAAACATTCGATTGTCCTTCATTACTGCGACCGACCAAGCCAAGTTCGAGCAGCTTTTCAAGTCCGCGGTCGGCGACAGCAAGACCCTGTCTGGGGAGAAAGCACGAGACCTTCTTCTACGATCCAAACTGCCAGGCAGTGACCTGTCGAAGATATGGATCTTGTCAGACACGACCAAAGCTGGCCAGCTGCTCTTCCCGGAATTCGCGTTGGCCATGTACCTGTGCAACTTGAAGCTGACGGGGAAGGAATTGCCGGCCGTCCTGCCCGAGAAGATCAAGAACGAAGTGTCGAGCATGGTCGACATCATCTCATTTGCTGTGGAGGATGACAAGTCGTCCGCACCTCTACGCACAAACGTGCCTAATTTTGACGCCCCCCTGCGTCAGAATGCCGTTTCTCCGCCGGCACCACAGGCGCCACAGCCGCAACAAGCATCTAATCAGCAGCTGTTGACCCAGCTTACTTCCCAACCCACTGGCTTCTATAACCAGGCCACGGGCTTTCAACCAGGCTTGCAGCCACAACCAACCGGGTTTCCGGCACAGCTCCAAGGCGTGCCACCTCAGCAGACCGGCTTTTTGACTAATCCTCAAGCCACTGGTTATACGGGCCCTCGACCACCGCTTCCTCCCATGCCCGCGGGATTTGCCAGTAATCTGTCTCCGCAGCAAACGGGACCAATACCTCTACAAGCCCAGCCGACCGGGCTCCCTGGTCAATGGGGATTCGTCAATGCACCAGCCGGCGGGCTGCCCAACATTGATGCGCTTCGGCAACGTTTGATGCCTCAACCCGGTCGCGAGGCCGGTGGTTTCACGACACAGGGACTGGCCGGTACGGCCAAAGTTCCGTGGGCCGTCACCAAGGACGAAAAGCGGATTTACGATGAATTATTCCGGGCATGGGACGGCTTGGGCAAGGGCTTCATTTCAGGAGATGTTGCCATCGAGATTATGGGACAAAGTGGCCTCGACCGCGCCGACCTCGAGCGTATTTGGACCCTTTCGGACCCTAACAACAAAGGACGTCTGGACATGGATGAATTCGCGGTGGCGATGCATCTGATCTACCGCAAATTAAATGGCTACCCAGTGCCCAATAGATTGCCGCCGGAACTCATTCCGCCGTCGACGAGGAACTTCAACAACTCGATCAACACGGTCAAGTCACTGTTGTCACACGATGCCGAGGCCAGGAAAACGTCTGGAGCGTTCTTGCAGCCGCAGAAGACTGGCATCAGCTATCTCAAAGAGCATTCATTTCGAGGCGTGTCCAGCTCGCCCTCGTTTGGCCGAAAAGATGCGACCGTTTTCCGCAACAATGACGATGATGTGGGATATCGCTCGAGCGCGCGTCGTCGTATTGGCGCCGGCGGACGGACCCCGTCTCCTGCCGCGTCTTCGGAAGTGTCTGACGCGTCCTACGATGACCTGACTCCGGATCAAATCAAGAAGAAAATACGGGAGAAGAAGATTCTCCTGGATGCCACCGACTTTCAGGACGAAAGGAAAGCGGAGGAGGATGATGTTCTTGACCGGAGGGACCGACGGGAAGCCGAAGATTTGTTTCGCCAGATCCGACGCATTCAAGACGACATTGATACCCATCCTAATTCTGGCTTGACGGGCGCGGATACTGGTGCCGAGCGGCGGGTCCTGCGACGGGAGCTGCAGCGGTATCAAGACCGTCTTCCTGGCCTTGCTTCAGACGTCCGAAAGGTCGAAAAGAGCATCGCCGACGCAAAACTGCAGCTGTTCCGTCTCAAGGATGCCAAGGCACATCCGAACAGCACCCTTAATATCGTTGGCACCGGCCCCGGCGGTCAAGTCACAGAGGCCGACAGGATCAAGGCACGAGCGCGAGCACGGATGCAAGCCCGAGCCGCTGAATTGGCCGGCCGACCCGTTCCCGCCACCGAAGACGAGGGCGCCGCACAGAGACGACTCGAACAAGAGACGTCGCGGGTGAAGTTGGAACAGGAACGCCACGAGGGGATGACTCGAGATGTCGAAGACAGTGTCAAAGATTTCGTCTCCAGTCTTGAGGACGGACTTCGGGATTCCGGCGAAAATGCGACCCAGGAGCACGAAAGGCGACGGTGGGAGGAGGGCCTGGGCGTCGAGGATGAGGTCAAGGAGTTGATTTTCGATCTGCAGAGAAGCAGCCGGACTGCCAAAATCCGAAAGGAAGAGTCAGTATATTGCTATTGGACGCTGGTATCAATACTAATCTTCACAGACAATCCCGGGCACCGCCTAGTGCGCCCGCACGGGATGAACCCAAGGCTACCAATGGCCAAGTCGCATCGCCGTCTGCACCACGTCCGTCCCTGGGGCCATCGTCGTCTTCCTTCTCCGCTGGCATGTCGCACCAGGATCGTATTGCTTCCGCCAAGGAGCAGGCGCTCAAGAGGATCCAAGACCGGATGGCCGCTGCGGGGATCAAACCGGCGACCGACGGTGGTGAGACTCTGCATCAACGCCAAGAACGAGAGAAGCAAGAACGGGCGGAGCGGTTGCGAAAGGCAGAAGAAGAGGATGCAAGACGTGAGCAGGAAAGACAACAGAGACTCGCCAGCGAAGGCGTCGCCCCCCCTGCCGTCGCCCCCTCTGCCGTTCCCGCCCCTGCTGTTCCCCCCCCTGCCAGTCCGAAAT